>JAAUXY010155741.1_pt1 | contig 11973 bp, 12 predicted proteins | sample 7278121 | NCBI WGS metagenome assembly JAAUXY01 (sample SAMN14350117, study PRJNA611818) | marine sediment metagenome | isolation source: surface marine sediment (1.8m) | place: French Polynesia: Moorea | collected 2018-08 | reverse complement strand
TGTGGCCAGGGCGTCATGTCGACCGCCTTCACATCGACCTGTCGGAAGCGTTCCTCCCGAGGGCTGATCTCACCGACGACAAACATGTAGATCACGAGGTAGGCGAACACGATGCCAAGGAAATGGAAGTCATTGATGGACGACACGATCGTGGCGAGCGGCGGGATAAAGTACGCGGAGGCAATGATGACGAGGCCCGCGATCATCGCCGTCTTTGCGGCGCGCGCCGGTACTCGTTGCGACAGCATGCCGACCAGCACGACTGAGAAAATCGGGATGAAGTAGATGCCGTTCATCTTCTGCAGGTAGCCGAAGATGCTTTCCTGGCCGTCCAGCAGCGGCGCCAGCGTCATCGCAAAGACGGCAATGCCCCAGCCGAACAACTTGCCCGAGCGAACGACCGCCTTCTCGTCCGCGTCCTTGTTCATCAGGTTCTTGTACAGCCCCAGGCTGAACAGCGTACAGGTGCTGTTCAATGCCGAGTTAAAACTCGACAGGATGGCGCCCATCATCACCGCCGCGAAGAAACCCGCGTAGGCAGCGGGCAATACGGTGTTGACCAGTGCACCGTAGGAGTGGTCGGCGCGCATGTCCTGTCCGGCGAACAGCGCAAACGCAATCATGCCGGGAATGACCAGGTAGATTGGGCCCAGCAGCTTCAAAAACCCGGTCGCAAGAACGCCCTTCTGCCCTTCGGCCAGCGAGCTCGCGCCGAACGTGCGCTGGATGATCTGCTGGTTGGTCGTCCAGTAGAACAGGTTCAGGATCAGCACGCCGGTAAAGATCGTCCCGACGGGCACGGCGCTGTCATTGCCCGCTATGGAGCTGAAACGACCCTCGTTACCTTCGGCGAGTGCGCTGAAACCACTCAAAAGACCGCCATCGCCGAGCGCTTTGAGACCGAACCACGTGATCATCAGGCCGCCGACGAGAAGGCCAATGCCGTTGAGCACGTCCGACACGGCGACGGTACGAAGTCCGCCGAAAAGCGCGTACAGGGAACCGATGATCCCGACGACCCAGACGATCAGCCACAGTGTCTGCGTATGCGATTCCAGTCCGAGCATCGACTGGACATCGAGGATGCCGATGAGCCCGGTCGCGCCCGTGTAGAGGATGATCGGTAGCAGGATGACCGCGTAGGCGATCAGGAAGATGAAACTGCCGATCATTCGCGTCTGGTGATCGAAACGAATCTCGAGGTACTCCGGGACTGTCGACACGCCGCTCTTTAGGAACCTGGGCAGGAAAAACAGCGCCATGGCGACCAGCGCAAGCACTGCGACCACCTCCCAGACCATGACCGAGAAACCGTAGGTGAAGGCAGCGCCGTTCAGTCCGACCATCTGCTCCGTCGACAGGTTGGTCAGCAACAGGGATCCGGCGATCAGGGGCCAGGTCAGCGAGCGTCCCGCAAGGAAATAGCCTTCGCTGGTCGAATGGTCGTCCTTGCGCGTCAGCCAGATCGTCAGCACCGCAACGAGACCGGTAAAGAAAAGAAAAGACACAAGAATCATTGGCGCTCCAGTCTCGGGTTCTTATTGTTGCGCTCATCAAGGCGCGTTTTTTGCGAAGACGACGCCAGCATAGCAGCGAGGACGCAAGTTACGCACGGCTAAATTTCCTGCTATAGCGGCCGTTAACCTGAACTATGACGACCAGGAAACTCATAGCCGCACTCATTCTGACGGTCTTTCCGATGGCAGCGTCGGCGAGCGAACCGGAACGTGAAGAGAACTGCCTGCTGGGCCAGGAAACGGCGGCACTGTTCTACACGATGTTGCAGACAGACCCCGATCAGGCCGAGCGGGTGCTGCGCCGGGTCGACACGCGCATCGCCAAGCACGCTCACTACTGGGCGAAGAGTTACCTGGACAAAAACCAGGATCTCCACACCCTTGTCACGGACTACCTGACGCTCTGCCTGCGCACGGGACCCGCCCGCATGCCACTTCCGCCGATTGAAAAGCTCAAATAATCGTCTATTCTGCCGATGAACATAATATGTTGGGCGTTGACGGGAGACCGCCATGGGCGCTTCCACGTTATTCACACTACTGTTTGTCGGCAATGTGGCGCTGTTCTTCTTGTGGGTGACCTACATCCTGAAGGCCCTTAGAGGAGAATGCCCGCACTGCGGAAAGTAGGTCGAGACCGGCGTCTCCCTGCTTAAGACGTCGACGCCCCGTCGGGTGTCGAGCCCCTCCTTTGCGTTTTGTCTTGTTCTGTAGCCGATCGCGTTCTAGCATCAGCGCCTCACGACTGAGTGGATCCGCGGATGAACCTTACGATTCGAATGGCCGAGGCTGGCGATGCCGAGACCATTGCGCGCTTCAACAACGGCATCGCGGAGGAAACAGAGGGGCATTCGCTGGACCCTGCGATCATCGGTTCGGGCGTCAAACGTCTGCTGGCCGATCCTGACAATGGTCAATACTGGGTTGCGGAGACCGACGGTCAGATTGTCGGGCAGATCATGGTCACCTACGAGTGGAGCGATTGGCGTGATGGCCGGATCTGGTGGATTCAGTCGGTGTACGTTGACGCCGAATACAGGCGCAAAGGCGTGTTTGCCTCGCTGTATCGGCATGTTCAGGATCTCGCCAAAAAAGACCCCGATGCCATCGGCATACGGCTGTACGTGGACTCGGATAACGCGCGCGCGCAGGACACCTACGTTAATCTCGGTATGCAGATGACCGCGTACCGGGTCATGGAAACCATGTTCGACCAAGACAGGAAGAAACACTGATGCTCAAAGCTGGCAGTAAAGCACCGGAATTTATCCTGCCGGACGACTCCGGCAAGGACACGTCGCTGACAGACCTGCTGGAAGACGGTCCGCTGATTCTCTATTTCTACCCGGCTGACTTCACACCCGGTTGCACGAAGGAGGCCTGCGCGATACGCGACATTCACGACGAACTGGTCGCCGTCGGTCTGAAGGTGGTCGGCGTCAGCCCGCAGGACGAGGAAAGCCACGCGCGGTTCAAGGAAAAATACGACCTGCCTTTCGTACTGCTGTGCGACGAGGACAAGACCGTTGCCAGGATGTTCGACGTCGACGGTCCGTTTGGGGTCGGCGTTCGGCGCGTGACCTTCCTGATCGCGCAGGACAAGAAGATCCAGGATGCGGTCATGGCGGACGTCCGCATCGGTCGCCACGAGGAGTTCATTCGGCACGCGATCTCGCTGCGCGAGGCAGCAGGCCTCAAGGATATCGACCGAAGCCGTACCTGAGTGAAACGCCGCTAGATCGACTGGACCGTCAGCACGACCTTGCGCGTGTGCGGGGCGGTTCGATGCTCGCACAAGTAAACACCCTGCCAGGTGCCGAGCGCGCAGCGACCACCAACAATCGGAATCGTCAGGCTGGGCTGCGTCAATATGCTGCGGATATGCGCTGGCATATCATCCGGCCCTTCCGCCGTGTGAACGAACATCGGATCGCCATCCGGAACCAGGCGCGACAGAAAGGTCTCCAGGTCCCTTAGCACGTCGGGATCGGCGTTCTCGCACAGCATCAGGGAAGCGCTGGTGTGACGGATGAACACGTGCACCAGACCGCCGTCGACGGCGGCATTTCGCACGTGCTCTCTGACGTCGGCGGTCAGATCGTAGGCAGCTCTCCCCGTCGTCCTGACGACGAGCTCCGCCTGTGCGCTCACGACGACTCCGCGACCGGCGGCAGGTACGGCTCGCCGTAACGCAGGCGAATGGTCTTGGTCTTGCCGAACCACGGGATCGAGATGACGTAGATGTTGTCGTATTCTGAGTCTGCGATCGGCGGGACCCGCTTGCTGGCGCCGAGATTGGCAATCAGATCGGGAAGCGTGTCGCTGTGCGCAACGACGAGCACGATCTTACCCTTGTGATCTCGCAGGATGGTCTGAAGCACGGTTTCCGTATCGGCCGCATCGTAGGTGTTGATCGGCAGCGACAGCGCGTTGGCGACCGGCATGGCCGTCTCCTGCGATCGCCTGAAACCGGTCGCATAAATGGCATCGATACCGGCGATAACGTCAGCGTCGGCCAACTGCCTCGCCAGCTCGCCCGAGCGGCGTTTGCCCGCTTCGTTGAGGCTCGGGTCTTCAGACCCGTCAGCTACCTTTTCGGCGTGGCGCACAAAAATGAGCGTCGTCGTTGCCTGCGATTCAAAGAACCAGGCCAGGCCGATGGCGATAGCCGTGTAGATGACGACCACCTGGATCCGACGTCGGCGCCGGATGCGTCGCCGCTCCTGTTCCGTTCCGTTGCGAGCCATGAGTCTGTCAGCCCGCCTAGCGCGGGTCTTTCTCTTCCCTGGCAATCACAATGAACTCGCCTTCGATGACGCCGTCTCCGGAATCCGGATCCGGTCGGGGCTCGCGGCGGAGCTTACGGTTGAACCACCACAGCCGCAGACCGACAACGGCGGCCATGACGAGGATGATGGACGCCAGCACGAGAAAAGCGACAAAGCCGATAATGATCGAGGCCGCAATTGCCAGTGTGCCGACGATGATGACTATTGCATTGGCGATGGGGTTGCCGGCTGGAAACCCACGATTTGCAGATGAATAAGTCACTCTGAGTCCTTGAAAAATCCTGCTATTCGGCCGACTTTTTCGTGTAGAAGCCCTCAAACCATGTGGTCCAGGTTTTTCCGCCGTCGACCGACTGTTCGAAGAATTGTCTCACACGTCCGTCCGAAAGTGGTGTCCAAAGACCTCGAAAGTCCGCAGTCGTACCGTTACTTATGTAATGGATCTTGCCGACCAGCAGCATGCCATCGTCGGTGAGCCCGCCGCGGATGTTGATCTGGCTGCCACCCGCGTCATTCCAGATCTGCACCCACTCATCGTTCACACGGTCGAGGTAGTTGATACTCGTGCCGACAGAGCCTTGCACACCCTGCCACGACTCGGTAACCAGGCAACCGTTGTGCACTTTGGCGATCGAGTTCTCGCCCGCCAGCGTGCCATCCGCCGTGTGCACATCCCAATCGCCAACCCAGAAGTCGAACGCATTGAAGTCATCGTCGGCCATGCAGGGAGGTTGCGGGGGACCGGCTGGCTGGTCCTCCTCTGTATCTTGCGCCGACACCGAAGTCGATATACCAATAATTATTAAAAACAACAATTTATTATGATTTTTTAAACTCATTTATCACTACTCCCCACCCTGTTCGGCTTTCGGATTAGGCTAAAAATGCAGGCGGTCGTTCCATCGATCTGGCCTTGAACTCAAGCCTTAAGCGCCTCCGTCCAGGCTGAATCGGGCAAAGACTGTTGAATCCGCGTGGCGTTATCCGCACAATTCGCCATCGCACGAGCGCGAGCAACCGTGAAGAGGTGGCAGAGCGGTTGACAAATCGGCTTGCCGATTTGGACGGCGAGCATAGCGAGCCGCCCGCAGGGCGAGGAGCGACAGCGACGAGTCAATCACTGGTCGACGCCGACCACTGAAGATCAATCCGCACCGATCCAAAGCGCACGCGTTAAGATTGAGGGCGGATTGGGTTCGAGCGATCGGCAAAGCCGATCACGACGCCCGCAGGGCGCCTGTTACGATAGTCCAACAGCGGTTTCGATCGAGTGGGCACTATCGAGCAAGACGGGTGAGGAGCGACATCGACGAATCAATCCCACCCGCACGGGCACGAAAATTTCGGAGAGGTGGCAGAGCGGTTGAATGCACTGGTCTTGAAAACCAGCAAGGGTTTGTAGCCCTTCGTGGGTTCGAATCCCACCCTCTCCGCCAGCACTAAGAAAGGCCCCTTCATGGGGCCTTTTTTAATGCCGGCGCAGTGGGGTTGAGGATTTCGTACCCAGTTCGACAAAACGCGACGGCGTTTTGGACGCCGGCTTGCCCCTCGCCCTAAACGATCGGAACGAAGAGGTAGCAGGCTGCTGCGCACTCTCGAAGAGTACGGGGTGAAGATCGCCCTAAGGCGATCTGAATCAATCCCACTGCCTAGACTGGCACAAGCGATCAATCCGCACCCACCCAAACGCACGAGTTAGAACGGCAGGCGGACCACTCACCGAAACCCAATCACTCCACTAAAACCTCATACTCCAACATAACAACCCGCTCCTGGCCCCCTCGAACGACCCGATACTCAACAGCCCTCTCTTGCTCTCCTACCGGGTTACATCCACGCTCTGCAACAGGAACACCATCAACGTGAGTCACCCGGTCCCCTGGTTCCAGTCCGGCCTCCTGTGCAGAACTGCCGGGCACGATTCGGGCTATCTCGACCGCATCCCCTCGCGGTCGAAGCAATGCGCCGGTCCCCGTGCGCGACACCATCCGCACCGGAGAATCCGACAGGGGTTGCATGCGCACCCGGCGGTTCTTCTGATCAAACGTGAGCACAAAGTGCTTGAGTACGTCGTAGCCCACCAATTCGGTGTCCGTGGTCAGACTGAGGATGGGCTCGGCGAATTCCAGAGGCCCGACCTGAATCGAACCGTCGAGTCGTCCGACTTCATTCAACTCCAGGTCACTCATCCCCTGGGCCAGGCGAATCTTCGCGCTTTGACCCACCCAGCGGATGCTCCGGTGCGGCCGCACCGATATCGTCCCGTTCGATCCACTGTCCAGCAACAGCGATCGTTTTCTTGAACCGACGCGGGTCCGGATCCACGGGCGGCTGTCCCGCCCTTTGGTCGAAAAGACCAGCTCGCCGTCCGGCTTCGGCAGTTCACCCTTCGAGACACGCATTTCCCGCTTGCCGTAGTCGAGCGTCAGCAGGAGCTTGTCGAACGCCTCAAATTGCAGGAAGACGTCAAACTCCTGGCCCAGTGCCAGGCCGAGGTGGTCGAGTTCGCGAACCCGGGGGCGGAACTTTGAGAAGTTGAGCCCGGCCACGCTGACGTTCTCCATGACTGCTCGCGTTCCGACTTCGAGCCGCTTGCCGCTGATTCTCTCGATCGCGTCCGGGTCGATAAACGACCTGCTGGCACCTGTGTCGAACAGCGCCATCAACTCGTGTTTTTCTCCGTCGCGCGATTCCCATTCCAGCGGAACGAAGAAAAGACCGCTGCAGATCTGCTCGGAAACGACTGTCTCGGACGGCGCCGCGTCGGGCCGGGCGGCAAAGGGCGCGAACAGCAGCGCGGCGAGTAGTGCCGCAGAAATTCGATGGGATACCCCCGAAGTTCCCTGATCCATCGGCTATGCGATTCCTGGTCAATCAGCGCGCAATTGTTGCACAGTGACGATGTGGGCGACGACCCTGTCAACGCCCGCGAGTGTCGCAATGCAGTAACGTGTCCTGGTGTAACATGTCGCAGCGTCGATCTCCTGGCGCCGCCCTCTATGCTGAACAGAAACAGGACGAGCCCGAGTGAATGACACTACCCCGGAAGCGCGTCCGCCGGAAACAGGACCCGGCGGCGAGTCGCACGACAAGAGTGTGACCTGGTTAACGTGGTTCGGCGTAGCGAGCTTCGTCTACCTGTTGCTCGTCGGCGTCGGCGTTATCGGGGACGGGTTCAAACTCGTGTCGGGTGGGTCAGAAGGCGCCGCGAAAATTTTCGCTTTTGCGGCGAACCCCATCGCGGGCGTCATCCTGGGCACGCTCGCCACGGCCCTCGTGCAGTCATCCAGCACGGTGACCGCCGTGGTGGTTGGCCTTGTCGCAGGAGGCGTGCCGGTCCAGATTGCCGTGCCCATCATCATGGGCGCCAACATGGGCACGACCATCACGAACACGATCGTGAGCCTTGGCAATCTTGGCAACAAAGGACGTTTCAACAAGGCTTTCCAGGCCGCAACGGTGCATGACTTCTTCAATCTCTTCAGCATCGTCATCATTCTGCCCATCGAACTGCTTTTTCACCCGCTGCAGCGAATGGCCGAAGCCATGTCCGTGTGGTTCGTCGGCGGCGGAGACGCGTCTATAAAAGACATCAACGTGCTGGGCGCGATGACCAAACCGGCCGTGAAGACGATCGTCACGCAGCTCGACGGCTTGTCCCCGGCCGTCGGGGGATCGCTGCTCATCGTGGCCGGCGTCACGCTCGTCATGTTGTCCGTGATCTATCTCGGCAAGATGCTGCGTGCGGTGATGGTGGGCAAAGCACGAAATATCGTGAACAAGGCCATTGGTGGTGGCACCGCCACGGGTATCGCCTCCGGTACGGTTATCACCGTCCTCGTCCAGTCATCGTCGACAACCACGAGCCTGATTGTCCCGCTAGCCGGTTCCGGTGTGCTGACAACGAAACAGGTCTTCCCGTTTACGATGGGCGCCAACATCGGCACCTGCATCACGGCCCTGCTCGCGGCGACCGCGATCTCCGGCGGCAACGAGGTTTTCGCCCTGCAGATCGCGCTGGTTCACTTGCTGTACAACGTCCTCGGCGTCTTCGTGTTTGCCGTGGTTCCGTGGGTGAAGGACTGGCCGATCCACGCTGCCGAGTGGCTCGGCAACAAGACCGAGGAAAACCGGCTCTGGGCGTTCGGCTATATATTCAGCGTATTCTTCGTGCTGCCCGGCGCCGTCTTCACCGGCGAAGTGCTCTTCATTGAGCCCGACGAGCAGATTCAGCGAACCCTGGACGAGCAAGGCTCGGTAGAAGAAGTCGAAGAAGAAGAGCTCACGATCGAGTAGATAGGAGCCTCATTCCCGGCCAAGTCCGGCGGCGCTGCCGCCGGACTCGACAGACTTCTCAGAACATTAGACGAAGCGACACGACGTTCCGGACGGCTCGAGCATCGGCGCAAGCCGGTCTGAAACGCGCAAGATCGCTTGCCTGGGAACACCGACGGCGAGACAGCAGCGCTGCCGTCCAAAAGTCCTGCCGTCTCCGACAGCCCTCAGAACCACTAAAGCTTATGCCATTTCAACCGATACCGTTCGTTACAGGCGTGCGCCCAGGCAACGGTTGCTGGCCATACGCCTCGAGCCACGGCGGACGGCTTAAATGTCAACAATATCGACCCTTCAAAACCTGGCGAATTTCTCGCGCCTGCAGTTCGACCGGCCTGCGCCGGTACAGCGCGCCAGCTCACAACCACAACTGACGTCCACGGGTGCGACGGAATTGCAGCAGGCGCGCCGACAGCTGCTGAATCTCTACCGGGTACTTGAAGCCGTTGCCGAAAGCCTGAACTTCTCGACGAAACGCCTGCAGCTCGACCTGCCGGATGCACGCTCGAATCCTGCATTGTCCCTGAATCTGTTCGAAAGCGCGGCCACGCTTGCATCGACCGAGGAAATCAACGCGTCACCGGATTCGTTTTCCCCGTTTGGGCCGAGCTGGAGCCTGGGTTCGACATCATTGCTGACCGTCGGAGGCGAGTATCGAGGCAGCCTCGGATCAACGACGTTGACCTTCGATGCGAGGCGCGGCGGCACGCGACTGTCCAACAACCTGCAGATCAGGGTAACCGATGGCCTGGGCGGCACGGTGGGGACGTACAACATTCAGCAGAACGACCCCCTGGACCAGCAGTACAGCCTGGTAGACGGCCTTTATTTCACACTCGGGTCTGGTGACCTCATTGATGACGACCTGGCTGCGCTCGACCTGTTCCAGGGCGTTGGAAGCGCCGTAGACCCTGACAAGCCGCTGGCAGGCACCCGCAATGACAACCCGAACTTTCAGTTCTACGAATCGCCGAGCACCCTGCCCGATATCGTCGACGGGTCGTTCGACGTCAACGGTGAAACTATTGCCGTCACAACCACCGACACGATCAACACCGTCATCGACAAGATCAACCTGTCAGATGCCGGCGTAACGGCACAGTTCAATGCCGTCACCGAGCGCATCGAGTTCAGCCAGGAAACGGCAGGTTCAGAGCCGACCATCGACATCCAGAACGACACATCGAATTTCACGATCGCGACGAAACTCGACGGCGCGACATTTACGCCCGGCGTGGATTCGGAGCTGAATGTCGCTTTGGAAAACGTCGACGACTTTTCGGTCGTTCAGGCGGGAGACATCGTGATCAACGGCGAAACTATCGCCGTAGACCCAAATTCGGACTCTCTAAGCACCACGCTCGATCGCATCACCAATTCCAGTGCAGGCGTCACCGCAACGTTCGATTCAGACTCGCAGATTGTGACGATCGAGTCGGCAAGCGGGGCGAATGAACTGACCATCGACAGCAACGGTACGAATCTGTTCTCTGCGCTAAACATCCCGGAAGGACGCGTCGATCCCAAAGAGTCTTCGGGCGGAATTTCTCGACGCCGTTCCTACCAGATTGCCAGAACCGTCGAGAATCTGATCCAGGAAATCAACACGATCTTTGACGACTCGACGTTTTCTGACGGCGGTGCAAACGTTCAGGGCGTCCGCGCGGCGTTTGCCTCACTGTTTGGCGGCACGTTCAGCAGCGACTCCGGCAACGATCAGCTGTTTGGAGTCTCGCTCAACGATTCGACGACGGACCAGAGCAAGGGCGATGCCATTGACTTCGATCTGGTCGGATTCGCGAAGGCGCTGCAGTTTCGCGGCAGCTCGGTCAAGAGCATTTTCAATGGACAGGGTGAAGAGAACGGACTGATCCAAAGGCTGTTCAACGTCACCTTGAGCAATCTCAAGGCAGTCAACTCCGCGCTCGGTCGCTCCGGTATCGTCGTCGACACGGTGGTCTGAAACGACCAACTCCTGCAACGGTCTGCATTGTCGGTAAAGGGCTGTCGCCCTTACAGAAGTATTCGGACATAGAACGAGCATTCGTTTGAAGATCATGATTGAATCGCGGCTTCTGTGACGCTGGCTGGCAAGCCTTCACGTGATCGTCGCTTATAGACCCGAACAGGAGACACTGGTTGAGCACCCAGAGTGACACGTTGGCCAAATCGGCAGAAACCAACGCACAAATGCCGTTCTTCGAAAAATACCTGAGCATCTGGGTCGCACTGTGCATTGTCATCGGGATAACACTCGGTAAGCTGTTCCCGCCGGCGTTCGACTCGCTGGGCGCCATGGAGATCGCCCGGGTGAACCTGCCGGTGGCCGTGCTCATCTGGCTGATGATCCTGCCGATGCTGCTCAAGATTGACTTCCGTTCTCTCGTCGAGGTCAGGCAACACTGGCGCGGCGTCGGCGTGACACTGTTCATCAACTGGGCGATCAAACCGTTCTCCATGGCCCTGCTGGCATGGATCTTCATCCGCAACCTGTTTGCAGGTTGGCTGCCAGCCGAACAGCTGGACAGTTACATCGCGGGGTTGATCATCCTCGCCGCGGCGCCCTGCACGGCGATGGTCTTCGTGTGGAGCAACCTGAGCGACGGACACCCGGGTTTTACGCTGTCCCAGGTCGCGCTCAACGATACGATCATGGTGTTCGCCTTCGCGCCCATCGTGGCTCTCCTGCTCGGCATCTCCGCGATTCACGTCCCCTGGGAAACACTGTTCCTGTCTGTCGTGCTGTACATCGTCCTGCCTGTCATCGCCGCCAGTCTCTGGCGCCGTTACCTGATGCGTTCGGACGACGGCGGAGCCCGACTCAAGCGCGTACTGGATGGGATGCACCCGATCTCCCTGTCGGCGCTGCTAATCACGCTGGTGCTGCTATTCGGGTTCCAGGGCAACCAGATCATCGAACAACCGCTGATCATCCTGCTGCTGGCTGTTCCGATCCTGATCCAGGTCTACTTCAACTCGGGGCTTGCCTACTGGCTGAACCGGAGATTCGGCGTTGCCCACTGCGTGGCGGCGCCGTCGGCGCTGATTGGTGCGAGCAATTTCTTCGAACTCGCTGTAGCGGCAGCGATCAGCCTGTTCGGCCTGCAATCCGGGGCGGCGCTAGCTACCGTAGTCGGCGTATTGGTCGAAGTGCCGGTCATGTTGTCCGTCGTCTGGATCGTAAACCGCTCCAAGCCATGGTACGAATCCAGGCTCTCATAGAAGCCCTCCTGCCGTCGCCTCGCGAGGATTGACTAGACCCGTCCACACGACTCGTCCAAGATAGCTTGCCTCTGACGATGGAGTATCGATGCAATGAGCAAGCTCAACCG
>JAAUXY010003296.1_pt1 | contig 11973 bp, 11 predicted proteins | sample 7278121 | NCBI WGS metagenome assembly JAAUXY01 (sample SAMN14350117, study PRJNA611818) | marine sediment metagenome | isolation source: surface marine sediment (1.8m) | place: French Polynesia: Moorea | collected 2018-08 | reverse complement strand
GCTGCCGGTGGGATAATTCGCGAAATTCGAACCCACTTTTCCACCAAGCCCTCGGTGCAACAGGACCCTCGGGCTTCTCCCGATGACGAATATCTAGCCGCTTAACGCTTCTACTATCAGCCGTGAATGACCTATACTGGCTACCAGTAGGGTGCTGCCTGCCTGAGATAAAACAAGCAAATTTACGACTGACGAGTCCAGACACTACCGTGCCAGAAATCAGCAGGCCACGAACAGTAAATCTTGGAAGCTGTCTGGTTGAAAAGTAATCGAAGCGAAAAGTCCTTGAGTTAAGGACGTTGATTCGATGGTTGGAGACAAATAGCCTAACCTATTTAACGACAAGCATCGTAGAAATTCACCAATATCAAGGGGTTTGCAGCGTGTTAATTAGGGTATATTGCTATTAACTATATACAGATAGTTATTTACAGAGGTTGCACAATTATGGTACGAATTTGGGGGAAATAAAACATAATCCGAGCTTTGGGGAATACAGAGGGGAAGAGTCAGAATGGATACGTATCGAGTCCAGAACCCGTTAAATTGCAATGTTCACAGGCGGTTAGCCACTGGTGTAGATTGATGCGGGTTTGCAACCGAGACAATTTCCCAAAAAATTTAATCATGTGTAGACCCGGGAAAGGCTCCCAGCGCAGTGGCAAGGCTGTCATAGCAATACCCGCATCAGCCGAAAGGAAAACATTTACCAGCAGCTACAGTCGGCATTCGGCATTACTGCGGGATACTCTCGATATCGTCCAGACCGGCATGGGGTCTGACGGACTCCAAGACGAACATTCCAACCACCTGGATAATGCTGCGCCACGGGTATCTATCGGTACGGCGGGTGCGTTGTCGCCGCGACTCAGACCGGGCGACCTACTGCTACCCCCGCGGCTATTCTCGCCGGCAGGGCAGTTGAAAACGGAACATCCCTGGCAGGTGCGACTGGCATTCGTCATGCGTCTCGTACAAATGCGCATTCATTCCGCTTCTATGTGGTATAGCGAAATAATTGTTGGTTCCAGAGCAGCGAAGCAGCCGCTTTACCAGGCGACGAGCACAATTGCGGTGGACATTGAGTCGGGTGCCCTGGCTCGACTGGCAGATCAACGGGGTATTCCCTTTGTGTCGATTTTTAACGCCGTAATATGCCGACTGAATAATTTTTAAACAGCTTCTTACAGGCGCCAACCGCTCACCATTATGATAGCATTAATGCGCATTCTCTTTAGATCACCAGGTTTAGCGGGTTGTGACGGTCGTAGGTATACGCAATAGCTATGCCCAATTTAATCTGTAACAGGAAAGAGATGTAATGACAGAGGCAGAGAAGTCAGGTTCATCTTGGGCCTGGATTGGGGCGAGTATTTTTATGCTGATCCTAGTCACCGGATTCGCACTGGTGCGCTGGACAGCCGTGGGGGATTACCTCAGCGAAGAGAAGCTGGTGGAGCTGCTGAAAGATATTCGGCAGATTTGGTGGGCACCTCTAGCACTCATCGGACTGTATGCCCTGCTGGCGCCGCTGGGCGTGACCAACGTGCCATTGATCGTGGCCGGGGCGGTATTCGGGCCTATGCTCGGCACGCTGTACAACACTCTCGGACTGCTTATCGGTGCAACGACGAGTTTCTGGCTCGCGCGAGGGCTCGGGCGAGAGTTCGTCATGCAGATGATGGGTGACCGGGCAAAGCGGGTCGAGAGACTGGTTGACCGCCATGGTTTCTGGCCACTGGTGCAGACCCGTTTCCTCCCGCTGCCCTTCGCTGCCGTTAACTTCGGCGCAGCACTCACCGGCGTGGCCCCGTCCCAGTTTGTACTAGCGTCGATTGTTGGTCTCGTGCCGTCAACTCTGATTCATTCGTTTTTTATTGCCAATATCATGTTTGTTCAGGGTGCAGAGCGGCTCTTTTACCTGGCCGGCTACGGTGTAGCTTTCGTTATTTTCAATCTGCTGATCGGTGTGCCCTGGGTTCGTGAACAGCGTCGCCGTCGCAAACGTTATCGCGAGATTGTCGATATGCGCGCCAGTCGACAACGTGAATCCTCTGAAGCCTGATGGACTGCTCTGCTTTGTTATCAGTTGCGCGGCGACATAGGCAGGTGTCCAGCCTGGGGTATGCGTTGCTCAACGGAGTGACGATCCGTTGAGCGACTTTGGCCCCGCATGGATCCCAATTCTCTGGACCGTTGCCGGTGTCGGTTGGTGGCTAATCGCCATTTTGCTGGTGGTTCGCTCCAACCGAGGCTACGCGAACAACAGCAATGGGTCAGGCCGGGGCAGAGTGGATGACCGTCGTATAACGATCTTCAAGCCGCTGGCGAGTCCTCTGGGCAAGGAAGAATTCGCCATTGTCCGTTCGTGCCTGGAGTCCTTCGTCGCTGACATGGATGCGAACTGCGAGCTGTTGATCGGCGGCCATCCGGCGGAGCGGGATAAGCTGGAGGATCTTGTCGTCGAGATGAAGCGCAAGTACCCGGACTCCGAAGTTCGGTTGATCATCGAGCATCAGACGGACACGGCCATGAATCCAAAGGTCGTTTGGAACAAACCCCTGTCACGTCACACGACGGGGGACTTGTGGTTGTGGAGTGATGCCGACATTAAAATCGAACCGGGCGCTATTGCCTCGCTGCGCGCCGACCTTTGCGGGCATCCCGGCGTTGTGACAGCGTCTTACATTGTTGAAAATCCGGGTAAGCCCGCCGACATGCTCGATGTGCTGTTCGTCAATCTCGAGTTTTACCCCGGCGCGGAACTCCTCGGTATGCTGAATGCCTTGCAAGGTGGTTTCGGCTCCGCGATGCTGTTTGAGGCCGAGGCTTTCCAGAATAAGATTGATTGGCATGAACTTGGCAGCCATCTGGCCGAAGACTATGTCATGGGAAAAGCGCTCGCACCGGTGAAACTGGGGTCGGTGCGGGTGGCGACAGTGCCCGCGTCGATCAACTGGAAAGGCGCGCTCCTTCATTACCTGCGTTGGCACAAGACAATTCGCTGGTGTCAGCCGGTATCGTTTGCGTCGCAGATCGTCATATTGCCGGTCATCGGCTGGTTCGCGTGGATCTTGATGGACCCAGCGAGCAGTGCTGCCTGGCTCGGTCTAGCACTGGTTGGCGTGGCGGACACGCTGGCTGCGGTCACCATCAACCGTCTGCTCGGTTGCATGCTTGGGATTCGCCAAGTACTGACCATACCGTTATGGAGCCTGCTACGCGGCTTCACGTGGATCGCCTGCTGGTTTCCCTGGCCCATCGTATGGCGTCGCCGCTTTTGGTGGTCGCCACGTTTCTACGATCCGATAACGAAGCAGGAGCCCCAACAAGAAGCGGCAATGAAATGAGCAGGGGGGGTGTTAGGGGGGTCGTGTGCCGGCAGCACGCCGGTACCCGTTGGGACTCGGCTGGCCGGATCGGATCGACCTGCATTGCAATCTTTGTGGCATTGTTACTGGCCGGTTGCGTTGCACTAGACCCTCTGCCGGAGGCGAACCTGTCAGATCCTGGATGGAAGATCTGGACTGGGCAGGCCGTGTGGCAGCCGCGCGCTGGCAACTCGCCGCTGGTGGGTGACATGATCGTTGCACGACACGCCGATGGTGAAATCTTCGTGAGCTTTAGCAAGCCGCCGTTGCCGTTGCTTACGGCCCGTGCCAACGGGTCGAGCTGGTGGATCGATGTCGTCGAGCGTGGCCATTCGTATTCGGGACGCGGCAAACCGCCCGGGCGTTTTATCTGGTTCCGCATGCCTGATGTTCTCGAAGGCAGTACCGATATTGCCGGCTGGGAAATCGAAGCTGTTGCGGCCGGTGAAAAGATACTAACAAACTCGCGTACGGGTGAACGTGTGCGGATGATTATCGACCTCTGACCGACTCGAGCCTGATTTTGGAAACAAACAACCTGGCCACACGGGCTTGGCTGTGAAGCGCATCGCCTGGATCTTTGTGCTGGTGTTTGCGGTGCTTGCTGCTGGATTGTCCCGGCTGAATCTCGATGCGGATATTTTCAACCTGTTACCGCGTGATTCGCGCTTGGTGGAAAGCTTGCAAGCCTATCAGGACAGCTTCGGATCATCCAACGAACTGATCGTGTTACTGCGCTCCAATAACGCCGAGGTGACGTTTGATGTAGTGGAACAAATCGTTGTGGATCTCGAGTCTTCGGGACTAACGTCACAAGTGATCTGGCGCAATCCGTTTCAGCACAACCCGGAAGAACTCGGCGAGTTTCTGGCTTACCTGTGGTTCAATCAACCCCCGGACGAGTTCGCCGCCATGTCCCGGCGCTTTGCCGACGATGAACTGGAAGTGACGTTGGAACGAGTGCTGAACCGTATGACGATTTCATTACAGCCCACGGAGGTGGCGCGGCTTGGCCGCGATCCCTTTAATCTCGGCGAAGTTGCTCAACGCGCCTCGATACCGATTGCCGGTAGCCAAATTGACCCCTTTGCGTCGTCAGACGGTTTTACTCGTATTCTAATTCTGGTCGCGCCGTTTGAGTCGGGCGGTTTTCACGAGCTCAAGGCCTGGGTGTCCGCGGTTAGGGATTACCTGGGTGCCTGGCAGGCAGAGACTGATCCGTCGCTCAGCATCGCCCTGACCGGCAATCCGGCCTTCGTAGTTGAGTCGGGTGCCAGACTCTTAAGGGATGTCCAGCTGGCGGCATTGGGAACGTTGATCATCGTAGCGATCCTGTTCTGGATGGTTTACCGGTGCTGGTGGCCACTGATTTGGCTCATCGTGTTGCTGACCACAGTGCTGTCGGCCACCGCGGTTGCCGGTGGTCTCGTGTTCGGAACTCTGTATGCTGCCAGCCTCGGTTTCGCGGCGATCCTGCTAGGGCTTGCCGCCGACTATGGACTGGTACTTTATCAGGAAACCGTCGCCCACCCGGATCATTCGGCCCGCGAGCACAGGGCGGCAGTTGCCCCTGCCATACTCTGGTCGGCTGTTACCACTGCCGGCGCATTCTTCATGATTGGCCGCAGCAGCTTGCCCGGGCTGACTCAGCTTGGGGTGCTGGTGGGGATTGGTATCCTGATCGCGGCGGTCGTGATGCTACTGACCTACCTGCCGTTAAGCGGGGCTAGGGCAAGTCTGCAGGCTACCGGAGAGCGGCAACCGCCAAAGCCGTTACGCCTGTCGTCGCGAACGGCGATAAGGCTGACCGTGGTTGTGATGGCGATCGCAACCACGGTGTTGCTCCAACGCCAGCCAGCGGTCGAATACAATACGAAATCGCTGCAACTCAGTGCATCCAGCGCGCGTTCGGTACTCGAAGAAATACGCCAGGAAATCGGCGGCTTCGACGACGATCTCTGGCTGATCGTCAGCGGTCCGGATGAAGCAGCGGTGCGCAATGAGCTTGATACGGCGTCGTCATTGCTGCAAAGTGCTGTGGCCGACGGTGTCCTGGCGGGATATCATCTACCGGATTCGCTTTGGCCGCGACCATCGGCGCAGGTCGCTAATGTCGGGACGCTAGCGTGGCTAAACGACCGATGGGCAGCGGCAGAAACCGCAGCCAACAATCTGGGTTTTGTTGACGATTCGCTAGTTATCGATCGTGCGGTGTTCACTGCTTGGGCATCATTCGACCCTGCCGAAGGCGTGATCTGGCCTTCCGGTCCCGTCGCCCATTGGGTGTTTCGCCAGTTTGCGTCGCGCCAGGAAGGAGCATTATCCGCGCTGGGTCGTCTCGATGAAGCACCCCACGCGGACCGCGAAGCGCTGTTAAGTCTGGCTGATTCGCTCAACGAGCGAGGTGCCGGCCAGTTGGCCAGTTGGTCACTACTCACCGATTCATTACTGGGTGTGATAAACCGTGATATTAACCGTGTGCTGATACCAATAGCTGTCACGCTGCTGGTATTGCTCATTGCCGCGTTTCGGGGTGTTGGCGAGGTCGTGCTCAGTATCGCCTCGATAGGCCTTAGCCTCACCCTGTTGCTTGCGTTGATGACGGTGCTGCACTGGTCATGGAACCTGATAAATATAATGGCGTTGCCCATGCTGTTCGGCGCGGGCCTTGACTATAGTTTGCATGTACAGTTCGCGTTACGCCGTTATGCCGGCGATGCCACAGCAGTGCGGAATAATGTCGGGCGAGCCATCCTGCTGTGTGCGGCTTCAACGGCAGCGGGTTTTGCGACCCTGGGTTTTGCAGGCAATGCGGGTCTCGCCAGTCTTGGGCGGGTATGCGCGGCAGGCGTCGTGATTACGGCGCTTGTGTCGGTGTTCTTGTTGCCGGCCTGGTGGCGTATAATGCCCTTGCGCCGAGACATTGGCGAAATTGCCCAGACATGATGCAAAAACAAATGGCACAGCGACGGATGCGGCACGGGATTATTACCATGACGGCTTTTTGGCTCGGACTGGCTGCAGCCGTTTCCCCGATGGCGGAAGACGTGGGGGGGATGCTGGATAGGTGGTTGGTACGGCAGGTACAGCTGAACACGTGGTCGGCAAATGTGGTGCAGACACGCAAGCTCAAGTCACTCGCCCGGCCGCTGGTCGCGAAGGGCAGTATCCAGGTGGCACAGCCGCAGCGCTTTCGTTGGCAGCTGGGCAACCCGCCGCGGACGCTAGCGATCGGCACACCGACGGGACTGCTCATCGCCTATCCTAGGCTTAAGCAGATGGAGCGATACGCGTACCGTGATGCCGCCGATCCATCGATACGCCAGGTGCTCGATTTGCTTGAGGTCGGTTTTCCGAGCAGCGCCGTGGCGTTCCATGAACGCTACGAACTACTTGCATCCGTACACATTGAGGGTGCTTGGCGTTTTGAACTGCGTCCCAAGGTCGCTGAAGCGCGTCGCTTTCTCGACCGGGTCTTTATCGAAGCCAATGACTCCGACCTGAGCCTGCGCGCGACCGAGCTAGTGTTTCCCGACGGTTCGACCATGCGCAACGATTTCAGCAACTCGCAGGTCAACCCTGAACTGGACGATGCTCTTTTCGACTTGGTGCCGGGCGATGACTGGCAGGTTACCGAACCGCTTAGTCAATAATTCGTTTCAGGCATGTGCTGTAAATCTATCCCTGAGAGCCAGCAGGCACCGCATGTCGGCATCCGGATTGGTCGGATCCGACGAACGCGGGTGAAACATAAACTCGTGCAGCCCTGCGCCGAGTTCGGGCAACACCGATTCTATTTCCTGGGCATTCATGGCAAAGGTTCTATCGAGACCCCAAAGCGTCGAGCTAGAGCGAATCGGCATGCGTTTTCGGCTAGGCGCTTGCAGCAACGAGTCAATCAGTCCATACGCGCGCTTTGCAACGGAATCCGCGAAAAAGCACGGCTGACCCCAGCGCAGCCAGCCGGCGAAATCAGGATCCGCGGCTATAATGTTGACCAACAATTTGCGAATAACGGGAACCAAGTGAATATGGTGATGGGCGTTGACGTAGCGAATCTCAATCCCAGTCTTCTTCAGCGCCTGCCATTGCGCGGCTAGTTCGGCTCGGGCTAAGCTTCGCGCAGCGGGAAAAAAAGTCATGGCAAGGCCAGCCTTTGCGGGTGAATTACCCCACGGCCACTCTGTGACAGTGAGTGGCTGGCTGTCGTTCAGATGGAGATGCCAGCCGATTTGCAGGGTTGGGTGGCGGTGCGCCAGTTCGATGGCTTCATCCGTGTCGGGCTGCCCCATCATCAGGCAAGTGCCATGCAGAGCGCCGTCGAGATGAGCGCGTAGGATGGCAGCGTTAATCTTGCTGCTCATGCCGAAATCGTCGGCGATGAATAGGATTTCGCGATCCTGTTCTGAGTCGTTGGCTGAGTTTTGCACGTGTGACATCCAGGGTTAAAGTATCGCTACTGTATGAGATATGCGTTCGGTAAGTCCACATATTATTGCGCGACGGCGCGGCAGGGCGCGGATTAACCTTGCCTGATTGTTCGAACAAACTGTTTTTATAGAGGCACCTATATTGCTGCGCGTGCCAGGGTTCGCCGCCAGCCCGTAGGTTTTAACAGGGAAGTTGAAACCTACGAGCTACAGTGCCAGAAACCTTTTAACCACGGAGATCCAACCCGATGCGGGCAGCCGTACGTACACTCGACCGATACCTGCGCGAGAAGCTCAATGTCATTGAGTTCTCTGATGATCCCGATTGCCTGTTTCGTATCCGCTCTACGACTGCTTATCGCGATCTGCCATTACCCGATGGCGAGGTGAAAAAGGGCGAACCGGTAGCCGAGATTCATTGGTGGAACGAGCATATTCCATCGGTGTCCGACGACGCACTCGATCTCAAATGGGCAGTAACGATGCGTCGCAAGCTGGTGGTGACCCACCAGGAAATGGCGCAGCAGGTGCTGCACAATCCTAACTGGAAGAACTTCAAGGCGATCGGCGCAACGACAGCCCTGTTTCCCGCGAGTCAAGACACGTGGAGGCGCAAAATGAAGCGACTCGGCTACATCGTGCTTCCACACAAGAATCCGCAGGGGCGATTTGTGGAATTCTGGGAAGGTGTCTGGGCGTGGATGATATGGCGAACCTACCAGTCCGGTACCCTGCGTATTCTGTCACCATTCCAGATCTCGCGTAGTGATTTCTGGATGTCCACTGCGAATATAGTGCGGATGTATGGCGACAAATCCCGGCGGGGTCGCTGATTACCGGCTGGCTAAAGTTGCGGAAAGAGAGATAGCCTAATATGTCTTTCAGTTTCACTAATCTGTTTCGGTTTATCTGGCTCTGGCCGGCGAGCATCAAGTGGACACCCCGGCGTACGCTGATTGTGCTGGCGTTTTTCGTGGTTTTTCCGTTCCTCGAACTTTTTGTCTGGATGGGGCTGTTACTTGACCGCGTGTTCTATGGCCGCTACCGGCAGCAGGAGATCAGCGTACCGGTGTTTGTCGTGGGCAACTTTCGCAGCGGCACGACGTTTTTGCACCGCCTGTTGGCGGCTGACGAGACGCGGTTTACCACCATGAAGATGTGGGAAGTGCTGTTTGCACCATCCATTACCCAGCGACGCATTGTTGATGCCCTGGCAACTGTAGACGGCTGGCTCGGGAACCCCCTAGTCGGTCTGCTGCGCTGGATCGAGTCTTTCTGGCATGAACAGAATGTGATGCATGAAGTGTCGCTGAGCCAACCTGAAGAAGACGAATATGTCTTGCTGCACTGTTGGTCTGCTTTGACGATCGGACTTTCGTCAGGGCTCCTGGACGAGGCATTACCCTATGTCTATTTTGACCGTGACCTGCCGCCTGCGGAAAGGCGACGCATCATGCGCTTCTACATGGAGTGCGTGCAGCGACAGATGTATGCTCATGAAAGAATCCGTGATCCGTCCGCCGTCAGGCTGGCGAGTCAGGGTCGTCACTACCTGGCCAAGAATCCTGCGCTGACACCGAAGCTCGATACGCTATTCGAGTTGTGGCCGGACGCGAAGGTCATCTATCTTGTGCGCAACCCGCTTGAGGCCATTCCATCTTTTTTCAGCATGATGAAGTTTTCGTGGGAAGTCATGGGTGCACAAACCGAAGGGCCTGAACTCCGCGATTTCATCATTGGTATGGCCAAACACTGGTACCGCTATCCACTGCAACGACTGGCCGAGGCGCCGAACGATAGCTACGCGATCGTAAACTATGACGACCTGGTGCGCCGCCCCGACGTCGTGGTACAGGACATCTATCAGCGCTTCGGTTTCGAGCTGGAAAAGAGATATGCTCAGATCCTTAAGGACGCGGCAGAAAAGGCGCATGGCTATACCAGCCGGCATACCTATTCTCTTGAAAGCCTCGGAATGAGTCGCCCGGAATTTATCAATGAATTTCAGGATGTGTTCGAGCGTTTCGGCTTCGATGCAGACACGAGTTCTGGGAACGGAATGCTTAGTCCCTGTGAACCCGTCTAAGAAGTTGTTTTAAAACCTCTCAGGTGAGTGCGAGACCAGGCATAAATCGATGAGAGAGCGCCGTTTACAGGGGAGCCAATGAGTATTTCGAATCGATATATAACACCGTATCATGCCAGCTGAGGGATTCTAAAACGGCTTCTAAAAGGATTTCTGACTTCCGAATGAACCCCCTGACCACAGTCGTTATGCGCTGCTAACCTTTAAAGCTGAGCTTATAGGTGACATAAATACCCTTATGCGTCGAGCAGAAAAGAACTGCAAGACCCCAAAGTTGTCAATGACGGGAAGCGTCGGGTTGAAATCGAGTAAATTCGGCCCTTTAACGCGGAGTATTTGCCAAACATTTAGACGAAATTTGGGATTTTGGGCCGGGAGGAGGCGTCCAATCTGCTCCAGTCAAAACACCCAGGCGATGAGCAGCGTGATAAGGGCGAAGAAAGTGAAGAAGGCGCTTAGCATATACTGCAGTTCGCCGAGCAGCCCCTCGCCGGCGACGAGTGCGAACAAAACAAACAACGCAATAGTGATGAAGAAGGACCAGATGGCCGCGGTCTTCAGACCAATGCCCTCATCAAAAACCGTGGTGACCCCTGACATCACTGGCCCGCCAAAGGCCAGAACGATCACCAATAACGCCAACGCCGCGCCCAGGAGCAGGGCCAGAATCCCAACATCACTACGACCCGCGTTCGTCATGTTTTGTTCTCTCCTGGCCTTTCACCTTTGACATAATCGCGAATCTTATCCGGTAACGGTAGTCCACGTACCACCACCTCGGGCTCGTCGCCGGCGGTATAGATGCTGACATCACCAGAGTCCATGATGCGCTGCATCAGGGTTTGGGCGACCCGCGTGGTACGCACCGAGCTCATGTTGATTTCGGTGTACTGCTTGTTGATCAGCCCGTGGGTCCAGATGATTTCATCGTCAGTGACCTTGAGATGATCCATCTTCGAGGTGATCCACCAGGCCAACAGCTGGATGAAGCCGATTGCCATGAGCACGATCCCGCTTATGCCCACTATTTTTCTGCTGCCCTCGGGTAGGCCAAGCGAGGCGGCGACCTGGCCAGCTGCGATGGCAAGATAAACGCCCAGAAGGATTAGCAAGATCATCAGCATCGTACCAAAAGGATATGCGCGGACAATAGAGGGATTGGCTTCATAGAGGACGTTGTTCATAGAGAGATGACCTTAGTTTGTACGCTTTATTATGTGTTTATCTCGACAAGGCTGTTATTCATTTGGATATATCGTACCGGGGTCAGATGGAACCGGTGACGGCCTTGCAGCGAAACCGCAGGAGAGTATAACCCACCTGTTTCGCGTGAATCCACCCGAAAAGGATCGATAAATTTGTCCGAATACGGCTTTTCCGCAGTAGATCAGACCTAAGTCCGGCGGGCTTCTGGCGTTCGAATGATCGAACGCGAAAGCGGTCGGTTGGACATATAGGGTTGAATTAACTAGCCTTAGCATCTCAACAAGGTGGGACATCGCCAGTGTCGTCTTGCACTAGCTCATTCCTAAAAGCGATAGCCTCCTAGACTATGGGTATGTCCCTTACAGTGACACACTTAACCGAGCACATGGTTTCTTAGAAGCTGTTTTAAAATTATTCAGTTGGCACATTACGGCGTTAGAAATCGACTCAAAATGCTCATTTACTACCATGTAAACTGCGCTTTCTCCCCGATTTTTACCTTGTCCTGCGCTCATCTGAATAATTTTCAAATAGCTTCCTAGGTAACATTGTCGTTTTGCCTGTCTTGACCGATCGACGGGCAGCAGTTGGCTATGCGACGGTTTATATGTCGGTTTCTCACAACACTAACACTGGCGACCTTCACGCTCGGTAATCTGGCCCAAGCCGCGAAAGACGAGTTGGTCATTGGTATGACGCAATTCCCGGACACGTTCAACCCGATAATTAACGCCATGGTTGCCAAGTCATACGTGCTGGCTATGACCCTCCGACCGTTCATCCTTTACGATCAACGCTGGGAGCTGATATGCATGCTATGCACGAGGGTGCCGAGCATCGAAAATGGACTTGCCCGGCGCGAAACGCTGGCCGATGGGCG
>JAAUXY010190908.1_pt1 | contig 11974 bp, 7 predicted proteins | sample 7278121 | NCBI WGS metagenome assembly JAAUXY01 (sample SAMN14350117, study PRJNA611818) | marine sediment metagenome | isolation source: surface marine sediment (1.8m) | place: French Polynesia: Moorea | collected 2018-08 | reverse complement strand
CAGCAGCCCGGCGGCTAGAAAAATACTGCGAAACCGAATTTCCACTCGCTTACTTCCTCGTTGTCGTCATTGGTCGTGGTCGACGAGAATATCACGTACTCGTTCACCTCGAAGCGGAACAAAAAACTGCGGCTGACATAACGCTGAATACCGAGTCCGAACTGTGCCATCGTATTATTGTCGTCTTCCGGCACGATCAGCGTGGCGCTCGGCGTAACCTCGATTTTGCCGACGCCCAGTGTCATGTAGGGCGAATACTTGAGATCGGGCAACGGCTGCATGACCACGTTGGTTTTCCAGAAAGTTGCGCTGGATGCATCGCCGATCGACTGACCGTAGTGCAGTTCACCGATCAGGTTTTCGGTAAACGAATAGGCGCCGAACACGGTAAACACCGGGGCCGATTCGAATTCTCCGCCGGTGAAGCCGACTACCCATTCACGACTGATGAAATCATCCTCGGTATTGTCCGAAATCGACAGCTCTTCGCCACTGGGCAGCAGCGTGCGCTGCATCTGCCGGCGACTGGCCCAGCCGCTCTTACCATCGTCGGTCGTGATGCGAAACCAGTCCGTCTTGCGCCGCAAAATCTCCACCTCGGTGCCACGATCAATGACGTAAAAGATCGGATAGCCGGACCCCGGCCCCGTATGCAGTTCGATAAATGGATCGGCGATCCTGACTCGCACCCCCTCGGCTTTTTCGAGCGCCAGCGGCTCGATCGGCCGCTCCGATTCCTCGGTTTGGGCCCGAGCCGGTTGTTGCACGGCGATCAAAAAACAGACGAAGGCGGACAAGACTATCCCCGCAAATCGATTCAAGCTTCGTATTCCCTAGTTTTGGGGTGCGGCTATATTAAACGGATCGTTGTAGTTTTGCGCGCCCAGATCCAGCCATTCACCAATCAATTTCAACTCGTCGGGCGTCAGGAAACCCGAATGATCGACATAATTCGGATCGCTGACAACCGTCGACAGGATCCTCGGTGCATCCAGTTCGGTCTCGGTCAGCTTCTCGTTGAAATAACTGCTGCGAGCACCATCGGGTTCCATGCTCGGCTGCACGTCGACGGTGGTGGTACCACCCATACCATCGGGCACCTGCAAATCGATCAGGTTGCCGCCGGCGTCGAGGATCTCTTCCTGGTCGACGAACAGCAGTTCACGATAAGTCTTGAGATGGTTCGCGTTCTGGTCCGAGGCGCCGGCGGTCAGGTCGAGCTGGCCGTCGGCAACGCGATCGTTACCCATGCCGTCGGTGGTGGTATGACACTCGGTGCAGGTATTATCGCCGACACCGTTCATATTTGCATCGGCTCCGCGATCGAGCGACCAGATCGGCTGGATCTGCTCGGGATAGTTGATCGTGGCGCGGCAATTGAAGCGCCAGGGAAAACAAAAGGCGTTGGCCGGTGCCGGTATCGAGACATCGAGATTGGCATACTGGTAGGCGTAGCTGGCATCGGCCGCACGTCCCGCGGTCGCCGGATCGGTCCAGTAGTCGTCGTAAATCAGATCGATGCTCGGTTGAGGCTGGGGTGTCGGCAACGGCAGCGTCAGGTTGACGCGATCGAAACGCACCTCGGCCATGGTCTGGCCCAGGTTACCCCAGTAGGGGCTCGGAGAGGTATTGCCGGGAATCAAGGTATTGGCAAACTGCAGCAGCAGCGGCAGGCCGCTGTTGATAGACGGTGCGTGCCCGTCCGCGCGGCTGTGGACCTCGGGGGGCTGGCCGCCGTTAACGGTATCGTGACAGCCGACGCAGTTGATCTGATCACCCGGCTGGACCTGGAACCAGTTTTCGTGCCGCGGTCCGATACGACGTCCTTCGCCATCCAGCACCTCAACCGCCAGCGGTGTGTAGGCCGGGACCTTGACCTTGACCGATCCGTCCGGTTCGACCGGCGCGTAACCGATGATCTGGCGCATGCCGAGATTCCGCAGTGGCGAAAATGCTTCGTCGGCCAGGTCCAGCGCGGTAGGCACTTCGGGATCGTCGGGATCCGGGATTGCCACCGGTTTGATGAAGCGCACGAATCGCGCGGGACGCTCGGCTGCGGTTGCGTTTGCCGGATCTGCCAGGTCCTCGACATCGGTAATACCGACGGCGGTAACCGGTACGTTCAGAAAACCGCCGCTGAAACTGTTGTCGCCAAAGTCGTAAACGCTGCTGATGTTGACCACGCCGACACTTTCGGCAATCCAGGTGTTGTCGAGTACGCCGGTGTTGGCACGATCCGGAATGACGGTTTGCCGCGGAATAGGCAGCAGCGTGATCGCCTCGGTGATGACGCGGCCCGGTTGCACCAGGATCAGCGGCCGCTCGGTGTCGTCGGAGAGATTGTAAAGCCAGATCGAGTAGGCCGGCGAAGCCTCGACCGCGGCCGGATCATTGACGTAAGGATCCACGCAATTCCGCAGCGTACCGTTCAGTTCGAGCTGGCAGGTCGACTTGCTGACCAGCAGGCGATTCGAACCGTCCTGCAACGGAAAGGCCGAACTGTAGCGGCCCTCGATCGGCAGGGCGCCATTCAGCACGACATCCGTGACGGTGCCGGCCTGTTGCGCCGGACCCGGCAGGCCACCCATCGACCAGATCGATTTGTCGTTCTCGATAAAACGCGCGGTATCGATGAGTATGATATCGCCGCCATCGAAGGTCCCGGTAAAGGGTCTGGCGATGGCAAGCAGGTCGCCGCTCGGCATTTCGCGCAAACTGGTGAACTGCGCGGCAACACCCTTGTAGTCATGGCTGCGAGATCCGTACAGCATTTCGAGTTCACTGCCGTCTGGATTGACCTTGTAAATGTTGAATTCGTTGTTGCCGCCCGCGTTTTCCCAGCGGCTGAACACGATCTGCCCGCTGAAATTGCTGCTCAAAACCTGTGGATACAGATCATGGCTCTGGTTGAACGAGATCTGTTGCAGGCTGGATCCGTCGGAGTTCATTACGTGCAACACCATCGCGACCTGATCCTCGTTCTCGTCGAGCGCGGAAAACTGCGGCTTGGTTTCGTTAATCAGCATTTCCCGACCCTGACGCTGCCGGGTCGAGGTGAACACGATACGCCCGTCCGGCAGGTAGGCGGGGAAGAGATCGTCGCCCTGCTCTGCGGTGAGATCGTCGACGATGATCCGCCGCAGTACCGCCAGTTCCAGGTCGTATTCGTAGATATTCCAGGAAGGCACGTCGTCGTCGTTCGGATCGGGATCGAACAGACGCAGGGAAAAGATCAGCTTGTTGCCTTCGAAATTGGTATTCAGGCCCTTGACGTCACCCTGCCCCCCGGTTACCGGAGCGGTAAGGTTGACGACACTTGCACCCGTGTCCGAGGTGTCCTGCAGGTATACGTCGCCACCCTCGCTGAACAGCAGGGGATCGCGCAGATCGGCATTGATCGTATCGCCCATGTCGTCCCGCGGAATCGGTCGATTGATGTAGGCCAGCGGGATTGCGATGACGCCCGGATCGATTCCGTCGCCGGAAGAAGAGCCGCAACCCTTGATACCCGCGATCGCCGCTGCCACTAACAGCAGTCCAATCCACTTGATACCCGCAACCGGAATCGGCCCTGGCCCTGCAATACGGCGGGTTGTCGAGGCAGTTCTGTGCTTCATTTTATCCTTTGCAACGTTCCTGATAATGCACTTTAACTCCAGTCGCGGAGTTTATCTTCTGTAACTGGTGCCGATCTCCCAATTTCTGACCAAGTGTCGTTTTTTCGGTACGAACGGTATACGTCAGTGTTGGCATGTTCCGTAAAATATGGTTCGGAATCCTACGGCTGAACGGCTTCAGCGCTATGTTTGCCAAGCTTAGTCAGCGGATTCGAACCGGGCACTAGTTATTTGGGCTTTTGTGAACTATTCCCGGGCAGGTTTAACAATCAGGATAAAACCCTGTGCTAGATTAGGGTTACCTTGCGAAAGACGGCGCTGGAAGTACCGCACGGCGATGACGAGGAGACAGACTGGGGATTTTCATGGGAAAGATTAGCAAGAAATCGCTGCCGCTGATGATGATCGCGACCCTGTTCGCGGGATCGATCGCGGAATCCGTGATGGCCGGCGAACTCGAACGCCGCCAGGCCAATCGAATTCACGTGCGCCTGACCGGCGTCACGCCAACCAACGCGGCCATCGACGCGATGGAGACGCGGCTGCTCGCCGATCCGACCGGCAAGACCGCGGCCGAGTACGCCATCGACACCGCGCTGAATCCGAACGCGCGGTACTTCTACAACGTCACGCTGAAAAACTGGATCACCCCCTGGACCAACGAGGAGCAGACGGTCTTCGCCGACCTCAACGACTACACCGCCACCGCGATCGGACTGATCCGTGACGGAGGCGATTTCCGCGAGATCCTGCACGGCGACATCATCTACCGGGGTGCCGGTGGCCTGGGACTGCCGCCCTACTCCAACAGCGATAACAATCACTATCGCGATCTCGAGGACCTGGGACCCATTACCGGCGATCTGTCCGATCCGAGCATTCTCGAAGGCACGATCTCCAGCCCGGGCATTACCCAGAGCTCGGTTACCGGCCTGCCCTCCGGGGCGACCGCCGGCGTCATGACCACGCGCGCGGCGGCAATGGCTTTCTTTTTCGACGGCACCAACCGCGCGATGTTTCGCTTCACGATGATGAACCACATGTGCAGCGATCTGGAGCCGCTGAAGGACATTTCGCGCACACCCGATCGCGTGCGCCGCGATGTGTCGCGCAGCCCGGGCGGCGACAGCCGTATTTTCCTCAACACCTGCGTCGGCTGCCACGCCGGCATGGACGGCATGTCGGGTGCCTTCGCCCACTACGAGTGGGTCTACAATAACGACCAGAGCGATGGCCGGCTGGTTTACCGCGATACCGGCGACCCCACCGAGTTCGACACGGTGACCGGGGTGGCGCTGAAACACAACATCAACGCGGACAACTTCGAGTTCGGCCACGAGACTGTCAACGACAGCTGGGTCAACTACTGGCGTAACGGCCAGAACTGGCTGCTCGGCTGGAACAGCTATCCCGGCCTGGCGCTCGATACCAAGGGTAACGCGACCGGCTTCGGTGCCAAGACACTGGGCCTCGAACTGGCTAACAGCACGGCATTTGCCCAGTGCCAGGTGGACAAGGCTTTCGAATCGATCTGCCTGCGGGATCCGAATGTCATGAGTGCCGACCGCACGCGCCGCAATGAAATTCGCGACGCGTTCATGGGTGGCTACAACGGCGACATGCGGCAGGTGTTCACCGATATTGCCGCGCACTGCAGAGGGAATTGATCATGACTGATTACCGCTCCATCTTCCGACTGCTATCGCTGCTCGCGCTGGGCGCCTGGCTCGCTGCCTGTGATTCCAGCGTGGGAACCTCGGACAATCCGAACCTGGGCAATCTGACCACCGGCTACAACGGCCCGCCCGCGCGAACCGCGGATATCCTGTCGTTCGAAACCAACTTCTGGGTTTTTCTCACCGAGGAAAATCGCTGCGGCCAGTGCCATCGCTCGGACCAGGCGCCCTATTTCGTCGATTACAGCGACGTCAACGCGGCCTACTCCGAAGCCATTCCGTATGCAGACCTGCAGGATCCGGCCAGTTCGCTGTTCGTTTCCAAGGTTGGCGGCGGCCACAATTGCTGGCTGGCTTCCAATGCCGACTGCGCCACGATTATCGAGCGCATGATCGACAACTGGGCATCCGATTCGAATGTCACCAGTTCTCGGGCAATCAATCTGACAGCCCCCACCATCAAGGCGCCTGGTGACGCCAAGTCGTTCCCGCCGTCAGCCACGACGGCCGGTACCAACGGCACCAGTTTTGCCGACACCGTCCACCCGATCCTGATCGGTACCGCGGCCGGCATCACCACCAACAACTGCCAGGGCTGTCACGAGGAAACCGCCAATCCGCTGCCGATCGCACCGTTCTTCGGTAACGACGACGTCGACAGTGCATTCGAAGCGGCCAAAGCCAAGATGGATATAGACACGCCGGCCAATTCGCGTTTCGTGGTCCGACTCGGCAGCGAGTTCCACAACTGCTGGAGCGACTGCCCGTCCGATGCCCAGCGCATGCTGGATGCAATCCAGTTGTGGTCCGACGGCATTCAGCCGACCCCGGTCGACCCGAACCTGGTCACCAGTATGGCGCTGAACATGGACGACGGCATCGTTGCCGCCGGCGGTAACCGCCACGAAAGCAACCTGGATGAGCTGAGGGAGTTCAAGACCGGCAGCGGCCTGACCGCCTACGACACTTCGGGCATCGATCCGGCGGTCGATCTGACCCTGATCGGCAGTGTCAGCTTCATGCCGAGCTACGGGCTGGACTTCAGCGGCGGCCGCGCGCAGGCCAACACCATCGCCAGCGACAAGCTGCACACCTTCATCGAAGGTACGACCCGCGAATATGCCATCGAGGCCTGGATCACGCCGGCCAACGTCAGCCAGGAAGACGCCAACATCATCTCCTACTCCGGTGGTGATGCCGCGCGCAACTTCACGCTCGCGCAGGACATGTACGACTACGAATTCTACAATCGCACGACGGATTCGGACGCCAATGGCGAACCGCTGCTGTCCAGTGACGACGGCAACGACAACGAAATCCTGCAGGCCAGCCTGCAGCATGTCGTGGTCAACTACAATCCGATCACCGGTCGCGAGATATACGTCAACGGCCAGCTCGTTCCCGGTACTACCGAGCCGACGCCCGGCCCCAACTCGGTGCAGAACGTCTGGGATGATACCTTCGCCTTTATTCTCGGCAACGAGGTCTCGGGTAACCGCCCCTGGAGCGGCCAGATTCGCATGGCCGCGGTCCATAACCGGACCCTGACCCCGGCACAGATCCTGCAGAACTTCGACGTCGGTGTGGGCGAGAAGTATTACCTGCTGTTCTACATCGGTCATCGGATCGGTATCAACGACGCCTACATCATGTTCGAAGTGTCCCAGTTCGACAGCTACAGCTACCTGTTCGACAAGCCGACCTTCATCAATCTCGACCCGGACTGGACGCCGGGCGGATTCAACATCCAGGGCATGCGTATCGGCATCAACGGCAAGGAGGCGCTGGCCGGACAGGTCTATGCCAGCATGAACGTCAATATCGACGGTAGTTACGATCCGGCAACCGGTCAACTGCTGTCGCCGCTCGGCACGATCATCGCGCTCGAAAAAGGCCGCGCGACCGACGAGTTTTTCCTGACCTTCGAAGTCATCGGCGGCCAGTCCAACGCCTTCAACGATCCGCAACCGCCGGCACCGGCCGATCCCGCCGATCCGCCGCAACCGGTGTCTTCCGACATCGGCATGCGTACCTTCGAGGAAATTCACATGACAATTTCCGAGATTACCGGCGTGCCGATCGGCGATACCGGTAATGCTGCGGTGCAGGCAGTGTACGACGACTACCTCCAGCAGCTGCCGGCGGTCGAGGCGATCGATGCCTTCCTGCCGTCACACCAGATGGCGGTGGCACAGCTGGCGCTGACTTCGTGTAGCGAGCTGGTGGAAGACGCCGGCGCGAGAGCTGCGTACTTCCCCGGATTCGATTTCGGTGCCGGTTCGCTGACGGCATTCGACAACGCAACCAAGCGCGCGCAGGTCATCGACCCGATTCTGACCGCGGTGATGAACGTTGACCAGGTTACGCCGGCCAACAACCTGACGACGCAACCGCTCGAGACCACGATCCACGACATGTTGGGCTCGACCGCGCAGCAGCACCTGGACGACCCGGCTGCAGCCAGCGGTGACGAATACGACAGCCTGATCACGGAACTGCTCGCCAGCCCGTCGAACACCGACACGGCAGCGAGAACCCGCCAGATCGTCAAAGCAGTTTGTGCCGCGGTGACTGGCGGTGCGGTAATGATCGTACAATAGGACAGACTCATGCCCAGATTTAAAAAGAACCCACAGTTCGAAAATCCCGACGCGCCGTTGCTGCACGAGGATCATCCGCGTCCCAGAACCCGGCGCGAGTTCATCCAGCAGGGATTCCTCACCGGCGGCGCCATGGCGGCAACCGGCAGCTGGCTGAGCCTGTTCGCCAATCCGAACGAAGCCCTGGCAGCCGTCTCCCCGGACCTCGATGCACTGGCGGGGTCGCTGGCCAACTGCCCGCTTGGCGGCGGCGGTGCCGGCGTCAACGTGCCCTTCATCAGCTTCGACCTGGCCGGCGGCGCCAACATTTCCGGCTCCAACGTTCTGGTCGGCGACATGGGCGGACAGTTCGATTTACTGTCGACCGCGGGCTACAGCAAGATCGGCCTGCCCGGCGACATGCTGCCGGGCCAGGACAGCACCGGTCTCACCGAGGGTCCCAATGGCGACCTGCTCAACCCCAGTCCGACCAACGACTTCACCAACTCCGAACTGGGCCTCGGCTTCCACGCCGACAGTGCCATGCTGTTCGGCATCCGCGAAAAAGTCGATCCGGCGAACTTCGTCGCCATCGACGGCGCCATTATTCCGGCGCGCTCCGATAACGATACCGGCAATAATCCGCACAACCCGCTCTATCCGCTGGTGATGACAGACCCCAGCGTACGCGGCACGGTGGTCGATCTGATCGGTTCGCGCAACAGCGTTTCCGGCGGTAATTCGATGGCCCCGGCGGCCTACATCAACCCGGAATTCCGGCCGACCAAGGTGGACCGTCCCAGCGACGTGACCGGCATGGTCGACGTCGGTGACCTGACCGCGATCCTCGATGCCGGCGACGTCACCGCGGTGATGGAATCCATGGCGCGGGTATCGCACAAGAAAATGCAGGCCGGCATCACCACCGGTCTAACCAATGACGACATCATCAAGGACATGGTGCGCTGCGGCTATCTCAAGGCCGCCGACATCGCCGATCGTTTTGCCGGGGTACCGGTGGATCCGATGCTCGATCCGAACATCAACCGCGACGTGGTCGGCGGCAATCCGCTGGCGCCGTTCAGCGCCTCCGAACTCAACAACGACGGTGAGTTCCGCAAGACGGCATCGGTGATGAAAATGGTCGTCAACCGCTACGCCATCGGCGGCTGCATCACGATGGGCGGTTACGACTATCACGGTGGTGCGCGCATTCGCGGCGAAAACCGCGATCTGCGCGCCGGTCGCTGTATCGGCGCCTGCCTGCAGTATGCCGCCTTGCTGAACACACCGCTGATGATTTACGTTTTCAGCGACGGCTCGCTGTCCAGTAACGGTACGCCTGACGACACGCAAAGCACCGGTGCGGGAGAGAACCTTACCCTTGGCGGTCGCGGCAAGGGCGAGTGGACCGGCGACAATTCGTCGACGGCAGCCTCGTTTTTCCTCCTGTTCCGGCCCAACGGCACGGCACCCAACCTGATCGGCGGTCGCCAGATCGGGCATATGAACCAGGGTGCCTCGGTGGTGACGTCGTCGACACCGGCGGCCAACAACCCGAACCTGCTGGTCAACATGGTCATGCTCAATTACATGTCCATTAACGGCATGCTGAACGGGGGCATCCAGCCGTTCCTCGATGCGTTTCCGAACCACGGGCTAGGCAATAACCCGGCACAATATATCTCGTTCGGCGATATCAGAACCTGATACGATACGCGCTGCGTATCGATAACGCGGGTCGGACCCGTTCGACATGATTATTCCTGCCCGTTTTTTACTGCTGGCATCGTTATTCGGCCTGGCCCCGGGGGCACAGGCCGAATGGCATAATGCGCAGCAGGAAATCATGAGTACCCGGATTACGGTCGAACTGTGGCATGCCGATGCCGCGACCGCGAACAGCTGCAGCGAACGCGTTTTCTCCGAAATGCGCCGCATCGAAGCGCTGATGAGTACTTACATTGCCACCAGCGAAATCTCCCGGGTCAACGCCAACGCCGCTATCTCGACCCTCGATATCAGCCCGGAACTGGCGGGGTTGATCGAAAAATCTCTATATTTTTCAGAAATTTCCGACGGCGCCTTCGATATTACCTACGCCAGTGTCGGCTACGCTTACGACTATCGTAAAAAGCAGCAGCCCGACGCCGAAACGCTGGCCGGCGCGCTGCCCGCGATCGATTACCGTCACGTCGAGCTCGATCACAACCGAATTCGCTTTCACTATCCCGGCGTGCGTATCGATCTCGGCGGCATCGCCAAGGGCTACGCGGTCGACCGCGGCATCGACCTGCTGCTTGCCTGCGGCATCAACCGCGCATTGATCAGCGCCGGCGGCGACAGCCGCATACTCGGCGACCGCGGCGGCAATCCCTGGGTCATCGGTATCCAGCATCCGCGCGATCCGGCCGGTATCGCATTGCGACTGCCGCTCAGCAATACCGCGTTCTCGACCTCGGGCGACTACGAGCGTTTTTTCATCGAGGACGGCAAGCGCGTGCATCATATTTTGAATCCGAAAACCGGCAAGTCCGCCGAGGGCAGCTGGAGCGCTACCGTAACCGGTCCCGACGCCATGACAACTGACGCCTTATCTACTACTCTCTTTGTATTGGGCGCGGTAGCGGGTATCGCGCTGATCGAAAGCCTGGAGGGTTTCGACGCAATCATCATCGACCACCATGGAAAGGTGCACTATTCATCGGGATTCGAAGCGCCTGAGAGCGAGAGTTAGCCGTCCCGTATCGGTAATAAAATGAAAAAACTTAGCCTGATTCTGTTCCTGCTCGTCACAATGGCGATGCCGCTGCATGCCCAGGAAACCGAAAGCGAAGCGGTGGACGAGGCATCCACCGAAGAGCTGCTCGCGGACGAGGCCGCCGAAGACGAAGCTGTCGACGGCGAAGCTGCCGAAGAAGACTTCTTCGCGGAGGAGGACGAGCCCGAGGAATCCCTCGATGCCAGCATCGAGGAACTGAAAAAAGAAGTCCTGTCATTGAACCGCGACCTGTTCATCCTCGAAGAGGACCTGCTGTTCCCGGCCAACACTCAGTTCAGCGTGTTCCTGTCGATGAATGCGGGTGCCCTGTTTCAGCTCGACTCCGTCCAGCTCACGATCGACAACAAGGACATTGCCAACCACCTTTATACCGAGCGCGAGCTGGCGGCCCTGAAACGCGGTGGCGTTCAGCGACTCTACATCGGCAACCTGCCGACCGGCGAACACGAGGTGGTAGCGATCTTCACCGGCATCGGTCCCAAGGGGCGTGATTACCGCCGCGGGCAGACGATCACGATCGAAAAGACCACCGAGCCCCAGTTCATCGAGTTCATCATCGAGGACGACAGCGCCAAGGAACAACCGCAGTTCGATGTTCGAGTCTGGGAATAAACACCGGTTTTACCACCGAGGATCGGGTTTCGCGCCACTGCGACGGGCACTGGCGAGCTGCTGCCTGACGCTTTTGCCGTTGCTCGCCACGGCGGACGACCTGGAACCACACCGGGTCGAAAACCTGGCCTATGGGCACGCCCTGTTCGAGTTTTTCCAGGACCACGAGCTGAACGCGATCACGCGCCTCATGATCGCCGAACAGCGCCCGCAAACCGAGGTGCAGCAGCACGAATCCAATCTGCTGCTGGCCGATCTCTTTTACGGTTACGGTCTGTACGAAGAGTCGCGCGATCGATTCGCCCAGCTACTGGGCGCCGAGGTATCGGATTCGATCCAGAACCGAATCTGGTTCAATCTCGCCCGTCTGCGTTTCGAACAGGGATTCAACGAACAGTCACTGGAACTGCTATCGCGAATCAACGATCGCCTGCCGGCCAATATCGAGGCCGAGCGCAAGTTTCTGCAGACCAACCTGCTGCTGGCCGACCAGCAGTACGACGAAGCCGCCGACGTTTCCAAACGCATCGCCTCGGAATCGATCTGGAAAATTTATGCGCGTTACAATCTCGCAGTCACCCTGATCGAGGACGATCGCTACGATCAGGGTCGTTACCTGCTCGACCAGATTGGCCGCATCGAAGCCGGAAACGACGAGCTGCTGGCACTGCGCGATCGCGCCAATCTGTCGCTGGGTCTCAAGCAGAT
>JAAUXY010159681.1_pt1 | contig 11974 bp, 10 predicted proteins | sample 7278121 | NCBI WGS metagenome assembly JAAUXY01 (sample SAMN14350117, study PRJNA611818) | marine sediment metagenome | isolation source: surface marine sediment (1.8m) | place: French Polynesia: Moorea | collected 2018-08 | reverse complement strand
GGGGCATCTAACGGGAAGGTTTCGTCTCCAATAGTTACCTGACGCTCCTGCATGGCTTCAAGTAATGCGGACTGTACTTTTGCAGGCGCCCTGTTGATTTCATCAGCCAAAACGAAATTGGCAAATATCGGTCCCTTCTTTATCGAAAAATCGTTCTCTTTGATATTGTAAATAAGTGTGCCTATTACATCTGCAGGTAACAGATCGGGAGTGAACTGAATTCTGCTAAAACTACCCTTTACTGCACTAGCCAGGGTATTGATCGCCATAGTCTTTGCCAATCCGGGTACACCTTCGAGTAAAATATGTCCCTGACCCAACAGGCCAATGAGGAGGCGTTCTACCATATGTTTCTGACCAACGATCGCCTTGTTCATCTCCATCATCAGCAGGTCTATAAAGGCACTTTCACGTGCGATTTTTTCGTTTACCGCACTGATGTCAACGGTTGTGTTTTCCTCCATAAAACTTTTATTAGTAGTTGTGTTTCAATAAGTTGGTTTTTAGTAAGGCGCAAATTGAAAATTTATTTAGTCATGTGCTGTTAATGATTGGTTAAAAAATCTCCAGAACCCCAAGTTTTATGAAGTATTTAAGGGATTTGTCGTATATTTTCCGAGCTGGATATTTAGCTATAACACCACTTCGAATAGTACATCAAAAAGCCACTTCAAAAAAGGCGACAACTTTATAAATTTACAGGCTAACCGGACCAAAAATATGAAAGTCAAATCAAACTTTTCGGCTGTGATCGCCGGAACAATGACCTGGGGAAGCTGGGGAAAACAGTTTTCCACTTCGGAAATATCTAAAATGATAAATCACTGTGTTGATATCGGTATCACATCCTTTGATCATGCTGACATCTACGGAGGGTATACTACTGAACAGGATTTCGGACCTGCCCTTGGCGATAGTGGCGTTGCCCGGGATAAGATTCAATTGATCAGTAAATGCGGCATACAGTATATGTGTGAGGCCAGGGATAATAAGGTAAAACACTACAATTACTCTTCAGAGTATATCATCTGGTCAGCAGAGGAATCTTTGAGGAAATTAAAAACGGATTATCTGGATCTTTTCCTGCTTCACAGGCCAAGTCCGCTGATGGAGCCCGAAGAAATAGCCAAAGCCATAGTTCACCTGACCCGGGAGGGTAAAATAATAGATTTTGGGGTCTCAAACTTCACCCCATCTCAGATCGCTTTACTGGAGACCGAAGTACCGGTATTGGTCAATCAGGTTGAATTTTCATTAACTGCTGATCAGGTCATGTTTGATGGAACACTGGATGACTGTATGGCAAATGATAGAACGGCAATGGCCTGGAGTCCACTGGGAGCTTATTTTCGAGAAGAAAATGAGCAAAGCGAACGCATAAAAGAAGTGATGGCTATATTATGCCCAAAGTATAATGCGGACGAAAGCCAGTTACTGCTGGCCTGGATTATGAGACATCCTGCGGGCGTATTACCCGTTGTAGGAACCACAGACAGCAACCGCCTTATGCATGCCTTATATGCGGCAAAAATTGAGATGGAGCTGGAAGACTGGTTCCTGTTGCACACGGCTTCGATGGGCCACAAAGTTCCCTAACCACCTAAAAGAAAAAGAATGCGAGAAACAGTACTTATTACTGGTGCCACCAGCGGCATAGGTAAGGAAACAGCAATATTACTTGCCAAACGCGGTTACCGCCTTGTGTTGTGTGGCAGAAGACAGGAACGTCTGGATGCACTCACTCAGGAACTGGCCGCTCATGCAGAAGTCTGCAACCTGAATTTTGATGTTCGCGATAGGGAAGCTGTTGAGCAAAGCTTAGGATCACTCCAAGGTCCCTTTACTGATATTTCAATTCTGATAAACAATGCAGGAAATGCGCACGGTCTGGATCTTATTAATGAGGGTAGTGTAGACGACTGGGATGCCATGATAGATATCAATGTAAAAGGACTGCTCTATGTATCAAAAGCTGTATTACCGGGCATGGTGGCCCGGAAAAACGGGCATATAATAAATATTGGTTCAACAGCAGGGAAAGAGGTATATCCCAAAGGCAATGTTTACTGTGCCAGTAAGCACGCGGTTGATGCTATAAATCAGGGGATGCGAATAGACCTTAATGAACACGGTATCCGGGTAGGCGCAGTGAATCCGGGACTGGTCGAGACCGAATTCAGCGAAGTGCGTTTTAAAGGAGATTCCCAACGCGCGAAATCAGTTTATCTGGGTTACCAGCCCTTAACCCCGGTTGATATTGCCGAGACCATTTATTTTGTTATTTCCAGACCGGCCCATGTGAACATTGCCGATCTGGTAATCATGCCTACCGCACAGGCAAGTAGTACGATTATTAATAAAGAAAATATCGAATAAAGTAATTTTGTTTCCATAATACCAGCATTTGAATTGATGCGACGGAAGTGGAAAAAACGGCTAAGAATAGGTATTATCGTACGAAAGTTCGATTTTAATCACAATATAATTTTGTGTATTATACCGGAAATGAACACGATAGATAAATGGTTGCCGGAATTGTGAAATCATGATCAATAAACGCCTGCTTGTAAAAAACTTACTGGCCCACAATGATGAGAACAGCTTTTACGATAAAAAGCGGTCCATCAACATCGGGACAAAGGAGGGCAAGGCAAAATTCCTAAAACACGTTTGCGCCTTGGCAAACAGCAACCCCAAAAACAATGGATATATCGTTGTTGGAGTGGAGGATGAGGATAACCGAATTAACGGGGTAGACTTTTTTGACGACAGTAAGATACAAAACCTCGTTAATGCCTATTTGGATAACCCGCCCCTGATCGCCTATGAGAATATTCCATTTCCTCATTTACCCGAAGGAAAGGTGGTAGGTTTAGTTACCATCAGTTCTAATGGGAAGGTCTGTTCCCTGCGTAAGAATATCTGGAAATACTATGGAGGTTCTGTCTTTTTCAGAGAGGGTAGTATTAGTCTTCCGAAAGCCTATGGTATTGAATTGAAAGATATCAATTCCGATACCGTCAGCACTCTTGAACAGCACGCCAGAAACAATATAGAACTTACCCTGGACGGGGTTATGGATTTTTTAAACAATCGTCACAAAAATTTAAGCAGTAATTACCGGGTGTTTAAAGAACAATTCGTTCTCTGCTGGGCAGGGAAACAAAAACGGGTGAAAGACAAGACCTATTACTCCAGGGTTGATATTGAATTGATCAATGAACAGGTCCGCTTGTTCTATTCTGCATTGGACGAGATATCCATTGAACTGGATGATCATTCCTTCTCTATTGTGGAATATGTACAACTGGGTCTGGGCCCTAATCAAAAGTATTATCCGCTTGAAAAACTCGTTATTAATTTCTCGGATAACGGAACCTACCAGATCGTCACCGAATTGCTTTTTGAACCCCCGCAGTATGATAAAAAAACGCTTCACCATATTTTCAATGCGAATAATTCACTGCTTCATAAGCTGGATAAGGGGATAAAACTTAAGCCTTCGGAGGTGTCAGATCTCGATTATTTACCTGCAACCTATCTTCTGTGTTATCTCAATGGATTTGAAGAAGCCAGGGATCAGCTCGAAGTTGCCAGACCACTTCTCAAAAAGAATAATTCAACTGTGTACCAATCCCTCAAAGAGTCATTGAGGGTATTGCGAAAAGTGCGATACAACTAAAAGGCTTCCAACCAGAGGATCTGATAGGGCTCGATGTTTATAAGCCCACTGTTCAGTTTAAATTTATTGCCCCTGATAAGGTCTTTGAATTCTGCATTTTTAATGTAGCCCATTGCTTCTATCCAGCTGGCATCTAATACCTGATCCTTTTCATCAAAATTGCAAAGAACAAGCACGCTCTTCATCTGTTCTGCACGGCGTTCAAATACGAAAATGTGCGGGTTTTTAGGCTCATGCAAAACGGCTGGTTCGCGGTCTGCAAAGACGGGCAGCTTCTTTCTCAGTGCTATGAGATTTTTTATTTGGTTAAAAATCCTTCCCGGGATCCCTTTCGGACTTTTTGCCAGGGCAGCCCTTTCCCAGTCTTGCACAGGCCTGTTGAGCCATCTGCTGTCTTCTCGTTTTTCAACCTCATTCAAATAGGAATAATCATTGATGGTTCCCAATTCATCTCCGGCATAGATCATTGGAATTCCACCATATGACAGAATAATGCCGTGTAATAGGAGGACTTTTTTAATAGCTTCCTCCACAAGATTGTCATCTGCTGTTTTGAGACCTTTTTCAAGGCCTAGGAGAGATGCCGTACTTCCCGTTATTCTGCCATCACCGGTACCCGGAACATGCATAAATATCTGTCCTATACTGGGAGACCAATCCAATTTTTGCGAGAAGTAGTTCAAAAGGAATTTGCGGTGCTCTCTGGCATCCCAGCCCACTTCATATGTGTAGCGATCGTCAAATCCCAGTCCAATATCATCATGACACCGAATGTAGTTGATCCAGGTACCCTCTGCAGGTTTCGCAGGGATATTTTTCAGGTTTTTATACAGTAAAAGCGACTTTTTGGTGGCTATGGAATTCCAGAGCAAGGCCATCATAGTCGCATTGTAGGCAACTTCGCATTCATTGCCCCTGGAAGGACCCTCCCCAAAGTATTTTAATATTTCTTGCGGTGCTACTATGGCCTCTGCTAGTATTACCACTCCAGGAGCTACTGTTTGAAGGCAAAGCCTGAACAAACTGATGAGGGCGTGGGCCTCAGGCAGGTTTTGGGACACGGTGCCAATTTTCTTCCACAGGAATGCCAGCGCATCAAAACGCACCATGTCTACGCCTAGATCGACCAGGGACACGAGGTTTTTCAGCATCTCAATAAAGACCTCAGGATTGGTGTAGTTGAGGTCCCACTGATAATTGTTAAAGACCGTCATTACCCACTTTTCCATGGCTTCGTTATAGGTGAAGTTACCCGGAGATGATTCGGGAAATACCTCGGGCAGTGATTTTTCGAAGGCGTCTGGGATTTCCCGGTCCTTATATGTGTAATAATATCCCTGGTACTTTTCCGAGCCTGCAGCAGCTTTTTTTGCCCAGGGAAATTCGTCTGAAGTATGGTTGATCACGAAGTCGAGCATGATGCACATCTTGTCTTCATGCATCCGGTCTATAAGATTGAGCAGATCTTTCTTAGTCCCGTATCTTTTATCTACGCTGGTGTAGCTGTTTACGGCATAACCACCATCATTGGGACCTTCAGGCCGGGTAGTAACAGGCATTAAATGGAGGAAGTTAACCCCCAGATCCTGGATGTATGGCAGTTTTTTTGCCAGTCCGTTTAGGTTACTGCTGTACCGATCTACATACAGTTGCATACCAACCATCTGTTCACTTTGATACCAGTTACCTTCCGCCATTCTCTCAACATCTATTTGGCGTAAGTGTTCTGGTCTTTTTTCGAAGAGCTTTGGAAGTAATCCCCTCAGTTTATTAAATGCCTGTTTATGCTTCTCCTCCGGGTATAGCGTAAAGAACAAATATTGTATGAAGCTTAGATTTGTCCCAAGCCTCAGGCGGAATAGGTCTTCCTGGCTGGCACTTTCTATTGAACCAAATTCTTCATTGGCCAGGAGTCTATGGAGGGCAGCCTGGTTCATTTTATGTATGAAGCTGATTTGGGTCGGGAAGTGATTCTATTGCCCCGTAATTAGTGGTAGTTAATGCGCCGGCCCTATTGGCTATTCCCACCATTTTAATAAGTTGCTCCCTGTTCTCCAATATGTCTTCAGCGTGATCAAGGGTGGCAATCTGTTGCAGAAGACATCCGATAAATGCATCTCCTGCCCCTGTAGTATCTACGGCTTTGACCTCTATGCTGGGAACGGTTGTTCTTTCTTTTCCGGTGCTGACATAAGTGCCTTCTGCCCCCAATGTAATGGCTATTATTCTTGTACCCAGATCATGAAGGTAATCACAAGCCTCATCCAAATCTTTTTTCCCGCTTAGAAGTGATGCTTCCTCAAGGCTGAATTTACACAGATGAGACTTTTCAACAAAGGGGAGGCATTTTTTGATAAAAACCGCATCTTTATCTCTCCAAAGATCGGCCCGATAATTGGGGTCAAAACTGATAAAACTGTTCTGTGTCAGCGCATCAAAGTAATACCTACCATAGGCTTCTTCAAGACTTCCTCCAAGGAGGGCAGTAGCGGCCCCAAAATGCACAATGCTATCCGGGAAATTCTTTTTGATGGAGGGAAGATACTTCAACTCCCTGTCTGCTCCCCGACTAAAGACAAAATCCCTTTCCCCATCTTCTGCCAGGGAAACAAAGGCAAGTGTAGTGAAAACCTCGGCTCGTTGAGCCAGGGATATGTCAACCCTGTAATTGGAAAGGACATTTAGCAAATAGGTCCCGAAAGGATCCTTGCCCACACAACCGATAAAGGCACTATTACCACCCAGTTTGGAAATGGCGCAGGCAACATTGGCCGGGGCCCCGCCTGCTTTTCTGCTGAATTCCACAGCCTTGGACAGGTCGCTACCTTGCTTTTCAGCAACAAAATCTATCAGTAATTCTCCAATACAAAATACTTTTTTCATCCTGCAGAATCGAATGGAAATTCCAAAGTAAACAGAAATAGGTAGTACACCAAAAATTTCAACTTCTTTGTGCTCGCGTTCTTTATTATTATAGCGACTTTTGCAGAATGCGAACATTGGTTGTTGGAGATATACACGGAGGACTGAAGGCATTGGAGCAGGTATTGGAACGCGCTTCAGTGACTTCTGACGACCAACTTATTTTTCTTGGAGATTATGTAGACGGCTGGAGTGAGGCGATGGAAACAGTAAACTTTCTGATTGAGTTTAAAAGTTCGCATAATTGTATTTTAATCAGGGGTAATCACGATGAACTTTGCGAGAAGTGGCTGCTGAACGGCAGCGAAAATCCACTTTGGCTCAACAGCGGGGGACTGGCCACCCAGGTGTCATATGCCGGTATCGAAAAGGGGCTGAAAGATCTGCACTTGCAATTCTACGCTTCTCTCGAAAACTATCATATCGATTCTGAGAATCGTCTTTATTTACACGCGGGGTTTACCAATCCGCACGGGGTGGGCTACGAGTACTTTGCCAAGAGTTTTTACTGGGACCGCACGCTCTGGGAGATGGCCCTGTCTATCAATCCGGAATTAAAACCGGATCATCCCTACTACCCAAAACGCCTTCTTAATTATTCGGAGATCTATATAGGTCATACACCGGTTAGCAGGATTGGCAAATCCACACCACAACTGGCAGCTAATGTCTGGAATGTAGATACCGGGGCGGCTTTAAAAGGACCTCTCTCTATTATTGATGTGACATCTAAAGAAGTTTGGCAAAGTGATCCCGTATTTACACTTTACCCCGAAGAAAAGGGTAGAAATTGAAATTTATGTTTTTTTTGTAGCCTATTGACACATTAATTAACTTTCTTTGTAAGGTATGGCAGCTGTAGAAAAGAATATTCGACTGGAAGTGATGAATGCCATAGAGCCTCAAGTTACCGGTTTTATGGAATCCTTCCTTATCCCAATTGATGAGATCTGGCAACCCTCAGACTTTCTTCCGGATTCTCAGGCAGATACCTTTATGGATGAAGTAGAACAGATCAGAGAGGAGGCCAAAGAACTTGGATATGATTTTTGGGTAACGCTGGTTTGCGATACGATAACTGAAGAAGCCCTGCCTACATATGAATCCTGGTTAATGGATGTGGAAGGGATTAACCAACACGAGGAAGGTGCCTGGGCTAAATGGGTACGCGCGTGGACCGCAGAAGAAAACAGGCATGGTGATGTTTTGAACAAGTATCTTTATCTCTCCGGACGCGTAAACATGCGAGAGGTAGAAGTTTCTACTCAGCATCTTTTGAATGATGGTTTTGACATCGGTACAGACCGGGATCCTTACAAGAATTTTGTCTATACCACTTTTCAGGAGCTGGCTACCAATATTTCACATAAAAGAGTTGGACAACTTGCAAGAAAGAAAGGAAATGCTCTTTTGAGCAAGATGTGCCAGATAATTGCCGGTGATGAAATGCGACATCATCTGGCATACCGGGAGTTCGTAAAAACCATTATTGGCCATGATCCCAACGGATTGATCCTGGCATTTGCAGACATGATGAAGCGAAAAATTGTTATGCCGGCACATTTCTTAAGGGAATCTGGTGGCGTGATAGGCGCAGCTTTTGAGAATTTTTCAGTCTGTGCCCAACGATTAGGAGTATACACTTCCGAGGACTACATAGATATTCTAAGAAAGCTGAATTCATACTGGGACCTTGGTTCTTTAAGAAGCCTCAACGACGAGGCCGAACGCGCCAGGGATTACCTGATGAATCTTCCCGATAGGTTGCATCGAATTGCCGAAAGGATGAGGATACCCGATGATCAGTACAAATTTGCCTGGGTAGAAGCCAACGGAATGCTTTAAAGCTTTCCGTGTAAATGTTCCTCCTGCCAGCGGTAAAGGTCTTTCCACTTTCCTTCGTAACACATTTTAGCCTGCATCGGCCAGGATGCCGGATCATGCAGACGATATTTCTCGCCACCGGATTCAATTACTTCCCTGCATTTGGAAACTGTGCATTTTGAGAGATCTTTCCAGGATTTAATGTTGTAGTTGTGAAACAAGCCTTCAATCTTTGGTCCAATACCCTCAACTATCTTGAGATCATCTTCCTTGATAGACTTGCCAAACGCGGCTCTTGCGGCCTGGGCATTAAAATGGAATTTCTTCTCATTAAGCTGTAAACTTTGCTCTTCTAATCTTTCCTGGCATTGGGCCAGATCGGCCTGAAGGTCGCTATTATTTGTTCTCAATCTGTCAACCGTGTCCTCCAGTTCCCTGGAATTACCCTGGCTTTTTCCTATAAAAAAGCCTACGATACCAAATACCAGACCTGTAAGCAACAGGATTATCCAGTAACCTATCTCAATATTCTCCAGTTCCATGAAATAATTCTTTTGTGTTAGGGAAAAATCAGGTTTTCAGTACATAACTGGCTTTTCAACCAATCAGATCTGTGATCGCACAATTTTACCTCCTATACAATGTATTAAAAATTCTTAAATAATTGTTAAGAAAATCGATGGAATGAGTCGTGGATAGGATGTAATATGAGTGGAAATGGTTAGCAGTTGGAGAAGTTTAATACCAGCTAATGTCAAATTTTTACCAGTTATACAAAAATTTCAACCATCCACAACTTTTTATCAATACCAACCGTACATATTAAAGATATTTGTTCCAAAGAGTGGGATAAAACCCTATTTCTCCCGGCAAAGTTCCGGCATTGAAATAGGGTTTTCAAAAATCCCAAATTCAAAGAAGTGTTTGAATTAGTTTAGTTTGGTTAGTTTGGAAGGATCCGCTGTTGTTTCATGTTCGATAACGGCGGATTTTTTATTGTATTCCATTTATACAGAATGATGGGCCGATTATTTCCTTCATGGGACCATCGATACAATTCTTAAAACAGTCAGCGCGCTTTTACTTTACATTTAACCTGTTAAAGATTCGAGACAACAGGAAATGAAATCCCTTATCCTTAGAATAGCAGTTTATTGTTGCAGATTAGTTCTGCTGGGTATTCAGGCGCTGTTACAAGGTAGTTGGTCTGTTGTGGAAAGTTTACCGAAACATTCTTCCGTAACAACTAAATAGGGGATATCAAATCCAGCCTCTGCCGATCTCTTGAGCCAGTCCGCCTAAGGCGAGATGAAGGAGCTAAGGGATCGGCAGAGGTGTTTTAAGGAATTGTCTTTTAAATGAAATCTGTTAGAGATCAAATTTAATACCCTGAGCCAGCGGCAGATCTTCAGTGTAATTGATGGTATTGGTCTGCCTTCTCATATAGATCTTCCAGGCGTCGGATCCGGACTCACGGCCTCCGCCTGTTTCCTTTTCTCCACCAAAAGCACCGCCTATTTCCGCACCCGATGTTCCTATATTAACGTTGGCTATACCACAATCACTTCCGGCGGCCGACAGAAATTTTTCAGCCTCTCTTAAATTAGTCGTCATGATCGCAGAAGAGAGACCCTGAACAACACCGTTCTGAATATCAATGGCATTTTCAACATCTCCTGAATATTTCAATAAATAAAGAACTGGAGCAAAGGTCTCATGCTGGACAATTTCAAAGCTGTTGTCAGCTTCAGCAATGGCTGGTTTTACGTAACAGCCGCTTTCATAACCTTCCCCTTGTAAAACGCCACCTTCTACCAGAATTGTACCTCCCTGTTCTTTGACTTTTTCCAGTGCATCCTGGTATAGTGCTACAGCATCCGTATCAATGAGTGGTCCCACGTGGTAGTTTTCATCCAGAGGGTTCCCTATCTTCAGCTGTTTATAGGCATCCACTATGGCACTTTTAACCTGATCGTATATGGATTCGTGAATAATGAGTCGCCTCGTTGATGTACAACGCTGACCTGCTGTACCCACAGCGCCAAAGACTGCGCCAATGACCGTCATTTTGATGTCTGCGTCAGGGGTAACAATAATGGCGTTATTACCACCCAGTTCCAATAAAGACTTACCTAGTCTGGCCGCTACAGCCTGAGCGACAATTTTTCCCATTCGGATTGATCCTGTAGCCGAGACCAGTGGAATCCTCTTGTCATGCGTCATGAATTCACCTACCCGGTAATCCCCGTTGATAAGGCATGAGATGCCTTCGGGCAGATTGTTCTGGGCAAACACTTCAGCTGCTATATTCTGGCAGGCAATTCCGCAAAGCGGTGTTTTCTCAGATGGTTTCCAAACGCATACATCACCGCAGACCCATGCCAGCGCAGTATTCCACGACCATACTGCAACCGGAAAATTGAAGGCCGAAATAATACCAACGATGCCCAGAGGGTGGTACTGTTCATACATGCGATGTCCTGGCCTTTCAGAATGCATGGTAAGACCGTGCAACTGCCTGGATAGCCCAACGGCAAAATCACAGATATCTATCATTTCCTGAACTTCGCCCAGGCCTTCCTGATACGATTTACCCATTTCATAGGACACCAATTTTCCTAAAGGCTCTTTAAGCTCACGCAGTTTCTCGCCAAATTGTCTTACGATCTCACCGCGCTGAGGAGCCGGGATTTTTCTCCATGCATTGAATGCTTCTCCGGCCGTTGCCATGACCTTTTCATAATCCTCTCTCGTACTGGTTTTAACCTTTGCGATCAGCGCTCCATCTACGGGAGAATAAGATTCGATCACCTCGCCTGAAGCAAAGAAATTTTTCCCGGTGGAAGTGCCATCATTTACAGGGTTTATTCCTAATTGATGCAGGGCTTCCTGAATACCGTAATCAACTGCTACTTCTGCCATTTTATAACGATTTTAAGCTTTTTTGTTATTATCCCGCAAAGCTACGAATAATAGCGTGCCAATGCTAATCAGAAAGAAGAAAGAGGCCTATGTGAGGTGTATCAGGACCAGGCCGATAAGAGCTGGTATTCCCTGTACGAAAAAGATCTTTTTGCTCGCTGTAAATGCACCAAAAATTCCCGCTATCAAGACACAACTCAAAAAGAAAATGGCCACATTTATCTGCCAATGAACATCTGAAATAAACAGGCTCCAAATAAGGCCTGCAGAGAGGAATCCGTTGTACAGACCCTGGTTGGCAGCCATGGTCTTGGTAGGTTCAAAAAGTTCTGCGGGAAATTGTTTGAAAATCTTCCTTCCCCTGGTAGTCCAGGCAAACATTTCAAACCAGAGGAAATAAAGGTGCAGGAAGGCGACCAATACTACTAATATCTTCGATGCAATACTCATGGGTACGTTTTATTCTTTAGAGACGAATCGTTCATCTGCTTCCATCACAGTGCCACAGCGATTACATGTGCGCAATTCCTGAGAGCCGTAGAAGTGTTTGAAGTGCTTGAGAAAATCTTTCTCAATATCGTGAAGTGTGAAATAAGCCTCGTACAATTTATTATTGCAATTTTC
>JAAUXY010211324.1_pt1 | contig 11978 bp, 9 predicted proteins | sample 7278121 | NCBI WGS metagenome assembly JAAUXY01 (sample SAMN14350117, study PRJNA611818) | marine sediment metagenome | isolation source: surface marine sediment (1.8m) | place: French Polynesia: Moorea | collected 2018-08 | reverse complement strand
GGCAAAAAAAAGGCTCCCCGGGGGGAGCCTTCTTTTTATCTCGATATCGCGATCAGGGCAACCACTTGCGCCAGACGGATTCGTTGGCTGCCATCCAGTCGTCGACCACGTCTTCGATATCTTCCTTCTTGACATCGACCGCGTAGATCATCGGCGCCTGCATGGCGTTGGTGAGATCCATTTTCTGCAGCACGTGCACCACGTCAGGATGCTCGTCGAGCATCTTCGGCGATCCGTGGAAGTGCGTCACGTCACGATCCCAGGTCGTCGCGGGCCACTTGGACTCGTCGTAGGCCGGCAGTTCGATCGACACCAGGTCGAGCGCCGCGTGAATCCAGTGCGGCTCCCAGGCATAGGTTACGAAGGGCTCGCCGCGCTTGTACTTGGCCTGGATCTCGGCCCAGTGCGCAGTCTCCGAACCCATCGACTGGGCGTGGAAGTTGACGCCGAGCATGTCGAGACGCTTCTGGTCGTCGCACAGCCAGGCCGCCACCGGGCAACCGATGAGGTTACCCCGATCGCCGGACTCGAGGCTCTTGAACATGTGGCCGTACTGGTTCAGATCCTTGTAGGACTTCAGATCCGGCGCGGAGGCCGGGATACCGCGCGACGCGTCGCCTTCGATCACGTAACGCGGCACGTAATAACCGCTCGCGCCGACGATGCCGGTCGCGCCGAGATAAGCCACGGATCCGTCGCCACCGAACTCGGTGATGTACTTGTTGCCGGCCGGATTGTACGAGGGCCAGGATTCGCAGGCGAAATCGAGGTCGCCGTTACGCACACCCTCGAATACGCCGGGACCGGACGGCATGGTGATCCGCTTGGTGCGGTAGCCGAGTTCGTCCTCGATGATCTTCTGCGCCACCAGGCAGGTTACCAGCCCGCCGGTCCAGTCCGGATCCGGGGCGGTCAGGCGCTTGGCGGCCTGCGCGGCCGGCAAAGCGCTCATAGTCAGCGCAACTACTGCGGTCGCCAGCGCTGTCTTGTATTTAGGGGTCATGTTTTACTCTCCTCTTATGGGTCTTCTTGTTCCCGCCGTAAAATGACGGTAAGTCGCTGATAATACAAATTGATTTCTGCCATGTCGAGCCGGATCGCGATGCTTCAGGCCATGCCCATCGCGCGCCGCTGGGTGGCGGTCCAGGCCTGCGACAGGCGGTCCAGGATGATCGCCAGCAGCACGATACCGATGCCCGCCTGCAGCGAAATACCGATGCTGGCGCGGTTCATACCGTCGAACACCTGCATGCCGAGCCCCTGCCCGCCGATCAGCGGCGTGACGACCTCCATCGCCAGCGCCATCATGATGGCCTGGTTGACGCCAACCATGATTGCCGGGATCGCCATCGGCACCTTGATCTTGGCCAGCGTCTGCAGCACCGACGCACCGAACGAACTGGTGACCTCGTTGATTTGCTCCGGCAATTCGCGAATACCCAGCGTGGTGCAACGCACCAGCGGCGGCAGGGCGTAAATCACGGTGGCGATGACTGCCGATACCTGGCCGGCGCTGAACAGCATCACGACCGGCACGAGGTAAACGAACACCGGCAGCGTCTGCATCGTATCGAGCACCGGTTTGATGAAGGACTCGACGGTGCGGTTGTAAGCGGCCAGTATGCCGAGCGGCACTCCGAAGATGAAACAGATCAACACCGAAACCGTTACCGTGGACAGGGTTTTCATGCCGAACAGCCACAGGTCCGCGGCACCGATGAACAGCAGGCCGATGACGGTGCCGACGGCAAGCGCCCGGCCGCTGAACAGTAGCGCGCCAACCACCAGTACCGTGGTCAGGTACCACCAGGGCAGCCCCATCAGGAACTGGTTCAACGGATTGATCAGGCCAAAGTACAACCCCTCCTTGATCGAGGTCGTGATCGCGTAGAACACCTTGCTGGTCACCAGCTCGTCCATGTACTGGTTGACCGGCGTGCGAAAACGATACTCCCAGTCACGGGGAAACTTGCCGAACAGGTCGGTGTAGTTGTCGAGCAACATCAACAGCAGGATCAGTACCAGGCTCGCGATCAGGAAACTGCGTGCGAGCATGGCTTCGCGCAGCCGGCCGGCAAAATCGGCATCGACCAGCGCCACGACACGCGCCACCGCACCGCTGACCAGGGCCGTTACGAAATTGCCCCCGGCGGCGACCGCACGCCAGCTTGCATCGATCGCGTACTCGAGGTAGAGCACCGGCTTGATGTTCTCCAGCCTCTGCGGAAACAGCCTGAAGACGTGGTCGTGCCGGCCGGTACCGCTGTGCTCGACGTGTCCCATGGCATAGGTCACGCGATCCAGCACGATCGCCATCAACACGATGGCAAGCCCGCCCTCGAGTGCCTTGCCGACATTGAGTCGCTGCAGGCCGGTATAGACGATATCGCCGAGACCCGGCGAGCCGATGAAAGTCGCAAGCACCACCAGGCCCAGTGCCATCATGACGGTCTGGTTGATGCCGAGCTTGATCGACGGCATGGCCAGCGGAATCTTGACCTTGAGCAGCGATTGCACGCGCGTCGCGCCGAACGAGGTGGCGGCTTCGTCGATGCCCGCCGGCACCTGGCGAATACCGAGATTGGTCAGGCGAATCACCGGTGGCAGCGCGTAGATGACGGTGGCCAGGATTGCACCCGGCGGGCCGATGCCGAACAGGTAGAACGCCGGAATCAGGTAGACGAAGGACGGCAGCGTCTGCATCGTGTCGAGCACCGGCTTCAGAAAGGCCTCGAAGCGGTCGTTTTGCGATGACATGATACCGAGCAGTGTGCCAATCGCGACCGCGATCAGGATCGAGATACTCATCAGGCTCAGGGTTTCCATCGATTCGTCCCAGAAGTCGAGCACCAGCCAGGAACTGACCGCGATGATCGCCAGCAGGCCGAGCCGCAGGCCGCCATAGGCAAAAGCCGGCAGCACCAGGATGACGAACACGATTTGCCACTGGGTAAAGATCAGGAAGTCGACCAGCAGTTCGTAGAGCCAGACCGTGCCTGCACCGATCATGCGGGTCCATGGTTGCACGTAGGGGCGCACCCAGGCGTCGAACTCATCGGTTTTTTCGGCAAACGGAAAGTTGTCGACCAGCAACTGGGGAAAAACGGTTTGACCACCGTGGATGGCCCAGATGATCAGCGACACCAGCAGCAACCCGCCGGCAACTATCCAGCCACGATGTTCGATCCAGATGGTGTGTAACCAGCTCGGCTCGCGCTCGTCGACCACAGCGCTCATGTTGGCTCCCCTCCCGGTTTGTTACGCGGTTTTTTGTTGTGCCATGCCTTGACACGCACAGCTTATCCACGATGTCGGGGTCCTGCAACACCGTCGCGGCATCGAGCCGGCACGGGATTGCGGATACCACGAGACGGACGATGGTTCGCGCAGGCGGATTCATCCGCAGCCGTTACCCCGGCGGGCAGCGGCCCGGAGCGGTTTACAGCGCCCGCGCCTTACCGATAAGATAAACCCTGGCCGATCGATACGATGAACATGCGCCCGTTGCATCGTCCCGGAACCAGGCTCCGGGACGATTGCTGCAAAAAAGACAAGTGGTCGAGTCCTGGCACGACAACGACCGGCGCCAATAACAATCGTCATCGGTTTCTGTATCCGGGGGAGATATGTCAGAAGCGCCCAAGATCGTCTGTAACAACATCTGGAAGATTTTCGGTACCTATCCCGAGCGTACCCTGAAAAATCTCGACCACTCGCTGTCGCGCGCCGAGGTCCAGCAACAGACCGGGCACGTCATCGGCGTCAAGGACGTTTCCTTCGAAATCCGTCGGGGTGAAACCTTCGTCGTGATGGGCCTGTCCGGCAGCGGCAAATCGACGCTGGTGCGCTGTATCTCGCGCCTGATCGAGCCCACCGCGGGCGAAATGATCATCGATGGCGAAGACATCATGGCGTACAACGATGCCCAGCTGACCGAGCTGCGACGTTTCCGCATGAGCATGGTTTTTCAGCACTTCGGCCTGTTCCCGCACCGCAAGGTCATCGACAACATCTCCTTCGGCCTCGAAATTCGCGGCATGGACAAGCGCGAACGCAAGGCGAAATCCATGGAGGTGCTGGAAAAGGTCGGCCTGCACGGCTGGGCGGATCATTATCCGCGGGAACTCTCGGGCGGCATGCAGCAGCGCGTCGGCCTGGCGCGGGCGATGGCGGTGGACCCGGAGATCCTGATTTTCGACGAACCCTTCAGCGCGCTGGACCCGCTGATCCGGCGCGAAATGCAGGACGAACTGCTCAAGATCCAGGCGGAAGTCCATAAAACCATGATTTTCATCACCCATGACTTTCTCGAAGCCATCAAGATGGGCGATCACATCGCCATCATGAAAGACGGTGAAGTCGTCCAGATTGGCACCCCGGAGGAGATCGTGGCCAACCCGGTGGACGACTACGTCCGCGAATTCACCGAGGACGTACCGCGTTACAAGGTGCTCAGTGTCGGCAAGATCATGCGCGATCCGTCGGCCTCGGTCAGCACCGACGGCGTCTGCTGCAGCATGGGCGCCAAGCTCGATTCGCTGATCGATCTCGCGATCGAATCCCAGGGACCGCTGGGTGTGGTCGACGAGCGCGGCCAGCTGGTCGGCGAAATCGATCAGGCGATGATCCTGAAGGCGATGGACAGCCGTTCCTGACGCGATCGTTATGGACAGGCTTCCCGAATTCGAGCGTCCCCTGACCGAGCGGCCGGAAGAGTCGTTCACCCTGCCCTCCGGGTACTACCTGTCGCCGGATATTTTCGAACTCGAAAAGCAGCGGATCTTTTATCGAAGCTGGCAATACGTTGCTCCGGCCGGAGCGCTCGCCGAACAAGGCGACTACAAGACCTTGCGGATCTGCGACGAAAATGTTTTCGTCATCCGCTCCGACGACGGCGAGCTGCGCGCCTTCTACAACGTCTGTAAACACCGCGCCCACGAACTGCTCGACGGTCGCGGCCGACTCCAGAACCTGATTGTCTGCCCTTACCACGCCTGGTCGTACAGCAGCCGGGGCGAACTCGCACGGGCGCCGATGAGCGATCATCGGCCGGGTTTCGATCGGGCTCAATTCTGCCTGCGCCCGGTGCGGCTGGAAGTGTTCTGCGGGCTGATTTTCGTCAATCTCGATGACCACTGCCAACCGCTCGCCGAACTCGCCGGCGATCTCGAACGGGATATCCGCGCCCACCTGCCTTTTTTCGATGCGCTGCGCCCGCAGCCGAGCGACATTGCGCCGGCACTGCCGATACGGGCGGGCTGGAAAGTCATCATCGACAATTACGTCGAGTGTTATCACTGCCGCAAGGCGCACCCCGACTTTGCGTCTATCATCGACATGGACAGCTACCAGACCGACCTGTTTCCGCTGTGGTCGCGCCAGTACGGGCCGGATATCCGCATCGACAACAGCGCCTACCCGGTCGATGTGGACCAGGATTATCAGCGCTCGGTTTTCTGGTACCTGTGGCCCAACACGACCTTCAACGTGCTGCCCGGGCCGGGTGTGTTCAATATCTCGACCGTGCGCCCGCTGGACGCGGGCAACTGCCTGTTCGGCGGCGACTCCCTCACCACCGACGGCAAGGTTTACCAGCCGCGCGAGGATTACTTCAATCAAACCCTGGGGCCGGAAGACGTCGGCCTGTGCGAATCGGTACAGCGCGGCCTCGGGTCACGCAGTTACGACCAGGGTGCCTACATGGTTGACCCCGAGCGCATGGGCGAGAGCGAACACGCGCTGCATCACTTTCATCGCCTGGTCCTGGACGCGCTAGTAGACTGACAGCCGGCCTTCGGGATCAATTTCAACCTGGCTTCCGGAGGCGATCGTGGCCATCTCGGCGACATCGATCTCGAGCACCGGAATCTGCAGGTCGTACAGGCGATTGGCGACCAGAACACCCACGCCGATATTAACGTCTCGCTCACCGAGCACGAATGCCAGCGGTCCGCTGCCGTTGCGCAGCGTTTCGGCGATGCCGCCGGGGGTGCCGGCCGATCCGCGGCTTTCGGGGATGAACAGGATACTGCCACCGACCCGGCAGCCGCGCTGTGGGTGGTGGACGTCGATGATTTCGCCGGTGGCCGGATCGAATCCGCCCCAGAAACTGAGAGCATCCTCGAGCACCAGTGCCGGACCGCTGGCCGCGCCCGCGATCAAAACATCCGCCGGCAGAGATCTCGCGGTGGCTGTCATTCGAGCAGCTCGCAGTCCAGCAGCACGCTGCCGAGTACCGCAGATTCGACACATTCCCGCAGGCTGCCGATGACAGCCTGGACCGGCAGCATACCTGGCGCGTAATAGGCCCACTTCGCAGAATTAGTCATAACTTTCCCCTGTAAATTATTGATAACAGGGGAAAAGTAAGTACATGTATCGGTGATAATTTTCACGCCGGCATTTTCCAGCCGCTCGATCCAGCCCTGGGCGGCGGCCTGTTCACACACGTGCCGGCTGGTGGTCAGATAGAAATCGACGCCATCGGCTACCTGCCGATCAGCCAGTAACCCGACCAGGCGCTCGAACTCGGTATAGGAAAAATGCGGCGTGCCGAGCGCTATCGCACGCAGCGGCGCCACGTGATCGCCACCGAGCTCGGCGCGTGCGGTATTCAAATCGTCAAGCGTCAGCTCGATCGTCTCCGCCACCACGCCGCCCTGGCAGGCGGCTTCGAGGGTTGGCGCCTCGGGCGTTATGCCGACCGCATGAAACAGCGGCACCGCGCCGGAAGAACTCGCAGCGGCACTGATTGCCTTGAGGTCGTCTTCGCCGCAGCCTGGCGGCAGTCCGGCGATGGCCGGCACCCGGTGGCCGCTGCGACGTCCCACGACATGCCCGAGCAGGTGGTAAAACAGGTCGTTGGCGAGCACCACGGGCGACAGGCCGGAGACATCGAACAAGAGCTGCGCCGCACGGTATTCGTCGCGATGCAGCTTACTGTCCGGCACCCGCCCGGTAATCGCGGCACAGACATCCAGGTAATCGCCGTACTTGTTGCTGCGAGCCCCGATGACCGAATTGTAAAAGCTGACCGCATTCGACTCCGAGCCGACGATGTGATCGCCGAGTTGCGGCCGCCCGGGCAGTTGATAGGGAGCACAGGTCCAGACCGGTTTGCAGCCGAGTCGAACGTAAGCGAGCATCAGCTCATGGGCTTCGCGCATTTCACGGCTCTTCGACGGGTCACGCAGGCTCAGGTCGTTGAGTGATATCAAACCGTTATTGGTCCAGGACGGTACCGCCAGGCTGGCGCCGTTTTCGAGCATGAAATTCACGAAATCGAGGTGTGCGCGGCCATTGTAGAAACAGGCGTCGATATGCGCGAAGCTGATGTCGATCAAACGCTCCGCCCGATCGATATGCGCCGCGGCGAGTACAGTTTCGATCGCGAAACGGGTCGCAGTACCGAGCTTACCAGCCAGCATGGCTTCATCGCGCGACGATAGCTGGACCATGTTTACCAGTCGATCAGTTCCCGATCGCGGTAAAACCCGCCGGTGCCGGTTGCGTCCGGCGCGGTAGCAAGCCAGATTGCGGTATCGACACCCTCGGTCAGCGACCGGTCTGCGCCGGCGCCGCCCATGTCGGTACGAACCCAGCCGGGACAAAGTGCATTGACGCGAAACCGGGCCGGATCCAGTTCAGCGGCATAAATCCGGGTTACCGCGTTGAGCGCGGTTTTCGACAGCCGGTATCCCGGATTACCGCCACCCATGTCGCTGAGCTGGCCCATACCGGACGAAACGTTGACGATACGCGCATCGTCGACCCGCGACATCAGCGGCAGTAACGCGTTGATCAGCATGATCGGGCCCAGCGTGTTTACGCGCAGCGTGCGCTCGACGGCGTCGATATTGGCGTCGACCATCGCGCTGGAGCGGCCGCCTTCGCCGTCGATCATGATCCCGGCATTGTTGATCAAAACGTCGAGCTGACCGAAATTGCTGGCAATGACCTGAGCCACCGCGTCGATATCCGCGGGGTTGTCGATATCCAGCTTGACCGGTTCGACCCGATCGCCGCCGATCGAGGCGGCGGCTTCGATGCCGGCCTCGAGATCGCGACTGCCCAGCAAGACCTGGTAGTCCCGCGCCGCGAGTTGCCGGCAGGTTTCCAGCCCCATACCCCGGTTGCCGCCGGTAACCAGGGCCACTTTTGCCGTACTCATGACCGCCTCCTCTGGTTGAGTATTTTGATCACAGGGCATAATCTGCGCATTCCGGGCACGACATGCAAGGAGATTTTTATGGCTGATCTCGAATCCTGGCTGGAACGGGTTTACCAGGCAGGCGGCGACCGTGAAACGCTCGACCGCCTGTACGATGAGTGGGCTGCCGATTACGACCAGCAACTGTGGGCCAGCGGCAATCCCTATACCGCCATTCTGCTGGGCTTCGCGGGTCGTTTTCTGCCGGATTTGGACGCCCGCATCCTCGACGCCGGCTGCGGTACCGGCAACATGGGCCTGTTACTGCAGCAAATGGGTTTCGACAATATCGACGGCCTCGATCCCTCCGATGGCATGCTCGAACTGGCCCGCGCCAAATCGGTTTATCGCAACCTGTTCCCGCTCTACCTGGATACTCGCATCGAGCTGCCGGAAGCAAGTTACGACGCCGTAATCGCGGCCGGCGTGCTCACCCATGGGCATGCACCGCCACAGTCGCTGGACGGCATCCTGTCGGTGACGCGGCCCGGCGGCGTAATCCTGTTTTCACTGTCTCGCATCGCCTTCGAAGAATACGGTTTTCGCGAACGGATCGAGTCGCTGGAGCGCGACCGGGCCTGGGAGAAGCTCGGCCAGTCCCGCTTGTTTCGGACTTACCCGTTTTCCGCCCAGGAGGCACATCTGAAGCACTGGGTGCTTGCGTATAGAAAACAGTAGTTTTTTTTTGCAACGGGCGTGTAAAAAGCCTGTTGCGGGATTATCATACGCGTTCGCAGGTGCCCCGCGCATTGCCACCTCGCCGCTTAACCCCGATCGACGGAACCAACATCGTGTCTGACACAGACCCCGTACAGCAAAAACCGCGCCTCTGGCTGAGGCTCCTGGTTGTGATTCTCGGCGTAGTCGCAATCGCAGGAGCGCTGAGCTACACCAAGTTCATGCAGATCCAGGAACAGATTGCGATGGGCAGCCTGGAGCCGCCGCCCATCAGCGTCACCGTGGCCGAAGCGACGGATGCCCAGTGGAACCGCAAGGTCAAGGCGATCGGCACGCTGGTCGCGATCCAGGGCGTTGACATCACCACGGAAGTATCCGGCGTGGTCAAGTCGATCAATTTCGATTCCGGCGGTGAAGTCGAGCAGGATACCCTGCTGATCGAACTCGATAATCGCACCGAAATGGCGAATCTCGAATCGGCCCAGGCGCAGTTCGAGTCCGATAACAGCCAGTACCAGCGACTGCTGAAGCTAAAGGATCAGTCGTTCGTAACCAACAACGATATCGACACCCAGGCGTCGCTGGTCAACATCGCCGAGGCCCAGGTCAGCGTGGCGCGCACCGCGCTGGCGAAAAAACGGATTTATGCGCCCTTTACCGGCAAGCTCGGTATCCGCCAGGTCGATATCGGCGAGTACGTAGCGCCCGGCACCCCGATCGTCACGCTGTTATCGCTGGATCGGCTATATCTCGATTTCACGCTGCCGGAACGCTACTTTACCGATCTCGACATCGGTCAACCCATACGCTTTCGCGTTCGCCCCTATCCCGAGCGCCTGTTCAACGCCCGCGTCGAAACCTGGAATCCCGAACTCGATGCCGAAACACGCAATATCACCGTGCGTGCCGTGGTCGACAATCGCGAGCGCCTGCTCGCGCCGGGCATGTTCGCCGACATGGACGTAATTTCGCAGCAAAAGATCGATGTTGTGACCGTGCCGGAGACCTCGATCTTCTACAACATCTACGGCGAAGCCGTGTATATCCTGGAAAACTCCAATGCCGATATCGCCGATGCGCTGCCCGACTATCGCCTGGCGGCTCGCCAGGTCGACGTCATCTATCGCAGCGACGGGCAGGCCGGTATCGCCGGCGGCCTGAACAGCGGCGACATCGTGGTCACCGCGGGACAGCTGAAGCTGTATCCGAGCCTGCGTGTGTCCATCGTCGACGATGTACCCGCGGCCGCCGCAAACGACTCCTGACGACATGTTCACCGATTATTTCATCAAGCGGCCGGTGCTGTCGTTCGTAATCAGCACGATGATCGTGCTGCTCGGCGCACAGGCGTTTTTCAACACCCAGGTTCGCCAGTACCCCGAACTCGAAACCTCGGTCATCAGCGTCACCACCGCCTTCCCGGGCGCCAGCGCCGAGCTGATTCAGGGCTTTATCAGCACGCCGATCCAGCAGGCGGTGTCGAGCACCACCGGTATCGACTTCGTGCGTTCCAGCAGCAGCAACAGCGTATCGGTCGTCGAAGTACACATGAAACTCGGTGTCGACGCGGACGTGGCGCTGACCGAGGTCAGTACCAAGGTCGCATCGATTCGTGGCGAACTGCCGGCGGAGTCCGAGGACCCGGTAGTCGCCAAGCAGTCGGCTGAAGGATTTGCGCTGGCGTACTACAGCTTCTACAGCGATACCCTGTCCGACGTCGAAATCACCGACTATCTCCTGCGCACGGTGCAGCCCGCGCTGTCGACCGTTCGGGGCGTGGCCGAAGCCGAGATCCTGGGCGGCAAAACCTACTCGATGCGGGTCTGGATGGATCCGGTGCGCATGGCCGCACTGGGCGTTTCAGCGGCCGACATCGTGCGCGCGATCGACGCCGAAAACTACCAGTCAGCCGCTGGACAGACCCGCGGTCAACTGGTGCAGACCGACGTCAACGCGGTCACCGATTCCAGCGATCCCGAGATATTCAAACGCTTCGTGGTGCGCGAGGCCGGTGCCAACACGGTGCGCCTCGGTGACGTCGCCGACGTCGAACTCGGCGCCGAAAACTACGATTCGCTGGTCATGTTCGATAATGTGCCGTCGATCTATATCGGCATCAACGGCACCACCGACGGCAATCCGCTGACGACCATCAAACTGGTTACGGCCGAGCTCGAAAAACTGAAGAAATCGTTTCCGCCCGGCCTGCAGGCCGCGATTGCCTACGATTCCACCGAATTCATCGAGGCCTCGATCAACGAGGTCATCCAGACTCTCGTCCAGGCTTCGCTGATCGTAATCGTGGTCATCTTCCTGTTCCTCGGGTCCTTCCGGTCGACGCTGATTCCGCTGGTGACCATTCCGCTGTCGATCATCGGCGTGCTGTTCTACATGCAGATCATGGGGTACTCGATCAACCTGCTGACACTGCTGGCGATGGTCATGGCCATCGGCCTGCTGGTCGATGACGCGATCCTGGTGGTGGAAAACATTTATCGTCATATCGGTGAGGGCCTGCGACCGCTGCAGGCGGCGCTGCAGGGCGCCCGGGAAATCGCCAAGCCGGTAATCGCGACCACCATCGTGCTCTGTGTCGTCTACGCGCCCATCGGTTTGCTCGGCGGCCTGACCGGCGTGTTGTTCAAGGAGTTCGCCTTTACCCTGGTCGGCACGATCATCATCTCGACCATCATCGCGCTAACCCTGTCGCCGATGATGTGTTCGAAAGTGTTGAAGCCGACCATTGCCAACAACGCCTATGCGCGGTTTGTGACCGACCTGTTCGAAAACCTGCAACGCCGGTACGAGAGAACCCTGGCCGGATCGCTGAAAACACGTTCGGCGACGGTTTTATTCGTGGTTTGCGTCATCGTAATGCTGACCCTCATGTTTCAGTTCGTCCAGAATGAACTCGCACCCGAGGAGGACCAGGGCGTCATCTTTACCTTCTCCCAGGCACCTGACCACACCAGCATCGACTATCTCAATCGATACACCTCGCCGTATATCGATATCTACCGGGCCTACGAAGACGAGTACAAGTCGTCGTTCATGGCCAACGGCTTCGGCGGACCTACCGTTTCGTTCGCCG
>JAAUXY010095844.1_pt1 | contig 11981 bp, 11 predicted proteins | sample 7278121 | NCBI WGS metagenome assembly JAAUXY01 (sample SAMN14350117, study PRJNA611818) | marine sediment metagenome | isolation source: surface marine sediment (1.8m) | place: French Polynesia: Moorea | collected 2018-08 | reverse complement strand
CGCGAGGAGATTTTGACCTTGCTGCCGTTGGTAATCCCCAGGCGGTCGGCATCGTCGGGATTGATTTCCACGTAGGCTTCTGGGACCGCCCGGTGCAGGACCGGTACGCGCCGGGTCATGGATCCGGTATGCCAATGTTCCAGAATCCGGCCGGTATTGAGCCAGAAGGGGTATTCACTGTCGGGCGACTCTGCCGGTGGTTCATAGGGCCTGAGCCATATCCAGGCCCTGCGGTCGGGCTTGCCGTAAAAATCAAAGGAATCGCCTTCAGCGGCCGGGTCATATTTGGCGTTATAACGCCATTTGGTCTCTATCCCATTGACGTACGGCCATACGATCCCGGATTTTGCTTTAAGGTCGTTATAAGGGGCCATGCGGTGTTTGGGATTGTCGTGGAATTGAATGTATTCATTCCAACAGTCTTCGATATAAGTCTCTTCGGACCAGGGGAACTGTTTTTCGAAACCCATTCGCCGCGCCACCTCGATAATCTGCCAGGTATTGCTCATGCAATCACCCGGCATAGGGATAATCTGCTCATTGTGTTGGGTGCGTCGCTCGGAATTACCGAAAAATCCCTCGCGCTCGATCCACAGAGCGGCCGGCAGGATCACATCGGCCACATCGGAAGTGGGGGTTGGATATATCTCGGATACCACGATGAAGCGATCGTCTTTTTTGGCGCCGTCCCGGTAGCGGTTCAAGTTGGGCATGGTGACCATGGGGTTGGTGACCTGAATCCACATGAAGCGGATGTCGCCACGATCCAGGGCCCGGAACATTTCGACCGTATGATAGGAGGGTTTGGGGTCGATATTTTCAACCGGCACCTCCCATATCTTGGCCGCCAGCTTACGGGCGCCCTCTTTCATGACCACGCCCTTGGGCAGCTTATGGGTCAGGGTGCCGACTTCGCGCACCGTCCCGCAGGCGCTGGGCTGTCCGGTCAATGAAAAGGGGCCATTGCCCGGTTGGGAAATTTTACCCACCAGCAGATGGCAGTTGTAGACCAGGTTGTTGATCCAGGTCCCCCGGGTATGCTGGTTCATACCCATGCACCAGTAAGAGACGACCTTCTTGTCAGGATCTCCGAAAAGCGCCGCCAGATATTTAATGTCTTTGGCCGGCACACCGGACAGTTTTTCGACCTTTTCCGGCGTGTAATCTGCCAGGAATGTTTTGTAGGCTTCAAAGTCAACGTTTTCGCCTTTGTCCTTGAACTTGAAGTGGTCCTGGGTGCCGTAGCCGATGTTGGTTTTGCCTTTATGAAAGGAGACATGCTTGTTGACAAAATCCCAGTTCACCCAGTCGTTGCGAATGATTTCGTAGCAGATGGCATTGGCCACCGCCAGATCGGTCTGGGGCTTGAAAATGATCGATTTGTCCGATGCCTGGCTGGTACGGGTGGTGCGGGTGGCCAAATCAATAATCAACACATTGTTTTTGCTCTTCCGATTGGCCAGCATTCTGGAGAAGAGTACCGGATGCATTTCGGCCATATTGTTGCCCCAGATAATGAAGACATCGGCGTGATCGATGTCGTCATAGCTGCCCATGGGTTCGTCCATTCCGAAACTGGTCATAAACCCGGTGACGGCACTGGCCATGCACAGACGCGCATTGGCTTCCAGATTGTTGGTGCCGATACAGCCTTTAAACAGTTTGGACGCCACATAGCCGTCGGTAATCGACCATTGCCCGGACCCATACATAGCCACAGCGTCCTTTCCGTGGCTTTTGATGGTTTCCTGCATTTTGTTGGCCACCAGGTCGAGGGCTTCATTAAGGGGTGTTTCCACCATCTTGCCGTTTTTGCGAACCAGGGCCTTGGTGATTCGATCATTGCCATAAAGGATCTGGACGGAATGATAGCCTTTGACGCAGCACAGCCCCTGGTTGACCGTACAGTTGGGATCGCCCTTGACGGCCACGGCGCGGTCACCGGAAACACCGACCAGAAGGCCGCAGCCCGTGCCGCAAAACCGGCAAGGCGTCTTTTTCCATTCAATCCCTCCTGAACCCACAGTTTTCCAGGCGCCGAAACTGATTCCCGGAAAAAGCACCGCAGCAGAGGCGACGGCGCTCTGCATCGCGGCGGATTTTATGAAATCTCTTCTGGTAATGTCCATTTGCTTGCTCCTTTTGTGTTTATCTGGTTAGAAGCTCTCTCAGAATTCTGGATCAGGTTCGATGGCTAGGCGCAGGGCGGCGCGAAATTCGTTTTTTCCGAGCATACACGATAGTATGTGAGCATTTTGCGTTGCACTGCAACACCGCCATCGGGCCTGAGACGGTGTTATGAGATAGCCTCTATTGATCCGTATGGCCAAAGGTCATGCCAAGGGACTCCAATGATTTTATGGTCTTCAGTTTTTCCTGTAATTTTTTCTCGGTTTCCTCATCCGGTGTGTCGGTCACCAGGATCAACACCTCTTTATTTTCAGCCGGTGTCACCTCGCAGAAATCCAGGGCGGCAAGGTCTTTGATCAGTTGCTCTTTCGACCCCGATACGGGATATGCCAGATAGCTGAAGACCGGCATGCATACTCCTTATTTAAAAAGTGTGATTTGGGTTTCCATCAAAACCCGGTTAATGCTGGCAGGAAGGTTGATCAACAAAACGATTCACCCAATCGGGTGTTTCAACAGGTTGTTCAATTAATTATTTAATGCGTATAATATTCGTTAGTTCTATCTTAATATGGTATTGTGAGCTTTGTTTGCAGGTTAGAAAAAGGACTTATCTTTAGTGTTCATCGATTTGTAACAACTTCGCGTGGGAAAAAAATTGACTTAAGTCAAATGTTTCATACTAAATAACTATGAAATAAACAAGGGCATCCCAGTATTTTTTAAAAAAAAAATGGAAGTCACCAAGGAAAATCATCGAGCTTTACCATGAAGCTGCGGGGAGAAAATGAGCTATATCATCATTTGTGCGCTTGCGCTTGTTGTATCCGGCCTGACGCTTTTTTCGGGTTTTGGTCTGGGTACGTTGCTGATGCCGGCGTTTGCTGTATTTTTTCCGATTGAAGTGGCCGTGGCAGCAACTGCCATTGTTCATCTGACCAACAACGTCTTTAAAGTTGCGCTAGTGGGGCGAAAGGCCGATTATGGCGTGGTTTTAAAATTTGCCTTCCCGGCAGCGGTGGCAGCCATGTTGGGTGCTTTGCTGTTGAACTACATGGCAACCGTTCAGCCCATTGCGCAGTACGCTCTGGGGGGGCGAACCTGCAGCATTACCGCGATAAAACTGGTTATGGCCTTCCTTATTATGGTGTTTGCCCTTTTGGAATTCATTCCCGGCTTTGAAAGATTGTCCTTCGATCCAAAATACATTCCTGTTGGGGGCGCGCTTTCCGGTTTTTTCGGCGGATTGTCGGGCCATCAGGGTGCATTGCGCACCGCTTTTCTGATGCGTGCCGGGCTGCAAAAGGAAGTCTTTATTGGATCCATGGTGGTCTCCGCTGTGGTTGTAGATATCTCCCGACTGATTGTCTACGGCAGTACGTTTTTTGCGCGGGATTTTGCAATTCTCAAAGAAGGCGGGGGTATCGGGTTGGTCGTTGCAGGATCACTGGCGGCCTTCCTGGGTGCCTTTATTGGTTCACGATTGCTGCAAAAGATTACCATGCGGTCGATCCAAACCACTGTGGGGATTATGTTGCTGGTCTTGGCCGTTGCTCTCGGCATCGGGCTTGTTTAACCGAATTTTTCTTCGATCATCAAAATCAATTCCACAGCGGCATCCTTAACTACGTTCACTTTAATAAATGGATGATATTGTAGATATGTAGATTCTAGCATAAAATGTCTTGCTTGACACTGCCACAGGGTGGCAATAACATCAGTTTATGATTATATTTAAAAATCAACTCCGTCCATAATCCCAAGAACGAACAGGGTAAAAGAAATGAAATTTTTAAAGAACGCCCAGGCTGATGAAAGTCTGGATTTGGTGTGCCGCATGTGTCCCATGCATTTATTGGAGCCCGGTGATAAGCTGAAGTGCATGAAAAAGGGGCAGGTGCTGGAAGTGCTGACCGATTACGATGGGGCGCTGGAAGATATTCCGGATTGGTGCCAAAAATGCGGCCATGAGTTCATCGGCATGGACGAAGATGACGAATACTATAAGTTCTATATAAAGAAAAAGCGCGACGAGACTTGAGCGCCTTACCTCATGCGCCAGGAAATATTGAAATTCAATAGCGTTGCGCGTTGCGTGTTTCGTGTCGCGCGTTCCTCGTTCTGAGCTGTTATCCAAATATTATATTTTCCTAAAATTCTTACCCGCAACTCGTAACACGGAACCGTTTTCATTTATGCCCGAACTCTAAAAGAGTTAAGCAAACATCCAGAACCTATCTCAAAAATGCATTTTACCCGCCAGAGGCGGGCAAGCGCCCAATAGTTGCGTTGTATGCAGGGGCTGGGGGCCCTTTCCCAGCCCCTGCCCAAAATGCTCATCCCGCCAGGGCGGGACTGCGCTTTTGCGTCGGTTCACGCTTGCTGAACTCCTCAAATTAATAAGATCAGACGAGAAGTCCCGCTAACTATAGCGGGGCTCTTGGACGTGATCTACTATTTTTGAGATAGGTTCTATACTTTAAGGAGCATTGTATGGACACTGCCTATCTGGATCATGCGTCTGCAACACCCGTCAGAAAAGAAGTTCTTGAAACCATGCTTCCATATTTTGACGAACGGTTCGCCAATCCTTCAAATGTTTATGACCTGGGCTCCAAAGTCAAAGCCTCTATGGAAGAAGCCCGCGCCCATGTTGCCGACCTGATAAATGCCGATCCTGGTCAGGTCATTTTTACGTCATCAGGTGCCGAAGCCAATAACCTGGCCATCAAAGGGGTTGGTTTTGCCCGCCAGAAAAAAGGAAAGCATGTTATCGTTTCTGCCATCGAGCACCATTCGGTTTTGAATTCAGCCCGCTTTTTGGAACGTCTGGACTTTGAGGCCAGCTTTCTGCCGGTCGACAAATACGGTCTGGTTGATCCCGAGCGCCTCGCCAGAGCCATCCGACCGGAGACGATTGTGGTTTCGGTCATGCATGCCAACACCGAGATCGGAACCATCCAACCCATCGCAGAACTGGCGGCGATCTGCAGAGAAAAAGACATTGTTTTTCATACCGATGCGGTGGCATCGGTGGGCAACACCCCGGTGGATGCCAATGCGTTGAATGTTGATTTGTTGAGTCTTTCCGGTGCTTCCCTGGGCGCCGCCAAAGGGATCGGCGCGCTGTACTTTAAAAAAAAGGTTAGATTGATGCCTCTGATCCATGGCGGCATCCAGGAAAATGGAAGGAGAGCCGGCACCGAAAATGTTCCCGGTATTATCGGATTTGGCACGGCCGCCGCACTGGCAAAAAAGGAGCTCTCTGAAAAAATAGACCATGTCCGAAAATTAAGAGATCGCCTGGTGGAGGGTGTCCTTAAAAAAGTTGAGAAAGTCACCTTTACCGGTCATCCGCAAAAACGGCTGCCCGGTCACGCCAGTTTTTGTTTCGAGGCCATTGAGGGCGAAGCCCTTATTTTTATGCTGGCCCAGAAAGGCATTTATACCAATACGGGATCGGCCTGCGCTTCAAAAGCCCTGAAAACCTCACCGGTACTGGGGGCTATTGGCCTGCGGGCGGATCTGGCTCAGGGGTCTTGCGTGTTCACGATCGATGCCGGAAATACCGAGACCGAAATCGACTATGTGCTCGAAAAATTACCCTCGGTTGTGGATCGGCTGCGTGCGCTGTCGCCCATCTGGGGCAAGGAGATCCCCGAATATGATGAAGATGCGTGTCATTAATTGAATATTTAATATTGACGATTGAATAATAACGATTGAAGGTAATTTTTAATTAAAATGATACCGATCCACAAATATTCAATATTCAATCGACAATCTTCAATCTGTTTATAGGGAGGTAAAGGATGTACTCTGATAAAGTGATGGAGCATTTCACCAATCCCCGAAATATCGGGGAAATTGAAAATGCCGATGGGGTGGGTGAGGTCGGCAATCCGGTATGCGGCGATATGATGTCGTTTTACATCAACGTCAAGGACGACAAAATTGCCGATATCAAGTTTAAGACCTTTGGATGTGTAGCTGCGATAGCGGTATCCAGTATGGTGACCGAGATGGCCATGGGGAAAACACTGGATGAGGCCAGAAAAATTACCAAAAAATCGGTCGCTGAATCCCTGGACGGCCTACCCAAAGAAAAAATGCACTGCTCCAACCTGGGCGCCGACGCCTTGGGCAAAGCCATCGAGGATTTTGAGAGTAAACGGTCAACTGCCTGACCTGAGGGAGCTGATGTAAAGAAGCCTCACGCAAAGCCGCAAAGTCGCCAAGATTGATTTAATTTTATAGTTAAAATTTTATTCCTTTTAATTTAATCAAGTAGGTCTTTCAGCCGTCCCAGCTCGTTTTCAGCATCCTCAACCATTCCATCGATAATGCCTTTGAGCGGCATTATATCACTGACCAGCCCCACCGATTGACCGGCCATCAATGAGCCTTTGGCGACATCTCCATCGACGGCCGCGTCTTTTAACGCGCCCACCCAGAATCGTTCCACTTCAAACTGGGCCTCTTCACGATCAATGATTTGATTGTCGAGTTTGTTCAAAAGCTCTAACTGAAGTTTGCCGAATTCTATCGTACCTTCATTTTTCAGGGCGCGTACCGGTATTACCGGAAGGCGGCTGTCAAACTGCGGGGTAGCGGTGGCATCTTTCGCTTTTGCCTTTTTAAATATCGCTTTAAACTTCGGGTGGGCATTGCACTCTTCCGCCATTACAAAACGGGTTCCCATTTGAATTCCGGCGGCCCCCATCATCAGCAAGTGCGCCATCATGCGCCCGGTGGCAATCCCGCCGGCAATAAAAATCGGAACACTGTCGACTTCAAATAGAATCTGTTGAATTAAAACCGATAAAGCCACCGGCCCGATGTGACCACCGGCTTCGGAGCCTTCAAGAATGAGTGCGTCTGTCCCCCGGTCGATCAGCATGTGGGCCAGCGGGGCGGTGGGTGCGAAGCAAATCACCTTTGCACCGGATTCCCTGGCCTGTTCGATTTCGGATCTTTTGGGAATTCCACCGGCAAAGACAACAAATTCACATCCCAAATCGCAAATCAGGTCCAGTTGATCTTTATAAACCGGGGCCAGGGTGATGACATTCACGCCGAACGGTGCCTGTGAAATCATGCGAGTTTCAATGACCTGGTCTTTTAGAATCTCTAACGGTGCATTGCCTCCGGCGATGAGCCCGAATCCACCGGCGTCACCCACGGCCTTGACCAGTTTAGGATCGCTGATCCAGGTCATGGCGCCGCACATGATGGGATATTTGCAACCCAAAAATTCTCTACCGGCATTTAAAAACCGATCGATCAACATAGCATGCCTGCCATTTCCTGGATCAGAAGATCTTTATATACCCAAATAAGAGAGAATATATTTTGATGCCACGATAATAATCACCCCTCCGATCATCAGCTTTATCCAGCGTGCGGGCACATATTTTTGCACCTGGGCTCCCAGATACATCCCCAGCAGGCCTCCCGCGCCAAACAATATACCCAACAACCAGTCCGGGGCGGCCACTGCCCCGTTGATTGGGATGAGACTGTAAAAGGTCACACCGGCCAGCGACGAAGCAAAGGTCCCCAGTAGCACCGCACCGGCAATGGCATACACCGGCAGATCGAAAAAGGTGATCAAAAACGGCGCGATAATCGAACCGCCGCCGATACCGTAGACGCCGCCGATGATCCCCACTGCAAGGGCCAGTCCGAGCAGCTTCACAGTCCCAAAGGTATACGTGGTGCCTTTGAAGTTAAAGCGGGTGGTCTTCATTTCGATTGACGCTTCTTCCACCTTATCGGTGAGCGCGCAGGCTTCTGCGGTTACCGCATTTTTACCGTTAAATGCTTCTTTTAAGACTTTGAGAGCAATCAACATCAAGACACAGCCCACAAAAAATTTAAACGTTTTCGGATCTGGCAAATAGGTAATGCGCAAGTAATAACCGATAAGGACACCGGGGATAATGCCGCTTACGATCAGAATCGCCACCGGCCACACGAAGCGGCACTCTCTGGCGTAGCGGTACACGCCGCCGGGTGTGCCGGTCACATTGAATAGAAAGTTTGTGGCCGTGACCGAAGGGCTGGTAAACCCCAAAATACTCATTTGAAACGGCAACAGTAAAAATGCGCCTGAGATGCCTCCCATGGAGGTGAAAAAGGATATGCCGAAGGCTACCAGCGGTGGGATTAAAATAAAGGTTTCAACCCCTGAAAGCGGAAATGTAAATTGTAAAAAATCCATGCTGATTGCCTTCAATTGTAAGGGCTAATTTATGAGGTTGTCCCATAAATCGTCTCCCCTCCCTTAACAGACTGTGTCACAATCGGCAAAAATATATAACTTGCTGTTTTTGTCATTCCGGGCTTGACCCGGAATCCAGTGCTTTTTTAAGCTATTACGCTACTGGATGCCGGATCACGTCCGGCATGACAGACTGAATTTAAGCACTTTTTCGAATTACGACACAGTCTGTCAAGGGAGAGGGGCTAAGTGCGATTATCCGAAGATATTGAACAGCCACTCAATGATCACTGGGAATCCACATGAGCTGCGGATTCAGCTGATCCGTCCAGGGGATGCTTGAATTTTTCCAGCCGTTTTTAAATCGCTTGCCGTAGAAAGAACTGGCAGGATCCTTTACACGGTCGCCTTCGAAGCCGTCGGTAACCGAATAGGCGATCTTAAAGCCGGCTGCTGCCATGGCATTTATGGCTGCGGCACTGCGATTGCCGGAGCGGCAGATTACCAAAATGGTATCGGATGTTTTAAATTTCTGGCCAACTTCAGCAATAAAGTTCGCATTGGCGGTCATCAAAGGCCCTTTGTTCTGTACCGCCATTTTGTAGTTGAACAATTGAATGGGAATATTGTGGGCCATGGAGGCATGACCGATAAAAACGTATTCTTCCGGTGTGCGGACGTCTAAAATTTTGATCTTGTTTTTGTCGGCCAGCCACATTTCATAGGCTTCTTTGGCCGTCACATAAAGCCCCAGGACGGTCTGTTTTTGTGGCGGCAAAATTGATTTTGCCGTCGATAATGAAAACCAGCTCAGTAAGAGCATAATCGCAATCGACAATGCAAATAACTTTTTGTTCATTTCATTTACCCCTATTCTATTTCAAAAGTTCGGGCGTTTTTCATTCCGAGGGTGTCATTCCCGCGAAGCTTGTTCCCGCGCAGGCGGGCATGACGGTAATACTTTCCGATCACTTATATTAATTAAAAATACCGCCAAAAATTTGGTCATCGGCAGATATGCATTGCGCTTTTAACTGTTTGTACTTTTTAAGCAGATCTTTACCATCTTGAGATAAACGCGATCCCTCTTTGCGATCGGTATGCACGATGCAGGCATTCATGTGTTTTTCAGTCGCTTTGATCTTGCTCCAAACTGCTTTGTACGACATTTTCATCAATTTGGCGGTCTGATTCATAGAGCCCGTCTGATCAATATGCTCCAGAATCTTGGCCCGGCCTTCTCCAATAATGATGTTGTTGTCTGCATCTACAATCCATTGGCTTGACCTTAATTTGAGTTTTGCCATAATTCTAACCCTGCAAGTGTTTAGAAGTGGTTTCAAAACCCCATCTAAGGCCCAATGGCTGCGTTGCAGACCTCCGGTAAATGCTCATCCCGCCAGGGCGGGACTGCGCTTTCCCGATCGGCCTGCGCCTTGCCCTTGAACCTGATCTGAGGTTTTGAAACCACTTCTAGTCACTTCTCTTAACTCTGGCCAACCTTTCAATCACAATCACCGCCATAAACCCGATGGTCACCAGACCGATCGCAATCCATACCTCAGCGTTTAGGCTTGCGGGTAGGATGTTGGAGCCCCAGGTGACATGGGGTTTTCCGTGAATTAATTCAGTTGCAAGGATTTGCTTCCACGGCCAGATTTTTGGCATGGCGCCAATCATCAAACCGGTGAGGAACGCCATTGTCAGACCGCGAAAATGTTTGAGGAAATAGTTCAGCAGTCTGGAGAAACTGAGCAACCCGACTAGGCAGCCCAGACAAAATACGATGATAATGATGAAGTGTTGCGGTAAAAAGGGATTTTTTAGAGTGGCTGTGATAAACTCATATTTGCCTAAAATCAGCAAGATGAACGCGCCGCTGATGCCGGGCAAAATCATGGCACAGATGGCGATGATGCCGCACAAAAAAATAAACCAGAGCGCCTCGGGAGTTGTCAGCGGTATTAAGTTCATGATGAAGGCAGCAACAGCGATTCCGGCCGCCAGGCTGATGCCGGTGCGCAGCGTCCAGGAAGCCACCTGCCGGCTGACCACCAATATTGATGCCGCAATCAGACCAAAGAAAAGACTCCAAGTAAATACCGGATAATAGTTGATCAAATAATTCATCAGCCTTGCGAGACTGATGATGGCAATACCGATTCCGGCAAACAGTGAAAGTAAAAAACGGATGTGAATGCCAGCCACTGCGCCCTTAAGATCAAGCGTCAGCAGCTTTTTAACCATTGTGCTATCCAGGGATCTGAGGGCCATGATCAGATCTTCATAAATTCCGGTAATGAGCGCCATAGTACCGCCGGAAACACCGGGGATCACATCCGCTGACCCCATGCACAGCCCCTTTAAGGACAACACGCCGGCTTTTTTAATAGAGTTCGGGCCCGGACTTGCCCGAAAGGCCTCTTTCCATGTCAATGTCTTTTGTCCTCCAAGAAGTTAAGTCGGATTGAAATTCAAGTTGGGGCCTTGGCCCAATTGGAATGGTGGAATGCTGGAATACTGGAAAAATGGGTCTTGGGCCAAGGCAAAATTGGGTAAATAGTAAAACTCGGCCTACCCGTAAAGTTAGAATTGGATCATATCCTTTGAAAACCCTCTATTCCATCTTTCCACTATTCCATTATTCCATGTTTTAGAGAAAAGCACATTCCTATAGAAAACCTCGTATTTTCTATTAGCTATATAAAACCCCATGACATCCACGGTGCACTTTTATCTGTTTTCCCTCCAGCCCTGTGCTCCGATCAGCTTGACAAAGCGGCATCCCCCCAGATTGGATTTGTGAATTCCCTTTTTATCTTTGGTAATTTTAATCAGATCCTGAGAGTGTTGGTTGCCCACCGGCACGATCATGCGCCCGCCTTCAGCCAACTGGTCAAGTAGCTTTTCAGGAACCTCCGGCGCCCCCGCAGTCACTATGATGGCGTCAAAGGGACTTTCATCCTGCCATCCCGCCGTGCCGTCCGTGCACCGCATAACGATGTTGTGATAATGGAGTTTATCGAGCAGGTTGCGGGCCTGGATATAGAGCGCGCGAATCCTTTCGATGGTGTATACTCGGAATACGATCTCCGCTAATATGGCTGCCTGGTATCCCGAACCGGTCCCGATTTCCAGAACACGGTCATCTTTGCAAAGCGTTAATGCCTGTGTCATTTCGGCAACTATGTAAGGCTGGGAAATGGTTTGCTGTTCACCGATAGGCAGCGGGTAATCCCCGTACGCCTGATCGCCTAAAGCCTCACTGACAAACAGGTGTCGGGGTACGGTGCGAAGCGCCTCTAAAACGTTGGGGTCTTTTATGCCACGGGTTTCGAGTTGCTGCCGAACCATTTCATCCCGCTGGCGTTCATATTTAATGGCTTGCTTATTCATGCCTGCTTATCTACCAACTCAATACATCCAGGTCAAGATTATCGAGGGATCAGGGCGATGATTTTTACAGACCGGCTGATGGGGTGTTGGGCTTGACTAGCCCGACAATTTTAGTCTCTTAAAAAAAGACCTTGATCCTTTGGTTAAATACTACAATAATCATATGATTCGGCAAATTAAGATGCAAATAGGGTTTGGATAACGCATGGATGGCACCCGACACCTGGTTTTT
>JAAUXY010069320.1_pt1 | contig 11981 bp, 9 predicted proteins | sample 7278121 | NCBI WGS metagenome assembly JAAUXY01 (sample SAMN14350117, study PRJNA611818) | marine sediment metagenome | isolation source: surface marine sediment (1.8m) | place: French Polynesia: Moorea | collected 2018-08 | reverse complement strand
TGCAGAGATCATCGTCGACAAGTGGGGGGTACCGCACATCTACGCGCAGGCGCACTACGATGCGTTCTTCGTGCAGGGCTTCAACGCCGCCCGGAACCGCCTCTGGCAGATTGATACCTGGCGCCGGCGCGGCCTCGGCGAGCTGTCCGCCGTCTTCGGCGAGCGTTATCTCGAGCAGGACAAGGCGTCGCGCCTCTTTCTGTATCGCGACGACATGTACGCCGAGTGGCTGGCCTACGGCAACGATGCCAAGAAGATCGCCGAGGCGTTCACAAGCGGCATCAACGCGTACATTACGCTCACGGAGACGCACCCGGAACTGCTGCCGCCGGAATTCGAGCTCCTCGACTACAAGCCCGCCCGCTGGCAGCCGGCGGACGTGGTTCGCATCCGCAGCAACGGCCTGTGGCGCAACGTCGTGACTGAGGTTGCCCGCGCGCGGCGCGCGTGTGAGGGCAACCTCGCGCTCGATGCGCGCTGGAAACAGCTCGAACCCGAATGGGAAACCCGCGTGCCCGGCGGGCTCGATCCCTGCGTCATTCCGGCGGACGTGCTCGACGTCTACAAGCTCGCCAAAGCGCCGGTCAGCTTCGACGCAGACGGGGACTTTGCCTGGGCGCTGCAGGACACACCCAACCACGGCCTCGGCAGCAACAACTGGGTGGTGGCGCCCGAGCGGACAACTACCGGCCGACCCATCCTCGCCGACGATCCGCACCGCGGTCACGCCACGCCGTCGCTGCGCTACATTGCACATCTGGTCGCTCCGGGAATCAACGTCATCGGCGCCGGCGAGCCGGCACTGCCGGGCATCTCGATCGGCCACAACGAGCAGATTGCATTTGGCCTCACCATCTTCCCGATCGACCAGGAGGACCTCTACGTATACGACAAAGTAGACAACGGGTACCGCTACGGCGGTCGCGTGGAGCCTTTTGAGGTTTACACCGAATCCGTGGACGTGGCCGGCGACAAAGCGCAGCCGCTCGAGCTCAAGTTCACCCGCCACGGTCCCGTCATTGCCGAGACCGACAAGCACGCCTTTGCCGTCCGCGCGGCGTGGCTCGAACCCGGCATGTCACCCTACTTCGGCAGCATTGAGTACATGCGTGCGCAGAACTGGCGCCAGTTTGTTGCGGCGCTCAATCGCTGGGGCGCACCTTCCGAAAACCAGGTCTACGCCGACGTCGACGGTAACATCGGCTACAAACCGGCGGGCCGCTTTCCGGTCAGACGCAACTGGGACGGGTTGCTGCCGGTACCCGGCGACGGGCGCTACGAATGGCAGGGTTACTTCGACATGGACGTGCTGCCTGAAGAGTACAACCCCGAGCGCGGTTTCACCGGCACGGCAAACTCGATGAACCTGCCCACCGACTATCCCATCGACGAGTACCGGGTGGGTTTCGAATGGTCGAGCCCCTGGCGCTACGACCGGCTGTGGGAAGTGCTCGCCGAGCAGCCACAGCACAGCATGACAGATTCGCTGGCGCTGCAGCGCGACAATCACTCGGTGTTCGCCCGCCAGGTCATTCAGGGTCTGGGTGATCTCGGTGAGAGTGATGCGGCACGGATGCTCAGCGGCTGGGACTTTGTGCTGTCTGCCGATTCCGCCGCGGCGGCGCTCTGGATCGTCTGGTACAACCGGCATCTGAATCCCGCCCTCGGTGCGCAGGTTGCCGGGGATGCGCCACTGCCTGACGGCAATCTGGATTCGCTGACGGTGCTCGACCTGGTCGGGACAGATGCCGGCCGTGCAGCGGCGCTGACCACTTTACCCGACGCCTGGCGCGAAACTCGGGCGCTGCTTGGCGACGATCCTTCCGCCTGGCGCTGGGGGGATCTGCACCGCAGCCACTTCGAGCACCCCCTCCTCCACCGCGCGGACCCTGCCCTCGCTGAGCAGATGCGCATGCCCGACTACCCGATCGGCGGCAACGTATTCACCACCAACAGCGCCCGTTTCATTGGAGATGACTTCAAAGTGCGCGTGGGGCCGAGCTTCCGCATGGTCGTGGATGTGGGCAACTGGGACGCGGCGCTCGCGACCAATACGCCGGGACAATCCGGCGACCCGCGGTCCCGGTTTTATGACAATTTATTAGACAACTGGGCCACGGACGACGCTTTTCCGTTGCTGTATTCGAGAACTGCTATAGAAAAAAATGGCGCTTTTTCGATTACGCTCCTCCCCCAAGACAGCTCACCCCCGCAATGAGCAGGAGCTCTGGCTGAACGCCATGCGCTGACGGATACGCGCCGGGGACAATCGGGGAAGCAATCCATGGCCCGCCTGTACAAACCTATTCTGACGCTGCTCCTGTGGCCGGGCTTCGCGTTCGCACAGGTCAGTTTCGAAACGCTGACGTTCATCAACGAAGACGGGCACAGCTACGTCAACTACGCGACCACGCGCTCCGACGTGCCGTCCTATACGGTGTTCCTCGACAAAGCGGACAGCCTCGGCGATTACCTCTACATCAATCCCAACCGCTACGAGTTCGATGACAGCGCAAGCGATACGAACCGTCTCATCTTCGACCAGGGCAGCTATGCGCTCATCAGCGAAGGTGACTACGTGAACGCCAGCGCGCCGGAAAAGTCGGCGGTGACCCGCGACCGCGAGGGGATCTACCACCTCAACACGTGGGACGGCCAGAAACATGCGAACGGACACTACGGCATCTGGAACGATCCCGAACCTTACGGTCGCTTCGCTTCAGCGTGGGTGTTTCCCGCCAACTTCGAGGTTGTCGCCTACCAGGCCAACCGCAGCGGCGAATGGGTGGCACGCGGCAACACCCTGGCTTTCTTCGCCCATGATGTGAACGACCTCGTTTTTGAGATTGCCTACCGCAGAAAGGCCAATGAGACCTTCGACGCCCTGGTGAGCCAGCTGGAAGGCAACGGCGGCGTCGATGTGGAGCGCACGGCAGATGACACGGTCAAAGTCGTGCTGACCAACAAGATCCTCTTTCCATCCGGTTCAGCCAGCTTGTCCCGACAGGGGCAGAGCCTGATTCGAGAAATGGTGACGGGACTTGCGGTCGAGGGCGCCTACGAGGTCATCGTCGAGGGTCATACCGACGACGTGCCGATTCGTGGACGCCTGCAGCAGACCTATCCCTCCAACTGGGAGCTCTCCGCGCACCGGGCGCTGAACGTCGTGCACGCGCTTGCCGATGCTGGTCTTGCCCCGGAGCATCTCGAGGCACGCGCCTACGGACCCTACAAACCCCGCGTGCCCAACGACAGCGTGGACAACCGGGCCAACAATCGTCGCATTGAGCTCCTGATCAAGCCCCTCTAGCCTCTTCTAGCACTGGGGCGCAGCTTTGTTTAGGCTGCGGACATGCGCTTTCTGCCAATTCTTTTCCTGGCATGCGCCGCCAGCTTTCCGGCCACGGCCGGCGCGGCGCAGACGTATGCATGGGACGACGTCGAACGCGTTTACGCGATTGGTGACATTCACGGCGCGTACCCGGAGCTGATCGCGCTCCTGCAGGGTAACGGCATCATCGACGACAACCTGAACTGGCAGGCCGGGACCACCCACGTCGTCAGCCTCGGTGACATGCTCGACCGTGGTGCAGAATCTCGCCGCGTGATGGATCTTTTCATGCTGCTCGAGCAGCAGGCGCAGGCTGCAGGCGGCGCGTTTCACGTCCTGCTCGGCAACCACGAGCTCATGAACCTGAGCGGCGACCTGCGGGACGTGAGCGACGCTGAATTGAACGCTTTCGAGGGCCTTGCAGGCCACCGCGCCGCGTTTGCAAGCAGCGGCCCCTACGGCAGCTGGCTCAAAACGCTGCCGGCCATGATACGCATCAACGATTCCGTATTTCTGCACGGCGGATTGAGCCCCCTGATGGCAGGGCGGGATCTCGAAGACATCAATGCCCGCCTGAGCGCACAGGTCGACTTCCTGCTCGCTGCGGGCGCTCGACACATTGCGGACGGCATCGTCGCGAACAACGTTGATCTTCTTGCGCTCCCGGAGGAGACACCCGTTGCACCGGATCTCAGGGCATTACGCGCGGAACCGCTGTTCGGACCGTGGGGTCCGCTGTGGTACCGCGGCAACGCGCTATGCCACAACGTCATCGAGAACCCCAACGTCGATGCCCGCCTGCAGCAGTTCGACGTCACAAGGATTGTCATTGCACACACCCCCACACGAACGCGCGAGGTCACCACGCGTTTCGGCGGCGCGGTGACCATGATCGACACGGGCATGCTGCAAAGCTTTTATGGCGGCAAGCCACGGCTCCTGGAGGTGTCGCCAGACGGACTGCGCGCGCTGGGGCCGAATGGCGAAGCGCATCCCATCACGAACGCCGCAACGCCCGGCGATGACTTCGACAATGAAAACAGCCGCTTTGTGCGACTCGGTAAGACCGCACGGCGCCGCGCATTGGCTGCCTACCGCCTGGACCGCCTGCTTGGCGTGCACATGGTGCCGACGACAACGGAGACGCAAGTAGACGGACGCGACGGCATCCTGCTGGCAGAGCCTGCACGCATGCTGAGCGAGGCTGAGCGCGCGGAGCGCGGTATCTATCGTCCAAACGAGTGCTACAGAACCTCGGCCTATGAGCTCCTCGCCGCGTTCGACGCGCTCGCGGGCATGCGCAGCCGCGGCGCTGACAATCTTTTCTACGCCCTGCCGGGCTGGAAGATCGTTCTGGGTGATACGCAAGAGACATTTGGTTCCAGCGCCTCGCTGCCCAACTACGCAGCGCCACCCAAGCTGCCACAAGGTTTTGCCGAAGCAATGCGCGGTCTCAGCATCGAACAGCTGGAAAAAGAGTTTGACGGCCTGTTAAAGAAAAACGAAATTAGAGCCTTGATGAAGCGGCGCGACGCAATTCTGACGTGGCCCCGCTCAGGCCTAGCAGACGGGAGCTGACGAGGCGACATGAGAAAATCGATCCGCATCCTCAACTCCACTTTTGCGATCACCGCCTACTTCGCTCTCCTCGTGCTGCTGATTGTCGGCGTGGCGAATCTCTTTCCCAGCTATGCCCCGCTGCTACCCTTCGGCGGGGTGGAGGAACTGCTGACCGACATGCCCTCTGACGACGAGGTCGTGGCCACCTTCGTCGAGCGACCTGAAATCATCAGCCGCAACGCCTTTACCCTGGGCGCCGCCATTCTCGGCGCCGTGCTCCTGATGGTGCCCATCTCCTGGGTGTACTTCATCACCACCCGCAGCAAGCAGATCAACCGCTCGTTTGCCCAGACCATGGTGGTGCTGCCCGTGATCGTAGCCGGCATTGCCATGATCGTGCAGAACTCCCTGCCCCTGGCGTTCAGCCTGGCCGGTATCGTCGCCGCCGTGAGGTTTCGCTTCGCGCTCGAGCAGCCTGCCCATGCGCTCTACATCTTTGCCGCCATCGCCGTAGGCCTGGGCGCAGGCATCGGCGCGCTCGGCATTGCCTTTGTGGTCTCGGTCGGCTTCGTCTACATCAATCTGCTCCTGTGGAAGCTCGACTACGGCGCGGATCTCACCACGCCGTTCTTCTCCTTCCTGACCGGGCGCGGCAGGGATGACAAGAACCTTTAGTCTGAGCCTCCTGACCCTGCTGATCCTGAGTGGCTGTGAGGCGCCACCCGCCGAGGAACGCGTCCCGCAGCTCAAGCTGCCCGGGAGTTTGCAGGAAATCTCCGGATTGACACTGAATCGCGATGGCGACGTGCTTGCCGTCGCCGACGAGCGCGCAGACATCTACCGTATCCGCTTCGACGACGCGGACGTGACGCTGCACTCGCGCTTCGGCGATGGAAAGAGCATCAAAGGCGACTTCGAAGGCATCACAATTAATGGAGAGACGCTGTACATCGTGACGAGCGAAGGCGAACTTTTCGCGCAGCCGGCCACCGGCAGCGACGGCCGCTACGAGAAGTTCGATACCGGGCTGAAGAAGGTCTGTGAGCTGGAGGGTCTGACCGCCGTACCCGACCAGCCGCAGCTGCTGCTCCTGTGCAAAACACCTTACAAGAAAGGCAGCAGGAAACGTCTGCTGGTGCACGCCTGGTCGATTGACGAGCAACGCCTCGACCCGGAACCCTGGCTCAACCTGCGCTACGCCGATCTCGATACGCCCCGCCTGCACCCGAGCGGCATCAGCTTCAACGTAGACGGCAACCTGATCATCATCGCCGCGAAGGAGCAACGCTACCTCGTGCTCACGCCTGCCGGCGAGCTCCTCCGGCAGGACAAGTTACCCAACCCCCACGTGCACCTGCAGACCGAAGGGGTTGTAGTCACTTCCGGCAATACGCTATACCTTGCAGACGAGGGGCAAGCTGGCAGAGGCACAATCACGCGCTATGAGCGCTTCTTCTGAACATCACATCGTCTTCGTCCACGGTCGCGGCGCGAAACCCGCCAAAGATGCGCTCATGGCGCTGTGGGAGGATGCGCTGCGTCTTGGCCTCGAGCGGGATGCGCCGGACATGCTTGGCGCCTACGACGCGGCGAGCAAGCACATGGTCTACTACGCGGATGCTTTGGCGGATTTCGTTGAAGAGGGTTACAGCGAAGTCCTGGACCTCGACAATCGCCGTCAGAGCCTCATTGAGCTTGCCGGGCGCAGCAGATCGAAGGATTTTCGTCGCAAACACTACGAGTCGCTGCCTGGCAAAACGCCGCTCAAGGAATTCGCCATGGACGTGAGCGCGAGCGTCGGGCTCGGCGGGCTGGCAACGCGCAAGGTGATGCCGGAGCTCGACCATTACTGGCAGGACGAGAGTGGCTGGGCTGCACACGCCAGGGAGGAGCTCGTCTCCCATCTGACAGCGCTGATGGCGGCTGCAAGCAACATTCTCATCGTCAGCCATGGCATGGGCAGCGTCCTCGCCTGGGACAGCCTGTGGCAGGTTTCGCACGTAAAGGATGCTGACGGCAATCGCATCACCCGCTGGATCACGCTGGGCTCTCCTCTGGCCGCCAACGCCGTGCGCAGCAGACTTGCTGGCAGCAGCGAAAAAGGCGCCCGTCGGTTTCCCACGGTGCTCAACGCCTGGCACAACATCGCCGCCGAAGACGACTACGTCTGTCATGACAAAACCGTCGCAGACGACTATCGCGACATGCTCAACCGGCGGGTGATCGGCGATATACGCGATCACACGATTTACAACCTGGCCGTTCGCTACGGGCGCTCAAATCCCCACAACAGCGCCGGGTATCTGATCCACCCTCGCACCAGCGAGCTCCTGGCACAGTGGCTGGGCCAGAACAACGGCCAGAAGGAACCTAACCCCGACAGTTCTTGAGGATCTTGCGTTCGAACCGACGCTGATCCGCAAGCTCGGTAAAAAACGACTGCAGCCATTTCACCAGCTTGTCTGCGCGCACGCCGGGCAGGGTGTCAAAGCTCCGCACGGCTCCGAGCAGCGCCGCCTGCTCGTCGAGAAACCGTTGCCGAACCACTTCGAGCGCCTCGTTGTGACGACAATAGCCCCGGTACTTTCGCTGGGTCATGCGATTGATGCCGAGCGCTTCCTGAGGCACAGCGTAGGGTGGATTGACGAAACCGGACACGTCGAAGTCATACGGCACCGGATAGGTCATTTCACCGAGGCTGAGCGGCACCGTGTTGTGGCAACAGTCGTCACCATCGGGGCCTTTGCGCACCGAGAAATCAGCATTACCGATGAAATACTGAAACAGATTCACGAGACTGACGTAGTCAGCCGCGATTTCATTCAAAGATAGCTGAGGCACGTCCAGCACCTCCGCGCCGAGGCGTTCGGCAAGTTGTTTTTTGTGCTCAATCAGAAAGGCGTCATGCGTGCGCTGCCAGTCGCGTTTGCCCGTATCCACATACGTAATGCGCAGCGGCCGTACCCGGAAGCTCACATCGGTAAACCGATTGAGGAGCTGATAGACCAGGTACTCGCGTGCGAGGTAGCCGCGGCTGGCGTACTTGTCCGCACAGTGCGTCACGAGCTTCAGCTTGTTCTGTCCCGCAAACACCGTGTCCGCAGTCTCGTTCTTCGGAAAGTCGAGCCACAGCGGGAAGTAGTCGCACTCTTTCAAACGCGATTTGCCGCGCGGGCGGACTTTGAGCGGCAGAATGCTGCCATCGGCCAGGTGCAGCTGGGCTTCAGCTTCCGCGTCTTCCTTGCGCCGCTGCCGTTTCAGCTCTGCGAGCGGCAGGTGCAGGGCTACCTCGAGCACCGCTGCTGGTTCCGCGGGAAAGAGTGGCTCGGCACGCGCCTGATCGGCCACGCCGGAGAGCAGGACCAGCAGGACAATTGTCACGCTGATCCGCATGCGCTTACCCCCTCAGGCTCTTGCACATCTCGCGCAGCGCATCGATGAAGGCAAGCGGCTGGTCGAGAAAAAGATGGTGCTGCGCGTCCGGGAGCGCCACCGCGGGAAAATCCTGGGGAATGAGCTCGCGCATGTAGTCGAGCGTGCGCTTGGAGAAGAGCTCACTGTCTTCACCGTAGATGACGCCCAACGGCATCTGCAGGTTCTGATAGTCGTCCGGCTGACGTTCGCCGTCCTTCATGGTGGTCATGAGGTCTTCGTCGAATTTCCAGGCCCAGCCGCCGCCTTCGACCGGCATGAGCGAGTTGCGCGCGATGTACTCGAGGATGTACTCGTTTTCGCACGGCTGCGGCGGCTGCAGGCGGAAGCGCATGAGCGCCGACTCTTTGTCCGGGTAGGTTTTGGCGCGGCCGCCGCCCATCAGCGGCCGATCCGGCGGCGGATCGTCCGGATGGCGGATGCCCGAGTCCACCAGCACGAGCGAGCCGAAGCGGTCTGGATAGAGGTTGGCTGCACGCACCGCCATGTAACCGCCGAAGCTGTGCGCAACCACCGTGCAGTTATTGTCGAATCCGGCGTGGTCGAGAACCGCTTTGATTTCCGCGGCGAACGTATCGCTGTCGTACTCGTAGCGATAGTCGGAATCTCCCATGCCGGTGAGATCCATGGCGGCAATTTCGTATTCGTCGAGGAGCTGCGGCGCAATGAAGTCCCACCAGCGGGAGTGCGCATTCATGCCGTGGATCAGCAGCATGCCGGGTTTCCCCGGCGATGCATAAAAGCGGTAAACCACGTCGCATTCGTCAACCTCGACGCTACGCGTTTCGGGTTCGACGTCTACCGCCTGCCAGAACCAGTCCGGCACGCTTGCGTCGCTGCCGCTTTTATCCCAACGTGCCATGTACTCTCTCCCCTTCTACCCGCACGTCCTTCCACGTCCTGCGTGGCCGTCGTTTGCCAGACTCAGAGACGACCGAAGCGCTTCAGATGGAAGTCCGTGTTGCCAAACAGCGTATCGATGATGGTCAGCCGCTTGAAGTAGTGACCAATGTTGAGCTCATCGGTCATACCCATGCCGCCGTGCAGCTGCACCGCATTCTGGCCCACAAACCGGCCGGACTTGCCAACCTGGACTTTGAAAGCGCTGACGGCTTTCTGCGCTTCGGGACCGTAGCCTTCGTCGAGACGCATTGCCGCCATGTACATCAATGACTTCGACTGCTCGTGTTCCATGAACATGTCGACCATGCGGTGCTGCAAGACCTGGAACTTACCAATCGGCTGGCCGAACTGCTCGCGGGTTTTGCAGTATTCCACCGTGTCTTTGTAGAGCACTTCCATGCAGCCGACGGCTTCTGCGCCGACGGCCATGATGCCTTCGTCGATGACCCGCTCGACGATCGCAAGCCCCTGGCCTTCGTCGCCGAGAAGCGCATCGGCACCCACTTTGACGCCGCTGAGCGTCACTTCCGAGGCGCGCAGGCCGTCCACCGTCGGATAGTCACGGCGGCTGACACCCTCGGCATCAGTGGGCACGATAAAAAGTGAAACGCCGTCTTCGTCGCGCTGGTCGCCGGACGTGCGCGCGGTCACGACCAGAAGGTTGGCCGCGGGGCCGTTCAGAACAACCGCCTTGTAGCCGTCGATGACGTAGCCGTCGCCGTCTTTTTTCGCCGTGGTGACGAGATCCGCGAGATTGAAACGTCCCTGCGGTTCGGCATAGGCAAGCGCTGCCTGCGTGGAGCCGTCTACAATGCCGGGCAGGTGCTTCGTTTTCTGGTCGGCGTTGCCGCCGTACTTGATGGCGCCACCTGCCAGAACGACCGTTGCCAGATACGGCTCCACAACCAGGCCTCTGCCAAAGTTCTCCATCATCAGCATGGACTCAACCGCGCCGCCACCGAAGCCGCCGTCAGCCTCGTCAAAGGGCACACCCAGCCAGCCGAGCTCGGCGAAGGTCGACCAGTTGTCGGCGCTGAAACCCTGTTCCGATTTCACGAGCTTCTGCCGACCTTCGAAATCGTAGTCGTTCTGAATGAATCGGCCGACGCTCTCTTCGAGCAGGGTTTGTTCTTCTGTAAACGAAAAGTCCATGACTAACCTCTATTTCTCTCTCTGATCTTCTATTTATCTGGAGTCTTGTTGTTCTTCTTCTGCGACATCGAGATGACGTGCAATTTCATCTTTCCAGTCTTCGACGCGGGATGTGACCGCTTCGTGCTGCAGCGCCATGCGCGCGGCGAGATTCCGCCGCAGGGCTGCCGACGTACCTGCCGGTCCAATGGGCCCCTCGTTGTGCAGGAGCGCCTCGTCCGGATAGGGAAGCGCATAATACCCGAAACTCGAGAGTTGTAGGTCGCCAAGTTGCAATAAGATTTCGCGGCTCCTGGCGCGCAAAGCGGCTGCGGGAAAAGGCTTTTCAGCGCCCCGGGTCTCAGCCTCCACGTAGCGAGCCTCCATCGCCTGGAGAGCGGCCACCGCCACCCCCAGCTCACTGCAGGCAGCATCCAGATCGTCGTCCTGCCAGGTTGTCGTCACGTCCCGGATGGCCGTCAGCTGCGCTTCAGCCAGCGCCCCGGCGGCCATGGGCGTGACACCCCCCAGCCGACGCAGCGCATCTTCCGGATCTGCTATGTCGCAGCCGAGCCCTGCGGGAACAAACGCGTCATTGAGCTCAATCTCAGCGAGCGGTGCCCCACCATCAAAGGTTGGCACTTCATTGACGGCCACGGCCGGGTCGTCGAGCGGCAGCGCAAAGAGACCAAATCCCTCTTTTCCCTCTTTCAAGCGCGCAATGCACAGCATCCAGTCGGCTTCCGGCGCGCCCCAGACGAAGTGTTTTTTGCCGCTGAGCTCATATCCCTGCGCCACCGGGACAGCCAGCGTCTGCATCCCCTTGAGATCCAGCCCGTCCGCCTCAGCGGCGCCGACGCACCAGGCTGCGCTGCCCTCGCGAATGCCGGGCAGGAGCTGCTCCTGCATGGCAGCGGACGCCGCGGCAAGCAGCAGCGGGCCAACCACGTCAATTCCGGGAGACGGCGGCAGCAGCACGCCGCGACTGGCGAGAATCTGCGACCACAGGTACTTGCGGGTGGCATCCCAGCCGGGGCCGCCCGCTGCCGCCGGCCACATGGGCATACTCCAGCCCGCCTCGCGGACGGCGGTGCGCCAATGCGTGAGACGTTGCGGTTCGTTCACCGAGTCCCAATGGCGGTCGACGAAGGCATGCACCGACGCGCTGAATGCCTCATCAGCCTCGTTCAAACCACGTTTCAAGGATTGCGCCGTGCTTCTACCACGGCGAGCATTTTATCACGTGGAAAAACACCCGAGAGACAGGCACCATAGCGCGTCGACACGATCTCCGGGAGGCCAGGGTATGGGCTACAACACGATTCTCTACGACGTCGAAGACGGCATTTTGACGCTGACGCTCAATCGTCCGGAGGCACTGAACGCGTTCAACCGCGACATGCTTGCCGAGATGCTCGACGCCTTCGACCGCGCCGACGCGGACGATGACGTCAAAGCCATCATCGTCACCGGCGCCGGACGGGCGTTCTGCGCCGGCGCGGATCTCTCCAGTGGCGGCGACACGTTCGATGCCGACGCCCGGGACGACCGCGAAGGCGGTCTGCAGCCGGATGGCGGCGGTATCCTGACGCTCAGAATCTACGAGCTCAACAAACCCATCATT
>JAAUXY010016225.1_pt1 | contig 11981 bp, 8 predicted proteins | sample 7278121 | NCBI WGS metagenome assembly JAAUXY01 (sample SAMN14350117, study PRJNA611818) | marine sediment metagenome | isolation source: surface marine sediment (1.8m) | place: French Polynesia: Moorea | collected 2018-08 | reverse complement strand
TCGCAGCGTGCCAGCAGCTCCCGGTAGCTGTAGCGCGTGTCGCCGTGGATAACGGCATCGCGGTCCGGGAAGATCGTCGCGGTATGGGGCAAAAAGCCAACCGGCGTCAGCGGCATGTGATTGGCGGCGACCTGGTCCAGGTCGGTGGTGAACGGGTTGCTCATCGGGCGCTCTCACGTGTGTCAGTTAATAGTTCGGTGGTCAGCAGGCGCCGCAGCCAGCCCTGGCTGTTGCGACCCTCGTCCCGGAGGGCAAACAGCTCCGGCAGCATAGCCTCGATCTGGCCGGCCACCTCGTCGCGAATGCCCAGCAGGGCTTTTTTGCTAAGGCGCTTGCCCCGGTAGGTGGCCAGGTTTAGCGGCTCCCCAAATTGAATGTAGCAGCGCTGGGGCTTGGGGAAAGGGGTTCCGAGCGCACCCAGCGGCACCGGTGGTAACAGGTCGGGCCGGGTGTTGTCGGTCAGCAGCCCGGCGCGGGCCAGCAGCTCGCCCAGCCAGGTGTCGGGAATGTCACGGCCCTCCACCCAGTGCTCGTAGAACTCATCAGGGCCGACGTGGGCGCAGGGCAAAATGGTATAGCCGTGCTCGGCGGCCATACGCACAAAGCCGGCGCGGTCTTTCCACTGCAGGGTATAGCGCTGGGCCTGGGTCTTGGTGGCCTCATGGGCGCCGCCGGGGAATACCATCAGGTCGTGGCCGGCTTCCATCAGCGCGCTGCACACCTGCGGGTGGCCGATCACCGCGCCCTGGGCCAGCAGGAACTCTTCGGAATAAGGGTTCCACAGGGCCTTGTCGCCGAGCCCGCGCAGGAAGCGACCGTGCTCGTGCCACATCAGTGGCGCAAATATCATGCCGTCGGTGGCGAACAGGCTATGGTTGCCGATGAACAGGCAGGGCTCGTCGGGCAGATTGCGGGCATTCACCAGCTCGGCGCGTAGCAGGCGCCGGATCAGCGGATAGGCCAGGTAGAACATGGAGCCTGGCCGGCCCACGGCCAGCGCCCGCTCGATGTGTTGGTCCAGCGCGTCCCCGTTAATGGGATCGTTGTCACGGTCCATCATTCCCATGCCGGATATCTTACGCGGGACGGCCCGTTTCACCTATACTGTGCGTTTTTCGCCGCGATTCCGCGGTCGCTCTATGGAGATAGCAATGCGTACTGGACGTCGTCTCTGGCAGGCACTTCTATGCCTGGCCCTGACATTTTCATTCGCCGGTTCACTGGCCCAGGCCCAGGACGAGAAGCCGAAACCCGGCCTCAATGCGGCTACCCTGAAAGGCCTTGAACTGCGCAACATCGGCCCGGCCGTCACCTCGGGCCGCATTGCCGACATCGCCATCCACCCCGACAACCGCGCCGTCTGGTACGTGGGTGTCGGCAGCGGCAATATCTGGAAAACCGTCAATGCGGGCACTACCTGGGAGACGATCTTCGACAACGAGGGCTCCTACTCCATCGGCGCCATCACCCTCGATCCCAGCGATCCCAATACGGTCTGGGTCGGCACCGGTGAAAACGTCTCCGGTCGCCACGTCGGCTACGGCGACGGCGTCTATCGCAGCCGCGATGCCGGCAAGACCTGGGAAAACCTCGGCCTGAAGAATTCCGAGCACATCGGCATGATCCGGGTTCACCCGGAAGATCCCAATACCGTATACGTCGCGGCGCAGGGGCCCCTGTGGTCTGGTGGCGGCGATCGCGGCCTGTTCAAAACCACCGACGGCGGTGACAACTGGGAGAATATTCTCAGCGGTGGCGAGTACACCGGTGTCAGCGAGGTGCACATGGACCCGCGCGACCCAGACGTACTGTACGCCGTGAAATGGCAGCGTCTGCGCACCGTGGCAGCGCTGATGGACGGCGGCCCGGAGACCGGCATTTACAAATCCACTGACGGCGGTGCCACCTGGCGCGAGCTGACCGAGGGCCTGCCAGCGGGCGCCAAGGGCAAGACCGGCCTCGCTATCTCCCCCATCAACCCCGACGTGGTGTACGCCACCATAGAGCTCGAAAACCGCACCGGCGGCTTCTGGCGCTCCGAGAACGGTGGCGAGAGCTGGGAGAAGCGCAGCGACTACCTGTCCAGCGGCACCGGTCCGCACTACTACCAGGAGCTGTTTGCCAGCCCCCACGACTTTGATCGCGTCTACCAGGCGGATGTCTACCTGCACTACACCACCGACGGCGGCAAGAACTTCACCAAGATGCCCCGTTCCAACAAGCACGTTGACCACCACGCCGTGGTGTTTGATTCCAGGGACCCGAACTACCTGCTGGTGGGCAACGACGGCGGCGTTTACGAGAGCTTCGACAAGGGCGAGAGCTGGAAATTCGTGGCCAACCTGCCGCTGACCCAGTTCTACAAGGTCAGCGTCGACTACGACACGCCGTTCTACAACGTCTATGCCGGCGCCCAGGACAACAACTCCCTGGGCGCGCCTTCGCGCACCGATGAGACTTCCGGTATCAAGAACTCTGACTGGTTTGTCACCCTGTGGGCGGACGGTCACCAGTCCTTTGCCGACCCGGACAACCCCAACATCATCTATGCCGAGTGGCAGGAAGGGAACCTGACCCGCTTTGACCGTGCCACCGGCGAGAGCGTCTACATCCAGCCGCAGCCGGGCAAGGGTGAAGAGGCCGAGCGCTTCAACTGGGATTCGCCGATCCTCATCAGCCCCTTCGATTCCAAGCGCCTGTACTTCGCCAGCCAGCGTGTCTGGCGCAGCGATGACCGCGGTGATTCCTGGACGCCGATATCCGGTGACCTGACCCGCAACATCGACCGCCTCAAGGAACCGATGATGGGTCGCCAGTGGAGCTACAACTCTCCCTGGGACCTGTATGCCATGTCCCAGTTCTCCACCATCACTTCCCTGGCGGAGTCGCCGCTGGTGGAGGGCCTGCTGTACGCCGGCACCGACGACGGCCTGATCCAGGTGAGTTATGACGGCGGCCAGAACTGGCGCCGCATCGACAAGCTGCCGGGCGTACCGAGCAACTTCTTTGTTAACGATATCCGCGCCGACCTGCACGACCCGGACACGGTCTACGTGGTGGTGGACAACCACAAGGCGGGCGACTTCAAACCCTACGTTTTCAAGAGCGAGAACCGCGGCCGCAGCTGGAAGAGCATCGTCAGTAACCTGCCCGACCGTCATATCACCTGGCGTATCGTGCAGGACCACGTGAAGCCGGAGCTTTTGTTTCTCGGCACCGAGTTCGGCCTGTTCTTCACCATCGATGGCGGCAAGCGCTGGGTGAAGCTGGAAGGCAACGTGCCCAACATCCCGTTCCGCGACGTGGTCATCCAGCGTCGTGAAAATGATGTGGTGGGCGCCACCTTCGGTCGCGGTATCTACATTCTCGACGACTACTCGGCCCTGCGTGAGATCAGTGATGCGCAGCTGAAGAGTGACGCGAAGCTGTTCCCGGTGCGCAAGACGCCCTGGTACATTCCGCGTCGCAGCCTTGGCTGCTGGGACGAGAACTGTCAGGGTGCCCAGGGTAACGGCTTCTACGTCGCCCCCAACCCTCCCTACGGCGCCGTGTTTACCTACTACCTGCCCGAAGAGATTCGCAGCCTCAAGGACCAGCGTCGCGAGCGCGAGAAGCCGCTGGAGAAGGAGGGCGCCAACACGCCGTTCCCCGGCTGGTCTGCCATCGAGGCGGAAAACCTGGAAGATGCCCCGGCGGTCGTGCTGACCGTGCGCGATGATAAAGGCAACCTGGTGCGGAAACTTGAAGGCCCCGTCAAGGCCGGCTTCCACCGGGTGGCCTGGAACCTTCGCTACCCGGTCAACCGCCCCTGGGTCGAGCCCTCCAAGCGCGGCAACGACTGGTCCACGCCCTCAGGCGTCATGGCGGCCCCGGGTACCTATACGGTGACCATGTCGACCCGCGTCGACGGCAAGCTGGAAACCATGCCCGGTTCACAGACTTTCGTCGTCGAGTCCATTCGTACGCCGACCCTGGATAACGTCAGCCAGGAAGAGCGCGTCCAGTACGCGCTCAAGGTCGACGAGCTTGAGCGTGCGGTGCGTGGCAGCATATCCACCATCGACCGCCTGCTGGTGGCCACCGGTGCCGCCAAGGAGAAGCTGCTGGATAGCAGCGCCGATCCGGCCCTGTACGAGCGCGCCCACGGCATCGAGCGCCAGGCGAAGCGCCTCCGCGACCGCCTGACCCAGAACGCCAAACGTGAGGAATTGGGCGATCCTGGCCCGGTACCGGTGATGCGCCGACTGTCGGTGGCGGGTGGTGCCAACCCGTCGCAGGTCTATGGCCAGACCCCGGCCAATCGCCAGCAGTTTGCGATTGCCGAGGAAGAGTACGCCGAGATCTACCGCGAGCTGGAAGACCTGGTGAATGGCCAGTTCAACGCCCTGCAGGAAGATCTGGAGAAAGCCGGAGTCCCGTGGACCCCTGGCCGCGGCCTGCCGCTGCTCGACAGCCTTTAAGGCTTAGCTGCATCAGCAAACCCCCGGCTCGTGAACCGACCGGGGGTTTTTTCTGCCCGGTCACCCTCCGTTGCTGTCATTCCCGCGAAGGCGGGAATCCAGCCCGTATGTGGCGACCGCGCAACTGGATCCCCGCCTTCGCGGGGATGACTGAGAAAGTAAGGGAATGGCGGGGCCTGGTGATCTAGCTACCCGCGTAGGCGCGGGCCACTTCCTCGGCGATGATCTTCACACCAGCCTGCACCTTCTCGGCGTCCTGGGCGTAGGAAACGCGGATGCACTCGTCCCGGTGGGGCCAGTCTTCACCGTCGATGCCGATGAAGAAGTCCTGCCCCGGCGCCACCAGTACGCCACGTGCCTTGAGGCGCTCGTAGAGTTCCTCGCTGGTAATCGGCAGGCCTTCGAACCACAGCCACAGGAAGATCGCTCCCTCGGGTTTGTGGATATGGAAGGGCAGGTCGCCCATGGCGGCGCGGAACCAGTCCACCGTCTGCTGGGAGCGTTCCCGGTAGAAGGGAGTAACGTGGCGCGCGGTCAGCTCGAGGATTTCGCCACTGCGGAACCACTCCCGGGCAATAGCGGGGCCCAAGTTGCCGCAGGCCAGGCTGACGATGGTGTTGGCGTTGGTGTAAGCGTCGATAATTTCTTCGTTGGCAATGATGATGCCGGTGCGTACCCCGGGCAGGCCCAGCTTCGACAGGCTCAATGCGAGGATGATGTTGTCGTTCCACAGCGGGGTGGCCTCGACAAAACAGATGTTGGGGAATGGCAGGCCGTAGGCGCCGTCGACGATAAGCGGTATACCCCGTTCACGGGCAATGTCGTCCAGGTGCGCGAGCTCATCATCGGTAAGCACATTGCCCGACGGGTTGGTCGGCCGTGACACGCACATCGCCCCCACCGTCTCGTCCGGGTGCAGTTCGGAAAAATCCACCCGGTACTTGAAGATGTGGTCTTCGAGAATATCGATACTGGGGCGCGTGCCGCTGAAGAAATTCTCACACAGGCCCACATCGGCATAGCCCAGGTACTCCGGGGTCAGCGGCAGGTGGATGGTGCGCTGGCTGCCATCGGCCATCTGGCCCGCGAACATGTTGTAGATCACGAAGAAGGCCGACTGGCTGCCGTTGGACACGGCGATGTTGCGCGCCGTCAGGTTCCAGCCGTACTCCGTCTTGAGAAAGGTCGCCACCTGCTCGCGGAAATCGATATCGCCCTGCGGTGACTGGTAGATGCCGAACAGGGAGTGGCGCTGCTTCGGGTCCTGCATCAGCGCCTCAAGGCGCTGCTGGAACAGGGCCTCGACGTCCATCAGGCGGCTGGGGTTGCCGCCGCCCATGAAGATCGCGTCGGGGTTGCTGTGCAGCGCCTCCCCGAGGTCTTCCATCAACTCGACAATGCCAGACTTGCCGGCGAACTTTTCACCGAATGCGGATAGTTTCATGGGCCCCCCGTGACCGCCTGTGAGGATACTCCCTCCGCCAGAGGTCGCCAACCGTGCTAGGCTAAACCTAGATCCATATCAACGGCGGGCTATGGAAAACAGCGCTTACCGGGCAGTTTTTTTTGATATCAGTGGCGTGCTCTACCAGGGCGGCGAACTGATCGCGGGTGCACCGGAGGCGGTAAGCACTGTACGCGACGCGGGGCTGGCGGTGCGCTTTCTCACCAATACCTCGCGCAAGACCTGCGCACAGATTCGCGCAGATCTCGCCGCCTTTGGCATCGAGACCGCCGAGGGCGAGGTGATCACCGCACCGTCTGCCGCGCACGACTATCTGCGCGATCACGGATTGAGGCCCTGGTGCCTGGTGCACCCGAATATCGCCAGCGAGTTTGCCGACCTCGACCAGGACTACCCCAACGCGGTGGTGCTGGGCGATGCCGCAGACGGGCTCAACTACGACAATCTCAACCGTGCCTTCCGGCTCTGCCATGGCGGCGCGACACTGCTGGGTATTGGTGCCAATCGCTTCTTTCGTGAGGGCGATACCCTGCTGCTGGACGCCGGGCCCTTCATCAAGGCGATCGAATACGCGGCCTCTGTTGAGGCGGTGATCCTCGGCAAGCCGTCCGCGGTTTTTTTCCGGCAGGGGCTGGAGGACGTGGGCTGTTCACCTGGTGAGGTGCTTATGGTCGGTGATGACGTGTTCGGTGACGTCGAAGGGGCCATGAAGGTGGGGCTGGCTGGCTGCCTGGTGCGCAGTGGCAAGTACCAGCCGGGCGACGAAGACCGGGTGGCGGGTGAGTTTGCCTGTATCGAATCGGTGGCGGATCTCGAGAGCGTTTTGTAATCACCCCGGGGCCTCGGTACTCTTGGGGTGAGGGGGTTGTCATGTCTTTACGCAGTGCCAATATCGAAAAGCTCAAGGACCGGACCTTCGACGTCCTGATCGTCGGCGGAGGCATTAATGGCGCGGTGTCGGCGGCCTCGCTGGCCGCCCGCGGTGTGAAGGTGGCGTTGATCGATCGCGGCGACTTTGCCGGTGACGTCAGCTCCAATTCCTCCAACCTGGCCTGGGGCGGCATCAAGTACCTGGAAAGCTACGAATTGCTGCTGGTCCGCAAGCTCTGCAAGTGTCGCAACCAGTTGATGCGGGAATACCCCTCGACGGTGCAGGAGATCCGGTTCCTCACCACCATCCAGAAGGGCTTCCGCTTTCCCCCCTTCCTGATTTTCCTCGGCACAGTGCTGTACTGGTTTATCGGCCTTTTCGGCACCAAACCGCCGCGCTTCCTGACCCGCAAGCAGCTCGCGCGCCGGGACGCGGCTATCAATACCGAGGGCGCTGCCGGCGGCTTTGAGTATTCAGACTGCTACCTGCATGACAATGATGCTCGCTTCGTCTTCAACTTCATTCGCTCCAGCATGAACTATGGCTGTATCGCTGCGAACTATGTCGAGTCCCTGGGCGCGGAGCGCCGTGACGGGCTGTGGCAGATCAAGGCACGCGATGTGGAGGGAGGCGATGAGTTCACAGTGCGTGCGCGGGCGCTGATCAACGCTTGCGGCCCCTATGTCGATGCGCATAACCAGCTGACCGGTGAGCAGACCACCCACCAGCATGTGTTCTCCAAGGGCATCCATCTGATCGTGGATCGGGTGACGCCGCACCACCGGGTACTGACCTTCTTTGCCAGCGACGGACGCCTGTTCTTCGTGATTCCCATGGGCGAGCGCACCTGTGTCGGCACCACCGACACCCGGGTGGAAGACCCGGCCGAAGGCGTTACCGACGAAGACCGTCGCTTCGTGCTGGACAACGTCTCAAGCCTGTTGAAGCTGCCCAAGCCCCTGCGGGTGGAAGACATCATCGCCGAGCGCTGCGCGGTGCGGCCGCTGGCCACAGAGCGCAGTACCGAGGACTGCGAGGGTGTGGAGTGGGTGCAGCTATCCCGCAAGCACCAGATCGAGGCGGATGCCGACAACTGTCACCTCAGCATCTACGGTGGCAAGCTCACTGACTGCCTCAACGTCGGCGACGAGGTGGCTCACGCCATTCGAGATTTCGGGATCGAGGTGCCGGACTTCCGGCGCAAGTGGTACGGCGAGCCCGGCAAGGCGATTCGCGAGGAGTTCATGTACCAGGCCCACATGATGAACCTGGACAGCCTCACTCCGCCGACGTCGATCGAACCGCTGTCAGCCCGGCTCTGGCGCCGTTACGGCGACAAGGCTATCGACATGCTGGAGGCCATTCGCCAGGACCCGCAACAGGCGGAGCTGCTTATTGAGCACACCGAGTACCTGCGCTGCGAGATCGAGGAGACTGCCGAAAGCGAGATGGTGGTCAAGCTCGAGGATTTCCTGCGCCGGCGTTCCAAGATCTCCCAGGTGGTGCGCCACAATGACATCATCCACGCCCGCGGTCTCATGGAAGCCTGCCAGGTGCTGTTCGGGGAGCAGGCGCAGCAGAAGTACCAGGAGTACCTGGACGATCACGGCGGTGACACCAGCCCGCAACTGCGACTGGCCTGATCGTAGTCAGGCGCCGGGATTGTTCTGGCGGTAGATATCCAGGAAGAAGCCCCGCACCAGTTCCAGCGCCTCGGCGCGGTCGATGTTGTTCTGCTTGGCCAGCCGACCGGCGATGGCCTTGATCGAGGTCTTGCCGTCCACCTCGCCGGCCAGTTCGCCGTGTACCCTCTGCTGGCGGGCAAAGTCCTGGAAATAGCGCACCGCGGGGATCGGCTTGTCGGTATCCAGCACCCAGCCTGGCAGCACCTGGGGCTCCTCGCGGGCGGCCACGTCCGCGGTTTTCTCCGCCCGCCAGGACCAGACCCGCTCCATGCGATAACCGGCGTTGTGGGGCGACCTGAGGTAGGGCATCTCGGTCTCCTTTGCCTCGCCCAACGAAAAGCCGCAGTCGCCGGCGATGGATCGCACTTCCTCCACCGTGTAACAGTAGGCATCACGACGCTGGTTGAAGACCAGACTGCCAAAGTTCACCCAGCTCCCGCCGACCGGCAGGTACTGGTTGAGGTCGGTCAGGAAACGACTCAGCTCGTAGGGCTGGATATCGATCAGCCAGGGTGTGACCACCAGGTCGAAGCTGCCTCGCTCGAACGCCGGCCTGGCGACGTCGGCAAAGGCCAGCTGCAGGTTGGCCGGCCACTCGGGCAGGCCCCTGAAAGCCTGCTCCACGGCGATATTGGCGGTATCCCGAGGCTGGGCGGGAAACTCGAACAGGGAGAAATCCTCGCCGGAGAAAATCCTCTCCGCCGCCAGCAGCAACAGTGGGTTGATATCCGTGGCCACCGTCAGTGCCGGGTTCAGCGCCGCATTCAGGTCGTGGGCCAGGCGCGCGCTGCCGGCGCCCAGCACTAGCAGTCGTGAGGGCTTGTCGCCCTCCAACTGTTCCACTACCTGTTCGCAATTCTGGTGGTTTTCTTCTTCGCCCCAGATCCAGTCCCGGTACAGGTTGGCCTCGTAGCTCAGCAGGTTCTGGGTAGAGGGGGCGCGATCGCGCAGGGCGTCATAGAGTGACTTTTCCGCCACCCGCGCAGTCGCCAGCGGTGCAACCAATTCGGTAACGCCAGCGAGGAAGGCCCGCTTGGCGTCGCACATGTTCGCAAGCCTTGCCTGGCTGGCCGCCGGGGCGCGGGCTGCTTCCCGCTCCAGGGTGTCGGCCTCGGCGCGCAATACCTGCTGGAAGTGGTTGAGCTTGGCGCCCCAGTCCAGCAGCGAATTGCGCGGGTGGGGCAAGAGCCAGGGTATGCCGTTGATCAGAGGATAGCTGTGCTCGCCACATGCAGAGTGCAGCTCATTGTCGGATAGGGTGAGCTCGCTGCCGCTGACGGGGCAACGCAGAAGCGCCTGGAAATTTGCGCTGAGATTCATGGAGATGATAGCCGGCCGGAGACAGTGTCTTACAAGTATCTGAAGCTGGGAGTATACGGCAAAGCCTGGGGATGGCAGGTGCCCCAGGTCTCAGTCTACCGCAAGCGTCAGGAATCGGTGGCCGCCTTCACCTGTTTTTGCAACCAGGCGACCAGTTGTCCTGCGGTTCTCGACCAGGCGCTCACCCCGCCCTCGCCCGCGTAGGCGGCCAACGCATCGGCGTAGGCTCCGCTGCTATGGCCGAGACCCTGCTGGAGCTTGAACTCTGCCGATCCCCGGCCTCCACGGTTGACCGTATCTGCCAGCAGCGTGGCGCCGTAGGGCGCCTCATACTGGTCGTATTCGTTGTAGATCACGAGTACCGGCGCCTCAAGCGCACTCCACGCGGCGGCGAAGTTGTATTGCGCCGCCTGCTGATGCCAGCGATAGGGGCGGCCGTAGTGGCTCTCGTCGCCCATGCCCAGTATGTCATCGCGGATTGCGGCCATGGCTTTGCTGTCGCCGGCGATGTCATCGGGGTGGCGCTGATTTACCAGGTACTCGACCAGAAAGCGCACACGCTGCTGGTACTGAACGGTGCGATCTTCGAGGCGAGTCTGGGAAGGGCGTCGATCGAGGTAGTTCTGCTCAAAGGCCAGCATCCTCTCCAGGTAAGAGTAGGCGCCACCACCCTGCACGGCGACGCCGCCGAGCGTGTAACCCTGGTCCTGAAAGTAGCGCGCAAGCAATGGCGCCGTTGTAGAGCCAAGACTGGAACCGAAGAAATAGACGCGCGAGGGATCGACGTCGCCACTCTCCAGCACCTGCCCGAAAGCCTGCCGGTAGTGTGCGATTTCCGTATCGTAGTCGAGCTCGGAGCAGGGAATGCCCGTGCTGTCGCCGGAACCGGAGCGCTCCACCCGCACCAGCGACAGCCCGCTGTGCTGGGCCAACAGGGCGAGCGATTTCGATGTACTGCTCCGAGGACGGTAATGGAGGGGCCCGCAGGACACCCACTGGGTCAGGAACAGCGGATTCAGCGGTGCTTCAACACCGTCGGGACGCGTGACCAGGACACGCAAGCGCGTGTCGTCGCCCACCTCGACCGAGCGATAGTAAGTGGTGACGCCGGGAATCCGCTCCGGTGAATCCGTGCGGATCGGCAGGGGATCGTCCGTGTCCAGCACCGCCGGCCCCGCCGATGTCGGTGTCACCGCGAAAGCTGATAACAGCACGAAAGCAAGCACTTGGCCTCGGTTTATCATTCTCTTACTCCCGGCAATTCAATGGGTATCTGCAACTCGGTAACGTAGTGCGTGTTTTGTGCCGCCAGCACGTGGCTTGGCAGTTTGTAGCCTTCCTGGTCTGCCCCAAAGCGGTGATAAATCTCCCGCGCGGGCCCGGCGCTGGGAATATCACGTTCCGCAAGCCAGGCGCGCATCGAGTCCAGGGCCGACCTTGTCTGCTCGTAGGTACCTACATAGGTGATGGAACACGCCACGCCGATCCTGCCCAGGAAGTCCGCCTCGCGCTCGTCGCCGGCGACATCTGTGATGGGAACACACACGCGCCAGTCATCATCGCCGTGCAGTTCACAGAACGGGGCCGTGGGTGCCCGGGCGTTCGATGATGCCGCCTGGCGTTCCAGGGCTTCGAAGGTTTGCGCAATGGAGTCAGCATCTCCTGGTCTTGCGATCCGGTGCAGCGCCAGAACCGGATCTACCGGCACAAGCCGATATGAGCCGAGTGTGGCGCCGCTGCGCAGCAGCGTTTCCACCAGGGCTATCTGCCGATCGAGATGCCGGCGTTCTTCCAGCAGGGTCCGGTGGCGTTGGCGCAGGGCCTCCGTGTATCCCCGGGAAGGATCTGCCCCCACCGTCGCCGCGACCTCGGCGACCGACATCCCTGTCGAGCGCAAGGTCACAATGGCGTTGGCTACCGGAATCTGCCTGTCGCTGAAGTAGCGGTACCCGGTCTGGTCATCGACTTTCGCCGGCGCCAGCAGTCCGCAGGTTTCATAGAAACGCAGCGCCTTGATCGAGATCTGCACGATCCGCGAGAAGGCGCCGATGCTGTGGAGGTGTTCCATACCGGTATTCTGGACTCTCCCCTTGGAGGAGAGTCAAGAGTGGGTTTAGATTGCGCAGGCACCGGTAGCACAGCCGGTCGCTTCAGGCTCTGCGATGCCTGCGGGCTCCGCC
>JAAUXY010141335.1_pt1 | contig 11986 bp, 9 predicted proteins | sample 7278121 | NCBI WGS metagenome assembly JAAUXY01 (sample SAMN14350117, study PRJNA611818) | marine sediment metagenome | isolation source: surface marine sediment (1.8m) | place: French Polynesia: Moorea | collected 2018-08 | reverse complement strand
GGCGTCGCGCGGCGTGTCGGTCATGTGGTTGGCGTAATTGCTCAGCGTCTTGAACGCAACTCCCAGAACCACCTCCAGGACCTGCCCGCGGGTGTAGCCGGCCTCCAGGAACGCCTGCACCTCGGCCTCATCGACCCAGCCGCGCTGGACCACCACCGCCCGGGCGAACCGGCGGAGCGCCTCCAGCTTGGCATCGGCCAACGGCCGCTCGTCGCGCAGGGCGGCGATCACGTCGGCCGGCACGCCTTGCATCTGGGCCAGGGTGGAGTGGGCGGCCACGCAATAGGTGCAGCCGTTCTCAATGTTGGCGGTGATGGTGACGACCTGCTGCTCGGTCTTGCCGAAGCTGCCCTGGTCGTAGATCCGTGAAAGCGTCTGATAGGCCTCCAGCACGTTCGGCGCTTCGGCCAGGACGCCGTACAGGTTGGGGACGAAGCCGAGCATCTTCTGGCCGGCCTGCAGGCGCGGGCGGGCGCCCTCGGGCGCGGTCTCGACACTGTGCACGGTAAATCCGGTCGACGTGGTGGTCATGGCGGGGTCTCCCTCGCTTGGACTGGGGTTGGGTACTCGTGCTCTCGCGGGGAAGATGGCCATTATGGATCGCTTGTTCCAATATTATTTTGGAATGACTGTTTCAAAATTGAGGAAACGGAGGTGGCGCAGCCTAGCGCATCATTCGATGAGGTTGATCCATAGGGAGTGGCCCAGTTCCTCCCTCCCCCAACGCGGGGAGGGAAGATGAGGCCGGGCGTGGCGAAGCTGATTCCAACTTGACGGAGAGCGCTCCAGTTGACCCGAAGGAAGGACTCAGACCCCGTGATACGCGCGGTACCAGTCGACGAATTTGGGGATGCCCTCGCTGATCGGCGTGGTGGGCGAGAAGCCGAGGTCGCGCGCGGCATCGGAGATGTCGGCATAGGTCTCCGGCACGTCGCCGGGCTGAATCGGCTTCGGTTCGATGATCGCCTTTTGGCCGATCGCGTCTTCCAGCGTGGCGATGAAATCGGTCAGCTTCTCCGGGCGGTGGTTGCCCAGATTGTACAGGCGATGCGGCGGCCCGGACGCGTCCCCGTCCTCGGCGGCCGGCGGATGGTCCAGGGCGGCCACGGTGCCGGCGACGATGTCGTCAATGTAGGTGAAGTCGCGGCGCATGTTGCCGTGGTTGAACATCTCGATCGGCTCGCCGGCCAGGATCCGTCTGGTGAAGATGTAGGCCGCCATGTCCGGCCGGCCCCAGGGACCGTAGACCGTGAAGAAGCGCAGTCCGGTGCTGGGGATATCGTAGAGATGGGCGTAGCAGTGGCCCATCAGCTCGTCCGCGCGCTTGGTGGCGGCGTAAAGCGAGACCGGCGAGTCCACCCGGTCGTCGGTGGCGAACGGGATCTTGGTGTTGCCGCCATAGACGCTGGACGAGCTGGCGTAGACCAGGTGCTTCAGCCGGCCGTCCACGGCCAGCGCGCGGCACGCCTCCAGGATGGTGATTTGCCCCACCACGTTGGTCTGCACATAGGCATAAGGATTGATCAGCGAGTAGCGCACCCCGGCCTGGGCGGCCAGATGAACCACCCGGTCGATGTCGGCATGCGCACCGAACAGCGCATCGATACCCTCGCGGTCGGCGATGTTCAGGCGCTGGAAGGCGAACCGGTTGCGGCCCTGCAGGCGGTCCAGCCGCGCCTGCTTCAGCGCCGGATCGTAGTAATCGTTCAGGTCATCGAGGCCCACGACCTGCTCGCCGCGCGCCAGCAGGGCCTCGCAGACATGATAGCCGATGAAGCCGGCGGCTCCGGTGACGAGAATGGACATTTGACAGACGGGTTATCCGGAACGGTGGGACGCCGCTTCATATAGCCGGTCGGGACCGCGCGCGCAGCAGAAACCGAAGCCCGACGACCGTCGCCCTCGTACCCGGATCAGGAGAGGTGGCGGCGGTATCGAACGCGCAATCACCAGATCTTGGGTTATCATGGCCGGCGCAACTGTCATACTCGTTCTCTCGGAGCGCCGTGCAACGGATCTCAACGCACGGACGGGAGATCCACCTTCCGGTTGATCCTGCGCACCGCGCGCCTACGTTTATGACTCGATAGGTCAGTATGTTTGACCTATTATCGGGTCCAAGCACCGGACGTTGCGGTCAGCGCGCGACCGCCGGTCGCCATACAGTCAAACAAGCGCGCGAGGAGACAGCAGGATATGCCCGCAAGCTTGGCTTTGGCCGACGTATCGCTCGACGACAAATACACGCTCGACGACGGCCGCGTCTTTCTGACCGGGACCCAGGCGCTGGTCCGCCTGCCGATGCTGCAGCGCCAGCGCGACGTCGCGGCGGGGCTGAACACGGGGTGCTACATCACCGGCTACCGAGGCTCGCCGCTGGGTGGGGTCGACCAGGCGATGTGGCGTGCCCGGCGCTTCGTCGAGAAGAACAATATCCACTTCCAGCCTGGCGTGAACGAGGACCTGGCCGCGACCGCGGTGTGGGGCAGCCAGCAGGTCGCACTGCACCCCAACCCGAGCGTCGATGGCGTATTCGCCATGTGGTACGCGAAGGGCCCTGGCGTCGACCGCTCCGGCGATGTGCTGCGGCACGGCAACTTCGCTGGCTCCTCAAAGCATGGCGGCGTGCTGCTGCTGGCCGGCGACGACCATACCTGCAAGTCGTCGACCACCGCGCACCAGACCGAATACGCGTTCATGGACGCGATGATTCCGGTGTTGAACCCGGCCGGCGTGCAGGAGTTCCTGGACATGGGGCTCTATGGCTGGGCGATGTCGCGTTATTCGGGCTGCTGGATTGCGTTCAAGACCATCGCCGAGACGGTCGACACCTCGGCGTCGGTCTATGTCGGCCCCGAGCGCAGCCCGATCATCCTTCCACACGACTTCGAGATGCCCGACGGCGGGCTCAACATCCGCTGGCCGGACGAGCCGCTCGACCAGGAGCGTCGGCTGCACGAGTACAAGGTCTATGCCGCGCTCGCGTTTGCGCGCGCCAATCGGCTGGACAAGATGGTGCTGGACAGCCCGACCCCGCGGTTCGGCATCGTGACCACCGGCAAGTCCTATCTGGACGTGCTGCAGGCCCTGGAAGATCTGCGCATCGACGCCGAAACGGCAGCGCGGATCGGGCTTCGGGTCTACAAGGTGGGCATGACCTGGCCGCTGGAGCCACAGGGCGCGCGGGCCTTCGCCGAGGGCCTGGAAGAGATCCTGGTGGTCGAGGAAAAGCGCGCGCTGATCGAGAACCAGCTGAAGGAGCAGCTGTACAACTGGCAAGCGGACAAGCGGCCGCGCGTGTTCGGCAAGTTCGACGCCGAGCGGAACCTGGTGCTGCCCAGCTTTGACGAGCTGACCCCGGCGCGGATCGCGCGGGTCATCGCGAGCCGGATTGCGGCCTTCCATGGCTCCGAGGAGATGCGGGACCGGCTGGCGTTCCTGGATGCCAAGGAGAAGCAGCTCGCGGCGACCCCGACCGTGGCCAAGCGCTCGCCGTATTTCTGCTCAGGCTGCCCGCACAACACCTCGACCATAGTGCCAGACGGCTCGCGCGCGCTGGCCGGCATCGGCTGCCACTACATGGCGCAGTGGATGGACCGCGACACCGCCACCTTCACTCAGATGGGCGGCGAAGGGGTGACCTGGCTCGGCCAGGCCCCGTTCGTGGACGAGGGCCACGTGTTCGCCAATCTGGGCGACGGCACCTATTTCCACTCCGGCTTGCTGGCGATCCGGGCGGCCATAGCGTCCGGCGCCAACATCACCTACAAGATCCTGTACAACGATGCGGTCGCGATGACCGGCGGCCAGCCCCATGACGGGCCGCTTACCGTCCCGCAGATCACCCAGCAGGTCGCCTCGGAAGGGGCGTCCAAGGTCGTGGTGGTCACCGACGAACCGGAAAAATACCCGTACAACGCCGGTTTCGCCAAAGGCGTGACGGTCCACCATCGCGACGAACTCGACATCATTCAGCGCGAACTGCGCACCGTGCCCGGGGTCAGCGTGCTGGTCTACGACCAGACCTGCGCGGCTGAGAAACGCCGGCGCCGCAAGCGGGGCCAGTTCCCCGATCCGGCCAAGCGGGTGATGATCAACGAGCGGGTATGCGAGGGCTGCGGCGATTGCTCGATCCAGTCCAACTGCCTGTCGGTGGTCCCGATCGAGACCGAGTTCGGCCGCAAGCGCACGATCGACCAGTCGTCGTGCAACAAGGACTATTCCTGCCTGAACGGGTTCTGCCCCAGCTTCGTCACCATCGAAGGCGGCCAGCTGCGCAAACCCGAGGCGGCCGGCGCAGATGCGGACTCCGCGTTCGACGATCTGCCAATACCGGCGCTGCCGAGCATCGGCGCGCAGCCTTACGGCGTGCTGGTCACCGGGGTCGGCGGTACCGGGGTCGTCACCATCGGCGCGCTGCTCGGCATGGCCGCGCACCTGGAAGGGAAAGGGTGCTCAATCCTGGATATGGCCGGGCTGGCGCAAAAGGGCGGCCCGGTGACCAGCCATGTGCGCATCGCCGAATCGCCGGAATCGATCAACTCGGTGCGCATCGCCGCCGGCGGCGCCAACCTGGTGCTCGGCTGCGATATGGTGGTGGCCTCCGGCTTCGACGCCTTGTCCAAGGCGGACGCCGAGCGCACCCGCGCGGTGATCAATCAGAGCGTGACCCCGACCGCGGACTCCACGCTCGACCCGAACTACCACCTGCCGATGCGGCGCATGCGCAAGGCGATCGTCGAGGCGGTTGGCGAGGAGGCCCATGCGTCCTTCGTCGAGGCCACCCGGCTGGCCACGGCGCTGCTGGGCGACAGCTTGGCGACCAACATGTTCATGCTCGGCTATGCCTGGCAGAAGGGCTACGTGCCGCTGTCGCTGGAGTCTCTGGACCGCGCGATCGAGCTCAACGGCGCGGCGGTGACCATGAACCGGCAGGCCTTCGCCTGGGGGCGCAAGGCGGCGCATGATCCGGAGGCGGCCGAGCGCGCCGCGGCGCCGGCGCCGGTCGCAGCCAAGCCGGACATCTCGAACACGCTGGAAGAGATGGTCTCGCGCCGAATCGCTTACCTGACCGACTACCAGAACGAAGCCTATGCCCGGCGCTACAAGGACCTGGTGGTCCACGTGCAGACGGTGGAGACAGAGCGGGCCAAGGGAAAGACCGGCCTCGCCGATGCGGTCGCGCGGTATTACTTCAAGCTGCTGGCCTACAAGGACGAGTACGAGGTCGCCCGGCTGTTCACCGACGGCGAATTCCTGAGAAAGGTTCGCGACACCTTCGAGGGGGACTACAAGCTGGCGTTCCACCTGGCGCCGCCGACGCTGGCCGAACGAGAAGGTGAGACCGGCCACATGAAAAAGCGCCGCTACGGTCCGTGGGTGTTGACCGCGTTCTCCTGGCTGGCCGCGCTGAAGGGCTTGCGCGGCACGCCGCTCGATGTATTCGGCTATACCGCCGAGCGCCGCATGGAGCGTCGCCTGATCACGGATTACGAGGCGCTGCTCGGCGAAGTGCTGGCCTCGCTAAACGCCGAGAATCACGCGGTGGCGGTGCAGCTGGCCGAGATCCCCGAGCAGATCCGCGGCTACGGGCACGTGAAGGATCGGCACCTGGAGGCGGCCAAGCGCGAAGAGAAACGGCTGCTGGAGCTGTTCCGCAATCCGGCCGCGCTGGCTCAGGCCGCAGAATAAAGGCTTTACCGTCGAGCCCGTGGCCGGCGGCGTCGGTCCGCTAGTTATCGTCCGGATTGCGGCGGATCTGCATGCCGCACAACAGCATGTTGACCTGCCCGTCCGGGCCGACCAGCGGCAGGACCAGTCGGCCGTAGTGCTGGTAGCCTTCCTTGTAATTCGGTACGTAGCGCTGGTCGTAGCGCGGCCTCTTGTGAGACACGACGTCGCTGTAGGACGGGATGATGGAACTGCGCTCCGGCCCGTAGTCCGGGCTGTCGAGATACAGTCCGGTCGCGTCTCGCCCGCTGATGTGGACCACATAGGTGCCGATCAGACGAAACCGATAGCGCGGCTTGCCCCTCTCGCGCTCGACGTCGACCAAATAAACGAAACGCAGAAGGTGCGGTATTTCCAACGGATCGAGATCTGCGCGGGACGGCGGGGTGCCGCCTGCGCATTTCGACAGCCAGTACTCGAAAAGCGCCCGTAGTTCCGGGATATCAATCTCGTCCGGCGCCAGCCCCCAATCCGCTTGCGCAAGGTCACAGTCAGGGCGTGCCGACAGCGTTTCCGCCTCGGCCAAATGCGGTCTTAGCACGACTACTTCCCCCAATTCCGAGCCTCCCCTGCTGGTTTTACCACGGGTCGCCGCATTTAAGAAAGATAACTTTCAATCATTTCTTAGTTTTTTGAAGCAATTTCGCTGTTTTCTGCGACGAATAGCTCGGTTTTGGAAGTACGGTTAATGGTATTCGGGGGTTTTTTCTCGGCTTGTTAAGGTTAAATCTTCATACCTACTGCGCGAAGATAAATGTCGAGCAGCTCTTCTTGCTCCGCGCGCTCGTCCGGATCGACCTTACGGATCTTGAGAACTTGCCGCATGATCTTCGGATCAAAGCCGTTGGCCTTGGCCTCAGCGAAAACCTCGCGCATGTCGGCGGCGATTGCCGCCTTGTCCTCCTCCAGCCGCTCGATGCGCTCGATCAGCGAGCGCAGCTGGCCGGCGGAAATTCCGCCCACGCTCTCAGGCGGCTTGGGCGGCGCTTGGGTGGGTTCGGGTTGTTCGGCGAGGCCGACCGAGGCGTCTTCCATGGCAGGTCGCTCCCTGTGATGTGCGAAGATCTCGGCGCACCGTAGCGACCTGCCGTCGGTTCCGGCGAGCACCCATGTCGGGGATCGCGGGGATAAGTCCAGCCGGCCGGAAACCAGCCGGATCGGGCTTGCTCAGTGCCCGGCCGCCTGCTTCGCGGCGTCCTCGAACTTGGCCTTCTGTTCAGCCGTCGCCTCGGTCTGGTAACGCTGTTTCCAATCGGCATAGGGCATGCCGTAGACGATCTCGCGCGCGTCCTCGTAGGTCATCTCGTGACCCCGGTCCTCGGCCTCGGCGCGGTACCACTTCGACAAGCAGTTGCGGCAGAACCCGGCCAGGTTCATCAGATCGATGTTCTGCACGTCGGTGCGTTCGCGCAGATGCGTAACCAGTCGGCGAAACGCGGCAGCCTCAAGCTCCGTGCGCTCCGCCGGATCCAAGCTTTCGATATCGAACTCCATCAGCATCGTCCTCATCAGGTCTGTGCGTCGGTTGCAAACGATATTTAGGACGCGGCCGCCGCATTGCTAACGCCGCACGCCGCTTCCAGGCCGTCGACATAGTCCTCGATCAGCAGGTCGACCACCGCCTGAAGCGCCTCTTCGTGCGAGGCGCCCTGTTCGCGCGCCTGGGTGAAGGCGCCGCGCTGGCGATGGGCGCTGGTCCCGCGCTTCAGGATCGTGCGCGCGTGCTCCAATTCGGCGCGGCAGCCCAGCGCCTCAGCATCCTCGCCGACCAGCGCGATGATCTCCTCCATCAGGTCGGCGTACGGCACCGCCTCGCCCTTGCCGAAATCGACCAGCTTGCCGTCGGTGCCGTAGCGCTGGGCCAGCCAGCGGTTCTCGTTGACCAGCAGATTGGCATAGCGGCGCCAGCGCTGGTTCTCCCGGCGCAGGCGCCACAACATGCGCAGCAGGCAGACGTAGATGGCGGCGATGGTCAGCCCGTCCTCGAGGCGCGAGCAGATGTCGGCGATCCGCATCTCCAGGGTCGGGAAGTGCTGTGCCGGGCGAACGTCCCACCAGATCTTGGTCGAATCCTCGATCAGCCCGGCGTTCACCATCACGTTCACATGGCGCTGCCACTCGCCCCAGCTCTCGAACGGTTCCGGCAGACCGGTGCGCGGCAGCTCGTCGAACACGCTGAGCCGATACGACATCATGCCGGTGTCCTCGCCGCTCCAGAACGGCGAGGAGGTGGTCAAAGCCAACAAATGCGGCAGGAAGTACGAGACCTGATTCATCAGATCGACGCGCAGGTCTTCGTCCTCGATGCCGACGTGCACATGCATCCCGGAAATCACCAGGCGGCGGGCCACGACCGCCATCTCCAGTGCAAGCTGGTTGTAGCGATCGCGGTCGGTGTGCTCGGTCTCGGACCAGGTTGTCAGCGGATGGGTGCTGGCCGCGATCGGCGCAAGGCCATGCTTGCGCGCCTCGCCGGCGACGGTGGAACGCAGCTGGCAAAGGTCGCCGCGCGCCTCGGCAATGTTTTGGCAGACATTGGTCTGCACCTCGACCTGGGCGCGCTTGAATTCCGGCTTGACGCGCTCGCCCAGAACCTCGGTACACGCTTCGAGAAAGCCCTCCGGGCGATCCTCGGCCAGCCGACGCGTGGCCGGATCGACCAGCATGTACTCCTCCTCGATCCCAAGGGTGAAGCTGGGTTCCTTGATCATTTTTCCCCCCTTGCGGCGCGCGCGGCCCCGGGCCGACCGCCGGCCGCGGTCATCTCAAGCCCGGCGTGCGAGCGCGGGACGGAGCCCGCCCAGCAGGACCTCGGACCAGCGATGCGCGCCCGCCGTGGTGTCGATCAGATCCTGACGAAACTCGATCAGGACATGGGCCAGACCGCGCGGGATCGCATGGTGCTCCAAGGTGAAGCCATGCGCATTCTGCATGTCATAGGGCTCGTTGTCGCCGACACAGAGATCGGCCTCCTGCGCAAGTGTGCTGATCAGCGGTTTTGCGATCCGTCCGTCATGCGCCCATAGCACGCCGATGTGCCAGGGCCGCTCCTGACCGCGGAGCACCGGTGTGCAGCTATGGACCGAGATCACGGCCGGCTCGATGCCGCGTGCCAGAAAGCCCTCGATCGCCTCATCGACCGCGCGGTGATAGCCCCGATGCACCAACTCGATCCGCTCCGCCCGGTCCTCCGGCGTCAGGTCGGCATTGGCCGGCACCACCACGCCATCGGAGATTTGGCAGATCAGCGTCGGGTCCGCCAGCTCGCGATTGGGGTCGATCAGCAGCCGGGAATAGACCCCCATCACCGCCGGCGCCTGCAGGGCCCGGGCCAGGTAGCGCGTGCATTCGGCGGCGCCAATATCCCAGCCGATGTGCCGGGACAGCACGGCCTCGTCCAAGCCCAGGTTGTCGAGATGCGCCGGCACCCGCTTGCCGGCATGATCGCACAACAGCAGCAGCGGTGCGGCGCCCTCCGGGTTGAACAGCTCCACCGGGGCCGGGTCCGTTGGGTCGAAAAGCGTGCGCTCCCGCCCGGTTTCGGCGGGTTCCATGGGCTCAGCAAGCGTCATGCGGCGCACTATAGCCGTGCCCCGCGCGACGCGCCAACGCCCCGCTGCCAGACGGGCTGCGGCATGGTGCGCCGCGGCATGCTCGCCACGATTTGTTGACTGGGCGGTTGACGCGCGTCCGAAGTTTCACATTCCTTTTCCAACCAAATGCTAAGCTCTGTGCCGTGATGACCGCAAAACAGCCACGCATCGACAACCGCCCGCCGCGCAATTCCAAGCTGCTCGCCACGCTGGGACCGGCGTCCTCGTCGCCGGAGGTCATCCGCGCCATGGTTGAGGCCGGCGCCGATGCGTTCCGCCTGAACATGAGCCACGGCGTGCACGCCGACCATCGGGCGCGCTTCGAGCTGGTCCACGAAATCGCGGAGGAGGCCGGACGGCCGATTTCGGTGCTGGCCGACCTGCAAGGCCCGAAGCTGAGGGTCGGAACCATGGCCAACGGCCCGGTCGAGCTGGCGACCGGGCAGAAATTCCGGCTCGATATGGACGAGGAGCCGGGAACGACCGAGCGCGCTCCGCTGCTGCATCCCGAGATCTTCGCGGTGCTGGAGAAGGGTGCCGAGCTGTTGATCAACGACGGACGGATCCGACTTGAGGCAGAGCGCTGTGCCGAGGATTTCGCCGACTTCCGCGTGGTCACCGGCGGCCAGTTGTCGGACCGCAAGGGCGTGAACCTGCCGGGTACGGTGCTGCCGATCTCTCCGCTGACCGAAAAGGACCGATCCGACCTCGCCTACGCGCTCAAACTGGGCGTGGACTGGGTGGCCCAGTCCTTCGTGCAACGGCCGGAGGACGTGGCCGAATTGCGCAAGCTGGTCGCCGGCAAGGCCGCCGTGATGGTCAAGCTGGAAAAGCCGCTGGCCATCCAGCAACTGGACGGCATCCTGGAGCTGGCCGACGGCGCCATGGTGGCGCGCGGTGATCTCGGAGTGGAGATGCCGCCGGAGCTGGTGCCGGGCATCCAGAAGCGGATCATCTCGCACTGCCGGCGGGCCGGAAAGCCGGTGGTGGTGGCCACCCAGATGCTGGAATCAATGATCGACAACCCGGCGCCGACCCGCGCCGAGGCATCCGATGTGGCGACCGCGGTCTATGACGGGGCGGACGCGGTCATGCTGTCGGCGGAGACCGCGGCCGGGCACTATCCGGTGGAAGCGGTCGACATGATGGACCGGATCATCCGCCGGACCGAGGAGGACAGCGCCTATCGCCGGGTGATGGACGCCCAGCACCCGGAACCGGAATCGACCACGCCCGACGCGATCAGCGCGGCAGCCTCACAAGTGGCGCACACCATCAATGCTGCAGCGATCGTGAGCTTCAGCCTGTCCGGATCGACCACCTTGCGCATGGCGCGCGAACGGCCCGAGGTACCGGTGATCGGCCTGACCACCCGGCCGGAAATCGCACGACGGCTGGCCCTGGTGTGGGGCGTGCGCTGCGTGGTGACCCCGGACGTGAAGACCATGACCGAGATGGCCGGCAAGGCGGGGCGCTTGGCCCGGCAGATCGGCATTGCCGATACCGGCGCGCGGATCGTGATCACCGCCGGCGTCCCATTCGGCACGCCAGGGGCCACCAACGTGCTGAGGATTTCCTGGGTGGAGTAGCGAGCTACCGCTCCAGCGTGGCGCCAACCCCCTGCTCCCTCGCCCGCCGATAGACCAGCGAAGCGAGCGCCAGGTCGCCGAGCGCAAGGCCGCGGAACACGAAGGCGGTGCGCTCCTCGGGCGTCCGGCGCGGCGGGATGCGGCCCATCACCAGATCGCGCAGATCGCCGCCGATCAGCGCCGGGTCCAGCATTGGGTCGGCCATGCGGGCCTCCTGCTCGGCATCATCGATGACGATCCGGTCCCATTCGGCCAGCCCGTCGGCCAGCCAGGGGCGGGAATGATCGGGCAGGGCGGCGAACGCACCCGGCGCCAACCAGTCCGGGTCGAGAAACGGCACCAGATCCGGGCCGAACGGCACCGAGGTGACGACCAGGTCGGCACTCTCGATCGCGGCCTGTGCGCTGGCGCTGGCGATCGCGGTCAGTCCCAGCTTCTCGGCGGCTCTGCACAGGAAATCGCGGTTGGCGGTGCCGCGGCCGAAAGCCCGCACCTCGGCCAACGGAAACATCTCGGCAAAGGCGTGCAGATGGCTGTGTGCCTGGACTCCGCAGCCGATGAAGGCGAGGACGGATGAGTCAGGCCGCGCCAGGTGCTTGGCGGCGGTCGCGCTGAGCGCGGCGGTGCGCACGGCGGTGATCCAATCACCGTCCATTACCGCCAGCGGCAGGCCCGTCCGGCTGTCGAACAGCGTGATCAGCGAGCCGATGATGTCGCGCCCGTCGGCCGCATTCTTGGGGTTCATGCCGAGCGATTTGACCACCATGAACGGCGGATCCTCAGCCGCCGCGAGCATCGACATGAACAGCCGTCCGTCGCCCGGCATCAGCGCCGCCTTGGGCGCATTCCACACGGTCTCGGCGTCGCGCCCGCGGGTCAGCGTCTCGATGGTTTCGACCATCTCCGCCGTGGTCAGGGCGAGATCTTGCAGGAGGCTGCGCGGCAAATAGACGAGGCCGGACGTCACCGGCGGGTCACCTCCGGCTCAACACGAACCGGGAAGTTCACCGAGTTGGCGATGAAGCAGAGATGGTGCGCGTCCTCGTGCAGCGCGATCGCGCGCTCGCGCACGGC
>JAAUXY010151879.1_pt1 | contig 11989 bp, 11 predicted proteins | sample 7278121 | NCBI WGS metagenome assembly JAAUXY01 (sample SAMN14350117, study PRJNA611818) | marine sediment metagenome | isolation source: surface marine sediment (1.8m) | place: French Polynesia: Moorea | collected 2018-08 | reverse complement strand
CGCTCACCAATGAAGTGGCTGGCCCCGAAAGCCAGCGCCAGTACCCAGTTGAATACAGTGGGCTTCCAGATGATGAAGGTCTGGTCGCGGAACAACAGGGTGGCGCCGCCAAACACGCAGACCGCCGCCAGCAGCCACAGCAGTCGCTTTTCCAGTTCGCGGGTAAAGATCCAGGTCAGCAATACCTGCAGCGCGGTGGCGACAATCAGCACGGCGGTAGCAGAGAAAATGCCGTCCATCGTGTAGTTCCACTCGCCCAGGGACACCGTGTCGCCCTTCATCTGGTAGGCGATGAAGAAGAAGATGATCGGAATGAACTCCGCGATTTGCTTCATGTAAGTCTCTGGGGGTCTCTGGTGTTAGCGAGTGTGCTTCGGGGTATATACGCAGCGTTGGATAAAAATCGTCCAATCGCCCTGGGTGGGCTGTCACATATTGCCCAGCAAAAAGCTATCGCTGGCAGGACGTAGTCTGGATAATGCAGCCGCCATGATAATTGATTTCCATACCCATAGTCATGCCTCCGATGGCGCGCTGTCACCCCGCGAGCTTTTGGCGGAAGCTGTCGATGCCGGCGTGCAGCAGTTGGCGCTGACCGATCACGATACCGTGGCGGGCTACCGGGCGCTCATCGACAGTGCCGAGGCTCTGCCTGACGGCATGCGCCTGCTGGCGGGCACCGAGCTGTCCAGCCTGTGGAGCGGGGTGGGGATACACGTGGTGGGCCTGGGTATGGATGTCGACCATCCCGACATCCGACAGGGCCTGGCGCTGCTGGATTCCGCGCGCCGCGAGCGCGCTGAACTGATCGCCGGGCGGCTGGAAAAGCTGGGTATGCCCGGTGCCCTGGCGGGCGCAGAGGCCGAGGCCGGTGTCAGCCAGATCGGCCGCCCGCACTTTGCCGCGTGGATGGTGGCCGAGGGCCACGTTGCCGATGCCAACCAGGCCTTCGACAAGTACCTGGGGGCCGGCAAGGTGGGGGACGTAAAGACCTGCTGGCCCGCCATGGCCGACGCCGTTGGCTGGATTGTCGCCGCCGGCGGCACGGCGGTGCTGGCCCACCCGCTCAAATACAAGATGACCCGGGTCAAGCTGAAGCGCTGCCTGGTCGACTTTATGGCCGCAGGAGGCACCGCCATGGAAGTGTATTCCGGGCGCCAGACCCGTGAGCAGACCCGTGATCTCTGCCTGATTGCCAACGAGTTCGGATTGCTGGCCTCCGCCGGCAGCGACTTCCACGCCCACTGGGACTACGGCCCGAAGGTCGGTTTCGACGCCGGCAAGCTGCCGGTGGAGGTTGAGCTGCTGACTGCTGAACGGATTGGCGCGGCATGAGCCAGTTCTTCCAGGTACACCCCGAGAATCCGCAGGTGCGCTTGATTCGCCAGGCGGTGGATATCGTGCGCTCGGGCGGCGTGATCGTCTATCCCACCGACTCCGCCTATGCGCTGGGCTGCCATATCGGTGACAAGAACGCCCTGGATCGCATTCGGCGCATTCGCAAGCTGGACAAGGACCACAACTTCACCCTGGTCTGCCGCGACCTGTCGGAACTCGCTACCTATGCCCGGGTCGACAATGCGGCCTATCGCCTGCTGCGCAACAACACGCCAGGGGCCTACACCTGGATTCTCGAGGCCACCTCTGAGGTGCCGCGCCGCCTCAAGCACCCCAAGCGCAAGACCATCGGCCTCAGGGTCCCTGACAACCGCATTGCGCTGGACCTGCTGGAAGCCCTCGGTGAGCCGCTGATGAGCGTGACCCTGATCATGCCCGGCGACGAGTTCCCGCTGACTGACCCCTACGATATCCGCCATACCCTGGAACACGAGGTCGACCTGGTGATCGATGGCGGCTTCTGTGGCCTGGAGCCGACCACGGTGATCGACCTGACCGGGGAATATCCCGACCTGGTGCGGGCCGGCAAGGGCGAGAGCGAGCCCTTCCTGGCCGCATAAGACAGGGTCATGTGCTGGCGGCGAACTTTGCCCCGGGGGTATAATCGCCGCTTCTATAAATGACAGGTGACCAGTGAGCGATTCAGTCGAGGATACCTCCGAGCAGGCCGCCGGGACGGCGCCCGAGGAGACCCCCAGCAACCCGGCAAATCCGGAGCAGACTTCCCCCCAATCACTGGCCGACCTGCGCCAGTCTCCCCAGCAGGGGGAAATGCCGTTCGCGGTAGTATTGGGCCAGGCCATGACCGAAATTCCCAAGGATCTGTACATCCCGCCCAGGGCACTGGAAGTGTTCCTGGAGGCCTTCGAGGGCCCGCTGGACCTGCTGCTGTACCTGATCCGCCGGCAGAATATCGACATTCTCGATATTGATGTCTCGGATATCACCGACCAGTACATGCAGTACGTCGAGCTGATGGATGCCATGCAATTCGAGCTGGCGGCGGAGTACCTGCTGATGGCCGCCATGCTCGCCGAGATCAAGTCGCGCATGTTGCTGCCGCGCTCCGAGAGCGTCGAGGATGACGAGGAGGACCCTCGTGCCCAACTGATCCGCCGCCTGCAGGAATACGAGCGCTTCAAGAAGGCCGCTGAGGATATTGATGAGCTGCCGCGGGTTGAGCGGGAAGTGTTCACGGCCAGCGCCGAGCCGCCGGATATCAAGCGCAGCCGGCCCGACCCGGACGTGGATATGCGCGAGCTGCTAGCGGCGCTGACCGAGGTGCTGCGCCGGGCAGAGATGTACGAGCACCACCATATCCAGCGCGAGGCACTATCGACCCGCGAGCGCATGTCCGACGTGCTCGACAGCCTCAAGCAGAAGCAGTTTGTCCCCTTTGTCTCCCTGTTCAGGGTCGATGAAGGGCGGCTCGGCGTGGTGGTCACGTTCCTGGCCATCATGGAGTTGATCAAGGAATCCCTGGTGGAGATCGTGCAAACCGACAGTTTCGGGCCCATCCACGTCAAGGCCCGCGCCGATACCGGCGTCGACGGCGACCAGCCACCGCCGGATACCGCCGCCAATGACCCGGACGCCGCCGCCGAGAACCCGGCGACCGGCAGTGACAGCAGTAGTAATAGTGAGGACGAAGAGTGACTGACGCCGCGGATACCACCGGCCTGGTGCAGATCCTGGAAGGAGCGATCCTGGCCGCCGGGCGCCCCCTGACGGTGCAGAACATGGCCGATTTGTTCGAGGAGCATGAGCGCCCGGCCAACACCGAGATTCGCGAGGCCCTCAAGCAGGTGGCGGAGCGCTGCGAGGACCGCGGCTTTGAATTGCAGGAGGTCGCCAGCGGCTTCCGCTTCCAGGTGCGCCAGCAGTTGAGCCCCTGGATTGGCCGGCTGTGGACCGAGCGTCCCGCCAAGTATTCCCGGGCACTGCTGGAAACCCTGTCGCTGATCGCTTACCGCCAGCCAATCACCCGCGGTGAGATCGAGGAGATTCGCGGGGTGGCGGTGAGCAGCAACATCATCAAGACCCTGCACGAGCGCGACTGGATTCGCGTGGTTGGCCATCGCGATGTGCCTGGACGCCCGGCGATGTACGCCACTACCCGCGCCTTTCTCGATTATTTCAATCTCAAGAACCTCGACCAGCTGCCCGCGCTGGCCGAGATTCGCGATTTCGACACCCTGACCGCCGAGCTGGGCTTTGAGCCGATTCCCGAGCTGTCTGAGGCCTCCGCCGATGTGGAAGCCGGTGAAGGCGATAGCGAGGCACCCGCTGAAGGTGAAGCCCTGGCAGAAGTGGTGGAAGATGACGCCGAGGGCGAAGAAACCCTCAGCGTTGACGCCCTGCGTGCCGCCGCTGAATCCGCCGCAGATTCATCAGTAGAGGAGCCTTCAGCTCAGCAAGAAGAGCCTTCAGCCCAGCAAGAAGAGCCTTCAGCTCAGCAAGAAGAGCCTTCAGCCCAGCAAGAAGAGCCTTCAGCCCGGGAGGAACCGCGCGACCAGGGCCATGGCTGAAGCCGGGGAAAAACTTCAGAAGGTGCTGGCCCGCGCCGGCATCGGTTCGCGCCGCGAGATGGAGCGCTGGATCGAGGCGGGTCGCGTGCAGATCGATGGCCGCCAGGCCAAGCTGGGTGATCGCGTCGATGGTGAAGCCGCGATTTCCGTCGATGGTCGCGCCGTGTCCCAGGCCGAGGTCGACAAGACCCGCGTGCTGCTCTACCACAAGCCCCCGGGCGAGGTTTGTTCCCGCAAGGACCCGGAAGGCCGCAAGACCGTATTCGACAAACTGCCCAGGCTCAAGCACGGGCGCTGGATTTCGGTGGGCCGGCTGGATTTCAACACCAGCGGCCTGTTGCTGTTTACCACCGACGGCGAACTCGCCAATGCGCTCATGCACCCGTCATCGAATATCGAGCGGGAGTACATGGTGCGGGTGAAGGGCGAGGTCGACCAGGACACCATCAATCGCCTCACCGAGGGTGTCATGCTCGAGGACGGCGTGGCGCGCTTCACCGACATCGTCGACGGCGGCGGCGAAGGCACGAACCACTGGTATTACGTGGTGATCATGGAAGGTCGTACCCGCGAGGTGCGCAGGCTGTGGGAGTCACAGGATTGCGTGGTCAGCCGGCTCAAGCGCACCCGCTATGGCAATGTGTTTATTCCCTCCAGGGTGAAACAGGGCATGTACGTCGAGCTCGACAAGAAGGAGGTCAAGGGCCTTTACCAGTTGGCTGACCTGCCCCCCAAACCCATCGAAGGCGCCACGCCCAGCCAGAAGAAGCGCGAGCAGCGCCAGCTCGAGAAACGGGGCGACAGCAAGCCCAGGAAAAAGTCCGGTGTTCGCAAGCCCGGCGCCAGGAAACCCGGAGCGCGCAAGACGGGTGACAAGAAGAGCGTCGGCAAGACCTGATACCGTAATCCAAGGCCGTTGGGAAAGGAGTCCATTGATGATATCTCGTGTCGCAGTCCCCGGCCTTCTCTCGCTAGTGTTCTCTGCCCAGGTTACAGCCGGCGGGCCTGTGTTTGTCGACCTGGCGGCGGGCGCTGGCGATGCGCGCATTGTCGGCAGCAACCCCGCCGGCATGAGCCGGCTCGAGGAGACAGCCTGGCGCACCGGCCTGATCGTTTCCTACAGCGAGAGCACCTGGGAAGTCAGCTCCTCGGAGCTGGACGTCACTACCGAGACCGACACCGACAGCACTCTGTATATCCCGTCACTGTTCTACGTGCGTCCCCTCAATGAACGCTGGAGCGTGGGCGCCTCCTTGTCAGCGACCAGTGGCCTGGGTGACGACGGCGGCGAGGACTCGGCCTCCCGTTACCTGTCCACTGACTGGTCGATCGGCAGCTTTACCTTGCAGCCTGCGGTGTCCTACCGGCTCAACGATGAGTGGTCGCTGGGCGCAGGGGTGGGGGTGAACTACACGATCTATTCCTGGGAAGCTGCCGTGTTCAACGGCATCGGCGAGCAAGACGGTGAGGTGGAGGTCGAGCCCGACGACGTCAACCTCAATTACATCCTCAGCGCCCACTGGGCGCCCACCGAGCGCACTCGGGTGGGCATATCCTGGCGCTCGGAGTACGAACCGAATATGAAAGATACGCCGGACTACCGCAACGTCGACCCGGACCGTCAGTCCGACGGCGACCTGGAACTGGAGGTGACCCTGCCCCAGAGCGTGCTGGCCGGGATTTCCCATCGCTTCGACAACAGCCACTGGCTGTCCCTGGACCTGCTATGGATCGAGGCCAGCGCCTTCAATATCGAAACCGCGGTGGTAGACGAGGGCGGCGGCATTACCGTCAACCCCTATAACCTCGACGATACCTGGATTGCCAGCCTGGGCTGGGGCATGGACCTGGGCCCGCGCTGGTCTACCGGCCTCGGTCTTTTGTATGTCGATGACCCCGTCGATGACGACAATCGCAATGTGCTGCTGCGAATGGACTCCCTCTGGGGGATCGGCGTCTCGCTCGAGTATGAGCGTGACGATGGCATGGTCTTCGGTGGCAACGTCACCTGGCTGGATACTGGCGATGCCCCGGTCACGACCCCGGCGCTGCCCATTATCGGCGCCATCGAGGGCGAATTTACCGACCGCACCAACCTGCTGTTCGAGGTTTACGTCAGCTGGTAGACGCCCTGGCTTGATCTGGCGCACGACCCCGTGTGCGGAATATTGACTACACTTTCCCTGAGGCTGCAGCGACTGGCCGAGGGGGCCTGTGCTGTGGGCAAATACCGATAATCCGAGGTTGACAGGAAGATCCCATGTATCTGAAAGCATTTTTTGCACTCTTTCTCACCTGCGCAGTAGTTGCAGGTAGTACCACCGTCGAGGCCCAGCGCCGCGGCGACAGCGCCCGTATCACCATCGGCGTAGTCGAGGGCGCCCAGCGGGTCGAATTCAAATCCGGCGCCGGGCGCGGCGCGCTGCTGGGTGGTGCTGCCGGCTGGGCGCTGGCCCGCAACAAGTCCAGCGGTACCCAGGCGGCCGCTGCTGCCGGTGGCGCTTTGCTCGGCTCCGGCGTACAGCGGAGCCGCCATGGCGGTTCCGGTATGCAATACACCGTGCGCACCAGTGCCGGCAGTGCCATTACCGTGGTCACAGACCAGACCCAGGTGAGAATTGGTGACTGCGTGTCGGTGGAGGAAACCGGTGACGTGGCCAATATCCGCCGGGTCGACGACGATCTGTGTAAGCCGGCCTCACCCGAGGTGATTGAAACCGTGACCCCCGAACTGGCCGATGACGCGGACCGCTGCCTGCAAGCCAAGGAGCGCCTGTTTGAAGCCAAGACCCCGGAAGAGGTCGAGGTTGCCCGTCAGATTATGGAAGCCTTCTGCAACGACTGAGTATCTTGCGGCCGCAGGACCGGGCGTCCGCGCGCTCGCCTATACAACGATAAGAGGAACTCATCATGACGAACGCACGACTTTTCCGGGCAATCACCCGGTTGCTTACGCTGTCTCTGCTGGCTCTCGGCAGTGCTGGCCTGGCGGCCCAGGAGCACGATACGACTTTCGACAACCTGGTGCGGATTGAAGATCCTCGGGTGGCGGCTGCGTATATCGATCCCGACGCCGATTTCAGCGTCTATACCCACGTCAAGATTCTGCACCCCTACGTGGCCTTCCGCGCCAACTGGCAGCGTGACCAGAGGCGCGATAACCCGGCAAGCCGCGTCAGTGCCAGCGACATGGACCGCATTCGGGTCGCGGTAGGTGACCTGCTGACGGATGTCTTCATCGAATCGCTGGAAGCCAACGATGGTTACACGGTGGTCAATGAGCCCGGCGAGCACGTACTGGTGCTGCGGCCCGCGGTGATCGACCTGGATATTACTGCACCGGACAACCGCGGCGCCGGCCGCAGCAACTCGTTCTCGACCACGGCGGGGGCGGCTACTCTGTATTTGGAGCTGTTTGATGGCGCCACCGGTAAGATCATCGGCCGCGCTATCGACCGTCGCACGGCCGCGCGCCCGGGCGGCAGGATGCAGTGGAGCAACAGCGTCACCAACACCTCGGACGCGCGCCGCATGTTCCGGGTGTGGGCCGACCGGCTACGTGATTTCCTCGACAGCCACTATAAGGGGTAAATCATGAGAGCACTGATTGCGTCTGCACTGATACTGCTGCTGGCGGCCTGTGCCGCCACCGGCAGTAACGTGGTCAGCAATGCCGACCCGGGCACCGATTTCACGCAGATCAGGACCTTTGGCTTCTTCCAGCCGCTGGGCACCGACCGGCCGGGGGGTATCCGCACGCCGTTGACCAATATGGTTGGCAGTGCCGTGGTCCGTGAGCTCCAGGCCAGGGGCTGGCAGGAGTCCGACAATCCGGATGTGCTGATCAACTTTTTCGTAAACGTGCAGCAACGCATGGAAGTGCGACAGGTACCGACGTCATCCAGTTTCCACAGCTACCGTCGCGGTCGCTATCGCCCCTGGGGTGGCTATGAAACACGCGTGCGCGAGGTCAACCAGGGCACCATGTCTATCGATATCATCGACCCCCGCCGCCAGATGCTGGTGTGGGATGGCACGATGGAGGCGCGACTGGGCCGCGGCAATGTCGAGATCACCCAGGAACAGGTAAACACTGCGGTTGCAGCGATTCTCGCGGACCTTCCGCGCTAGCTTGTCACCCGCCATGCGGGGAGCGGCAGGTTGTGCACTGGCAGCCGTAGTGCTGGTGGGTGTACCGGTATGGGCGGCCGATGACGTGCCCGCATACCTGGACGCTGATGACCCCATCCACGTCGACTACGATGACGCATTGGACTATCCCTACGCCGTTCCCGGTCGCCTGGTTATCGACGGCGACCTGCGCAGCGGCTATTTCAACACCCAGGTCGACGACCGCGACGGCAGCAGCGACGACAGCGACGAGGTTTCACTGCGCCTGCGGCTGGGCGGAAACTACAGCCTGTCGGACCGCTGGCGCCTGCGGGCACGGCTGGCGGCCACCTGCACCGACAGTGACTGCAGCCCCAGCTTCGACACCGGGTCTACACCTGCCGCGGGTAGCACGATCGACGACGGCGATGTGGTATTCGACGAAACGTACCTGGGCTTCCAGGGCGAACAGTTTGATTTCACGGCCGGCCGTCAGCAGACGCGTTCGCTGTCGCGCGGTGGTGTGTTTGCCACCGCCCTGACACGCCTGACCAGCCCCAATATGTCGGTTAACTGGACCGACGGCGCATTGATGCGCTACCGCGGCATCAGCGGCTGGATCTCCAAGTTCATCGCCCAGTACAACGATGAAGATGGCAGCAGTACCCTGGCGCGAGCGCCGCTGGATTTCGAGGACGACGACAGCCGCTGGTCGGCATTTTATTCCCTGGAAAGCACCCGGCGCTGGGGCCCCATCACCCAGCGCGGCGTTGACGTCACCTGGATGCCCAGCGCGCTGCTGGTCGATGGCAATGCCGAAGGCCAGGTAGAGGATTACTGGGCGGTTGTGGGTCGGCTTGCAGCCGAGTTTGAGCTGTCCGCATTGGCGCCGCTGCTACTGGTGGCGGGGCAGGTGGGTTATGCACCGGAGACACCCACCGAGCAGGCGCTGGGCATTGGTGGCGGTGGTAGTAGCGACGGTTGGGCCTGGCACCTGGACGCCAGCCTGATGAACCTGCGACCGGGGCATAGCCTGGGTATCAGCTATGGGGTCACCGACCCGGGCTGGCTGCTGTCGGTATCCTTCCGGCCCAACGAGGAAACCCTGGTATTGCGCTACCACTGGCGGCCGGCGCCGGGTGTGCAACTGGAACTGCAGTCGCGTTGGCGCGAGGAGCGGGACGAACAGCTGAGCGCACGCCGGGCGCGAGACACCTTCGACTACCGCCTACGACTCACCTGGGCGTTCAACGGGAGCTGATGCATTTAGCCAGTCTTCGATGCGCTGCAGGGTATAGTCGTAAAAGGGATTGTGGCGGATTCGAATCAGCCAGTCTGCGGAAAAGCGCAGCAGGCCGCGTTCGCCCTGGATGGCGACCAGCCCCAGGAAAATCTCATTGTCATTGTCCGGCCGCTCAACCCCGTAGAGTGGGTCATCGGGGGGAAAGGGCAAGGCAATGTGTGACAGCGACAGGGTGCTTGTCGGCCAGCTTACGCCGAGAGCAACCTCCTCCCCGAGCTCACTGGTGAGAGGCGCTTTGGAGCGCGCGACAACGTCTGTTCCCTGTGCATTCTGGTTCCCGACCACAGTCAGTGCGAACGGTAGGGCGGCATTCTTTACCAGTTGATCTGTCACCGGGCCGGGGTCGCTGACGATGATGCTGGCATTGGCACCCCGCCGATTGATATCAAACAGCACATATTCGTGACGTCCCGTCGACAGTTTCGCCAGCAGGCTGTCCACCACGGCGCTGGTGGAAGTGGTGGCGTCAACGGTGGACTTCAGTACCAGGATGGGCGGCAGCGGGCTTGCGGTGGCGGGGTCGCGAGCTGTGATACGCGAGCTGACATTAACAGTGAGGTTTCGCACCTGTTCCGCCGCGTTGGTAGCAAAGGAGTTGTACTTGTAGGGATCAAACTCCGGCATGATGTCCAGCCAGGCCAGGCCGCCGAGCCCCGGCAGGTTCGAAAACCGGCGGTTCCACTGCGCCAGCGCCGCCGCCGGGCTGACGCCGATGGCGGGTGACATCAGCACCAGGCTGGCAGGTTTCTGCAGCGTGCCGTCTGCTTCCGCATTCAGGGCATAGTCCAGTGCCAGTGCAGCGCCGGTGGAGTAGCCGATGATGTGGATCGGGCCGCCGTCGAGTTGTGCAGCCAGGTGCTGCATGGCCAGCGTGGTGGCTTCTGCCATGTCGCGCCAGTGCACGTGCTTGAGGCCGGAGGGAATCGTGCCATGGCCCGGTACTCGTAGCCCCAGCACACGGTAACCCCCGGCGTTGAGGGCAAGACCGATGGCGCGCAGGCTGTAGGGCGAGTCGGACATACCGTGCAGCAGCAGGACTGCCCCGCGCGGGTTGTCAGCTCCCAGTTCAAAGCTACGGTTCCAGTTGGTCGAGCGCTGTGTTGGGTCAGCGGCGCTTCCTGTGCTGTACCTTTCAAAGCGATGGTCCGGCCCTCGCGGGGTCTCTCCATAGACCTTTTCCTGTAACTCTGCGAACAGGCGATCTTCCAATGCCAGGTAATCAGCGAAGCTGGCAATGTTGCTATTGCGAGTGAATTCTTCTTCGAGTTCCACTTCGTGCCAGATCTCCGGGTCGGGTGCCCTTGAGCTCAATATAAAGAGCAGGGCCAGGATCACCAGCACCAATATGAGCAACGTTCTCTTTATCAGTGTCAGCATGTCAGCGTCCCCGTGTCAGTACCCAGTAAGCGCGACCCTCCGGCGTGACCACCTTGTAGATCGGCCGGCTGCGCGGCGTCTCGTCATTGGTCAGGCGCAGGAACAGGTCATCGAAGAATTCCGGTGTTTCCAGGCTGAAGTTGTGGAAGTTGCGGGTGCGGTTGACCGGTGTCACGTCCACCAGCGTTACCAGGTCATCGCTGGCGCGGGTCAGTGCGATCACACGCTCCGCCTCGTCGAGCTGGTCCGGTTGCAGCGTGCTTTCGCCGGCCCTGGGCGCCCGATTGACCAGGCGGCTGACCACCAGCGCGCGATCGTTGGAGGAAACGTAAACGGTAAGGTTGTCGGCCAGTGCCTCAACCTCGTTGCGAAAGCCTGCATCCAATTTGTCGCGGTCGATGTCCGGCGCCGTCAGCACGACATCTTCCAGCCTGATGCCGGCTCCGGTCAGAACCCCTGACTGGTCGAGAGACTCGAAAGCGTTGACTACGACCTCGCCGCCGAGGCTGTTGGCCAGCAGCCACAGGCTGTCCGGCTCGATTTCCGTTGCCAGCATTTCCAGCAGCGCTGCCAGTTCGGCGCCGGACTCTTCAGCAACCCCACGTGCGCGTCGATAGCCCGCCAGCGAGCCGCCCTGGTTGCCGGGCCAGTCAAACAGCAGCACCGGTGCATCGAGATCGAGCACGTGGCTGACGAAGGCGGTCTTGCGCAGCGCCGAGGGAAAAGCCTCACGGTAACCGTGCACCAGCACCAGCAGCCCCTGGTGAGGGGAATTGTCGACCTGTTGGCGAAGCTGCCGCAGGAACTCATCTCGTCGCAGTGGTGTGACGTCCTTGAGCTGGATCTCTTCGTTCTGGAACCATTCGGTGGGATTGATGAGCATGCCCAGGCCCAGCGTGGGTTGTACCTCGCTGTCAAAGCGGCCGAAATGCAGGCTGGGGTCGCGCTCGCGCTGGCGATTGCCTTGCAACGGTGTCGCCGAGTTATCCAGTCGCCGGTTGCTGCTGTAGAAGAACCGGTAGTGACCCTGCTCGGCGAGCTGACTGACGGTCATGCGCCGGAACAGGAAGGCTTCGGCGTGGCGAATGGCAACGGTGGTGCTGCCGAACAAGGTGCGGTAGGCGGCGTAGCTGCCGGCAAACACCAGTGCCACCACGAGAAAGGCGATTTTTGTTTTTCGGCTCATCCAGTGAGAGTCCGTGCGGCCTGTTCCCCGGCCGTTCGCGGCAGTATACGGGGCGCACACCCCGCCGCGGAAGGCTACTGGGCGTTG
>JAAUXY010137342.1_pt1 | contig 11990 bp, 13 predicted proteins | sample 7278121 | NCBI WGS metagenome assembly JAAUXY01 (sample SAMN14350117, study PRJNA611818) | marine sediment metagenome | isolation source: surface marine sediment (1.8m) | place: French Polynesia: Moorea | collected 2018-08 | reverse complement strand
GTTGCCTTCGGCAAGGCCCTCAACTATGCTCAGCATAAAAAACCAGGACCACATTCTTTTTATCTTTAAAGTCACTCAATCTAATCTCTTTGCCAGCAGCATCAGCAAGACTAAATTCTGGCGCTTTATCCCCGATTTCTAAATTTTGCCCGGCAGTTGCAATATTAGCAAAAAACGCAAATGCCGCCAGAACCATTCCGATCCTTTTCATATTGTCCTCCCTGTTCACATTTTCCATTAATAGATTGTCTGCATTTAACCCGCCGGGCTAATATCTCCGGTGATTTCGTCGGCGTAGGTATTTATTCTGCTGATAATATCGGCAACCTCCTGATCGCTTATTTCGTAATATTTAAGGGTATCAAGCAGATGGTTTACGAAAAGCGAAAAGTGATGCTTCGTAACGCCTCTGCCATGGTGGACATGGGCAAGGGGTTTGCCCGTATACGTAATCGGGCCATCAAGAGCCGCACTGAAGAACTCCCGCTGCATGCACCGGAGCTTGTCCATAGAGGTATTTTTAAAAAAAGGCTTCAATTCCGGATCCGCCAATACGCGATCATAAAATTCATCGACAACTTCAGCGATTATGTGCTCACCGCCGATTCGTTCAAATAGAGATTGGTCGTTATTTGGCATTTTGATCCACCTCCGTTTCAAAGCCTGCTTTTTTTCTGCTCGAGCGGAGCCTAATCGGTAAAAACATGGGGGTCGTTTCTTTGTATTTTATATACGCATCTCCATATTCTTTCAGAACCTGGTTCTCTTCCCGTCTTGCCAGTCGATAGTAGAGAATCAGTAAAATGGGATACATGATGAGGATTGTTGGGTTTAGCCAACGAAACATCCAGCCGGTGATGATCAGAAATATGCCCGTGTATTGGGGGTGGCGCATGAAGCTGTAAATCCCGCTGGTGACCAGTCCCTGTGATTTGTGAATTTTCATCCATCCCAAGAAAACCAGCAGCATCCCGCACAGTGTCATCCATACGCCAATGGCCCTGGTGGGCCAATGCTTAGAAAAGTAATAAACCGATGATTTAATGCCTCCCAATCCAAGGGTGTCCCATAAGGTGTAATCAGCGCCCAGCGGTTGCAGTAGGAAGATTAACAGCGGCACGCCAAACATTTCGGCAAAGAGCGCCAGGATAAAAGCCGAAAGCATTCCTTTTGAACGCCACTCGATTCGATCGCGATAGGGTAAAAATAGGATAAAAAGTAAAAATAGGGTTGCGTTGATGATAATGGCAGCCTTCATTCCCCAGTGGCTCATGATATATCGAATGGCAGCGGGAGGTCCTGGCGCATCCGAAAAATGTCTCCAATAAAGACAAACAAACCCAAAAATTAAAAGGATGCCCAAGGTGTAATAAAGACCATCTTTAATTCGGATTGCTCGGTTCATGATTGGCTCCTGTTTTTTACACGCGATTCAGAGCAGATATGAACACATCAAGGCAACCATCATTAAAGGGAGTATGCGGTTGGTCAATTGAAAATCGGCTGTAGGGCAGTGAGATCGGCAGTCGAGAGCAGACCAAAACTAGAAAGAGAAAGTCACAGTGCGATTTGATGATAGGATAGTTGGTACTACATTGTGGTATAAAATGTCAAGTATTATTCCAGGGTTTTGAATCGAATAAATAGTCAAATGGTCCCAGTTAAATTCGCTTCGCTGATCTCTGGTGAGATATGTAACCCCGGTACCATCTGCCGGAGCTACGGGGCAGGCGGGATAAATTGAATGGTGATTGGTTGAAGCAATGAACAGTATCGCGAAGCGATGACAGTTTTTGGCCGCTCAAAGCCTGTAGTTAAAATTTATTTTTAAGCTACAGGCGGGCCTGCCGCGGCATAGTTCGATAGAACGACGCCGGGTCGAACGGCCAAAAGGTTTGTGCTTGCCCTGTTAAATTCCGCGAAGCGGACCTCCTTCGGAGGATTTAACAGGGTAAATCTGTGTGTGGCCTGCCGCGGCGAAGCTCGCCAGAGCGAAGACGGGCCTGTGGCTAATTGAAATTCAATTGTCTGCGAACGTCTGCGGTTAATTAAAAATTCAAATGCTCGACGAATCAAACTACGAGCTATCAGCTACGAGCTACCAGCTGGAACCATGGGTGTCCCATCTCAAACTAAAGTTGAGCGCACCGATTACCGATATTTCAATTAAATTTAGACTATTGGGTTTGTGTTTGACCATCTTGGATCTGATGGAAACGTAAAACCTGAACACAAGCATCGAAATCCTGTGGAAATGCAGCCACCTAACAACCTACAAAACGAAATAACCATTGTACGTGAGATCGCTCCTGTAAAACGACTGGGCGCCCTTCTTTTAACCCCGGCAATGCTAGTTGTGTTTTTTTGGGCAATTTTTATCATAGAAACTGAAGGTCTCTCCCCTAGATCAGATTATCTTCTACTCATAGCCGGATGCATCAAAGGATTGATTACCGAGGGATGTACCAAATGCGTGCCTGATTTAGGCTATATCATCTTTTGCTCTGTTTTAGGCGGCCCTTTCGCTATCCCTATATCTTTTAAAATATGGCAGGCCCTGAACATGAAAATTGTTTTAACCGGGCAAAACATCATTTTAAAGTGGCCTTTAGGCAAGGACATTCAATCCGGCTGGAATGTGGTCAAAGAAATTCAAATTTTAAGAGGCGCTAAAGTTACGCAGCTGATATTTACCCGAGATGACGGCCCTGGCCTTTTTGATAAAAGCAATGCTATATTCTGTACGCTGACGCTAAGAAATGACAGACTCGCCTTATACAGCGCTGCTGCCAATCTGATCCTCAATAAAATCGAAACCCACAACATCTCCATCGATGGAGAAAGAGAACTCCTGGAGAAGATGGCTCAAAAGCCTGATTATTCGCTGAACGGTCCCTCCAAGATGGCTGATCCAACGCATCCTCCCAACCACCCTACGGCATGGTCTTAACAAGTGAACGGATCAACGATTTATCATTATAACCTAATTGCGGCGTTTTTCAGGTAGTCTTATCATCACCTGCTGAGGTCTTTATATTATTGACTAATATCCATCGAATTGGGTATAAACTCATATAAGCTAATTATGTTTCTGCTATTCCACCTAACCTGAAGTGGTTTTCCATCACCAGAATCGAACCCCATCTCTCATCTGATTCTGCATCTTGTTTGATACTCCATAATCGAAGCTCCACGGTTTGAAACGCTGACATTGGAGGTATTTTATGTCGAATGAAGCCAGCATCATTCTGACATATGGCAGTGGCCCATTATTATACTAACTCAATGAAGGACAGGAGGTCGCCATGACAGTAAAGGTTATGATTAAGAGACATATACAAGAGGGTAGAGCAAAAGACGTTTTTGCTTTGCTGAATAAGCATCGTTCCAATGCCATGAGTCAGAAAGGCTATATCACAGGTGAGACTCTGATGAGTTATCAAGATCCCCATTATCTGCTGGTTATTTCGACATGGCAGAGCATGGAAAACTGGCTAGCCTGGAAAGATAATAATGATAGAAAAGCGAATGAGGCGAAATTGGAACAGTACTTGGAAGCTCCGACTGAATATGATGAATTCATTTTTGGGACCTACCCTTCCAAAAAATAGGTAAAGCATAAATATTGAGACCACTCAAATTAGCATGGCTTGCTCCCAAAAGATAAACGAAGCCAAGCAGGCATTGAATGAACGCGTCATATTGAAATTTTCAATTCATATTCATTTAATTTGCGTTTTACTATTCTGAATTGACCTCATTTCCCTTCGGAAGTTCACCTCATTTAGAATCTACCATCCTGTACTTCTGCCATTTTGCTTAGGAGCAAAAATCAACCCTAACCGTTTCTTTAAAAAAGGAGGTCGGTCATGGCGACTAAAAAGCGCATTATCCTAAGCATATTCACACCATTAATGGTGGTGGTAGTGCTGCTTGCCGCAGGCTGCGCTGCGCGGGAACGGGTCGTTACGACACCTGAGATGGAAGCCGTAATCGATGCAATGCGCCAGCAGCACTTCGAGTCCCAATTAGAGCAGTTAGACTGGATGTTGGATCAGATCAGAGAGAGCGGCGAGGATTATATTGAATGCATGCATAAATGTGAAAAACCTTGTTGGGACGGTTGCAAGGAAATATGCGGTGTTGAGGATTGGCTGGAATGTGTAATTGAATGTGGGGATAATTGCTGGAAGAGATGTAATAGTCTTTGTAAAAAAAAGTAAATGGTCAGCGTTTTCTGGAGGTATCCCAAAAACAATTATAGGGACGTCCATGAAATTATAACTTTCTTGTCGCTAACCGTGAACCTATGAACCCTTGATACGAAGGCTTGACCCTGCTGCTTGGATTGCTGTAAGGATCAAAGAAATGAAAATCCCGCAACCCATCTCCGGCGGCCTGATGCTGTCCTACAAATGCCCGGCCGAGTGCCGGCATTGCATGTATGCCTGCTCACCCCAATGGACAGGCGATTGGATCACGGTCGACCAGCTCGAACGCTATCTGCCGCAGCTGGCCGAAGTGATCGAACCCAGCCCCCACGGCCCGCAACACATGAGTCTGAACTACGGCTTGCATTTTAGCGGCGGGGAGCCTTTTTTGAACTTTAAGCTACTGCTCAAGGCCGTTGAAATTGCCGAATCCCTCAAGATCCCATCTACTTTTGTCGAAACCAATTGCTATTGGTGCAAAACCGATGAGGTAACCTTAGAACGCCTCCAAACCCTAAAGGAAAGCGGCTTAAAAGGGATCATGATCTCGGTCAATCCGTTTTACACAGAATATGTCCCTTTTGAAAGGACCGACCGCTGCATCCGAATCAGCCAGGAGGTGTTCGGACAAAATGTGATGATCTACCAGTTGGAATACTACCATTTGTTCAAGCAGCTGGGTGTCAGCGGCAGGCTCTCCATTGATGAATATCTTAATCTGACCGGGGAAGAATTCGTATCAGACAGGGTTGAGCTCTTTTTAATGGGGCGCGCGGCTCAAAAGCTAAAAGGCCTTTATCGTGGTTATCCGGCAAAACGTTTTTTTCGCACCCCCTGTCTGCCCGATTTTCTGCGTCCCTGGCACAACCACTTTGACAATTACGGCAATTTCATGCCCGGCTATTGCGGCGGGATTTCATTGGGCAGTTGGTTTGAGCTGGATCTGCTACTGGAGGAAGGGATCGACCTTCAAAACCGCCCGGTCCTGAAATTTCTGGTCAATCAAGATATGCAGGGGCTTGTCAATTTTGCCACAGACATGGGCTACCACGAACTCAGCGACGATTACGTATCCAAGTGCCACCTCTGCCTGGACATCCGCAAACATCTCATCTCCACCGGCGACTATCCTGAACTCAGTCCTATCCAATTTTACGAGCAACTGCAATAATTCAAATCTGTTATCCACCTTCAGCAATAAGTTACCCTGAACCATGCTTGCCGCGGCGTCTTTTCGCGGCGTAGCTCCCCCGCCTTCACTTAAACAGCTTGGGGCTTCGCGCTGTGCGCTACGACCCCACAAGTCGGCGCGGTAAAATAGAACGAAGACGGAAGCTGGTTTTTGAATCGGTTAAATAGTTTAAATAGGAAAAACATCTATCGACTAATCAACTATTTGACTAAAAAGAGATATGAGCTATCAGCTATGTTTACCCCGCCTGCCCAATTAAATGCGAAGCCTATTTAATCGGGGTTAAATATCTTGCCAAAGATCAGCGAAGCGAATTTAACTGGGGAGCTGGTACCATAAGTGCCACATGATGGGCGTCCCCTCCTTCTATATCAGATATGCTGAAAATAGGATGGAAACCCTTCAGGTGCTGGCGCGAACCTTTGACCCTGAAAATAGTTGTGCTAAAATTATACCTGAGGCTGGCTGCTAGTTTTCTATCAAAGCGACATCTAAAAAAATCCGGAATAAGGTATGAGAATATTAGCCGGAACATGCATAATCGTTATATCTACTATAATGATCGTCTTTTTGTCCTGGTTGAATCACACCGTTGATTATTCATTTGAATTTTCGTATTATGTTTCACCTTCGCAAAAAATAATTGCATCGGTTCTTACATCCATCCCATTTTTAGCATTTATTTACGTTGCCGTTAGATATCTCTTTTTTGAGAGCAACTCTGAAAAACAAACCAGGTTTAAGAAGAAATGGCCTTTATCGCAAATCGTAATTGCTTTCATATGTTTGTGTATCGCTTGGCCCTTTTTTTCAACGTCTATCGTTAGTGTATATTTCTCAGGAACTAGAAGTGAGAGCCACAGGAATAGTGGAAGGGCTTGTCTCAGGATGAAAGTCGATGCTCAGAATACCGCGGCTGCGATTTCGAGCTATTATGCAGTTCCAGATCATACAACCATTCCGACCGTCGAGCAATTAATCGAAGAGGAAGGTTTATCAACAAATTATCCTGTAAAAATAGAGGAAGATGCTAATGGGGATCCTGTTATCACAGTATTTGATGAAAACGCCGAATGCTTACAGGGTCAAAGATTGGTGAAATATTATCATGGTGTTGAGTTCGAATGGCAAAATTGAAGAATCCCTATCCTTGTAAAATATGAAATGATTCACCGCATGAAGGGCCAATACAACCATAGACAAGGAGGACATCAATGGAAGACAAAACAGCAGACCTGGCTGGACCCGGGATCGGTAATTATGACGATCTAAAAAAAGAATTGCCGGACGACTATGAACCCCTGTTGACCCCAATGGAAACCATGAAAGCCGTTTTTGCTATTAAAAACTACATCGAGGAGAATCTGTGCAAGGCGCTTAACCTGCAAATGGTCCAGGTCCCTTTGATTGTTGACCGCGACAGCGGTGTCAATGATTACCTGGACCGCGACGGCTCGCGCACCCCGGTGGAATTTCCGTGCGGGCTGGGGCTCGACAAACCCATCACCGCCCAGGTGGTTCAGGCGGCCACCAAGTGGAAACGCATGGCGCTGAAGATGTTTGACTGTCAGGTGGGTGAAGGCATCTGCACCGACATGAAAGCCGTCCGCAAAGACTACTTTTTAGACCACGATCACAGCTCCTATGTCGATCAGTGGGATTGGGAGCGCGTGATCACCGCCAAAGACCGCAATCTGGATTTTCTCAAAGACGTTGTCACAAAAATCTGGAAGGTAATCTGGGAATCCGGCCGTATGGCCCAGGAGATGTTCCCGCAGCTCAAGTCGTCCAAATACCCGGATATTCCCGAAGAGCTCACATTCATCCACGCCGAAGACATGCTGGACATGTATCCGGATCTGCCGCGCAAACAGCGCGAGACCCGCACCCTGATGGAGCACGCCCCGGCGCTTTTTATCATCGGCATCGGCTGGCCGCTCAAAGACGGCTACCCGCATGAAATGCGAGCGGCTGATTACGACGACTGGGTCACGGAAACCATCGTCAAAAACGGTGAGCAGTACCACGGTTTAAATGGCGATATTCTGGTGTGGAATCCGGTGACCAAGCGGCGCCACGAGCTGACTTCGATGGGTGTCCGGGTCACAAAGGAAACGCTCAAGGTCCAGCTGAAGATGTCGGGCCAGGAAGATTTTCTCAGCCTGCCCTACCACCAGGCCCTGATCAACGATGAGATTCCTTTGAGCATCGGCGGCGGCATCGGGCAATCCCGGACCTACATGTATCTGCTGCGCACCGCCCACCTGGGCGAGGTGAGCGTCACCGTATGGCCCAAAATCCTCAAGGATATCTGCGCCAACAAAAACATCCACGTCCTTGAGTAGGACGGATTTGAACCGCATAAATTTGGCAACGACGGTTGACGTAGACGGATCTGTCCCGGCGACCTGTCCGACGAAGTGTTGACGAAGGCAGAAGTTTAAACGAAGACGGGCGTGTCACGTCGTAGCCCGCCAGGCTGAAGGCGGTCCTTGAACATTCGAATTGTTTTTAACCACCCGCTTGTCCGCCTTCGCTCTACGAGCTACGACGGGACAAGTCGCTCGAGTTCACGGACCCGCCCGCCTCGCCGACTTGTGGGGTCGAAGCCCGAAGGGCGGAGCCCCAAGCTATGAGCTATCAAACTATGAGCTATGATTAATCTGTGGATAATAAATAATCAAAAATGCATCTATCCCTTTTTGAGGAGGGTAAAACAGGTGATCTCGGGCGATGCCGCCAGCCGTAATGGAAACACAAGTGTTCCGATGCCGCGGTTGACATAGGTGTATCCAAAAGGCTCCTTAATCAGGCCGGCTTGATAGCGCAATGGGTCTTTGATGGGCAGAAAGTGGTGTGAGACGAACGGAATGGCCACCTGTCCTCCATGCGTATGGCCGCAAATTGTGATGTCTATGTTTGTACCTTTTTTAATACCCTCCCTAACGTCAGGGCTGTGGCAAAGAAGTATTTTAAATTCGTTGTCCGGTACCTGGCTTAATGCCTTATTAAGGTCGCAGGAAAACCAGTAATCGTCTGTTCCCGCAACATACAGACTTGACGTGCCGCGGGTGAATTTTTTTGAGCTGTTGCGCAAAACCCGGATGCCGGCTTTTTCCAACCCGGCCACCAGACGCAGCTCGGTCTTCTTGCCGTCCCACTGATCGTGATTTCCCAGCACGGCCAGTTTTTCACCGGCGTCCAGGTTTCCTAAAACGTCGACCACCATTGTGAGATAGTCGCCTTTAATTGACGGTATCCATCGCTTCCAGAAATCGTTAACAGCGCCAGTGATAATATCACCGCTAATGACCACAAGGTCTTTTTCCAGCTTGTTGATTTTCCTTACGACCTCCATCAGATAGTCCCTGCCGACCCAATAGCTGGCGTGAAGGTCTGATATTTGTACGATTTGAAAGCCGTGAAATGCAGAAGGGAGATTGGGGAAATTAAGGCGAACGTGCTCGGTTTTTAAATTGTTTCGACTTTCAAAACCTACTCCTAAAAATGCCAGCACCGATAAACGCAAACCGTTTTTGAGGAAAGATCGACGACTGATTTTTTTAGCAGAAAAAATTCTCATTAGATCGCCAGTTTTTATCTTGTTAGAAATGAACGTGATACCCTAATTTTTATCGGAATATTCGCGGTAAATCTTAAATAATCCTCAAGGATCAAGTCGGCGAATGACCCTTTTTTCTCGAATGAAGCCCATCATTTTTCTTTTAGTGAGACCACGCCCGCCTCGCCTTGCTCGCATGGCGGGCGGGTGCGTAATCCTCCACAAAAATGGCGGACAAGTCTGCGGATAAATATAATCAGATGCTCTGGGATCAACTATGCTTGTGAGGGCGTAGCGCACAACGCGAAGCCTCAAGCTATCAGCTATGCCTGCCCCGTTAAATTTTTCGAAGAAAATAGCGAAGCGAATTTAACCGGGGAGCTGGCGCCTTAGGGGCCAACACCATATGCGCCACTTTTTGGGCGTCACCCTCAATCCCTTCACCTCCCCGCGACCGACAAGAGCATTTCCTTGACTTAAGATTGGTTATATTGGTAATGAAAAAATAATTGCTGTAAACATATAAAACCAAGACCAGTAGATCTTCTTTTTCAAACCAATGGAGGATCAAAAATGGTATGATGCTTTTTAAACCCCGTTTCTCAAATTGAGAACGGGGTTTTTAAATTTCATCAGACCAAAAAGGTCGTCATTATAGGAGGTTAGATGCAATCCATTGCCGTCTTGGGCAGCTTGAATGCGGATTTAGTCATCCAGATGGATCGTTATCCAGGCCCCGGCGAAACCGTGGCGGCAAAATCATTTGCCCAGTTTTCCGGTGGCAAGGGCGCCAATCAGGCGGTGGCCTGCGGAAGACTGGATGCGATGGTTTCCATGTTTGGTGCGGTTGGAAAAGACATTTTTGCCTCGAAGCTCTTGCAATCCTTGAAAGAAAGCCATGTGAGCCATCAGGATTTACGCCATAGTGAGGACGCCTCCACCGGTATGGCTCACATCTGGGTTGATGCTAAAGGGGAAAATTCCATAGCCATTGTGGCGGGGGCCAATGCCAGGGTCGACAAAGACTACATTGAAGCGGTTTTGCCAAAATTGAACAGATTTTCGTGGCTGCTGCTGCAACTGGAAGTACCAATGGATTCAATGAGTTATCTACTCGATCAGCTGCCTCCTGAAACACCTAAAATAATACTGGATCCAGCACCTGCTCAGCCGTTAACCCAACTTCCAACCCGACGTTTAGAGTTCATCACGCCCAATGAACATGAGCTACAGTCACTCACCGGAGTGTCCACGGTCGATACGAAAGGCATCCGGAAAGCATGTCGCGTTCTAATTGAAATGACGGGCACTAAGGCCGTGTTGTGCAAGGCCGGAAGCCGGGGAGCGTACCTCGATGATGGTGTCCGGTTTCAACATTTTCCAGGTTATCCGGTCCGCATGGTGGATAGCACCGCTGCCGGCGATGCATTTAATGGTGCATTAGCGGCAGCGCTTTTGGATCGCAAATCTATTCAAGAGGCCATCCGCATGGCCAATGCCGCCGGTGCTTTGTGTGTAACCAGTCCAGGGGCACAACAATCTATGCCGTGGCGCAAAGACCTGGACAACTTTTTAAATACCCATAGTCCGAATGAACAGGAGCTCACATGAAAAAAATGGGGATTCTCAACATAGAAGTCAGCAGGATTCTGGCAGCGCTGGGACATACCGACCGGTTAGTGATCGCAGATTGCGGCCTACCTATCCCGACGGAAATCGAGCGGGTGGATCTGGCGGTTGTGCAGGGATTGCCGCGTTTCGCGCCGGTCGTCTCAGCCATTGCTGATGAGCTTACGATACAAAAAATCATTGTCGCTGAAGAAATTATAGCGCATAACACGGAGACATTTCGTTTTTTAGAAGATCTTTTCAACGAAATTCAGATTGAAAAGATTCCCCATGAAACCTTTAAACAAAAGCTTGTTCATGCAAAGGCTATCATTCGTACCGGAGAAGCCACCCCGTATGCCAATGTTATTTTAGAAAGTGGCGTGGCCTTTTGAAAGCAGACAATCAAATGCAACCAATGCCATTGGCCGAATTACGCGGTATCAACAAACGATTCGGCGGTGTTGTCGCTCTGGATCAGGTAAACCTCACGATTCACGCGGGCGAGGTGATCGGTCTGGTCGGCGACAACGGTGCCGGAAAGTCTACGCTCATCAAAGTCCTCTCTGGTGCTTATACACCGGATCAAGGTGAGGTCTTTTTTGACGGCGAACTCGTTCATATTCGCAATCCGAGGGCGTCTAAAGATCTTGGCATCGAAACGGTATATCAGGATCTGGCATTGGTGGACACACTGGATGTGCCGGGTAACATCTTTTTGGGGCGCGAGATTATTAAATTTGGATTAGGCCCTGTGCGCGTGCTCAATAAATCACTGATGGCCCGGGAAGCCACAAACATTTTACAACGCCTGGGAATATCGCTGGAGAACCTGGGGACAGAAGTCGGGTTGCTCTCCGGCGGCCAACGCCAGAGTGTGGCCATCAGCCGCGCGATTTTCACCGAGCCCAAATTGGTTATTTTGGATGAACCCACCGCAGCTTTGGCGGTCAAGGAAGTAGAACATGTTTTGGAACTCGTGCACAATCTGCGGGAGCACAATATCGGTTTGATCTTTATCAGCCATGTCCTTCAGGAAGTGTTTGAGGTGGCCGACCGTATTGTTGTGTTGCGCAAGGGACAGAAGGTGGCGGATCTGAATACGGCGGAAACGTCGATTGATGGGGTCGTGAATTTTATGGTCGGAAAGATAGAGGAAAACAGCCATTATGCCTGATCGCTGGCGCGCATGGGCCTTAGATTACGGAATTTATGTGGTGTTTGTCCTGCTGCTGCTGGTGTTGTGGCGGTTGAGCCCCTATTTCTTAACGGTTTCAAACCTTCTGAACATCGGATCCCAGGTTTCAATGATTGCAGTGGTGGCCATCGGTATGACCCTGGTCATCCTTATGGCTGAAATTGATCTGTCTGTGGGTTCCGTTGCAGCCCTGGCCGGCGCCATTACAGCTGGCTTGAT
>JAAUXY010181247.1_pt1 | contig 11999 bp, 10 predicted proteins | sample 7278121 | NCBI WGS metagenome assembly JAAUXY01 (sample SAMN14350117, study PRJNA611818) | marine sediment metagenome | isolation source: surface marine sediment (1.8m) | place: French Polynesia: Moorea | collected 2018-08 | reverse complement strand
CTCGACGATCGAGACCAAGGCGATCTGGATCGGCTTGAGTTCGCCCACCGGGAACTTGTCATCGGAGAAAATGAGATGCGCGGAGATGTGCGCCACCGCCGCGCGGAACAGGTCGGCCGCCCGCTGGCCGGCGAAGCCGCGGAAGGATTCGGGCATGCGGATGATCTTGCCGTCGAAGCCGGCGCGGCGCGGCGCGACGCCGTCATCGGTCCTGGCGGGCCGCCGGATCGGGCAGCGCAGGTGCCAGAGCGCCATCAGGTAGGTCTTGAGCCGGCGCTCGACCTGGGACAGCTCGACCTCGCCGGACTCCCGCTGCAGCCACTGCTCTGCCCGCGGGTCGGCGAAGCTGAAGAAGCGCCGCCGCGCCTCCGAATCGCCGCCGGCCGAACGGACCCCGCCCAGGGCCCAGGCCTCGAAGGCCCGCACGTCGAGCTGGCCGAGCAGCCCTTCGACCCGGTTCATGAGCGGATCGATCGATTCCGGGGCCAGGGCGCCGAGCTCTTCGACGACCCGGAGCCAGCTCCAGAAGCTCGCCCCGGCGCCCAGCACCCGCGCGGCCTTCGGGGCCACGGCCAGGAGGGCGCGCGCCGCCTGATCGCCCGCCGCCTGGCGCAGCGTCGCCGCGGCCCGGCCCAGCCGGATCGCGGCCTCTGCCCCGAGCATATGGGCGCAGGCGGGGCCGCTGCGCAGGTAGGTCAGCAGGCCGGCGTTGCCGAGACCCAGCTCGACCAGCCGGCCGCAGGAGCCGTACCAGGCCTCCAGCGTCTCGCCCGGGAAGTCGCGCGCCGCTTGCGCCGCCACCCGATCGAAGGTCCGGCGCAGATCCGGATGGTCGCTCAGTCGCTTCTCGAGAGCTGCCCCAAGCTGTGCCACGGCCGCATCCGCCGACGCTAGAGACAGGCGGCGATGGCGGCGCCCAGCGCGTCGCGGATGTCGGGATCGTCCGTGATCGGCAGGACGAGCGCGGCGTGGCAGGCCGACTGCAGGGGCACGCCCCGCGAAACCAAGCGCGCCGCATAGATCAGCATGCGTGTCGAGGCGCCTTCCTCGAGGCCGTGCCCCTTGAGGTTGCGCGAGCGCTCGGCGATCTGAACGAGCTGACGGGCGACGCCCTCGTCGACGCCGGACTCATGGGTGACGATCTCGGATTCGATGTCCGCCTCGGGATAGCCGAAATCGATCGCGCCGAAACGCTGCTTGGTCGACTCCTTGAGGTCCTTCAGGACGCTCTGATAGCCGGGGTTGTAGGAGATCACGAGCTCGAAGTCGGGATGGGCCTTGACGATCTCGTTCTTCTTTTCCAGCGGCAGGACGCGCCGCTCGTCGGTCAGGGGATGGATCACCACCGTCGTGTCCTGGCGCGCCTCGACGATCTCGTCCAGATAGCAGATCGCGCCGTGCCGCACGGCCAGCGTCAGGGGACCGTCGTGCCAGACGGTGCCGGCGGCATCCAGCAGATAGCGGCCGACCAGATCGGAGGCGGTCATGTCCTCGTGGCACGCGACCGTAATCAGCGGCTTGCCGAGGCGCCAGGCCATGTATTCGATGAAGCGGGTCTTGCCGCAGCCGGTCGGCCCCTTGAGCATCATTGGAACCCGGTCCGCGAAAGCCGCCTCGAAGACCGGGATCTCGTCGCCGATCGGCCGATAGTAGGGCTCGCCGTCGATGCGGTAGGCCTTGAGTTCCATCGGCTGCTTCTTGCTTTCGGCTACCTGCAGGTTCGAACTCATGGATTTTCAGCGATCTTCCGACTTTAGGAAAGACCCGCCCGTTGCCCGGTTCCGCGGCCGAGCCCGTGGCGGCGGCGGGCGACAAAGGGTCCGAAAAGTGAGACGGGGCGGGCCGGGCCCGCCCCGCCCGTCGTCTCAGCGATGGGTCCCGGTCTTCTGGTTCGGGATCCCTTCGATCGGGCACTCCTCGGTGCCGACCGTGGGCCTGGTGATGGCCTGGACCATCTCGCGCGTGCCCTCGGGGTCGTTGACCCACTTCTGATAGAAGTCGTAGGGACACTCCGCCACGCCCCGGACGTCCTCCTGGGAGTTGATCTTGCCCGTGTAGCCGCGATGCACCAGCTTGAAGAGGTGGTTCTGCGACTGCATGTTGGCCCGCGCATCGCGGATCAGCGACTTGGAGATCTGCGCATACTGGATGCCGTTCTCCTCCTCGCCGCACTCGCCCAGGGTTCGGCCGTCGAAGCCGATGACGGCCGAATGACCGAAGTAGGAGTAGACGCCGTCGAAGCCCGAGGCGTTGGCCACGGCCACGTAGGAGTTGTTGGCCCAAGCCATCGCCTTGGCGATGATGATCTGCTGCTCCTTGGCCGGGTACATGTAGCCCTGGCAGCGGACGATCAGCTCGGCGCCTTTCATGGCGCAGTCACGCCAGATCTCCGGATAGTTGCCGTCGTCGCAGATGATCAGGCTGACCTTGAGCCCCTTGGGCCCTTCCGACACATAGGTGCAGTTGCCGGGGTACCAGCCCTCGATCGGCACCCAGGGCATGATCTTGCGGTACTTCTGCACGATGTCGCCCTGATCGTTCATCAGGATCAGGGTGTTGTAGGGCGCCTTGTTGGGATGCTCCTCGTGGCGCTCGCCGGTCAGCGAGAACACGCCCCAGACCTTCGCTTCGCGGCAGGCCTCGGCGAAGATCTCGGTTTCCTCGCCCGGGCAGGAGGACGCGGTCTCGTACATCTCCTTCGGGTCGTACATGATCCCGTGGGTGCTGTACTCCGGGAAGATCACCAGATCCATGCCCGGCAGGCCGACTTTCATCCCCTTGATCATCTCGGCGATGTTCCGGGAATTGGCCAGGACCTCTTCCTTGGTGTGAAGACGTGGCATCTTGTAATTCACGACGGCCACGCCGACTGTATCGTTACTACTCGAGATATCGCCATGTAGCATGGTACCTACTCCATCTTGCTGTCATCGTATCGCTGCCTGCAGACTCTCGTCACCGCCTAGCCTTGCAGTGTTCCCCTCGCTTCTTTCGCGCTGCGCCCCCTCTATCCCATCCACCGGCTCCTCCGTTTCGATCAGCAATCACACCGACAGGTGCTGCTTTACGAGATTGTCCGTCAGCTGGCTGACCTGCCCCTGCGCGACGATCCGCCCGGTGTCGAGGATCGCGAAGTCCTGCGTGATATCGCGCACGAAATCGAGGTTCTGCTCGACCAGCAGGACCGCACAGCCGCGCTCTTCGGGTATCCGTTTGATGATCGCTTCGATCTGTTCGACGACCGACGGCTGCAGGCCCTCTGTGGGCTCGTCCATCAGAAGCAGCTTGGGCTCCTGAACCAGGGCCCGGGCGATGGCCAACTGCTGCTGCTGACCGCCGCTCAGCACGCCGCCCTTGCGGTTCGGCAGCTCCCTCAAAGCCGGGAAATAGTCGAAGATGAAATCCGGCAAGCCATTCAGCTTGCGTCCGATGCCGAGCAGCGCGAGGTTGATGTTCTCCGCCACCGTGATGTCCGGAATGATCTCGCGCCCCTGCGGCACATAGGCGATTCCCATGCGCGCGCGCTCGTGAGACTTCAGGCCGGTGATATCGGTGCCATGGAAGGTTATCTTGCCCGCCCTCGGGGGATTGAGCCCGATGATGCTGCGCAGCAGCGTTGTCTTGCCCGCGCCGTTGCGGCCGAGCACGGCGAAGAGCTCGCCATCGCTGATGGTCAGCGAGACACGGTGCAGGATATGGCTGGTACCGTAGAAACAATCGATGGCGTCGATTTGGAGTGTCACTGCACCTCGCCCTTTCCCAGATAGACCTCGCGAACGGTCTCATTGGCCACGACATCGTCCAGCGAGCCTTCGGCGAGCAGCTGGCCCTGGTGCAGAACCGTCACCTTCTGGGCGATCTGGCGCACGATATGCATGTCGTGCTCGACCAGCAGCACGGTGTGGCTCTCCGCGATCTTCTTGATCAGCTCGGCCGTCTTGTGCTTGCCGTCCTCGGTCATGCCGGTGGTCGGCTCGTCCAAGAGCATGAGCTTCGGGTCGGATCCGATCATCATGCCCAGCTCGAGCCACTGACGTTCGCCGTGTGACAGCGTGTCGGCTGGATCGTTGGCTTTGTCCGCCAGGCCGATGAACTCGAGGATCTCCCATATGCGGTCGGCGTCCTCTCCCGTGACCGCGCGAAACAGCATGCTGAAGACTTTCCGATGGCCCTGCAGCGAGACCATCACGTTGTCGAAAACGGACAAGGTCTCGTACATGTTCGGGACCTGGAACTTCCGGCTGATTCCGCGCTGAAAGATCTTGTCCGGCGCCATGCCGGTGATGTCCTCGCCGGCGAAGTAGATCTTGCCGCCCGACGGCTTGTACTGGCCGGTGACCATCGAGATCAGCGTCGTCTTGCCCGCGCCGTTCGGGCCGAGCAGAACACGCAGCTCGTTCTCGTCCATGCTGAAGTCGAGCTGGTCGAGGATGGTGTAGCCCGAAACCCGGGTGACCAACCCTTGGATGTCGAGGATCTTCTCCATGCTCAGACTTCCTCTGCGACCTTGCCGGCGCCGGCAGGTTGCCAATCGCGCTGCCGCTCCGCGGCCTCAGCGTCGGACTCGGCGACCACCTCCCCGATCTTGGCGCCGCGCCTGCGGGCCAGCCATTTGCCGATGGTGCCGACGATGCCGTCGCGCATGACCAGCACGACGAAGACGAACAGGCCGCCCATAATCAGCTGCCAGTAGTCGGCCAAGACACCGGACAGGAAGAACTCCGCACCGCGCACCAGGAACGCGCCGATCATGGGACCGATCAGCGTTCCGCGGCCGCCGACCGCGGTCCAGATCACCGCCTCGATTGAAAACACGGGCCCCGTGTCGAGGAACGAGATCAGGCCGACCCAGGCGGCGTACATGGCGCCGGCGACGGCGGCCATGAAGGCGGAAACGCAGAACACGAAGATCCGGTAGTTGGCGACGTTGTAGCCCATGAACTCGGCGCGGACGTCGTTGTCCCGCACGGATTTGAGCACCGTCCCTATGCGCGAGTGGGTGAGCCCGCGTGCGACTAAGAGACAGACGACGGTCACCCCCAGCATGAACCACAGGAAGTCGTCACCCAGGACCTCGGACTCGCCCCAGAATGACCAGGCCAGGGCGTTGGAGTAATCGGTGATGCCGTTGAACCCGCCGGTGTAGGCCTGATACTCGATGATGAATTCCTGCAGGATCAGGGACTCGGCCAGCGTGATGACGGCGCAATAGACGCCGTAGATGTGCCTCTTGAAGGTGATGACGCCGAACAGGAAGGCGAGCAGGGTCGGGATCAACAAGGCCAGGAACACGGCGAAAGGCGTGCTCAAGAGGGGCTCCATGAACCCGGGAAGCTCCGTGAGGCCGTTCCATTCCATGAAATCGGGGATCGTGCCGCCGTAGCGGGTCGGGTGCTCGGTCGCATAGTTGATTTTCAACGACAGCGCGACGAAGTAGGCGGCGATGCCGAAATAGACGGCCTGGCCCAGGCTGAGAATCCCGGCGAAGCCCCAGATCAGATCGATGCTGAGCGCGAAGATGGCGTAGCACAGGAACTTGCCGAGCAGCGCCAGGACGTATGTGCTGGTTCCGAAGTAGGGATAACTGCCGATGGCCGCGACCGCGAGCGCGCAGCCGAGGAACGCCCACAAGGGAATGAAGGGCGCGCGCTTGACTTGCCTCCCTCCTCCGGACCTTGGCACGCTCATGTCCTTGTCTCCCCCCTGACAGTCTCGGCCGAGTTGCGTCTCGTGCTTCGCATCAGCTTCGCTCGTGGTATCCGAACAAGCCCCTCGGGAACACGCGTATCGCGAGGACGATGAACAGGAAAACCAGAAGCTTGCCGATCACGTTGTTGGTGAGGAAGGCGAGCACCGTTTCGGCCTCGCCGATGATGCCCGCGCCTGCGGCCACGCCCCAAAGGCTCCCGACGCCGCCGAGCACAAGGACCATGTAGGAGTCCACGGCGTAGAAGAAGCCCATCGTCGGCGACACCGTCTTGATCGGCGCCAGGACTGCCCCGGCTATGCCGGCAATCCCCGAGCCGATCACGAAGATGGTCATGTCGACCTTGGCCGTGTCGATGCCGAGGCAGCTCGCCATACGCCGATTGCGCCTGACCGCCCGCACCTTCAAGCCGAAGTCGGTCTTGAAGAGCATGTAGAAGACTGCGACGAAGAGCAGAATGGCGAGGACGATCAAGAACATCCGGTAGTAGGGATATCGGATGAAGCCGATGATCCGCACCCCGCCCTCCAAGATCTCCGGGACCTGCGCCTCCTTCAGCTCCGTGCCGAATATGAGCTTGACGATGACCTGCAGCGCGATGCCCACGCCCCAGGTCGCCAGCAGGGTCTCCAGCGGCCGTTCGTAGATCCACTGTATGATGCCGCGTTCGACCACGAGGCCGAGCAAGCCGACGACGGCGAAGGCGAAGGGTATGGCCAGGAACAGCGTGTAGGTGAACTCGGGCCCGACGACGAATCGCTGCAGGATGTAACCGCAGTAGGCCCCGACCATGATGAACTCGCCGTGCGCCATGTTGATGACGCCGGCGACGCCGAAGATGATGGCCAGGCCCATGGCGGCGATGACCAGAATCGCGACCACGCTGAAGCCGGTGAGAAACTGGATGAAGATCTGATCTTGGAAGGTGATCATCGCCGCCCAACCCGTTCGTTGACGCTGCCCTCAATGCCCTGCGGAGCCGGCCCGCGGGGCGGCGCGAGGCCGCTCCGCAGGCACGGGCCCCTGCAGTGGCCCTACAGGTCGATGGTCCCCGAACGGTTCTTCTCTTCGCTCCAGGGCTTGTTCAAGCGAGCCTTCACGCGCTCGTCCGTGAAGTCGCAGTCCTTGTTTGGGTATAGCAGATCGACCCAGGGATCCGGGCGGATCCAGTCGTCGGATTTCCAGACCTCATCGAACTGGCCTTGTTCGTTCGCCCTACCGATGCGGGCCCAGAGCCAGGTGTGATGGTTCTTTTCGTCGATCTTGACCTTGCCCTGCGGCGCCTGGAATTCCTGGCCCGGCAGGCCCTCGTAGATCAGAGCATCGGCATCTGTGCCGGCCTTTTCGATGGCTTGGGCCAGAAGGTGGGTTTGGAAGTAGGCCGCCTCCATCACCGCGTTGGTCACTTCGTTCTTGCCGTACTTGGCCTTGAACTTATCGACGAAGGTCTTGTTCTCCGCGGTCTCCGTGCTCTGGAAGTAGTTGAACGACGTGTAGTGGCCGTTCGCGTACTTGGCGCCCATCGCCTGGATTTCCTGCTCCGTGGTGATCGGCGTGCAGATCGGAATGTCCTCGGCGGTGATGCCGAACTGCTGATACTGCTTGTAGAAGGCGACGATCTGGTCGCCCACAAGGTCGGAGAAGACGACATCGCAGCCGCTGGCGGCGATCTTGTTGATGTTGGTCGAGAACTCCGTATGGCCCAGCGGCGAATACTCTTCGGCCACGTGCTCGCCGCCGTGCGCCTTGAGCAGGGCCTTGACCTCGCGGTTGGTCTCCTTCGGATAGATGTAGTTGGCGCCGATCAGATAGAACTTCTTGCGTCCGAGTGTGTTGAGGATCCAAGGCACGAAGTCGTCGAGCTGCTGATTCGGAACGGCGCCGGTGTAGAAGCAGTTCTTGCTGCATTCCTGCGCCTCGTAGAGCGTCGGGTAGAGCAGGACGCCGTTGTATTGCTCGAAGACCGGCAAGACCGACTGGCGGCTTGCCGAGGTGTAGCAGCCGAGCACGGCCGTGACTTTGTCCTCCAGAAGGAGCTTCTTGGCCTTCTCGTTGAAGACCTGCACCACCGACTGCGGGTCTTCCACCACCGGCTCGAGCATCTTGCCGCGGACGCCGCCGGCGGCGTTGATCTCCTCGATCGCGAGCAGCTCCGCGTTGTGCAGCGAGCGTTCGATGATCGCGATCGTGCCGCTCAGCGAATGCAGGATCCCGATCTTGATCGTGTCGCCCTCTTGGGCCTTGGCGATGTTGCGCACAAAGCCGTAGGGGGCCTTGGTCAGCGTCCAGGTGGCCGCGCCGACACCGGCGGCCGTCGCGCCCTTCAGGAATGACCGACGTTTGATCTTATTCATGTTTTTTACCTCCCCGGTTCCGGTCAGCTGGTTCCAGAATCGAAAAAACCCCAGGTTCTGCTCGCCTTGAGCAGATCCAGGGGGCTATTTTGCCCAGTTTGCCGGCGGCGCCGCTGCCGCCTATGGTTTCGCGGGTCCGACCCGCGGCCCCGCCCGTTCCGACCAAGCCATCGGGAAGGGGCGGGCTATAAACTAACGAATATCAGACGCTCAGTATCTCGTTCGCCTCTACAACCGCCGATGCTATTTGGCCTATCGGCACCCGCCGGTTCATCGCGCTCTTGCGCAGTAGCTCGTAAGCCGTCTTCTCGTCGAGGTCCCGCGTCGTCATCAAGATCGACTTGGCCTTCTCGACAGTGCGAACCGACTTCAGCGTTTCCTCCAGCTTTCTGACTTTTGTCATCAGCCGAAGCTCGTAGCGGAGAAGGTTATGGGCGAGCAAAAGGCTTGTCAACACGTCCGCGGGCCGCACCGGTTTGCCGAGCACCCCATGTGGCGAGCATTCGGTCAGCAGTTCATCCACCCCCAGCGCCTCGGAGTCGACAACGGCGATCAGAGCGACCTTTGACCGGTCCAAGTAGGAGGTGACTTGGCGATAGGCCTCCTCGCCGGCGGCGAAAAAGATCACGTCGAAATGGTCCACGAGAGGCAGCCTTGGGTGCCAGAGGTTCTGCACTTGGCAATTCAAGCGCTGCAGGATTCGGATGATGACCTCGCCATCGCCGTCGCGCGGATGCAGGACCAGGACCCGCAGTCCGCGCAGCGATTCGGGGGCATGCATCATTGCCGGCCACCGACCTCAGAGGCTGACGAGGTAGGGGTCGGGGCTGGCCGCGAGCGAAGACTCGTCGACGATTTCGAACTGACCGCCTCGATTGATGCGGCCGATCCGCGACCATAGCTTGGTGTGGCTGTTCTCGTGATCGATCGAGATCCGGCCCTGCGGCGCGTTGTACTCGGCGCCCAGCACCGCCGGTCTCAGGACATCTGTGGCCATGGTGTTGGTCAGGGCCAGCGCGCGGGCGAAGACGTGAAGCTGGAAGTAGGCGGCTTCCGCGCACATGTTGGTCGGTTCGTCATCACCGAAGCGGCGTTTGAATTTCTCGACGAAACTGCTGTTTTCCGGCGTTTCGACCGACTGGAAGTAGGACGCCGCCGTCAAGTGACCCTCGGCGACGTCGTAACCCATGTCGACCACCTCCGCCTCGCTGGTCGTGAGGCTGGCGATCGGCGTGGTCTTGGGATTGAGGCCGGCTTCCGCATAGGCCTGGTAGAAGCTCGAGGTGGAGCGGCCGACGATGGTCGAGAAGATGCCGTCGGGCGCGGTTTGCCGGATCTCCTGGATGACCGGCCGGAAGTCGGCCAGCTCGGCGCGCAGATCGACGTAGCGTTCGGCCACCACGGTGCCACCCCGGACGTCCAGCAGCTCGCGCATGATCCGGTTCGACTCGCGCGGATAGACGTAGTCCGAGCCGATGAAAAAGAAGCGCCGCCCATAGGCCGTGATCAGATATTCGGCCAGCTTGAGCGAGTTCTGATTCGGCGACGCGCCCGTATAGATGATGTTGGGCGAGTACTCGAAACCCTCGTAAAGCGTCGGATACCACAGCAGGCCGTTGCGCCGTTCGATGATCGGCAGCACGGCCTTGCGGCTGCTCGACGTGTAGCAGCCGAAAATGCTCGACACCTTGTCGTGGGCCAGGAGGCGTTCTGCGAAGCGGGCGAAGTTCGCCGGCTCGGAGCGCGGATCGTAGATGACCGGCACCAACTCTTTGTCGTTGATGCCGCCGGCGGCGTTGATCTCCTCGATCGCCAGCAGCGTGCCCTTGAGCTGGCTTTCCTCGATGACCGCGGTCACACCGGTCTGGGACCAGAGTACGCCGATGCGCCACGGTTCCGAACTGAGTCGTTCGGATGCCGCACGAACGGTCATGGGTGACACCGCCATTCCCTGTGTACGCGATCCAAACAAGACCGCGCCCGCCCCTTTTTTGGTGCGGGAACCTCTGTGATTTCGAGAAAGGATAGCACACAAACGGCGCGGGTGTGAATTCGTTCGCATTCGGGCGAGTGTTTCTTCGCTTCGTCTCGGTATGAAACCCATTCCATCATCGATTTTGCATGAATATCAGAAGCTTGCAGGGGGTCGACTGAGAGGCCGCGAAAAGATTCGCGGCGTTATATTGCAGCGTCTGCGGGAAGAGTCTCCACCGCATCACCACAAGAAAGGGCAGGCTTCCGCGGCCGAGCCAACCCATCGAGCGACGCGCAAGATCCGTGAGTCGTTCGACTCACGGACCTCGCACGCGCGAGCCCTATGAGGTCATGTAGGCGTGCGCGGCACGCAGGATGGTCGGCTCATCGAAGTGCGATCCGGTCAGCATCAGACCGACGGGCAAGCCCTTCACGTCCCGGCAGGGCACGGTGATCGAGGGGTGCCCGGTCAGGTCGAAGGTCGCGGTGTTGTGCACCATGTTGAGCGCCTGGGCCACATAGGTCTTGCGGTCCTCTTCCGGCGAGGGCGGCACCTCGTGGGCTGTCTGCGGCGTTGTCGGCATCAGCACCAGGTCGAACTCCTCCAGCACCTTGTTGTAAGCCGCGGTCAGGCTGCGGCTCATGTTCTGGGCCCGGGCGTAGAATACCCCGTGATAGCGCTCGCGCATGTAGTGGGCGAGCAGGGTGCCGAGCTTGGCGGTCGGCGACAGGTCCGTGCCGTTGGTCTTGAGGGCACGCGACATGGCGGAGATGAGCCGCGTGTTGTACCAGCCCTTGGTCTGATAGGCGGCATGGCCGTGGTAGAAGCTGTCGACCCCGCCTTCGATCGCGATCGCGTTCCAGATCGGCACGACCTTGCGGTGGGCGGGCACCGAAACGTTCTTCACCTTGGCGCCGAGGCTGCCGAGGTGCTTGGCCGCCTCCTTGACGGCCTTGTTCACCGCCGGCATGGACTCGGGCGTGTCGAAGCCTTCCCGGACCACGGCGATCTTCATGCCCTTGACCTTGCCGGTCAGCGCGTCGCCGTACTTGGGCACCCTGATGGCGTTGGGCTGGCGCGGATCGATGGCCGTGTCGTCCTTGCCGGCAATCACGCCCAACATGAGCGCCACGTCCTCGACCGTGCGGGCCATCGGCCCGATGTGATCGATCGTCTGGTCGAAGCCGACGATCCCGGTGTAGGGCACCAGGCCGTGGGTCGGCTTGAGACCCACGATCCCCGACCAGGCCGACGGGATCCGGATCGAGCCGCCCTGATCGCCGCCCAGCGCGATGTCGACGATGCCGGCGGCCGGCGCGATGGCCGAGCCGCAGGAGGAGCCGCCGGCCGTGTGCTTCTGGTTGACCGGGTTCAGGCCGACCCCGTAGGCCGAGGTGTGACCGCCGCCGGAGAAGGCGAAGTCGTCGGTGTTGAGGATCGCGGTGATGTGGCCGCCGGCCTTGAGGATCCGCGCGATGACGGTGGCGTCGACGTCGGGCGTGTAGTCGTAGAGCAGCCGCGAGGCGCAGGACATCGGGATCCCTGCGATGCAGACGGTGTCCTTGATGCCGATCGACTTGCCCGACAGCGGCCCGCGCCTGACGCCGGTCGCTTGCACCGAGCAGCTCCGGACCACGCCGTTTAGCGGATCTTCCTCGGGCTCCGGCCTGGGGCCGGGAATCCGCACCGCCGGTGTCACCTCACGCAGCGGGTCCGAGTATTGCTCGAGCTCGTCGTAGCCGTTCAGTACCCCGGCTGCGAGCACCATGAAATCCTCGACCTCGATCTCCGTGAGATCGAGCCCGTAGCGAATTCCCAGGTCGATGAGGTCGTCCCTCGACGGTCTTCTCAGTGGCATGGCTGATTCCTCCCTCTTGGAGCTTGGGCCACTGCGCTTCGGAAACGCGGAGCCCAAGACGGGGCGGCCACACGACGGCCGCCTTGCGCGCGTTGTGTCATTCGG
>JAAUXY010113953.1_pt1 | contig 11999 bp, 11 predicted proteins | sample 7278121 | NCBI WGS metagenome assembly JAAUXY01 (sample SAMN14350117, study PRJNA611818) | marine sediment metagenome | isolation source: surface marine sediment (1.8m) | place: French Polynesia: Moorea | collected 2018-08 | reverse complement strand
CTGCGCCGCTCCTGGGGGCACGCCGGCCGAGCAATCGATCCCGATTTTGTGACGGGAATCCGGGAAGCCACCGCTGAGCGCACGGCACTCTGGACCGTGACGGAGCTCGAAGCCATCGACATCAATACGCACTTTGCGAAGTACACCGGTGGCTTTGGCCGTCCGGATGCGCCCATGGTGTTCTCCTACGACGGCAGGGACCTCTCGGTCAATGCGGGTATTTTCAGCGGCGCGCTGGAGGAGCTCAAAGAAGATCATTTCATGTACGAGCCGCGGCAGATCAACTTCGAGTTTGTCATCGCTGATGACGGCTCGGTGCCGGCTGTCTTGATCCCTGCTGATGACGGCACCAGCAGAACCCTGCCGCGAGTACCCGGTGGCTGACGTGCGATTCGGCATTGTGGGTCACGGCAATATCGGCCGGACTCACGCTGCAACGCTCGAATCGGGGGACGTCGAGCGCGCGCGTTTGACGGCGGTGGTGAGCCGTGGCGATGAAAGGCTGCCCGATGGCGCGGCGCGATATGCCAGTGTGGAAGACATGCTCGCGGCAGACGTTGTGGATGCTGTGATTGTCGCCACGCCAACCATGACCCATGTGGAAGTTGGCGGTGCTGTCCTGGCTGCTGGCAAGCACCTTGTCATGGAAAAACCGGTTGCCATGTCGCTCGCAGACGCGCGGGAAATGGTCGGCGCTGTGCCGGATGGCGTGCACGCCGCAGTGATGCTCAATCAGCGCCATCACCCGGTGTATCGAGAGATCAAAAACATAATCACCCGGGGTGATCTTGGTCGGATTGTACGGTTCAACTGGCTGATGACCGCCTGGTATCGGCCTGACGTTTATTTCCTTGTCAGTCGCTGGCGTGGTACATGGCCAGGTGAGGGCGGTGGCGCATTGCTCAATCAGTGCATCCACAATCTGGACGTGCTGCAGTGGATTCTGGGTTTGCCCGATTCGCTGATAGCAGACGTGGGGTTCGGTAAATACCACAACATTGACGTTGAGGACGAAGTCTCCGTTGTGACTGCCGGGCCGGATGGGATGAGCGGCGTTGTGGTTGCTTCCACCGGTGAGGCGCCGGGCATGAATCAGCTGGATATCGTGGGTGACCACGGTGCGCTGCATTTTGACGGCGGCGCGCTCACGCTGGAGTTGAGCGAGCAAAGCGTTGCCGAGCACTGTGCGTCAACCAGGGAGATGTTCGGGATGCCCGACATTCAGGTGCAGGAAGTGCCCGTTGCTCCCGATCTCAATCAGCATGCGTGTGTCCTGCAGAATGTCGTTGACGCCATCCTCGACAACGCGCCGCTGGCAACGCCGCTATCGGAAGGTCTGGGTTCGATTGAGCTCGCGAACGCCATCCTGCTTGCAGCCTGGGAAGACCGGAGGGTCCATCTGCCGCTGGATGCTGACCGCTACCAGTCGCAGCTGGATGAGCGCGTTGCTGCGTCCTCGTTCCGGGATCCGCAGAACATAGACGTCCACATCGACATGGACGCCTCTTACCGGTGACCATCTGGGAAAATATCCGCGCCGGCGGTCCGGGCTGGCTGCAGGGTGCAATGACTCTGGGTGGCGGATCCGCCATCACCTCGCTCACGCTGGGCGCCGTGTTCGGTTATGAGTTCTTGTGGGTGCAGCCGATTGCAATGTTGATCGGCTGCGTGATGCTCTTTGCGCTTTCGCACCAGACATTGTCTACCGGCGAGCGGCCGTTCCAGGCCATGCGCGCACATGTTTCGGCGCCGCTCGCCTGGCTGTGGGCAATTGCCGCGCTGGCGTCTTCCATCATCTGGGGCTTCTCTCATTACCCGCTGAGCGCCGGCATGCTGGAGGAGGCAATCAGCGTGGCCGCTGGATTTGAGCTGAAGGGTGCGGAGCAGGCCGTGCAGCGTGAAGCGTATCTATTTGTGCTTGCTTTGGCGGTCTGGGCGGTCTGCGCCTACACGGTCTGGCATTACAGCCGCGGCGGCCGTGCGGTACAGCTCTTTGAGAACGGCATAAAAATGTTGAGCGGCGTGGTCATTGTCAGCTTCGCCTGGGTGGTGCTGCGGGCGGCGCTCGAGGGTCAGATCAGCTGGAGTGCCATGCTGTGGGGGCTCGTTCCCCACTCGTTGCCGGACGACACATTTGGCGTGACGACATTGATGGCGGCGCTTGGAACTGCAGTGGGTATCAATATGACCTTCGTCTACGGCTATACGTTGCTGAACCGCGGCTGGGGGCGGGAGGACCGGACCCTGTCACGCTACGACATTGTGCTCGGGCTCGTTGTTCCTTATCTGCTCGTCACAACGCTCATCTCGCTCGCCGCGGCCGGCAGTTTGTACGGCAGCGAAGAGTCGGTGCAGAGCCGACTGAGCCCGGCCCAGGCCGGTGCCATGTTTGCGGCTGCCGGGCTCGGCGATCTGGCCGGTCGCCTGATCTTTCCGCTGGGTGTGCTCGGCATGGCCGTGGGATCGCTGCTCATGCACATGTTGACCTGCGGCGCCGCGGCGAAAGAAATGTTCGGATTTGCCGACGACTCCCTGGCTTACCGGCTGTCCTGCCTGCTGCCTACGCCGGCGGTGTTGGGGGTGTTCGTATGGACCACCATGGGCCCTTACGTCATCCTGCCGACGTCAGCCATCTGTGGGTTCCTGTTGCCGATTGCCTATATCGGTTGGCTGGTTCTCAACAATCGTAAGGATTATCTGGGTAACGACATGCCAACCGGGTCCCGCCGGACGAGGTACAACGCGGCGATGGTGCTGTGTATTGTTACCGTGCTTGCCAGTGTGACTTACAGCACCCTGGTCGGATTGAGCCTGATCTAGGACGCTTGAGATGTCGATCAAAGACGGCGCCAACTACGCACCCGAGTCGCAACTGCAGGCAGTGGTGCAGCCCGGTGAGTTTCGATTTGCCGCAGCGTTTCTCGACCATGGCCATATCTACGGTCAAACGAATGGTCTCATCGGCGCGGGCGGCACGCTGACTCACGTTTACGACCCGGATGCGGCCCGTGTGAAGGCGTTTGTTGAGCGCTACCCGGATGCGCTGCCCGTCGACTCGTTTGAAACGCTCCTCGAGGACGAGACTCTGCATCTCATTGCGAGCGCTGCGGTGCCCAATCGGCGGGGTGGCATCGGCGAAGCGGTCATGCAGGCGGGTAAAGACTATTTCTCGGACAAATCGCCCTTTACCACGCTCGGGCAGCTCGCATCAGCCAGAGCCGTCTGCGCAGCGACGGGCAGGCGCTATTTCGTCTACTACGCTGAGCGCGTGCACAATGAGGCAGCCTGGCGGGCAGGGGAGATCATTGCCGCTGGCGATATCGGCCGGGTGCTGCAGGTGGTTACGCTTGCCCCGCACCGGTTGTCTAAAGAATCGCGTCCGGACTGGTTTTTCGACAAGGAAGCCTACGGCGGCATCATCACCGATATCGGATCGCATCAGGTGGAGCAGTTTTTGACCTATGCGAGCTGTGCCGATGCGACGGTCAACTTTGCCAGGGTCGAGAATTTCAGCCATCCGGACAAGCCGGGTCTCGAAGACTTCGGCGAGTGTTCGCTGACCGGTGACAACGGCGCGTCCTTTTATTCCAGGGTCGACTGGTACACGCCGGATGGCATGCCGGTGTGGGGAGACGGGCGGACGTTCGTGCTGGGCACGCGCGGCACGCTGGAAGTTCGCAAGTACGTCGATCTGGACCGCCAGACGCCCGCTTCACTTGTGCTGAAAGCCGACACCGGCAGCGTCGAAACCATCGACTGCCTGGACGCGGTGGGTTACCCCTTCTTCGGTCAGCTGATTCTCGATGCGTTGAACGGCACCGAGCACGCGATGACTCAGGAACACATTTTCAAAGCGGCTGAACTCAGCATGCAGGCACAGGCCGCCGCAGAGCAGCGCTCCTGATTCAACTCACCCCTGGTGCCGGCGCGCGTAGTAATCCTCGCGCGGCTCGAACGTCGCTTCTTCGCCAAAGTTCTCCTGCACCCACGCCAGCGCCTGTGTCTGGTCCATGCTGATGTCCCAGGGTTTTCCCTGAGGTTGCGCGACGTGCCAGGGTGTGTCCCAGAAAACCTCAATGCCGTTGCCTTCAGGGTCGTTGAAATAGATCGACAGGGTATTGCCGTGTGAAAGCGGGCCGACGTTGATGCCGTCAGTCGCTTGCAGCTTCTCATAAAGCGCTTTGACGTCCTCAAAGGCACCCGTGCGAAACGCCACGTGGTTGACTGAATTGGGTGGATCCTCGTCCGAACGAGTGGCAATCATCGCAATCTGGTGATGCTCGTCCGGATTCTGACTCAGGAACAGGATCTCGGGCGCGTTCTCGGCAATGGGACCGCGATCGGTGACCTCAAAGCCGAGCACGTTGGTATAAAAGTCGAGCATCTTGTCTTGATCGCGGACGTAAAGGACCGCATGTGACCAGGTCAGGTTCATGGTGATCTCCTTGATGTTCAGGTGAGGTGTAATTTCTGCGCGAGCGCATCGATCAGGTCATCGAGCGTCGTGGTCTCTGTCGTGTGGCCAAAGACGATGCGATCCGGGCGCACAATCGCGGCCGCGCTGTCCGTGAACAGGCGGTCGAAATGACCGCGCGTCGCCTCGAGCCCGTCCAGCGTAACGATGCTGGCGCCAATGCGCTCGAGCACCGCTTGCGATTGCGCAGACATCTCGGTGTCAGCGTCGCTTCTGGTGACCAGCGCAAATCCGGATCCGAGTTGCTCATCCAGCCGAAACTCGCGGCCATCCGCATCGCGCACGATGGGTTGGCTGAACAAGTAACCGGTAGAGCCGGTATCGCTGACCTGGTCCAGCATCACCGCGCCGTCGCGCAGCGGGGGTTGTTCGCGACCCTGTCCGTAACCTGAGGACTGCAGGGCAGGGGGCGTTTCCGGCGGCGTTTGATCTGCCCGCTCGGCGCGTTCGACGTCTGCCAGATGTTCCATCAGCCGGCCAATGGAGACTGCCCACTCCACCAGGTCCCGGGCGTGGGCGTCCCGCTCGGCGTGGTAGGTGTCGAGCAGCTTGTCGTCAGCAATGCCGCGCACAACCATCGGCAGTTTCCAGGCCAGATTGATCACGTCGCGCATACCGGCGTTCATGCCCTGGCCGAGAAATGGCGGCGTTTGATGGGCGGCATCACCGGCTATGAAAACATTGCCAACTCGCCAATGATCGGCGGTTGCAGCATGGAATTGATAAACGGCGGCGCGGCGAATCTCATAGGTGTCTCGCGGCGTCCACGGATCTATCAGTGATTGGATCGTTTCGGTTTCCAGCATGTGCTCAGCGGTTTCACCTTCGTTCATGCGGAATTCCCATCGCCGATAGGGGTCTTTAGTGCAGACGTAGGTGCTGAGACGGTCCGGATCGCAGACCTGCACCGTGGCGTTGTCCAGCGTGTGTCCCGCTTTGACGGTCACGTCTACCACCAGCCAGTCGTGGTCGTAACCCAGGCTCTGCCACTCGATGCCGTACTGGCGACGGGTCGAGCTGGATGCGCCATCGCACGCAATCAGATATCGCCCGCGTATCTCCGTGGCCTCGCCACCGGCATTGGGCGTTGCCGTGATGCTCACGGTGCCGCCGTTGTCTTCCAGGTTACCCGCCTCGTAGCCGACGAAGGCGGTGACGTTGGGGTGACTCAGCGCTTCGTTTCTCAGATACCCCTCGAGCTCAGGCTGGTCGAACATGTTCATGGGCTGCCAGCCGTTCACGCCGAAGTCCGTGGCTTCGCTGCCGAAGAGCCACTCGCGGCGGCTGTTCGCGAAGCCGGCGCGATCACCCGGGCGTACGGATTGCATGATTTCATCCACCGCTTCGCCGCGGCCCACACGCTGCAGGGCGCGGACAATTTCCCCGTCCAGATTGACCGCCCGGGGTAGTCGGTAGACTTCTTCGTCGCGCTCGATCGCGGCAATCTTCAGTCCGGCTTCGCCGAACAGGATAGCTGCCGTGGCGCCTACCGGTCCCAGACCCACGATGATGACGTCAAATTCAGATTGGCTCGACATTGGATTTATTTATTGACTCTATTCAAAAATGAACGTTATCATTTATGACTCTAGTCAGTCAACAACTTGAAATGGTCTAACCGCCTGAAATGAGCACCGAAATTGCAGAGTTGGAACGCGCCGTCAGCAGCGACGACCTTTCCCGGGTAGAGCGCAAGCGCTGTAATGCGCGGTTGCGGATCATCCGGGCGGCTGAACGCCTGATGGTCGAAGGACCCATCGACGAAGTCACCATTGCGGACATCACCCGCGCGGCAGACGTCGGTCATGGCAGCTTCTATTTACACTTCAAGTCCAAGCACGAGGTGCTCGTGCCGATCATTCAGGATCGCGCGGCACGGTGGGATGGACATGTGCGAGATCATCTCGGCGCGCTCGAGGATCCCGTGGAAGTCCTCGCGTTTACCACGCGGCACATGGCCCGGGTGGCACTCGAAGATCCACTGTGGCGCTGGTTCCTGATTCATTCGGGTGTGCCGATGGAAGATATGGCCGCGGCGGTGGGACGGTTTGGTGCACGGGATTTTCAGGCGGGATTTGCGTCGGGCCGGTTGGCCGTGCCTGATATGGAGGTCAGTAACCGGTTCATCCTGGGCGCTTACGTCAGCACGCTGCTCGGCTGCGTGGATATGGACACCAATGCGGCGGCCGACGCCATCGATATCATGGTGGAGTTGCTGCTCCGCGCTGTGGGGCTGGCGGCGGACGAGGCCGCAGACTTTGCGCACCGGCCGTTGAGAGAACTGCGGCCAATGCCCTGAGAGTCAACAAACGAATCGACAATTGAGGAGAGAACAGTGAAATTAGCAACGTATACGACGGCTTCGAACGCAACCCCGCGCGTTGGTGTGGTAGTGGATGACACCATTGTCGATCTGGCGTCCTGCGGAGATTTTCCATCGGACATGACGGCGCTGCTTGCGGCCGGCATTGATACCGCAGCCATCGAAGGCGCGCTGGACGCCGGTGAGCGCGTGCCGCTTACCGAAGCGACGCTCAAAGCGCCGGTCATGAACCCCGGGAAGATTCTCGCCATTGGCCTCAACTATGGTGATCACATTGAGGAGACCGGCTCGGAGGCGCCCAAGCACCAGGTCTGGTTCAACAAGCAGCACAACTGTGCCAACGGTCCCTATGACGGGATAAATCTGCCCATTGCGTCGGAGAAGCTCGACTACGAGGCGGAGCTTTGTCTTGTCATCGGCAAACGCTGCAAGCACGTGCCGCGCGATCGGGCCCACGAGGTGATCGGCGGGTACTTCTGCGGCAATGACGTCAGCGTGCGGGACTGGCAGATCCGTGTGCCGACCTTTCAGATTGGCAAGTCTTTCGACACCCACGGGCCCATGGGGCCGTGGCTCGTGACGCCGGAGGAAGTGGGTGACCCCCATGATCTTGACATCCGCTGTCTGGTCAACGGCGAAGAGCGGCAGAGCTCCAACACGAAACACCTCATCTTTGATTGCTACGACGCCATCGAGCACCTGACCCAGGCGTTTACCCTCGACGTGGGTGACGTCCTCTTCATGGGCACGCCCAGCGGTGTCGGCGTGGCGATGAAGCCGCCAAAATGGCTGGTGGAAGGTGATGTCGTGCGCGTGGAAATCGACAAGCTCGGCTATATCGAGAATACCGTCGTTCCGGAACCGGAAGGTACAATCATCGGTTGATCTATCTCGTTCGGACGATGCCATGATCAACTTCGATGACGCGCCCGTCTTCGCGCCGCTCTGTCTGGATGCCTTGAGCGCGCGGGTAGCGGAGCAGGCGGGCTTTACCTGTGGCTACGTGTCTGGCGGTGCGCTGGGATATCAACATGCGGTCAGCGAGGCGCTTTTGTCCATCGACGAGCTTGCCGACGTGGTCCGCCATGTCACCGCCCGTTCCAACCTGCCGATCATCGTGGACGGTGGTGTCGGCTTTGGTGATGCGGTGCACCTCACCCGCGCGCTCAACGTGTTCGAGGCAGCAGGGGCGGCGGCTATCGAGATTGAAGATCAGGTGGCGCCCAAACGCGTCAGCCATCACCGTGGCCTCGAGCATCTCATCCCTCAGTCGCAGATGGTCGACAAAGTGAAGTTTGCGGTGGATGCGCGCCGCAGCGAAGGATTCCTCGTCATCGCGCGCACCGGCGGCGTGAAAAACGAGTCGTTCATGGCGGCGTGCGAACGGGCGAACGCTTACGCCGAAGCCGGCGCTGATATGGTGCTCATCATGCCGGAAGCAAAGGAAGACTGGCTTGCGCTCAAAACGAACGTGCGCGCGCCTATTGCAACCTTTGGCGCAATGGGAGGGCGGTCAGCCGATGAGTGGCGAGAGCTTGGCGTAGCGCTCGTGATTGATCCGTTCACGCCGCAGGTGCTTGCCCTGCGGGCGGTCAAAGATGCCTATGACCACTTCATGGCGGACGGTCATACGGGCGTGGCGGCCGGTGACGTATTTGCCCTCTATAACAAGCTGGACGATATCGCCGGTTTTGCCGAACTCTACGCGATCGAGGATCAGACGACCGAACGTCCCGATTGAGCCCCGTCTCGTCAGGCCGCGGCGATGTTTTCTACGTCGACGCTGTCGGCGGCTGTGGTTCCATCCATCAAACGATACTCGGAAAAATCCGGGTGCTTCATTTCTTTGAGGTATTGCCGCGGCGGAAACGGGTAGAGATTAGGCATGCCCGTTGCGTCCATGTACCAGCTCGTGCAGCCACCTGTTACCCAGACGGTGTTCGGCAAAGCGGCGCGCATCGACTCGTTGTAGGTTTCCATCGCCTCGTCGCGCGCGGCAATGGCTGCGAGGCCTTCCGACTTCATCTTGTTCAGCATGCTGATGATGTAATCGACCTGATGCTCGGAGATGGTGATGAGCGACAGATTGCCGACCGGTCCGGTCGGGCCCTCCAGCAGCCAGAAATTCGGAAATCCGGGTACGGCAACGGCTCTGTGCGCGCGTGGCGCGCCGCCCCAGGTTTCGCCGAGGTCTTTACCGTTCTCGCCGGTCACCTTGGTGGGCAGAATGAAAGCGCCCGGGTTGAACCCGGTTGCGAGCACCAGGACGTCGAGCTCGTGGACTTCACCGTCGGCGGTCTCCACGCCTTCGGGGACGATGCGCGTGATGTCGTCGGTCACCAGGTGGGCGTTATCGCGGGAGATGGCCGGGTAGAAGTCCGAGCAGAAGATCAGGCGTTTGCAGGCTGCCTGGTAGTCCGGTGTCAGCTGCTGGCGCAGCTCAGGATCCGGCACGTTGTTCTCGAGATTTTTCAGGCAGACGCGGCTGATGAGTCCTTGTTTGCCTGTGTCGCCCACCGTGGCCGCGCCGAACGTGCGCACCAGCGCCTCGAAGTAATAGCGATAGCCGATGCGCATGAGGAACGGAAACCACTTCATCAGGCGTTTGTAGGTTTTCGAGTACGCCTTCTGCGGCAGCGGCACCATCCATTGCGGGGTGCGCTGGAAAACGTGCATCTCACCCACTTTGTCGGTGACTTCGCCGACAATCTGCGCCGCGGTGGAGCCGGTGCCGATGATGCCAACGCGTTTACCCGTGAGGTCGACGTCATGGTTCCAGCGTGCGGAGTGAAAGCAATCTCCGGCAAACGAGTCGAGCCCTTCGATGTCTGGATACATCGGGTGATGCAGCACGCCGGTGGCGCCGATGACAACGTCATACTCGAGCGTCTCGCCGGTGCCGGTGGTCAGATGCCAGAGGGGCGCCTCGTAGCGGAGATCCGTCACGGGCGTGTTGAAGCGCACGATGTCCGTGACACCAAAATCGTTTGCCGTCTTCTCCATGTAAGCCTGGATCTCGGGGCCGTAAGAGTAGCGGTGGGTCCAGTCGGGATTCAGCGCAAAGCTGAAGGAGTACCAGCGCGAGGCCACGTCGCAGGAGAGGCCGGGGTAGCTGTTTTCCCGCCAGGTGCCGCCAACCCGGTCGGCTTTCTCGAAGACGGTGAGGTCGGTGTAGCCGGCTTCTCTCAGCTTCACGACGGCGGCGATGCCGGACATGCCGGCGCCGATGATGGCAATACGTGGCTGGTGACCCGAGGCGGCCCAGCCGCCGGGGGACTGTGCGGGCATGTTCATGATGGATCCCGATTATTGACGTCGTGTCAATAAAGTATATTTTTATTGACAGAGTGTCAATAGAGGTAAAAAATGTCGACGAAACAGATAGTTGGATAAAGTCATCGCTTCGGTACGAACCCAGAGAGTGCGCCGCTCGCCGGCCGCTGCCCGCGCCGAGATCATCCGCGCCGCGGAGGCGGCCCTCGAGAACGTGCCATTCGGCGAGCTCACCGTCGACGTGGTAATGAGCCATACGAGCATGACCCGCTCGTCGTTCTATCACTACTTTTCCGGTCTCGATGAAATTGCGGTGGGACTCCTCGACCAGATTGAGCGGGACATCCGCGCCTCGGTCGATGACTGGCTGAAGGGCGAGACGGACGACCCCGACTACCGGGCCGCAACGGCTGTGCACTTCGAGAAGATGTTCACCACGATCCAGTCGCATCGCGCGGCGCACGTTGCGGTCGCTCAAGCGGCCAGCGGCAACCGCCGCGTTTACGTCGAGTGGCAACGCAGGGTCGTGGGCTATTTTGTCGATCTGACAGCCGGGTTCATACGGCGCCAGAATGCCATGGGTCGAAGTGCGGTGACCGATCCGGAGCGCATTGCCAACGCGCTGCTTTTGATGAACAACGCGGTGGTCAATGACAGCCTGTCGCAGGATGCGCCCGACACCCCTGAGAATCTGGCAAAGACCATTGCCACCATCTGGAATGCGACCATCTACGGCGCCGAGCGGGACTGAGCCGTCAGCTCAGCCAGATTGTATCTAATGACAAGCGAACGTTACCGGACCCAACACAAGCGTCGTCTAGCCTACATGCCCTGGTTGTACGATTCGTTGAAACCGGCACAGCGGGAGTGGGCTCAAGCCTGGCAGGCTGAGGTGCAGGCGGAGCTTGCCGACCTCGAGACGGTGGAGATTGGCCGCAACGTCTTCATTGCACCCCAGGCGCAGATTTTTGCCGAGCCCGGGCGCACCGTTCGCATCGGCGATGGCGTACGGATCGCGGCGGACTGCGTGCTGCACGGACCGATTACTGTTGGCGATCACGTTTCCGTGAACCACCACGTCACCATGGATGGCGGCAGGGCGGGAATTACGATCGGCGCGCATACGCGGATTGCCGCTTATGCGACGCTCTTCGCCTTTAATCACGGGATGGCGGCTGGTCAGCTCGTGCGTGAGCAGCCGGTGACTTCGAAAGGCATCCTCATCGGTGCAGATGTTTGGATCGGCGCCCAGGCGGGAGTTGTCGACGGCGTGACGATTGGCGATGGGGCGGTTGTCGGGATGAACGCCCAGGTGACCCGCGATGTCGAGCCCTATGGGGTCGTGGCCGGCAATCCTGCTGAAATCATCGGTCGACGGGAGTAGTTCCGTCAGTCTGCAGCCTCCAGCGCGTTGTAACCGAACAGGCTGTCCATTGTCCGGCTGCCTGCCTTACCCGCGGCGCGATTGCGCGCCCAGGCTTTGATGCCGGTCAGATGAAACACGGTTGCGTTGCGCCGTGAGCCGTTCTGGATACCTGCGGTGCGGCTCCGGCGCAGGTCTTCGTAGCGCTTCAAGCTCTCGGCAATGCGCCTCCCCTGGTCGAGGCAGGCGGCAAGCACTGCGCCGTCCTCGATGGCCATGGCCGCGCCCTGAGCCATGAAAGGCAGGGTGGGGTGGCAGGCGTCTCCCAGCAGCGTGACATGACCTTTGCCCCAGCTGGGCATGGGCGGGCGATCATAGAGTGCCCACTTGAACAGGGAGTTGCGGTCGGCGTTGTCGATCAGCGTCTGGATGTCGCTGTGCCAACCGGCAAAGTCTGCTTTCAGCTCGTCGTAGTCACCGCGTTCGGTCCAGGACTCAACCTCCCAGCCCTCTTTCTCGACCACACAGACACAATTCACCAGCTCTCCGCGGCGCACGTAGTAATG
>JAAUXY010173172.1_pt1 | contig 12003 bp, 9 predicted proteins | sample 7278121 | NCBI WGS metagenome assembly JAAUXY01 (sample SAMN14350117, study PRJNA611818) | marine sediment metagenome | isolation source: surface marine sediment (1.8m) | place: French Polynesia: Moorea | collected 2018-08 | reverse complement strand
GCGCCCGAAGGCGTGGAGGACGTGTTCTCGTTCCACCGCTCGACCGATTTCGATCACGTGGCCGAGGAATGCCGGGCGGTGCGCGAGCGGGTCGGGGTGACCGAGATCTCCGGCTTTGCGAAGTACGAGATCGACGGACCGGGCGCGCGCGGCTGGCTCGATCGCATGCTGGCCTGCCGCCTGCCGCGGCCGGGCCGGATGACGATTGCGCCCATGCTGAACGAGGGCGGCAAGATCCTGGGCGACTTCTCGCTGGCCAATCTGGGCGACGGTGCGGATGGGGCGGACCGGTTCTTCCTGCTCGGCTCCGGCCCGGCCGAGCAGTACCACATGCGCTGGTTTACCCAGCACTTGCCGGCGGACGGATCGGTGCGGGTGGAGGCCTGTGGGCTTGGGCTGGTCGGGCTGTCGATCGCCGGCCCCGAGGCGCGTGATGTGCTGGCCAAAATCACCCTGGAAGATGTCGGCGCTGAAGCGTTCAGGTTCATGGACGTGCGCCAGATCGATGTCGGGCCGGTCCCGGCCCGGGTGGCGCGGGTCAGCTTCACCGGCGACCTCGGCTACGAGATCTGGGTCGCGCCGGAATACCAGCGCGCGCTCCTGAACCTGATCCTGGAGGCCGGCGCGGAGCACGACATCCGCCTGTTCGGCGCCCGCGCGCTGAACAGCCTGCGCCTGGAAAAGGGCTACGGCAGCTGGGCGCGCGAGTATCGGCCGATCTACACGCCCGCTGAGGCCGGGCTCGACCGCTTCGTCGCCGCCGACAAGAACGCGGATTTCGTCGGCCGCGCTGCGTTCACCGACGAGCCGAAGAACGGCGCCGCGCGGAAGCTGTGCCATTTCAAGGTCGACGCAAGTGACGCGGACGCGATCGGTGACGAAGCGATCTGGTTGAACGGGGACGCGGTCGGCTGGGTCACGTCCGGCGGCTACGCGCACCATGCGCAGGCCTCTATTGCGATGGGCTACATCCCGGCCGAGACCGCCGACGCTGCAGAGGGCTGGCAGGTCGAGATCCTGGGCGACCAACGGCCGGCAAAGCTGCTGCCCGAGCCTCTGTTCGACCCACAGTCGAGCCGATTGAGGGGCTAGCGTCGGTCACTCCGAATGCTTGGCGCGCCGCGCCAACCCCCCTCCCTCAATCCCTCCCCGCGGAGGGGGAGGGAGGCTCAGCGGCGACGGCACTTGCTTCCCTCCCCCTGGCGGGGAGGGACCAAGGGAGGGGGGCGGCGCAGCCGGCTCTGGTAAGTCTAGAGCGCCCTAACGCCGGAACGGCACGCCGCCGATGCCCTCGCCGCGCAGGTCGCGGGGCGGGGCCCAGGTGTCGGGGTCGACAATCAGAGCGGCGACGGCGTCGGCCGCGGCCTCCAGGAGACGCTCGCCCTTCTCCGCATTCGCTTTGGCCGGATTGCCCGAGACACCGTTGGCAGTCATGTGCGCGAACGGCCGCCAGCGGTAGCTCGCTTGCCCCGCGCCCAGAAATCCGTTGCCGCGGTCGGTCGCCAAGGATCCCAGATTCAAGCGGTCGACCAGGTCGGGCTCCAGCACCAGCATCATCGAGGTCTCGCCCTCGCACGCGTGCATGATGCTCTGCTGATCCTCAAGCAGCGCGGCGATGGCGTCCGCGCCTTCGGTGGCATAGGTGGTGGCCACGACGGTGGCGCCGAGCTCGGCGGTGAGCTGGTCGGCGGCCGCCTGCATGGCCCGGATATTGCCGCCATGACTGTTGGAGATGAGAACGTCGGAAAATCCGTGGCGGACGAGGCTGCCGATCAGGCAACGCAGCACACCGACGAAAGTATCGTGGTCGAGCGTGAAGGTGCCGCCGAACGGCATGTGATGCTCGGACAGGCCGGACCAGAGGACGGGCGCCACCACGGTCGGGCGGGAGGCGAAGGCCTTGCGCGCGGCGCGCACCGCGACCTCACCGCCGATGCGGGTGTCGGTCATCACCGGCAGATGCGGGCCATGCTGCTCGGTCGCGGCGATCGGCAGGATGACCACCGCGTTGCGGTTGGCCAGATCGCGCAGCTCCTGCGCCTTTAGCTTCGCCCATTCGACTTCCGGCATGGTTTCTCCCTCCGCGCGGTTCTGAGATCGGCAGCGGCACCGCCCCGGTGCCAGTTGTCAGGCGAGCATAGAATGACGCTCGCTCGAAGTCGCCTGCGGACACGGGCAGAGCCGGGCCTCTTGACGAAACGCGCATAGCGGGCTGTCTGACCAAGTGACAAAACCCACGGTCCTTCATTCAAGTGACGGCTACACTTTGGGCTCTTCCGGGCAATTGCCCGGATCTCGGCCGTGGGATCCGCCGTTTCCGGTCGCAAGCATGCTTCTCGGCACCAGGGGTGAGCACGGCAGTCTCGGGGAGGCGTCCATGCTCAGCAGATTGCTCTACAGAATCGTCCTGTTCTTCTCCAGGAACCCCCGGGTTCTGCCGGGGACCGTCGCAGGGCTGGTCGTACTCATCGCCGTCTCGCTGATCGGCACCAAGGCCTATCAGTGGTCGGACAGAGACCAGCAGCGGGGTGCGATCCCCATCGCGAACGGCGCCTTTGGCGAAGACTACGCCACGCCGATTTACCTTGATCAGGGATGGGACGAAAACGACAGCCTGTGGTTCTACAACACGACCCAAGGCTCGGGGCTGATGCCCTACGACTTCTTCCTTGTTCTGGAACAAAAGGATTCAGAGGAGCTGTTCCGCTCCGATGCCAATATCGACCGGTTTCGCTACCTGCCGCAGGAGCCGACCGGTTTCAATCCGGATGGTCTGCCAGTCGGGTTGGTGAAGGACGAGTATCAGGGCAACGACTACGTCGGTTTCACCTGCGCCGCCTGCCATACCGGGCAGGTCAACTTCAAAGGCCAGGCGATCCGCATCGATGGCGGACCGGCCATGGCCGACATGGTCACGTTCTTGCGCGACCTGCAAAAGGCGTTGGAAGCCACCCGGGATCAGGCCGACAAACGAGCGCGGTTTGTCAGCAACGTCCTCGCCTTGGACCAGAACTATGGATCGGAAAAGGCGGTCCTAAGCGACCTGGCCAAATGGACCGATGTCATCACCCTCTACAACATCGTCAACCGCAGCACTTACAAGGGCATCAAGCTGGAATATGGCTACGCGCGGCTGGATGCCTTCGGCCGGATCTACAACCGCGTGGTCCAGCACGTCATCAACAAGAAGCAGGTCAGGGACAAACTCGCACGGGCGTCAGATCCCAATGGCAGGCGTATCCTGAACAATGAGCAGATCGACAAGGTGCTGGACGAGGTCGGCGAGACAATTCTGGGCGACGATGAATTCAGCCTGATCGTCGATCGATTGCTCTCAGGCGAAAATGGAAATCCAAGGCTGGGGCTGAAGGACTTCCTGTACGTCCGGAACGAGATCTTCAATCCACCCAATGCGCCGGTCAGCTATCCATTCCTCTGGGATATCGCGCAATCCGACTATGTGCAGTGGAACGGTCTCGCCAGCAACGCGCCGCCGGGGCCACTCGGCCGGAATGCGGGCGAGGTCATCGGGGTCTTCGGCATTCTCGACTGGCAGGAAGACGAGAGATGGCTGACTAGATTGGCCGGTTTCAGCCTGTCCGGCTTTATCAGCGGCCAAGACAGCAAGCGCAAACAGGTCCACTTCAAGTCTTCGATAGACCTGTTCAACCTGCAGCGCCTGGAGAGCCACCTTCGCACCCTGCAATCGCCGAAGTGGCCGTTCTGCCGGCGCGAAGAGGGCGGGCATAACGTCAGCTACTACCTGTCTAAGAGCGATGATCCCAACACACCGCCGGAAGAACGCGTTTGTTCCGGCAACGACGAAATGTTCGATGAGGAACGGGTGGAGCGTGGCAAGGTGCTTTATGCTCGGCTCTGCGAATCCTGTCATGAAGTGATCGACCGAGAGGATTGGGACCGCAAGGTCATCGCCAAGATGTCCTCGCTCAGGAAGGTCCGGACCGATCCGGCGATGGCCCGGAACGGCGTCGGATACCTGGGCAAGTCGGGCAACTTCGAGCACACCTACCAGGGCGCCGGCGTCGGTCCGGTCATCGTCGAAACCAACGCGCCAGTGGCCGAGATCCTGACCGCGGCCACCAAAGGTGTCCTGGCAACACCGGATCCGGACAAATGGTTTTTCCAGCGCTGGGCGGAGTGGGCGTATGTCCTCGTCATGTCGTTTGCTGACAATAGCATCAAGTCCAGCGTCAAGAAGGGCGACTACGATCCCGATACGACGGCGGAGCCCTATCGCTCGCTGCTGGCCTACAAGGCCCGCTCGCTGAACGGGATCTGGGCTACGGCGCCCTACCTGCACAACGGCTCCGTTCCGACGCTCTACGACCTGCTGCTGCCGGCGAAGACCGACGATGGCGGGGCGGCGCGGCCCGCGAAGTTCTTGGTTGGCGCGCGCGAGTTCGATCCGGAGAAGGTCGGTTTTGTGAGCGACGGCTATGACGGCTTTGTGTTCGACACGAGCAAGCGTGGCAATCGGAACACCGGGCATGAATACGGCGCCGGAAAGCTCAGCCACGACGAACGGCTCGACCTGCTGGAATATCTGAAGACGCTCTAGAACCACCCGGCGGCACAAGGGGAGGACTGGTCATGCCTGCGGCGGCGACAGACTATCTGGCCGAATACGACAACGCGGCGGAGGCCGACAAGTTTCCGCTGGTGCACAAATGGATGAAGCAGGAGCCGCTGCCGTTCTTCAAACAACTGCGCGCGATGCGCCCGGTGCTGGTCACCCCCGAGTGCACGCTGGTCACCCAGTTCACCGACATCCGCGACTTGCTGCAGATGCCCAAGATCTTCACGGTCGACCTCTACAAGCCGAAGATGGGGGTCACCGACACCGATGTCGGCTACTTGATGGCGCACGACGACGACGCCCTGCATTACCGGGAGAAATCCCTGATGGAGGGCATGCTGAACCGCGAGGACCTGCCCCGCATCCGGAAACTGGTCGCCAAGACGTCGCAGGAGATCCTCGATGCGGCAGGCGAGAACAAGATCGAGGTCGTCAACCAGTACTGCCGCATGGTCCCGGCCCGTCTGGTACGGGATTACTTCGGCCTGGACGGGATCGACCTGGAAGACCTGATCCGCTGGTCGTTCTGGAACCAGTACGACGCATTCCACAATCAGCCGTTCGATCTGAACCCGGAGGCCAAGTTCAAAGAGATCGTCGACAACCACAACAAGGTGTCCGAGGAACTCGTGGCCTACATCACGGTGCTGATGGGCCGCAAGCTGGTCAAAGTGAAGATCGAACGGCTGTTCAGTCCGCTGCTCGCCCCGTTCCGGATGATTTCAGGCCTGTTCGGTCGGCTTCGCGGCCGGGAGGCGGAGGGCACGAAGGATGACATCGTGCTGCGCATGCTGCGCTCTTCCTTCGCTGACGAGGTGGAATTCCCATTGGACCGCGTCGGCGTCAACGCCGGCGGACTGCTGATCGGCGCGATCGAGACCACGTCGCAGGCCGTCGCGCAGACCATCGCGTTCTTCCTGGAAAGGCCGGATCTGCTCAAACGGGCCAAAGAGGCGGCCGCGCGGGACGATCCGGCCGCGTTCGATGCGATGGTCTGGGAGGCGCTGCGCTTCGTGCCGATCAGCCCCTACATGTTCCGACAGGCCTCGAGCGACTACACCATCGCCAAGGGCACCGACCGGGAGACACGGATCGACGCCGGCACCAATGTCCTGCTGATCACCCAGTCCGCCATGTTCGATCCCTATGCCTATGAGGACCCTGAGGCGTTCAACCCACAGCGGAACTGGTATCACCACTTCAACTTCGGCTTCGGCTCGCACGAATGCCTCGGCAAATACGTTGGGATGGTCATGATCCCCGAGATGGTGCGCCACGTGATCCGGAAGCGCGACCTGCGCAGCGCGGGACCCATCGACTACAGTTACGGCCCGTTCCCGGAGAAATTCGAGCTTGAATGGGCCTAAGCCGGCGACCTTGGCGCGTCGTTCAGGTCGGGCGGGACGACTGGCCCGAGGGGTTCACCCGCTGCGCGGCAAACCGGTTCGCATCGGTCAGCGGGCACACGCGGCCGGCGCGGGCCAGGCCGAAAGCCGGCATGGCGCCATACAGCGTCTCATAGCGCTGGTTCTCGACCAGATAGGTCTCGTGCCAGATGCCGATATCGCCGTCATAGCCGACCTTGCGCGTGAAGTCGCGCCAGGCCGGGGCGTGGCCCAGGTTCGGGTCGTTGGCGTAGCGGTCCAGATGCTCGAAGGAGCGCCAGTACTGGACCATCATGAAATCGGCGAAGCCGGAATAGCCTTCGGTGTGCAGGAGCCCGAGGTCGCGGTCGGTCCGGAGCTCGGCCATCATGCGGCCCATGGCACACTGCATCCACAGGACCTTGTGCAGTTTCCAGGGCCGGCGGACGCGCATGCCGACCAGGAAGACGACGAAGTCGCCGTCGAGCTCGGCGGAGTACAGCTTGGGCAGCGGGCCGGTCATGCGGCGCCTCAAGCAATGGCGTTCGTATGGGGTACGGCCTGAAAGGACGGGCGGATCAGGGCGGGCATTCGGGATTGGTCCGATAATGGTTCGGCCGTGACCGAACCCTGATTAGTCGATTCTGCTCTAGCTTGGCAGGCGGAAAAGGGCGCGACGGGCGCTCGGGAACCAAACAGACTCCGGACGGGTCAGGCAACGGACGGTCAGGGACATGCCCTATCAACTCATCCTCGGCAACAAGGCGTATTCGAGCTGGTCGCTGCGCGCGTGGCTGCTGTTTCGGCCGTTCGAGATCGCGTTCGAGGAACAGGTGGTGCCGCTGTACACCGACGCGTTCGACCGCTTCCGCGAAGCGAGCTTTCCAGCCCGACAGGTTCCGGCTCTTTTCGTGACCCAGGGCGGAGAGCGCGCGGTGGTGTGGGACAGCCTGTCGATCGCCGAGTTCTTGCACGAACATCACCCGGAGGCTGGGATTTGGCCCTCGAACCCGGAAGCCCGCGCCGCCGCGCGCAGCCTGTGTGCCGAAATGCACTCCGGTTTCCAGGCGTTGCGATCGGCCATGCCGATGAACCTCCGGCGGACGTTCGCGCGCTTCTCGCCCGATGAAGAAACGCGCGCCGACATCGATCGGGTCGTCGGCCTATGGCGTTGGGCAAGTGGCCGCTGGGGTGACGGCGGGCCTTATCTGTTCGGGCGGGAATTCACCGCGGCCGATGCCTTCTTTGCGCCCGTGGCCGCCCGGTTCAGGACCTACGCGTTCGATCTCGACGACGCTGCCGGCGCCTATCGGGACGTACTGTTGAGCCACCCGGCCACCGTTGAATTCTACGAGGCGGCGCAGGCCGAAACCTGGGTCCTGCCCCATGTCGAACTGGAAGAGAGCTAAGGGCCGCTGCAGCATGATCCTGGTCGGCCAGTACGATTCCCCGTTCGTGCGCCGGGTGGCCATCGCGCTGCATCACTACGGCCTGCCGTTCGAGCGGCGGGTGATGTCCGTGTTCGCCGATTTCGAGGCCATGCTGGAGGTGAACCCGCTGGGCAAGGTCCCGTCCCTGATCCTGGACGACGGCGAGACGCTGTTCGATAGCCGCGCGATCATCGACTACCTGGACGGCCTCGCGCCCGCGGCCAGGAAGCTGGCCCCCGTCGAGGAGCCCGATCGCCGCCGGGTGCTGAAGATCGAGGTGGTCGGGATCGGTCTGGCCGAGAAAGTCTACGAGCGCGGCCTGGAATATTCGCGGCGCGCGCCAGGCACCAGCGATCCGAACTGGCGCGCCCGGCTTGAGGCACAGATCGGTTCGGCTGTGCACTGGCTGGAAGATCTCAATCCGTCCCCATGGCTGTATGGCGACAGGTTTACCCGCGCCGACTTGGCGGCCGCCGTCGCCATGCAATACCTGGCTCGCGTGGTTCCGGAACTCGATAGCCCGAAGCGGTATCGCCGCCTCCATGCGCATCGAGAACGGTGCGAGACGCTCGACGCCTTTGCCGCAGTCCAGGACTCCCGGGACGAAGCCGTGGCCAGCGGTTGGCGGCCTGAGTCCGGTTCGGACTAGCGACCAGCGTTAGCTAGCTGTGGAAAGCTGCAGCCCACGCTCACACGTTCATCCAGCCGCCGTCGACCAGCAGATCTTCCGCGGTGATGTAGGAGGCCTCGTCGCTGCCGAGGAACACCGCCGCGTTGGCCATGTCGAGCGGCGTGCCCGCCCGACCGAGCGGCGCCTGGCTGACGATCATCTGGGTGTAGTCTTCCCAGACGCTCTCGGCGACGTTGACCCGCTTGACGAACTCGGTGCGCGCGATGCCGGGGCTGAGTGCATTCACCCGAATGCCGCGCGGCCCCAGTTCAGCGGCCAGCGTGCGGGCAAACGAGCGCACCGCCGACTTGGTGGCGAAGTAGAGCGAGCCGGTGGGCACCCCTTTTTCGTGCACCGCCGAGGCGGTGAGGATGATGCTTCCTCCATTGCTCATCAGCGGCAGCAGCTTCTGCACCGTGAAGAAAACCCCCTTCACGTTGATGTCGAACTGCTTGTCGTAGGCTGCCTCGTCGACGTCTTCGATCGGCAAGAAGATGCCGAGACCGGCATTGGCGAACAGGATGTCGACCCGGCCGAGCTTTGACTTGGCTTCTCCGGCCAACGAGTCCAGATCGGCGATCACGCTTGAATCGGCCCGGCATCCGAAGGCCTCTTCGCCCAGTTCATCGACCGCCTTGTCAAGGCGCTGCTGATCGCGACCGGTGATGAGCACGCGGGCGCCCTCTTCCAGATAGCGGCGCGCGGTTTCAAGGCCGATCCCGCTCGAGCCGCCGGTGATCACGGCCATCTTTCCGGCCAATCTGCCCTGAGCTGCATGCGCGTTCATCGAAATGCCCCCGTTTTGCACCTGCACCCGGCAAAGTGTCGGGCCCGCACCTCGGAGACGTCTATGGGTCTTAGTGCCGCGTGACGCGGTGTCACGGACTGGGAACAGCGGCTGGAGACCCGTGAGCCTCAACGTCGAGGTCTGGCGGTTCATCGCGCCACACGACTCGTCAGTGCTGTTTCTTCAACCCACGCAAGAATGAATTCGGCCGCTCAAGGTTAATCATCATCATCGAAATGTCATAAAATCTCGCCGAATCAGTGATTTGGGGGAAATTTATCTTAATCGATTGTCAATCCGGCCGCCGTATACCAGGGCGCTCGGGGAGCAATTGGGACGAATGCTTCAGCGTCCGATTACGGGTGACATGATGCGGGCACGCGCGACTCACGGTGACAAAGGCCCTACTGCGCTGCAGAGCTACGCCTCTCAGCTTGGGCTACTGGTCGAACGCAAGCACACCCTCGCAGCGCTGCAGGAACAGAAGCGGCGCGCGGAGGAAGCCGCCGCTCGGGCCAATTCACTGCTGCTCGAGGCGGAATCGGCGAACCGCGCCAAAACCGAATTCCTGGCCAACATGAGCCACGAGTTGCGCACGCCGCTGAATGCGATTGTCGGGTTCTCCGAGATGATTATTCGCAAGGAAGTGGGCGAGGTCTCCGACAAGTACGTCGAATATGCCCGGGATATCCTGCGTAGCGCGCTGCACCTGTCAGAGGTGATCGGAGACATCCTCGATCTGTCGAAAATCGAGGTGGGCCGGTACGAGCTCAACGAGATCGAGATCGATCTCGTCACGCTGATCCATAGCGTCGTGAGGATGGTGGATCACCGGGCGAAGGAGGCCGGCGTGTCCGTTCGCCTCAGTGTGCCGCAGGACGTGCCAAAGCTGTATGCCGATGAGCGCTCCATCCGGCAGATCCTGATCAACACGATCGACAACGCAATCAAGTTCTCAAAGGAAGGTGGGGTCGTCGTGATCAACGTTCGCGTGAAGTCCGACGGCGGATTGACGCTCGAGATCATCGACACCGGGGTCGGCATACCGGATCAGGACCTGGAGCGAATTTTGAAGCCGTTTGAGCAGGTCCACGGGCCCCTGGACCGGCCGCACCAAGGCTGTGGGCTGGGCCTGCCGATCGTGAAGTCGCTGGCCGATCTGCACGGCTGCTCGACCAAGATCCTAAGCCAGGTGGGTTTGGGAACCTGCATCAGGATCGGGTTCCCGGCAGAGCGCGTCCTGCGTCCGGCTAAAGGTGCCGCGCTGCCTCAGGTCCCTGCTGATGAAGTGAAGGCCGCTAGCAACTACTGAGTGGAAGCCATGGACGGCGATCTCGCACAGCGGAGCGATACCAGCGCGATCGGGAGCGTGGTCTCGGTGACCGGGTCCCAAGTGATCGTGCTGCTCAACGACCGCGTCAGCGCACGCGACATCGCCCTTCAGGTGGGCGGACTGGTGAAGTTCCAAACCGACTATGCCTCGGTCTATGGGACGGTGACCGGGATGACCATCCCGCTGCCGTCCGACGATCCCGGCGAACGGCAAGCGAAAATCATTGAACTGGAACTGCTCGGCGAAGTCCCGCATCCGCGCGACGGAAAGCGCTGGCTGTTCAGCCGTGGCATTTCCCAGTCGCCGACCCTGGGCGACGAAGCGTTCAAGACCACGTCCGAGGATCTGGCTCAGGTCTACGCCGGAGAGACCGCCGGCACGGCGAGCATTGGGGTGGTTTCGGACGACCGCACCATCCCGGCCCGTGTCCTGGTCGACAAGTTGATCAACGGGCATTTTGCCGTGCTCGGGAGCACCGGTTCCGGTAAGTCCTGCGGGACCGCCGTGATCATCCAGCAAATCCTCGAGCAGACCCCGAACGGGCATATCCTTATCCTGGATCCCCACAACGAGTACGCCCGGGCATTCGGTGACAGCGCGGAGCTGCTGAACCCGGACAATCTCGAACTGCCCTATTGGATGCTGAATTTCGAGGAGTTGCTCGACGTGGTCACCGGCGAGCATGCGAAGTTCGGCTCGCCGGAAGCCGAGATCCTCAGCGACATCATTCCCGCCGCCAAGCGCGATTACCTAGGCGACGAGAATCCCAAGCAGCGCATCACCGCAGACACGCCCATCCCCTACCGCTTGTCGGACGTCGCCAAGCGCCTCGACGAAGAGATGGGCAAGCTGGACAACAAGGCATCGATCGAACCTTACCGCCGCATCAAATACCGGCTGAACATGCTGCAGTCCGACTCCCGGTTCAGCTTCATGTTCGGCGGGATCGGGGTGCACGACAAGATGGCGCAGATCCTGTCGCGGATCTTCCGGATTCCGGTCGACGGCAAGCCGGTCTCCATCGTCGACCTGTCCGGCGTGCCTTCCGAAATCGTCAACGTGGTGGTTTCGGTGCTGTGCAGGCTGACCTTCGATCTTGCACTGTGGAGCAACCGGGCGCTGCCAATCCTTCTGGTCTGCGAAGAGGCGCACAAATACGCTCCCTTCGAAGCGGATGTCAGATTCGAGCTCAGCCAGAAGATGCTGTCGCGCATCGCGAAGGAAGGCCGCAAATACGGCGTCTCGCTGTGCATCGTCAGCCAGCGGCCGTCGCGGCTTTCGAGCGACCTGCTATCCCAGTGCAATACCATCTTCGCCCTGCGGATGAGCAACAATGAGGACCGCGAGTTCCTGCGCGGCGCGCTCAGCGAATCGTCGCTCGGCCTGTTCGAATTCCTGCCGGCGCTGCGCAGCGGCGAAGCGATCGGCGTTGGGCCCGGTGTCGCGACCCCGTTTCGCTTCCTGTTCTCCAGCCTGCCGGACGACCGGCGCCCCGACAGCGGCGCCATCGCTGTGACCAGCGCGTGGCAAGCGGATTCCAATGACGTCGGGTTCCTGGAAACCGTGATCCGAGGCTGGCGAAACCAGCAAGGCTGAGCGCGTGACCCGTCTCGGCTGAGACGGAAGTGGCCGTGCGCCGCCGAACCGTGGTGGCCATCGCCAGGGCGCGCTCGAACGTCTAGCTTGGTACCTACCTGCTATGACCTATGACGACTTCAACGGGTTCTGCGGCGCCCTTCCGGCCACCAGCTACGTGGTTCAGTGGGGCGGTTCGCATGTCTGGAAGGTCGGCGGCAAGGTGTTCGCCATCGGCGGCTGGGGC
>JAAUXY010070182.1_pt1 | contig 12014 bp, 9 predicted proteins | sample 7278121 | NCBI WGS metagenome assembly JAAUXY01 (sample SAMN14350117, study PRJNA611818) | marine sediment metagenome | isolation source: surface marine sediment (1.8m) | place: French Polynesia: Moorea | collected 2018-08 | reverse complement strand
TCTTCAAGGCGCGACAACAGGCGCATAGCTGGGCTATGTAACTGTTGTCGCAACGCCGAAGAGGGGCGATCAGGCAAGCCAGAGGGGGAAGTTATTTCGGTAGCATTCCTAAGCATGAACTGAAAACTCGTGAACGGACGGGTCTCCCAGAGCTGTAAGCGTCCTGGCTCGTGTTTGGCAACATTACGATCCCCAGAATGTTGCGTCGCGCCCTTTGACACTCGTTTAACAGACAGCGATGGCTACCCTCCGGTTCGACTTTGTTACCCACTCCTAATGACGCTCCTGCTTAGCGCAGTTATAGTTTCATAGCAGCTCTGTGATGGTGAGTCACCAGACATTCTTTACGATGCCATTCACCCCCTTAAAATCGTCCTTTATAGCAGCCCAAGCTGCAACTTAACTTCATCGGTCATTCGGTCCTGCGTCCAAGGCGGATCCCAAACAAGCTCCACGTGAGCGTCGCTAACATCCTCGACCTGTCGGACCGTCCCCTCTACGGTTCCAGGGAAGCTTTGCGCCACGGGACACCCGGGTGCAGTCAAGGTCATCTCGATATTTACTTTCCCATCAACACCCACATTTAGCGCATAGATCAAACCAAGATCATATATGTTGACCGGAATTTCGGGATCATAAACGGTGCGCAGGGCTGCGATTACCTTTTCTTTCAAAACGTCACTATCAACCTTTGCTGCATGGTTTGGTTTGTTCAACCAGTTAGTAAATTTGGACATGGCGGTCCTCTGCTCTACTCCGTGCATACTGTACCCTCCTCATTCACAAGTGCTGCATGCATGGTATGCCACGCCAGGGTGGCACATTTCACCCGCATGGGATATTCCTTAACCCCTGTCAATACCGTGAGTTTGCCCAATAGATCAGCGGGACCACCCACTTGCTTTTCCTCGGTTAGAAGCTTATGAACTTCTTCAAACAAGGCCTCAGCATCGGCCACCGTTTTACCTTTAAGTGCCTCAGTCATTAATGACGCGGAGGCCGTGGAAATGGCACAGCCTGCGCCTTCAAAACCCAAATCGTCAATCACATCGTCTTCGACTTTAAGATGAACGCTGAATTCATCCCCACATAACGGATTGAAGCCGTGTCCCGAATGATTACAGCCTTCTGGCTTTTTCGGGTAATTGCGCGGATTGCGATTGTGGTCGAGGATCACTTCTTCATAAAGATCACGTAAATCACTCATCGTCTCATCACCTCGATAACTTTATGTATACCTGCAACCAAAGCGTCTATCTCTTGTCGAGTGTTGTACATCCCAAACGATGCGCGTGTCATAGCTGGGATCTTAAACCGTTGCATCACGGGCATGGCACATAGGTGCCCCGCACGAACCGCAATCCCCTCGTGATCCATGATGGTCCCAATGTCGTGGGCATGGACACCGTCTAACACAAACGACAAAATTCCGGTCTTCTTGCGGGCAGTCCCGATTATCCTCAAATCCGAAATCTCCGCCACCGATTGGGTGGCGTATTGCAGCAACTCATCCTCATACTGGGCAATTGCCTCTAGCCCTACGTCGTTGACATAGTCGACTGCTTCACCTAAACCGATAGCACCCGCAATATTGGGAGTTCCCGCTTCAAACTTGAAAGGAGGCTCGGCATACAAGGTTTCTCTAAAGGTCACACGCCGAATCATCTCTCCGCCCCCCTGATAGGGAACCATCTCGTGCAAATGAGCTCGCTTCCCATACAGCACACCGATTCCAGTGGGCCCGTATAATTTATGACCGGAAAAAGCGTAAAAATCACAATCAAGCGACTGCACATCTACACTCAAGTGTGACACCGCCTGGGCACCATCCACAATTACGAATAGCCCCTGCGCATGTGCGACCTCAATCATCTGTTTAACAGGAGTTATAGTGCCCAGGGCATTAGAAAGATGTGACACTGCGAGCAAGCGAGAGCGTGCACCGAACAACTTTAGAAACTCCTCATACACCAGCTCGCCGTCGTCATTGAGTGGCACCACCTTCAATACCGCACCTGTTTGCTGGCACACGAGTTGCCAAGGCACAATATTAGAGTGATGTTCCAGCTCGGTCACAATGATTTCATCACCTTCCCTCAGTCGCGGTCGCGCAAAGCTCTGAGCAATTAAATTAATTGCTTCGGTGGTTCCCCGTACAAATACAATTTCATGCATGTCAGCGGCATTAATAAACCTTCTCACCTTATTGCGCGCTGCCTCATAGGCCTTTGTAGCTCGCTCACTTAGAGCATGGACTCCACGATGGACATTGGCATTCATCTGCTCATAATAATGAGACACTCCATCAATCACCGCGCGGGGTTTTTGCGCGGTTGCCGCATTATCCAGATAGGCTAATGGCTTGCCCCGAATCTGTTGATGTAACGCGGGAAAGTTTTGCCGTATACGCTCCACATCGAATGTCGAAGCTTCATTAGCGTGGGTAAAAGGATCTATGCTAATATTCATGCTAGCGTCCTAACGAATTCCCCGTATGGGAGCTTTGAGGTTAGGAGATTTTCGATCCGTGCACGAATCGGCTCGATCTCCATACGCTCAACGATATCATGAGCAAATCCGTAGGTAAGCATACCTCGAGCCATGTTTTCTTCGATCCCACGGGAACGCAGGTAGAACATCATCTGCTCGTCGAGTTGACCAACCGTGGCACCATGGCTGCACTTGACATCATCCGCATAGATTTCGAGTTGAGGTTTAGTATCTACCTCAGCGTTGCGGGAAAGCAGTAAATTTTTGTTGGACTGCGCAGCGTCGGTCTTCTGGGCATCGGGATGAACATAGACTTTACCGTTGAACACCGCGTGGCCTCGACCACCGATTACGCCCTTATAAAATTCGCGGCTGGAGCCATGGGGTTTCTTATGATCTATACGGGTATGGAAATCAACATGCTGCTTGCCGGTGGCAATATAAAGGCCATTCAATTGACAATCCGCACCCTTTGCATCAAGTACAGAATTAATGTCGTTGCGCGCCAATGCGCCTCCGACCGATACAGCATGGGAGATGAACCGGGTGTCACATGCTTGTTGTACTTGCAGTGTTGCAACGTGATAGCCTTTGAGGCTTTCCTGCTGCAACTTGTAGTGTTCAATGGCTGCGTTGTCGGCCAACACAATCTCAGTAATCACGTTGTTCAAATAGACGGAATCGCCCAAGCTTATGTAATGTTCAATAATCGTCGCCTGGCTTCCCTCACCAGCTACCACCAAATTGCGCATGTGATAAGCACTGGGCTCTCCCTGCACAGTCGATACAAAAATTAGCTGTACAGGGTTTTGTACAACCGTGTCTTTTGCCAGTTGGATGTAGGCACCATCGCCCATGCATGCGGTATTGAGCGCGGCAAAACCGTTGGCTGAAGAATCAGCATAGCGGCCGAGATATGACTCTAATTCAGCAGGAGTCTCGTCGATCGCTCGGGCAATATTTCCGATCCTAACGCCTGCAGACAACTTGCCTGGCTTAGACAACTGCGCCGTGTAACGACCGTTGACAAATACTAACCGATGGGCGTCGAAATCGCCCATCAATGCCTCGCCAAGATCGTCTTCCACTAAGCCTATGCAAGACTCCGCGGGTAGCTTAAACGCATGCTTTTGCAGTGATCTGACACTGGTATATTTCCAGTCCTCACTACGCGTTGTGGGAAATCCGGTTGCTTTGAAATCATCGAGCGCGGCCTCACGGATTCGCTGTAACCACGGTATGTCATGACCTGGCAATTGGGTCCTAGCCTCGAGAAACTCGTCTACATAGTAACCGGTCAATGGAGCTACGGCGTTCATGCATTTGCCGCCTGCTGTATCCAGCCGTAGCCATGCGCCTCGAGCTCTAATGCAAGTTCCCGATCTCCAGATTTTACAATGTGCCCCTCAGAAAGCACGTGCACATGATCGGGCACTATATAATTGAGTAGTCTCTGATAATGGGTTACCAGAATCATCGAACGATCTTCACTGCGCAATGCGTTAACACCGTCTGCAACTGCCTTAAGTGCATCGATATCTAAACCGGAGTCGGTTTCGTCTAGAATAGCAAGCTTAGGCTCCAACATAGCCATCTGGAAAATTTCATTGCGTTTCTTCTCCCCCCCTGAAAAACCTTCGTTTACCGAACGCTTCAGCAAGGCTTCATCCAGGTGCATAAGTTTTATCTTGTTCTTGACAATTTGCATGAAGTCCATCGCATCCAACTCGGTTAAGCCCTGATATTTGCGCGAGGCATTTAAGGCGGATTTCAAGAAGTACATATTATTGACTCCCGGGATCTCCACGGGATACTGAAATGCTAGAAAAATGCCTTTATGAGCACGCTCATCCGGGTTTAAATTCAACAAGTTCTCCCCTTCATAGGTAACGGTTCCTCCCTTCACCTCGTAACCCTCGCGCCCCGCTAAAACGTGGGCGAGTGTACTTTTACCTGAACCGTTCGGGCCCATAATGGCATGCACTTCTCCGGCATTAACTTGCAGATCCAAGCCGTTCAGGATTGGTTTGCCTTCAACGCTTACTTGAAGGTTTTCGATCGTTAGCATTTTTTTTCGTCTCAATTAAACGCTGAAGCTTTCGCCACAACCGCACGTTTCTTTTACATTTGGGTTATGGAATTGGAACCCCGCGTTCAGGCCCTGACGGACATAATCGAGCTGAGTGCCTTTAACATAAGGCAGGCTTTCAGGGTCGACATAAACCGCGAGGTTCTCATCTACCGGGTATACATGGTCATCAGCGTGGACCTCGTCCACATAGTCAACCACGTAGGCAAAACCCGAGCACCCTACGTGTTTCACGCCTAAGCGCAGGCCAATACCGGCACCCCGTTTGGCAAGCTGTGATTTGATATGGTTAATGGCTGACTCGGTCACGGTCACCATTTCGTCCGATTGAGTTGTACTGCTCATTACACTACTCATAGGTAAGACTCCGAAACTGTTTTTTAAAATTCACTACGACAGGTTTAACCGACAGCACCTTCAAGGCTGACGTTCATCAATTTCTGTGCTTCAACTGCGAACTCCATAGGAAGCTCTTTGAACACCTCCTTGCAGAAGCCATTGACGATCATGGAAACGGCATCCTCTTCTGAGATCCCCCGCTGCTGACAATAAAACAACTGGTCGTCGCCAATCTTGGATGTAGTGGCCTCGTGCTCTACTTTAGCCGTCGGATTCTTAGCCTCCAGGTAAGGGAAGGTATGTGCACCACAGCGATCTCCCATCAACAGCGAGTCGCATTGAGTATAATTACGCGCGTTTTCGGCCCCCTTCATAACCTTGACCAAGCCCCGGTAAGAGTTATGGCTTTTACCTGCTGATATACCTTTGGATAAGATAGTACTACGGGTATTTTTACCAATATGAATCATTTTGGTGCCAGTGTCAGCCTGCTGAAAATTATTAGTCAGAGCCACGGAATAAAATGCCCCAACCGAGTTGTCGCCGCGCAAGATACAGCTCGGATATTTCCAGGTGATCGCCGAACCGGTCTCCACCTGTGTCCAGGAAATCTTTGAGTTGGCACCATGACAATCCCCACGTTTGGTCACGAAATTGTAGATACCACCTTTGCCATGCTCATCTCCCGGATACCAATTTTGCACGGTAGAATATTTGATTTCAGCATTATCCAACGCGATCAGTTCCACAACCGCTGCATGCAACTGATTTTCGTCTCGCATAGGCGCCGTACAACCTTCCAGGTAACTCACGTAGCTGCCTTCCTCGGCAATAATCAGCGTACGCTCAAATTGGCCGGTTTTGGCTGCATTAATGCGAAAGTAGGTGGAAAGCTCCATAGGACAGCGTACACCCTTGGGGATGAAACAAAACGATCCATCCGTAAACACGGCGGAATTAAGCGCAGCAAAGAAATTATCCGATGGCGGTACCACCGTACCAAGATACAGCTTTACCAACTCCGGATAGTCTCGCACCGCCTCCGAGAATGAACAGAAGACAATACCCTCTTTTGCCAGTCTATCCTTGAAAGTGGTAGCCACCGAAACGCTATCGAATACGGCATCTACGGCAACACCCGCTAAGGCTGCTCGCTCTTCCAACGGTATGCCCAATTTTTCATAGGTCTCCAGCAGCTTAGGATCTACTTCATCTAGGCTTTTCGGCCCATCTTCTTTTGATTTGGGTGCAGAATAGTAGGAAATCTCTTGATAGTCGATGGGCTCCAAATGTAGTTTTGCCCAGTTGGGCGGAGTCATAGTTAGCCAATGTTGATAAGCTTTGAGACGCCATTCCAGCATAAATTCAGGCTCATTTTTTTTAGTCGAAATATGGCGAATAACATCTTCGTTTAAACCAGGTGGCACCGTATCGGATTCCACCTCGGTGACAAATCCGTGCTCATATTCCTTATGAACAATCTGTTCTACATCTTGAGTAGGTGTTGACATTAATCTGACCTCTAATCAATGAACCTGGGTGATGCAAAGCTTCCAGAAAATACCTGAGTAAATTTATAGGTTATTAGCATAAAATACCCGACTGATTTAGTCAACAATAAAATATAGAAAACTGAAATTTATACACAGCTCACTTTCCCTGTAGCATTCCCTAAGACTAGGGAATTATTAAGGCTTCAGCTAGTGTTTCAGTCAATGCCTGGGAGCTAGTGGCGTCGTAATAGCGGCCATGACCGAGTGTAGCCCAGCGTTCATACTCCGTCTTGAGTGCACTGTTCTCGATGGCAATGCCGACGATATCGACGCGCAGATTATCGTCCTGCTCAACCAGCGCCTCAATGGCGCTTGCAGGATTGCCATCGCACGACTCATTACCATCCGTAATCAATATAACAATCTTGGGTCCGTCGGCTTCGGCCAGGTCCTCGGTAACATGTGAGAGGGAATCAGCAATCGCTGAACCGGCTAGTTTCTTGGGCACTATCGCGTTGATGATCTCACGCATCTTCTTACGCTCCAAGGGTTTAAGCGGCACCATAAGATCGCTCCGGCAGGAGTAATTGCCTTCCATATTGCCAAAAGCTCGTAAAGCTACGGGTGTGCCGGCTGGCAGCACGTCGTTAATAAGGTTAACAAGGAGTTCGCGAGCCGTTTGAAACCGGTGTTTTTTACCGAATTTGGCCCACATACTACCTGAAGCATCCAAAATCACTTCAACCACAGGACGGCCAGTCTCAACCCCCCTCCTGTTAGGTTGTCCACCAGAGCCGCCGCTGAGCGGTTGGAGAAAATTGTCACCCGAGAGTGCGACAGAATCGAGGGTCATTACTACTTCATCAAGCACGCTGCCATTGATGGCCAGCATGTGAGCAGTTAACTGGAATGTACCCATTTTCCATACGAGGTCTTTCTCGAAGTTCCAATTGCCATTGGCATCAACGATGGTATCACCTATTGGTTCTCCATCGCGCAGAAAACGAATCACTAAGCCGGATTGGCCTTGACCGGAGAGTACCAGCCGCCCTGCTACGGCGTCATGCAGATTGACCAGCGCTGGCTTCTCTAGCTGCGGTGCTGCTAACTTCAAGCCAGCAACCTTTACTTCAGGAAAGTTAAGCTCGAATGGCTCCGTTTCGTCCCACAGATTGCCGTTTCTGTCCACCATGCGGACTCGGAAATCGTAATGCCCCGGTGGTAATTCGATTCGCTGGTCCAAACCCCAGCGACCATCGGCATCAACGGCGGTTGTCGCCACCGATTCCCCCTTTTGCTCGATCTCAACGCTAGCACCTGGAAGCCCGGTGCCTGTAAGCTTAAGGATACCAGCCACCAAGCCTGCCCCACTGCCCAAGGTAAAATCGCTCACCTCGGGGGTGTTAACAGCCAGTTTAGGCCTTGCCATTTCCGGCACCACGAATTCGAATGGCTCTGCCTCGTCCAGCAGGCTACCGTCTTCGCTCATCATGCGGTAGTGAACAATATGCCATCCCGGCGGCAACTCAATCCGCTGGTCTAAAGCCCAGAGACCATTGGCGGCAACCTTGGCCGTGGCCACTAACTCATCTTCGTACTTAAACTCCACCGTAGCTCCACGCTGACCGGTGCCATTAACCTGGAGCACACCGGCCACTCGACCAACTGCACCTGCCACAGCGACATTTACCAAGCGATGGGTGCTTAGTGAGAGTCTTTCCCTTTCTTGCTGACAGCCTCGAATCATCAAAAATACGATTAACAGCGCCAGAAAAAAACCAATAACCAACCACCTAAAGTAATCATAACGTCGCAATGCGGCGCTGCTCACGCACTCGTACCGCACACAGGGAGTACTCACAATGTTTCCTACTGTCCTATCCTTATTGAAGATTCAGATCTTGCTTGGAACGAATCATTCGATCTGAGGGATCTCGGCGTGTTTGTATTAAAACCTGCTGATATCCCCTGAGTGCCCCCCAATCACCACTAGCAGCTAAACGAGCTTGTTTAGTCCAGGTTGATTGATTAGCCAGATTAAAGTTGCTGCTATTCTCAGCCGCGAGCACATCCAAATCTGATACAGGGGTGATCGCAAGTTGTTCGAAAGTATAGATGCCGACCTTGTAGAGTGACTTCTGTTTCTTCTTGCCGATGCCCCGAATTAATCTCAGATTATCACCGCGGGCACGATTTTCAGCCTTGAGTTTTCTTTGCAAAGCGCGCAACTTTCCCCATTGTTGGTCAACTGCCAGCTGTGCCTGCTCGGGCCAGGTTGACTGGTTGGCCAGATTAAAGTTACCGCGGCTTTGGGCCACTATTTCGTCTAAGTCTGATAAATCGATAGCAAGTAATTGTTTAAAAGTGAGGATACCAGCATCGTTGAGTACTCGCTGTTTCCGCTTCCCAATACCCCAAATTTCCCTGAGGTTGTCACGGTGATCGTGGCTGTCGGCGGCCAACTCTGGCATAACTTCGATCATGAGCTTATTCTGTAAGGTATGCAACTCTTCCCACTGCTCGTTTGCTGCGAGCCAGGCTTGCTCCGGCCAAGTTGCCTGGTTTTTGAGATTGAATTGGTAGTGGCCTTTCGCTACCAATTCATCTAAATCGAGCACGGGGGTTGCAGCGAGCTGACCAAAAGTAAAAATGCCGCTCTTTCCGAGAATTTTCTGCTTCTTCTTGCCAATGCCCCAAATTATCCTAAGGTCGTCAAGACCTGCCTGATACTCCGCCCTGAGCTTATTCTGCAGAACACGCAGAGCCCCCCACTGCTCACTTACCGCAATCCGGGCTTGTTCTGGCCAGGTTTTCTGATTAGCTAGATTAAAGTAATCACGCCTTTCATCTACAAATTTATCGAAGTAGGAAACAGGAGTACTAGCAAGCTGTTTATAGATATGAAACCCGGCCTTGTAAAGCGCTCTCTGCTTGGACTTACCGATGCCCCAGATCTCTCTTAAGTTGTCGCGCAGTGTGAAACCTCCAGTTTCTTGCCACAACCTAGCCTTAAGCCTTTCCTGCAAGACATGTAAATCTTCCCACTGTTTGCTAGCTGCCAACTGGGCCTGTTCTAACCAGGTTGATTGATTAGCCAGCTTAAAGCGGTCGCCACCTTTGGCTACTAATTCATCAAGCTCTGCCAGTGGCGCGGCGGCGATCTGTTCAAATTTGTAAATACCCGCTTCGTTCAGGACTTTCTGCTTATTCTTGCCAATACCCCAAATATAAGTCAGGTCATCTGGTGCTTGGGATTGCAAAACCTGGGTCTTGTCCGGAGTTTTGCGGGGTTGAACACGTTGGGGTTCATCTTCTGAAGGCACCAAGTTTAACGCACACGCTTGATGATTCTGCTCAACCTGATGATGTTCCAGATCGTCCTCACGGTCTGGAACGTGACTATTCAGTGAAGTCTTACTACCCTTGGCTAGATCGTCTTTGGCTTCGACAGCCAGTTCGTCGTTAGTTGTTGTTACACTGGAAGATAGGTTGGCGGTCTTGGTATCCTGTGTTCCCTGTTCGATCTTGGAGTCAACGCCCGTTGCTGCTAAGTCGACCTCGGTTACTCTGGTCTCAGCGGTCAGTTCAGCGGGTTCGGTGGTATCAGCGCTTAGGTTCTTTACCACGAAGTGTCCCTGCTTAGCCGCCGAGTCGACGTTATTTTCTGAGTTAACGACGTACGCATCATCGAATCTGGCATCTTCAGCATTAAGTTTTGCCCTACAATCAGTCTTTGTTGCAATCGCCTCGACTTTAGGTTCTTGGATACGGGCACGCAGCGTAGCAACTTCAATGTCCTTGCCCTCAGCAATCTCTGTCAGCTTAGCCAATTGCACTTGGAGGCTATCATTTTCTTCTTCAAGTCTAGTGATGGTGGATGGAATTTCGTCTTCCACCTCCGGGCAAATGCGCTTGTTACGCCAGAAAAGGTAGTCGAGCAACATACAGGCCCCCCAGCCTAGGATGAAACCACTAAGCAAAACAATTATCCAGGCCATATATTCCCTCCCCAAAGATTAAAAAAACCTACTAACTGTTCATTAGTTTAGACTAAAGTAAAGAAAAAATCGTAAAGGCGAGAAGGTGGATTTTATCCCTATTGAAAAAAACTTAGTCGATATCCACTTTAAACGTTAGCACACATCAGGAATTAGCAGCACTATTCCCTAAGCACTCTTTTTTTAGTGCCAAGGGATATACTTTTTCAAAGTAGTTATGATGGGATTTTCACTAAATTAAAGCATCGCTTAAAGTTGCTTGCATCGTTAAGAGTTCACTCACTATCTACCTGTAAATCAGATAGCCATAAATACGAAGATTACTCAATTTTAAGTTTTTAAAAAATGCCTTAGATTTATATGATAGTCGATTATTCAGATCTATACGAAGACGATGCTAGTACTTGTTTGTTATCAAAAACACTTTTAAGTGTATCAACTGATAAATGTACCAGCTGACGGATAAGTCTAATTGGAGTTTCCATTCACTTCATTGGCAATTGCTTGGCCTAATGAGCACGCTTGTTAGTATAACGATACCTTCAAGTGACAATAAAGGTTTTTCGTCATTTTACATCCATACAAGTTTATGCTAGAGCGCTACAATTGTTTACAGCTTACTGATCTGTTTCGAAATGTACATTTTGAGTTACTTTATTACTGTTCTAAATCATTTTTTACAAAATCATACAATATTTCGTGCATCTTCCCGATTTGCAAGAAATACTCTATTTTGTAGTCTGTCACAACGTTGCATACTGCTTATCTGCTATCCAAAAGAAGCATCGGCTCCAAGATGTCGTCGTAAAATCTCAGCATGTCTTTCATTGTCATCTGGTTTTCCAACTAATGCATAGCATTCACCTGCAGGCTTCTCGATGCTCTAGCCTAGCGCGCGTGGAACGACGTTGGCCGGCTGATATCTCACACATGTCGGTAGAGTGCTTCAAGTTTGCATTAATATAAATATTATCGAATATTCGCGTGTACTACTTTTTTTGAACTTAGGTCCCCGTTACTCCAAACGAACGCCATGAATGTTATCGACGTGAACTTGAACAGCAGAATAGAATGGTAGCGAGATACAGACCGCCTTCTCTAATCTAACTGATGCAAGTACGAATCTTCCGTTCGAGTTTCTGCAATTTTAAAGGGGTGTGATGCAATGAACAGATGTGATAAGCACACCTCGGCGAGTGAATGTCAACAACGGCATCAATAGAAGTAGCATATGAGTATCTTTTAAAAGCAACGCCTATGGTTTTGCATGAGTCCATCTCTGCGTTATATTTCGACTCTCACAATATATGCTGCACTTCATAAGTTAATAGCAACCTTGATTGACTTATTTTTGAGCAGTTATAATCGACCAATAAATCTATTTTGTAAATATTTTGTCAATTATTATACGTTTAAAAACATGTTCATTTCATAAGTAGTTATTGATTATCCGTTTAAGATCTATGGGCGTTTTCTGACTGAACGACACTCATCTGTTGTTTCTCACTTTATTTCGCGAAATTTTTTTCACCGGATGTCCAGCTACATTTCCCAAATAGTTCTATCTATTACAGTCAGAAGGTAAGCTCACACCCATCTTCTGGT
>JAAUXY010095089.1_pt1 | contig 12021 bp, 12 predicted proteins | sample 7278121 | NCBI WGS metagenome assembly JAAUXY01 (sample SAMN14350117, study PRJNA611818) | marine sediment metagenome | isolation source: surface marine sediment (1.8m) | place: French Polynesia: Moorea | collected 2018-08 | reverse complement strand
GGTTGCGTTTCTATCGGTGGTCACGATCCCACCGTTGTGCCGGCCGAAGTCTTGAGGTCGGCCCTCCCTGCTTCTTGTCGAGGCGGCACCGGCTAGTGCCGCCTCCCTTTTTTGCGTGGGCTAATTGATGCTGTCGGCGAAGAAACCCCAGAAGCCGCGACCCTGCGACTTGGCGATCCGTTCGATCGTCTTGTATTCGAAGGGCGCCGTCGGAAGGGCCACGGCCAGGCCGCGTTCGAGAAGGTAGGCGGCCAGATCGCTGCGCGGCTCGAAGACCTGGCCCCGGCTGGAGGTCAGGCAGACCGCGTTGAGACTGCCGTCGCGGTTCTTGCTGACGTTCTCGCAGTAGATCATGCTCTGGATCCGGAACCGCAGGGCCTTGGCCGCGCGCGAGGCACAGCGGACGGGCACCAGCGAGGAGTCGCAGGTCCTGTTGCCCTTGGGCAGATAGATCCCGAAGAGGTGCACGACGCGCCCGTTGATCTTGAGGCTGCCGTCGTCCTGGACGAGCACCCGGCTGCCCACCGCCGCTTGGGCTTCCGTCGCTGCGAGCAGGAGAGCGAGAGACAAGAGAGCGAGAGCGCTGCGCATGGCCGAATCGACTCCCAGAGCGTTTCCCCTTTCGGACTTGGGGCCTGTCGCCAAGGTAATCAACCTTGGGCCATAGCGGCGCCGGGGGCCTTTCCTGCTATAGTCTTCGGGGGACGCGGTCGTCGGATGAAGGCGGGTGTCTGGAACCATGCAGGCGAAGACGGGAAAGCCGAGGCGATGGCGCGCCAACCGGGGGATCGCCCTGGTCGCCGTGCTCTGGGTCATCGTGCTGCTCGCCGCCATGGCGATCAGCTTCGTCGGCACGATCCGGACCGAGACCAGCGTCACCCGCAACCTGGTCGACAATGCCGGCGCCCGGGCCCTGGCCGACGCCGGCGTCTATCGGGCGGTCCTGGCGCTCTACCACAGCTTCGAGGAAGTGCAGACCGGCGGCGATAGCGGGATCCTGGCGGCGCTGGACGAGGCGGCCGAGGCGACGTCCGGCGAGGCCAGCGCCGGCAACCCGGTGGCGAACGACGCCCTGCGCTTCGACGGCCGGCCCTATCTCTGGCCCTTCGAGAACGGCGTCGTGCAGATCGCGATCCAAAGCGAGGCCGGGAAGATCGACCTCAACGCCGCACGGGAAGACCTGCTTCTCGGCCTGCTGCGCGCCAACGGGGCCGAGCAGCCCGAGGTCCTGGTCGACCGGATCGCCGACTTCCGGGACCCCGACAAGGAGCGCAGGCCGCAGGGCGCCGAGGACGCCGACTACGAGGCCGCCGGCCGCAGCCAGGGCGCCAAGGACGCGCCCTTCGAGTCGGTCGCGGAACTCCAGCAGGTGATCGGGGTCAGCCGGTCGCTCTACGACCGACTTGCGCCCGCCCTGACCGTCTATTCCGAAGCGCGCGGCATCGATCCCCTGACCGCGCCCGCCGCGGCCCTGCGCGCCCTGCCCGAGATCGACCCCTCGACGATCGAGGCGCTGCTCGCCCAACGCCAGGGCGAGGACCCCGATCTGGTCGCTCTGCTCGCGGACTTCGAAGCCTACCTGGCCGGCCCCGGCAGCCTGGTCTACTCCATCTCCAGCGAGGCGCTCACGCAGACGGGCGCGCGTTTCCGGCGCGAGGCCATCGTCGCCCTGGTCCCCGGCTCGGACCGGCCGTTCCGCGTCTTCAGCTGGAAACAGGGACGCTCGCGGAGCGCCGAGGCCACCGCCGAAAGCGCGACGGAGGCAAGCCCCCCTTATACCGAGGAGCGCCGATACTGACCTGAAGCCGATTTGGCTTCACATCACCTTGCTTCAGGAGGTGCCGGCCGGCGGGGCTTCCTCGGGCGCCTCCGGCTCCGGCTCCTCTTCGGGCGGGAAGATGCCCGGCAACCGGGTCCGCAGCTCTTCGGTCAGCGCCCGTGCGTCGTCGGAATTCCGGATCACCCTCGGCCGCAGCAGGACCAGCAGCTCGACACGGGTCTTCTCGTTGCTCCTGGTCTTGAACACGTTGCCGAGGAGCGGAATGTCCATCAGAAGCGGGATGCCGCTCGTCGTTTCGCTGATCCGGTCGCGCACCAACCCGCCGAGCGCGACGGTCGCCCCGCTCTGGATCGCGATGGTGCTCTCCAGCTTGCGCTGCTGGATGGTCGGCGAATCGATGTTCGAGGTCGTCGTCTCCACCGCGTCGCTGACCTCCTGCACCACCTCGAGGATGACCAGGCCACCGGCGTTGACCCGCGGCGTCACGGTCAGGATGACGCCGGTGTCGCGCTGATCCACCTCGTTGACCGCGGGCGCGTCCGAGTCCGTGGTGCTGACCGAGGACCGGGTCGTGACCGGCACCTGGTCGCCGACCTCGAGCTTGCCGGTCTGGTTGTCCAGCACGACGATCGAGGGCGCCGAGAGCACGTTGACGTCGGTGATCTCCTTCAGGGCGTTCAGGGCAACCGTGGCGTCGCTGTTCGCGAAGACATAGTTGAAACCGGGGAAGATCGCCCCGACCGCACCGTCGGCGAAGTCCGAGAAGCTGATTTCGCTGTCGCCCGCCTGGAAGAAATAGCGCAAGCCGAAGTCCAGTTCGTCCGACAAGGTCACTTCGGCGATGGTCGCCTCGATCAAGACCTGCAGCGGCAGGATGTCGAGCTGCTTGAGCGCGGCCAAGACGGTGCGATAGTCGGTCGCGCTGGCCAAGGTGACCAGGGAGTTGCTTTCCTGGTCGGCGATGATCCGCACTTCGCCCAGGCCGCCAAGAGCGGTCCCGCCCGCGGCCGGCGCGCCGCCGCCGACCGGCGGCGGGCTCGGGGCGGCCTCCGCCTCGGGGCCGCCCTCAGGGGCGCCCTCGGTTGCCAGGGTGACCGGGGTCAGGCCGGGTGCCAGGGACGAAGTGGTGTCGCCCAGGATCGAGGTCTCGACGCCGAAGACCTGGCCGAGGACCTCGGCCAGGTCGGAAGCGCGGCGGTTCTGCACGTAGTAGACGTGGAGCCGCTGCTGGTCGATCCCGCCCTGGTCGAGCCGTTCGATCCAGCGCAGGGCCTCGTCCAGGTAGCGGGGCTGCTTGGCGACGATGAGCACCGCGTTCATCCGCTCGATCGGGACGAAGCGCAAGAGGTTCCCCAGGTTCGGGCCCGAGGGGTCGAGCAGGATCTGCTCCAGCTCGGCGATCATGGTATCCGGCCCGGTCGACTTCAGCGGCTTCAGGGAGAAGGACATGCCCTTCATCCAGTCGACGTCCAGCACCGAGACCAGGTTGGTCAGGTTGCTCAGCTCCTGCCGGGTTCCGGCGACGAAGACCAGGTTGCGGGCGGAATCGATGGTGAGCCCGCCGGCGACCGTGGAGAAGGCCTGGAGCAGGGACTCGATCTCGCTCGCCGCCACGAAGCGCAGGGGGATCACACGGACGCTGAGGCCGCGGCCCCGAATGTCGTCGAAGGACAGGTTCGGCGCCGTCTTGCCGGCCTCTTCGATGGGCACGACCCGGAACAGGCCGCTGCTCTCGACGAGCGCGGCGCCGTTCAAGCGCAGGATCTCCTCCAAGGTCGGCAGGATCTGGTCGCGGCTGAGCGGCCGGCTGGTCTGCAGGGTCACCGTGCCCTGAACCCGCGGATCGACCGTGTAGTTGGTCTCCAGCACGTCCTGCAGCATGGTGCGGATCACCTCGCGCAGGTCGGCGTCCGCGAAGTTGAGGGTGAACTCGCCCTCACCGGTCTCGGCGAGCTGGACCCGGCCCAGCGGCGTCGGCGCCAGGCTGGTCTGGACCAGCTGTCCGCTGCCCCGCTGGGTGAAGCCAGCGACCTCGCGCGCGGTGCCGGGCTCCGCCCTGGGCCCGTAGGGGGTGCCCGGCGGCTGGGTCGGCTCCGTGTCGACCAGAGCTGCCTTCTGGCGCGCCGATTCGAAGAAGGCGGCTCGCTCGCGCTCGGTCTCGCAGGCCGTCAGGAGGGTCGCGCAGATCGCCAGGGTCGTCACGTAGGCGATCCCACCGCGCCTCCTGCCCGGTGTTCTGGACCTTCTGGTTTTCTTGGGCACGCGAGCGTCCCCTCCTTGCGCTCTCGCCTGCGTTCCTGGCGCAGAGTGTAGCAACCAGCGCGAGAGAGAATCCACGTCAAATATCCGGCCGACGGATCCGCGTAAGGTCTGTCAGCAAAACGTCATCCGGCCGCCCGCCGGTCCCGAGAGGACTCCGGCCAGCCCGCAGTCAGGTCCCGGCGGATCATTGGCTCTGCTGCTGCAAGGCACGGCGCAGGTCCTCCGGCATCGCCTCGTCCGCCTCTTCCGCGTCGGGCCGCTGCCCGCCCTGGGCCGGCGGCTTCTGTCGCGAGGCGGGATTGGCCGCGGCCGCCGGCCGCCGGTCCTTGGCCTCCGCGTTGCGGGCCTGGCGCGGCTGCCGCCGCTTGGCCTTCGGCCGCTTGATCTTCGCGTCCTTGAGCTTCAGCTCGACGACCTCCTTGGCCTGGCTCAGGACCACCCGGTCGGGCAGAATCCCCTCGACCTGCCAGCCGTCGATCTTCTCGCCCCTGGACAGGCGCTGCGCCGCCTTCTTGCCGGGGCGCTGCACCAGGGCATATTGCCGGTCGGGCTGGAGGACGACCCCGATCAGGGTGAGCTTCAGGTCCCGGCGCGGCGCTTCCTGCTGGCGGGCCTGGGGCTGGGCCGAGGCCTCCGGCGGACGGCGCGACTGGGTGAAGGGCGGCCGCTCGACCAGCTCGGAGAAGCGCCGCTGCGGCGGCATTCGGAAAGGCCGGAACCCGGGCGCGGCCGCCGCGTCGGACGGCGCGGCGCCGGCCACGTTCTGCGTCGGCAGCTCGGCCGGCGGCGCCTCGTAGGCGGCGTAGGCGAGCCATCCGAGGCCGCCGCAGAGCGCCGCCAGAGCCAGGTTGAAGACCGAGAGCGCGGTCATGCTGCCGTCCTTTGCCGTGAAGCCGCGCCCGCCACCGCGGCGGGCTAGGTCGAGCCTAGCATGGAAACCGGCGGCTCGGCGCAGGCGTCTGCTCGGCTCGCGTATCGGGAAGTCCAGGAAAGCTTGCCACAGGCTGCGCCGCGCCGTCGATGGCCTGGATCACACCGCCGGCGCCCCGGCCTGCAGGATCGGGCGCCGGGCCGGAGGCGACGACGGCCCGCGGCGGCCTCGCGCGTGCCGGACCGGCAGTCCGGGCGGCGCAGCGGGCCGTTCCGCGACCCTTGCCTCCGACAAAGTGCCTATACCCGTCCTGCCGAGGCTGGTGCGATCGTACGTTAAGCCATCCTTAACCTTGTGTTAAGAATTACTTGAAGTTTTCGGCCGATTTCAAGCCGCTTATTTACCACAATCGGGATATGCCTTCTTTGCAATAGACAGTGGTGCGGAAACGAAGGCATAACACCTATCCTGTAGTTATATCTTTCTGGACTAGTGCTTATAACAGGTGTCCCCCAATGAATGTTAGCTCTAAGGGTTCTCCTCTAACCATTCAGGATGCGCTACTTTTGAGCGCTGCCGTCCATATCCTTAAGTCCATCGACGTCGGCGACCAGGACACGGCCGAGGAATTGAGCGGTCTTGCCGATCGCTTGAACGCCGTCGTCGAGGACGCCGCCGCGCCGGGCGGCAAGGCGGTCCAGCTCGTCACCTGAACCGTCGGGCCCGCCGGCCGCTCGGCTTGAAAGGCCCGGGCCGGCCGCCTCGGCCCTCCCTCACGGCACCCGTGTCGGGCCTTCGGCCCGAGCTTCACGCCCCCGGCCTCACGACCCCTGGCCCGGCGGCAGGGCGGGCGGCTTCTCGGGCGCCAGGAATCCGAAGATGTCCATCCGGACCAGCAGCTGGACCTCCTCCTCCGGGGTTTCCTTGCCGCGCGAGCGGCGCTGGCGCCCGAGGCGGACATCGAGGCTGTCGATGAAGAGGAAGGGGCGCGAGGCCTCGATGCGGTGCAGGAGGTCGCGCAGCGCCGGGGTCGTGACGTTGATCTGGGCCCGCGTTGCGATCCGGCGAAAGCCGTTCTCGGATTTGACCGGCAGCACCTGGATCGAGCGCAGGGTCCCGCCCTCGGCCTCCACGGCCGTGGTCACGAAGTGCTGCACGAAGGCGCCCGCGATGGCCTCGTTGTCGCCCTTGAGCAGCCCGTCGGCACCGCGCCGGGCGCTTTCCAGGTTGCGCCGCTGCCGCTCCAGCGCCGCCGGATCCAGGGTTTCCTGGCGGAAGCGCTCCAGGAGCCGGGCCGACTGCGCGATGGTCTCGTCGTAGTCGGCGAAGCGCTGCTGCAGCGGCGCCACGATGCCGGCATAGACGCCGAAAACCAGCAGGACCAGGAGCGTCACCGCCAGGAGGCGGCGGACCGGCGGGCTCAAGGCGTTCACGACCGCTCGCCCCCGCCGGAGAGGATCTTCAGCTCGAGGCTAAAGCGGTCGACGCCCAGCTTTGGGTCCTGGGTTACCGGGGCGCGGAACTTCGGCTCGGCGAAGCCGGGGGCGTCCTCGAAGAGCTGGATCAGGGACGAGGAGTTCGGCGCATAGCCGGAGATCTCGATGCGGTCGTCGTTGACCCGCAGCTGATAGAGCCAGGTGTCGTCCGGCAGCACCTGAGTGACGTTGTTGAGGATCGTCGACTTGGTCGGCGTCGCCATTTTCAGCTCGTGGACGTAAAGCACCTGCGCCTGCTGCGCCGAGAGCTCGCTCTCGAGCTGGCGCGCCGCCGCCGCGTCCTTGCGTGCTGCCGCGACCTCGCCCTGCAGGCGCTCCGCCAGGCGCGCCTTGCGCTCCAGGGGGATCATCACCGTCGCCGCACCCAGACTCACCGCGGCGAGCAGCAGGAGCAGCGTGATCGCCCGGGCGAAGCCCCCGGGGCCGCGCTGGACCTCGCGCTGCAGCAGGTCGAGGCCCGCCGGCTTGCCCGGCTCGGCGGTCGCCACGTCGACCCGTTCCGGCGCCAGGCCGAGCCGGCCGGCTTGCTCCAGGAAGGCGTCGACGCCGGCCTTGGGGCTGAGGGTGAGCTCGACCTCGAGCTGTTGCTGCTCGGGGTCGCGGCCCAGGACCCGCTGGTCGTAATAGACCTCCTCCCGCCGGAAGGGCGTCAGGCGGTCCATCTCGAAGCCGATCACCTCCCGCAGGGTGTCCTCCGCCGCCAGCGGCAGCCGGACCCGCTGGGTCACCGCGCGGCCGGGCGGCAGCGCCAGGGTGATGGTCCGCCGGCCCCGCCGCGCCTTGGCCGGCAGGGCGGCGAGCCCCTCGCCGAAGCTGCCCAGCGCCTCGACCTCCTCGCCGCGGCGCAGGAAGAGGCTGCCGCTCTCGCCCTCGGCATCGCCGGCCGGCTCCAGGACCACGGTCTCGCCGCCCCCCGACAAGGGCCGCCGCAGGCGACGAGGGATCAGGCCGGCAAGCTCGGTGAGCCACCAGCGCAGGAAGGCGCCGAAGAGACGGAACGGCAATCTCAGCCAGGTCATCATCGTCCTGCCATCCTACAGGCAAGCCGGGGAAAGCTACAGGAACTCGTCGGTCATCAGGGCGGCGACCAGCTCTGGCCAGACGCGCCGGTCGCCCGGGGCGAAGGCGACCTCGGCCCGGATCAGGCGGGGCAGCGCCTCGTCGTCGCGCCACTCGGGCCGCCACTGGGGCGAGAGTGCCTCGTCCTCGGCCCCGTAGTAGCGCAGCCGCAGGTCCCGGACGCCGAGCAGGAGGACCTCCCGTTCGGCCGCCTCGGTGAAGTCCAGGTCGGGACGCTCCTCGCGGAAGACCTCCCAGCGCAGGGTCAGGGCCCGCTCCCGGCCTCTGCCCTCGACCTGCAGGCCGATCAGGTAGTTGCCGCCCGGCCCCAGGTGGGCCGGCAGGGGGCCGACGAAGGCCAGGCCGTCGCGGCCGCCCTCGAAGGCCAGGCGCAGGCGCCGCCGCGGGCCGCCGACCTCGACCGGCTGGACCTCCGCGAAGGCCCGGCGCAGCAGGTTCTGCACGAGTTGGACGTCGCTCTGCCGGGTGTCGGCCTCGCCGACCCGCTCCCAGGCCCGGACGCCGAAGCTGAGGCCGCCGTACATCATGACGCTGAGCAGGGCGAAGACCGAGACCGCCACCAGCAGCTCCAGCAGTGTGAAGCCGCGCTGGCCGGGGGCCGCCTCGGTCATTGCGTCCCCCGCAGGCGTAGGCTGGACAGCGTCACCGCGCGCTCCTGGCCGCCGTCCCGCCAGGTCACCGTCGCCTTGACCAGGAAGGCGCGGAGCAGGGAGTCCTCGGAGGGCTGCTCTTCGTAGGGCGCGACCTCGAGACGCCAGGCCATGCCGCCGTCCAGCACGCCCGAGCTCTGCCCGGTCTCCAGGGGCTCCTCGATGCCCAGGCGCTCGAGCTGCGACTGGGCATGGCCCAGGGCGACGGCATAGGCGCGGGCGACTCCGGCGTTGCGCGCCCCGCTCGAGAAGACCTGCAGGATGGCGCCGAAGCTGAAGGCGAAGATCGTGAAGGCGATCAGGACCTCGAACAGGGTAAAGCCCCGCTCGCCGGGCCGGACCTTGCGGTCACTCGGCAAGGCGCACCTCCCCGGTCAGCCAGCGCACGGTGATCTCGTAGCTCTTGCCGGCGCCGCTCAGGGTCACCGCGCCGCCGGTCGAGCTGCCGTCGGGAAAGAAGCGGATGCTGGCCTGGGTGGCCTCGCTCAGGGCTTCGCTGGCGGTCAAGACCTCGGCTTCGACGCCCTCCGGCAGCGCGGCCAGGGCACCGCGCCCTGGGAGCCCGAAGCGCCGCTGCTCCAGGTCCAGCAGGAAGGCGACCTCGCGGTTGCCGGCGATCGCCTGGCCGCGGGCGCGGCGCAGGTCCTCGGCGACTTGGCGGGCGGTGGCGCGCAACTCGACCCCTTCACGGCCGCCGAAGACGCCCGTCGGCAGGACCGCGAAGATCAGCCCGATGATCGCGACGACGACCAGCAGCTCCAGCAGGGTGAAGCCCGCCGCCGGGTCGCCTCGAGATGCCGTGTCACCAGCTGGTGACGTCGCTGTTGTCATCGTCGCCGCCTTCGGCGTTGTCCGCGCCCAGCGAATAGAGGTCGTACCTGCCGTGCTGGCCCGGGTAGCGGTAGAGAAAGACCCGCTTCCAGGGATCGGTGATCGCCTTCTCGTCCTTCAGGTAGGGCCCGCGCCAGGCGTCGCTGTCGGCCGGCGCCTCGACCAGGGCCATCAGGCCCTCGTCCTCGCTGGGATAGCGGCCGTGGTCGAGGTAGTAGAGGTCGAGCCCGGCGGAGATCGAATCGAGCTGCAGCCTGGCGGCGTCGGTCTGCGCCTTGGTGAACTGGCCGATCACGACCACGCCGGCGACCGCCGCCAGCAGGCCGAGGATCGTCATCACGACCAGCAGCTCGAGCAAGGTGAAACCCGCCTCGCCACGGCGGCGCCTTCGGGTCTTCGCCCGCTCCTCCTGATCCGGTGCCGTTCTGCCGTCAGTCTCCGTCATGGGTCCCATTCATCTCCGTCTGTCTAGAGCACGAGCTCGTTGATGCTGAACAGCGCCATCAGGATCGAGGCGATGATGAAGGCGATCAGCAGGCCGAGGCCCAGGGTGAGCATCGGCACCAGCAACGCCAGCAGGCGCTGGATCGTGGTCGCCGCGTCGGCGTCGTAGATCTCGGCCAGCTTGGCCAGCATCTCCTCCAGGTGGCCGCTCTCCTCGCCGACCCGCAGCAGCTGCACCGCCAGGATCGGGAAGAGGCCGCTCTCGGCCAGGGGCTCGGCCAGGCCGCGGCCGGCCTTGACGTCGGGCTCGATCCGGCCGAGCAGATCGGCCAGGGCGGCGTTGCTCAGCACGTCCCGGGTCAGGGCCAGGGCCGAGAGCAGCACCACGCCGTTGCTGAGCAGGGTCGAGAGCGTGCGCGCGAAGCGCGCGACGTCGATCTTGACCCAAAGCTGCCCGGCCAGTGGCAGGCGCAGCAGGTGCCGATGGCACCACAGCCGGGTCGCCGGCCGGGCCAGCGCCGCCCGCGCGCCGAAGAAGGCGGCCACGGCGCCGAGCAGCATCAGCCACCAGTAGGCCTCGAAGACGTCGCCGGCGGCGATCACGATCTGCGTCGAGAGCGGCAGCTCGGTGCCGGCGTCGTCGAGCAGCGGCTTGAAGGTCGGCACCACGAAGGTCAGCATCACGGCCAGCGACAGTCCGGCGAAGACCAGCAGGATCGTCGGGTAGATCAGGCTCGAGCGGACCTGGGCGCGCATCGCCTGGGAGCGCTCCATGAAGTCGGCCAGGCGCCCCAGCACCGCCTCCAGGGTGGCGCCGGCCTCGCCGGCCCGGACCATCGAGCGGTAGTAGACCGGGAAGGTCTCCTCCTGCTTGTCGAGGGCGTCGGCCAGGGTCGCGCCGCCGCGGACCTCCTCGACGATCTTCGCGACCAGGCGGCGCTGCGGCGCCTGCTCGGCCATCTCGACCAGGATGTCGAGGGCCCGGTCGAGCGGCAGCCCGGCGCCCAGCAGGGTCGCGACCTGGCGGGTCACCGTGGTGATGTCGCGCGTGCCCAGGCCGCGCCGGAAGGAGACGTCCTGCTTGAGGAAGTCGAGCGAGAGGCCGCTCGCGGCACTGTCGATCTTGAGCGGCACGTGGCCCAGGCGCTGCAGCCGGGCGACCGCCGCGGTCTGGTCGCTGGCCTCGAGCTGGCCCTCGACGACCTCGCCGCTTTCGGCGACCGATTTGTAGTGGAAGGTCGGCATCCTCGCGGCTCGCTCGGGCTACTGCTCGCTGGTCACCCGGACCACCTCTTCCAGGGTGGTGACGCCCAGGCGGGCCTTGGTCACGCCGTCCTGATACATCGAGCGCATGCCGGCGGCGACCGCGGCCTTGTGGATCTCCTGCGACTCGGCGTGCTGCAGGACCAGGCGGCGGACCTCGTCGGTCATCGGCAGGACCTCCAGCACGCCCATGCGGCCGCGGTAGCCCTGGCCGTTGCACTGCTTGCAGCCCTTGGGCCGGTAGAGCGTCATCGGGCCCTCGGCCTGCGGGTCGATCTGCCGGACCAGCTCGGGCAGGGCCTGGTAGGGCTCGCGGCAGGCCGGGCAGAGCCGGCGCACCAGGCGCTGGGCCTGGATCCCGACCACGGTCGAGGTCACCAGGTAGTCCTCGACCCCCATGTCGAGCAGCCGGGTGATGGTCGCCGCGGCGGTGTTGGTGTGCAGGGTCGCCAGGACCAGGTGCCCGGTCAGCGCCGCCTGGACCGCGATCTGCGCGGTCTCCAGGTCGCGGATCTCGCCGATCATGATGATGTCCGGGTCCTGGCGCAGGATCGAGCGCAGGGCGTTGGCGAAGGTCAGGCCGATCTTGGGCTTGACCTGGATCTGGTTGACTCCGCGCAGCTGGTACTCGACCGGGTCCTCGACGGTGATGATCTTCTTCTCCGGCGAGTTCAAGTGGGTGAGCGAGGTGTAGAGGGTGGTGGTCTTGCCGCTGCCGGTCGGCCCGGTCACCAGCATGATCCCGGTCGGCCGCTCGATCAGGTCGAGGAACCGGCCCTGGGTCGTGTCGTCGAAGCCGAGGGAATCGAAGTCCAGGACCACGCCCTCGCGGTCCAGGATGCGCAGCACCACGCCCTCGCCGTGCAGCGCCGGCAGGGTCGAGACGCGCAGGTCGATCTCCTTGCCGCGGGCGACGATCTTGATCCGGCCGTCCTGGGGCAGGCGGTGCTCGGCGATGTTGAGCTTGGCCATGATCTTGATGCGCGAGATGATCGCCGCGCGCAGCCGGGCCGGCGGCGCGTCGACGTCCTGCAGCACACCGTCGATCCGGTAGCGCACCCGGAGCTGGGCCTCGAAGGGCTCGATGTGAATGTCCGAGGCCCGCGCCTCGACCGCCTTGGTGATCAGGTGGTTGACGATCCGGATCACCGGCGCCTCGCTGGCCAGGTCGCGCAGCCGCTCGACGTCGGCCTCGGTGGTCTCCTCGTCGCCCTCCTCGAGGCTCTCTGCGATCTGGTCGATCGAGGTCTTGCCGCCGCTGTAGAGCCGCTCCTGCGCGTTCTCCAGCTCGGCCGCCACCGCGACGTGCGGCCGCACCGGCCGCTCGGCGCGCAGGGCCACGGC
>JAAUXY010156212.1_pt1 | contig 12023 bp, 13 predicted proteins | sample 7278121 | NCBI WGS metagenome assembly JAAUXY01 (sample SAMN14350117, study PRJNA611818) | marine sediment metagenome | isolation source: surface marine sediment (1.8m) | place: French Polynesia: Moorea | collected 2018-08 | reverse complement strand
ATTTTGTACCTCTAGCGTTATTTTTACCTTATAAGACCTTTTATTTTTGTTACGCTTATTAAAGTAGATGAAAGCATTTCATATTTCAAAGCATAATTCTTTCTACACAGTTGGCCTGAGTTATAAAAAGGCCCATGCTGATATCAGGGGAAAATTTAGCATGGATCCACCGCGGATCGAACCACTGCTTCAATCGGCCCACGAACAGGGAATTGATGGGCTACTGGTTATTTCTACCTGCAACAGAACAGAATTACATGGCTTTGCACAGCATCCTTTTCAGTTAATCCAATTACTCTGTGAATACTCCGAGGGAAGTGTGGAGGAATTTCAGGAAGTAGGATATGTCTATAAAAATTACGAAGCTATTGATCATCTTTTTAAAGTCGGTGCCGGACTGGACAGTCAGATATTGGGCGACTTTGAGATCATAGGTCAGATAAAGCACAGTTTTTACAGATCCAAAAAGTACGGACTGACCAATCACTTTCTGGAGCGCCTATGCAATTCCATCATACAGGCGAGCAAGAGAGTAAAGAATGAGACTGAAATTTCCAGTGGTGCTACCTCTGTGGCCTTCGCCTCAGTGCAATACATCCTCAATAATGTTCCTGAGATAGCAAATAAGAATATTTTGCTTTTTGGAACCGGAAAAATTGGTCGCAATACCTGTGAGAACCTGGTCAAACACACCGGAAATCATCATATCACGCTCATTAACAGAACCAAGGATAAGGCCGAAAGAATAGCGGGTAAATTCCATCTGACAGTCAAAGACTACGGCGATCTGCAAACAGAGATCCGCAAAGCTGATATTCTGATCGTTGCTACAGCTGCCCATATTCCTACTGTTTCCAAAGAACTTATCCATACCAAAAAGCCTTTATTGATCCTCGATCTGTCGATCCCTAAAAATGTGGCCGAATCTGTTATGGAACTGGACAACGTGACATTATTGCATTTAGATTATCTCTCACAACTTACAGATGAAACCCTCGAACGCAGGAAGACATACATTCCAAAAGCCCAGGAAATTATCGGCGAAGTGAGGTCGGACTTCATCCAATGGCTGGAAAACAGAAAATTTGCCCCGGTGATCAAGGCACTAAAAAAGAAGCTGAAAACAATGAAGGAAGAGGAAATCGATTTCCAATCTAAAAAGATCCTCGACTTCAATGCACAACAGGCCGATATAGTCTCCGACAGGATCATCCATAAGATCACAAAGCGTTTTGCCAATCACCTGAAAGATTCAGGGATAGATCCTGAAGAAAGCCTCGAATTAATTCAGAAAGTATTCCAATTAGAAGTTGATAACCCATGAAAAGGGCCATTCGGATTGGGAGTCGCGATAGTGAACTAGCACTGTGGCAGGCTAATACCGTGAGGAAACTGCTGGATAAAGAGGGTATCAGTTCTGAAATAATCAAGATTAAATCTGAGGGTGACCTCAGCACAAATATCCCTCTTTACGAATTAGGAATCACCGGTATTTTTACACGTACCCTGGACATCGCTTTGCTCAGGAAAGAAGTAGATATTGCTGTACATTCCATGAAGGATGTGCCCACAGCACTACCAAAAGGCATTACACAAGCCGCCGTTCTGAAAAGGGCAAATCCCAGGGATACACTGGTACACAAGGGGCTGGATTTTCTCAATACCGAAGGCGTGCTGGCTACCGGCAGTCTCAGGAGAAAATCCCAATGGCTCAATCGATATCCGCTGCATGAGGTGGTAGACCTTCGAGGCAACGTACCCACACGATTGAATAAACTTTCCGAACAAGCCTGGAATGCGGCCATTTTTGCGTCGGCCGGTCTTGAAAGGCTTGGAATAGTACCTGAGAACGCGACGGAACTTCAGTGGATGGTACCGGCGCCAGCCCAGGGAGCTATAATGGTCGTTGCCCGCGAAGACGACAAGGAAAGCCTGAAACAATTGTCTTCTTTAAATCACAAAAACAGCGAGATCTGTACACTTATTGAGAGAGAATTTCTCCGGGAACTTGAAGGAGGTTGCTCTGCACCCATAGGAGCTTTAGCCGAGATAGAAGATGAAACTGTAAAGTTTACCGGCTTGTTAGCGTCTCTTGATGGTCAGGATCTGATACGACTGGAAAGAGAAACCGGGATTAAGGACTCCGGCGGTTTTGGGTCTGGATGTGCCCGGGAATTATTAGAAATGGGAGGAGTACATATAATGAAAGAGATCAAAGAGAAACAACTAAAATGATCCGGATCCTCTCAACCCGAATACTCGCTCCAAGGCAAAAAGAAATTTTTCCTGATCAGGGCATTGATCTCGAAGAATATAATGCTATAGACATCTCTTTCAGGAAATTCACCTTAGATCTTGAGCCGGACAATTACATCTTTACCAGTCAGAATGCTGTGAGGGGGTTTTTGAGAGCCGCAGACAATCTACCGCTTCCGGAAAAAAGATTAGAAGCCCGGGCCAAACCCTGTTTTTGTGTGGGATCCAAAACAGCCCGTCTTTTAGAGGAAAATAGTCTAAAAGTGGAGAAAACAGCCAAAAATTCTAAAGAATTAGCCGAATTTATATCAAAAAAACGCCAAAAAGAGACGTTTTTGTTTATCTGCGGAAATCGTAGAAGAGAAGATCTTCCAGCCGTATTAACACAAAATACCGTTCAGTATAAAGAGATAATCGCATATGATACCCAAAGTCGTCCTCAGCCTTTTAATACAACTTTTGACGGCGTATTATTCTTTAGTCCAAGCGGTGTTGAAAGCTATACTGCGATGAACGATCTGAGTAAAAGTACTGCCTTCTGTATAGGACGCAGTACAGAACATGAAGCGCTTAAGCATACTTCCAGCACTGTTGTTGCTTCGGAGCAACGTATTGAGAGTGTGATTACATCCAGCGTAAATTATTTTTATCCGAATCTTTAATTCTGTCAATGAAAAACGATTTATTTCTAAAAGCACTAAGAGGAGAGTCTGTAGAACGTCCACCGGTCTGGATGATGCGCCAGGCAGGAAGATACCTCCCCGAATTTATGGAGATCAGGGAAAAGTACGATTTCTTTACGAGGTGTCAGACGCCGGAACTGGCCTCGGAGATCACCGTACAACCTCTTCGAAGATTCGGGATGGATGCCGCCATCCTGTTCAGCGATATACTGGTAGTTCCTCAGGCGATGAATATTGAGGTATTAATGAAGCCCGATGTTGGTCCTTTTCTCCCAAATCCAATCCGAACAAGAGCTGATGTGGATGCCATTGAGGTACCTGAGATCAGTTCCTCACTGGGCTATGTTATGGAGGCAATAAAAATGAGCCTGGAAAAACTGGATGACTCGGTACCTTTAATCGGCTTTGCCGGGGCTCCCTGGACAATTCTGTGTTACTGTGTTCAGGGTCAGGGCAGTAAGTCTTTTGAGAAGGCCAAGGAACTCTGTTTTACGGATAATGTAGCAGCACATCTCCTTTTGCAGAAGATAACGAATACAACTATTGCCTATCTGAAGGCAAAAGTCGAGGCCGGTGTGCACGCAGTTCAGATTTTTGACTCCTGGGGCGGTATGTTGTCGCCAACCGATTATGAAGAGTTTTCCCTGCGCTATATTCGTCAAATTGTCCGCGCCTTAAGACCTGAAGTCCCGGTGATCGTATTCGCGAAAGGCTGCTGGTTTGCCCTAAAGGATCTGGCTGGTACGGGAGCTTCGGCCCTTGGGGTCGACTGGACCTGCTCTCCCATCAATGCCCGATATCTAAGTGGTAGAGAAATCACCCTGCAGGGAAACCTGGATCCGGCGCGTTTACTTTCGCCACCTGATAAAATTCGGAAAATGGTTGACAAGATGATCAGGGAATTCGGTAAGGATCGCTATGTTGTAAATCTCGGTCATGGCATACTTCCGAATATACCATTGGAAAATGTATCTGCCTTCATCAATGCAGTAAAGGAATATCATGACTAAATGAGCATTATTGGGGTCATCAGGAATTTGAGCTTTGGACAATTGTGGAAGTTAGCACTTTTGTGCAGCCGAAATCTATGGAAACTCATGCCAACCTGGAAAGCAACCAGGATGAGCGTATCGGTTGCTGATGAGATCTACGGTAAGGAGCATCACCGCAACACCCCGGCCAATGCTTTCAGGCACGCCCTGTGGAATTTCCTTGTAGCCAAAAACTGTTTCAGATCAAAAGAAAAAATAGATGATGTGTTGCTGTGGACAAAGGAGATCACCGATTTTCACGAGGATCTGTTTCCCAATGGGCAGCTTGCAAAGGCCATGGATCTCCATAATAATCGGGTAGGGAGGAATTTCTTCCAGATGAATCCCATGGCATCCTACGATGAAATTGTTTCCAGGATGAAAAACCTCACCTCACATTCGACGATAATTAACAAGATTGAAGAGTTGAAAGAGCTCGATGAAAATCAATTGGTACATATAGAAACGATGTCGGAATTATGAAGGATAATTTTTATATCTATATACAGGAGCTGCAGAATACTATTACTGCCAAATTAGAATCGCTGGATGGCAAAGCTGTATTCAGGGAAGATCTCTGGAAAAGACCGGAAGGCGGCGGTGGCCGAACACGGGTAATTGAGGAAGGAAAGGTATTTGAAAAAGGAGGGGTTAACATTTCGGCCGTGCACGGACCCTTACCTGAAAGCATGCAGAATTATTTTGGTGTAGGTGATGTTAATTTTTTTGCCTGTGGACTTAGTCTTGTAATTCATCCTAAGAGTCCAATGGTGCCAACAGTGCACGCTAACTGGAGGTATTTTGAAATGTATGACAAACAGGGGACAACGGTTGATCAGTGGTTTGGTGGCGGACTGGACCTGACACCCTATTATCTGTTTGAGGAAGATGCCACACATTTTCACACCGTCTGCAAAGAAGTCTGCGACAGGCACGATGCTTCATTCTACAAAGAATACAAGCTGAAATGCGATGAGTATTTCCGGAATACACACCGGGATGAAGCCCGTGGTGTAGGCGGCTTGTTTTTTGACTATCTCCGGCCATCAGAAAAAAGGAGTACAGAGGATTGGTTCGCCTTTGTTACGGATTGCGCAGATCAATTTCTCATGGCCTATGTCCCTATTGTTGAGCGCCGAATGAAAACTAAATATAACGACGCACACAGAAACTGGCAGGAGATACGAAGGGGGAGATATGTGGAATTCAATCTTGTTCACGACAAAGGAACATTATTTGGATTGAGGACGAATGGCAGGATTGAAAGTATCCTTATGAGTTTGCCCCCCAGGGTACAATGGAAATACGACCATAAACCAAAGCGCGGCAGTGATGAAGAAAAACTGCTGCAAGTGCTTAGAAGGCCAAGGGAATGGGTTTGACCTAATGTATAATATGCAATTATGAAACAAAAAATGTATCAGGTAGACGCCTTTGCAGAAAAGGTGTTTGAAGGAAATCCGGCGGCAGTCTGTATTCTCGATAGCTGGCCTGAAGACGACTGGATGCAGAAAATCGCCATGGAAAACAATCTGGCAGAAACGGCATTTGTTGTTCCTAAGCATGGGATATTTGAGTTGAGATGGTTTACCCCGGAACTGGAAGTGGATCTATGCGGACACGCTACTCTGGCATCGGCATTTGTATTGTTTGAAAATGGCATAGTGACTACTGATACCATAGAGTTCTTATCTCCTCGCAGTGGCCCGCTTCATGTTAGTAAGATGGACGACGGAATGCTGATCCTTGACTTTCCGGCTGACGAGCTTAATAAAGTCACCTCCTACCCGGAGCTAAACAACGCCATGGGAAGAGATCCAGTTGAAACCTGGAAGGGAAAAACAGACTATATGCTTGTATATGGTAGCCAGGCAGAAATTGAATCATTGAATCCGAATTTCCTGATGTTGAGTCAGGTCAATGCGCGAGGTGTAATTGCTACCGCGGCTGGTGATGAAGTGGATTTTGTTTCGCGCTTTTTCGCACCTCAATCCGGGGTTACAGAAGATCCAGTAACAGGCTCCGCTCATACCACCCTCACCCCTTATTGGGCGCAAAAGTTGGGGAAAGAAAAGCTAAGAGCCCGGCAGATCTCGAAACGAGGAGGGAATCTTTTATGTGAAAATACGCCTCCAAGAGTGAAAATTGGCGGTAAAGCAGTACTGTATTTGGTAGGTGAAATCTCGGTTTAATCCTGACAAATAACCTAACTTTAATCTATAAATTGGAGACCTCATGTATCCTTTAAGAAGAAATAGACGGTTGCGAAATAATGAAAGTATCAGGAAGATGGTCAGGGAAACCAGTCTGAGCCCTGATGATTTTTTGGTGCCTTTATTTGTGGTTGAAGGAAACCATGTAAAGGAAGAAATTCCTTCCATGCCGGGCTATTTCAGACTCAGTCTCGACAATCTTAAAGAAGAGATCAATTCCCTTTGGGATTTAGGGCTTCGGGCTGTGCTCGTCTTTGTAAAGATCCCGGATGAATTAAAGGATAATGCAGGAACAGAAGCGCTCAACGAGCATGGTTTAATGCAGCGTGCCGTTAAGACCATAAAAGATACCTGTCCGGATATGCTGGTCATGACAGACGTAGCTTTGGACCCTTATTCTTCGTTGGGTCATGATGGAATAGTTGCCAACGGGGAAATACTCAATGACGAAACCAGTGAGATATTGGCTGCGATGAGTTTATCTCATGCCAGGGCCGGGGCCGACTTTGTTGCTCCCAGTGATATGATGGACGGCCGGATCAAGATCATTCGCGAAGCATTGGAAGATGAAGAACTCACTAATACAGGAATTATGAGTTACAGTGCCAAGTATGCGAGTTCGTTTTACGGCCCTTTCAGAGACGCTCTTGATTCCGCACCCGTAGATGAAAAAGATGTGCCCACAGATAAACAGAGTTATCAGATGGATCCCTCAAACAGACTCGAGGCTTTCAGGGAGGCCAGAATGGATGTGGAAGAAGGTGCTGATATCATTATGGTAAAACCCGCTATGTGTTATCTCGATATCGTTCGTGAGTTGAGGAACCAGGTTGATGTTCCGCTGGCAGTCTACCAGGTTTCAGGTGAATACGCCATGATCAAAGCGGCAGCAGCAAATGGTTGGATCGATCACGACAGTGCGCTTATGGAACAGCTGATAGCTATCAAACGTGCCGGGGCCAATATCATAGCAACTTATTTTGCACGTGATGCTATTCGAATACTGGGCTAAGCTCCAAACATCTACCTTTATTTCAACTTGTAATGAATTGATTTTTAGAAAATTAATTGTATTTATACTAATCGGTATGGTTTCGGTTTCCCTTCTTTCTCAGGGATCTTCAGAAACACACTTAGTCAGTAAGGACCTCGATATCAACGTGGAGGCTATTACAGCTGATGTCGATTCGATTATCAGAACGGGAATCTCAAAAAAGGCTTTTCCCGGAGCCCAGGTTCTGGTGGCACACAGAGGAAACATCATTTTCCATAAGGCCTATGGCTTTCACACTTATGACAGCATTCAGCCCGTAGGCCTGAATGATCTTTACGATCTTGCATCGGTAACCAAAATTGCCGGACCCTTACCGGCACTGATGAAGTTGTACGAGGAGGGTAAGATAGATCTGGATAAGCCTTTCAGCCACTATTGGAAACCCTGGCGCAGATCAAAGGAAAAGAAAAATATCACTTTAAGGGAGATATTGGCCCACCAGGCCGGGCTAAAACCTTATGTAGTATTCCTCAATCAGGTACTAAAGGACGGTAAGCTCAATACCCGATATATCCGCACTGAACCAAATTCCCGGTTTCAAAAACAGGCTTTTGACGAGCTATATGTGAGAAATAGCTTTATTAATCAGATCTACAAAGGGATAAATAAATCCGAAGTGTCTCCCGATAAGAAATATCGCTACTCAGGACTGGCATTTTTGATCTTTCCCGATTTGATATCACAGATCAGCGGCAATTCCTATGAGTACTACCTGAGAAAACACTTCTATCTACCCCTAAATGCAGCGGGGCTCCTTTTTAATCCCAAGACTAAGGCCTGGGAAAATCCTATCGTTCCCACGGAAATCGACTCACTCTACAGAAAATCGCTCATCAGGGCCTGGGTACATGACGAAAATGCCTCCTTAATGGGTGGGGTTTCAGGAAATGCGGGTCTGTTTGGGAGTGCCAGGGACCTGTTCAATCTGATGCAATGCTACCTCAATTACGGGCAGTTTAAGGGAGAACGCTTATTAAATGAAGAAACTGTACGTGAATTTACCTCCGTTCAGTATCCCGATAACAATAACAGAAGAGGCCTGGGCTTTGATAAACCATTACTCAACAACCATGAGCTGGAGTTGGCAGATGCCTATCCCGCACCGGAAGTGAGTCCGCAAAGCTTTGGCCACAGTGGATTCACCGGTACTTTTGTATGGGCTGATCCTGAATACCAATTGGTATATATTTTTCTATCGAACAGGGTCTATCCAGACAGGAGTTATCGCGGCCTCTATGATCTGAATATCAGAACCTCGATACAACAATTGTTCTATAAGGCCCTGATTAATCAGTAAACTATTAATTGCTACCTTAGTATTGTCAAGTTTTATCCATGGGATTACTTCTATTTTACGCTTTTATTTCTGTATTCTTCTCCTTTCTTTGCTCTATTCTCGAGGCGGTATTGTTAAGTGTAACACCAACATATATCAATCTTAAAAAGAGTGAGGGAAAGGCATTTGCAGTTACTCTTGAGGGTTTGAAAAAAGATGTAGACAAGCCTCTGATAGCCATTTTAACACTGAATACCCTGGCTCACACCGTTGGAGCTATCCTGGTAGGCGTGCAGGCTAAAAATGTTTATATGGAGGCCTTTGGCAGTACAACCCGAACCATACTGGGAGTAGAATTTACTGAAGAGGTGATGCTGGGTGTTGTTTCGGGCCTTATGACCATCCTGATCCTGATCGCTTCTGAAATCATTCCCAAGACCAGAGGAGCTCAGTATTGGAAAAGCCTTGCGCCACTTGCTACCAAAACTTTAAAGATCATGGTCTGGATCATGAAATGGTCGGGAATGATGTGGTTCCTGCAGCTTTTTACCAGTTTAATAGGAAAAAAGGACCTCCACGGAAGTGTTCTGAGCAGGGAGGAATTCACGGCTATGGCCGATATAGCAAAGGAAGAAGGTGTGGTTCAGGAATCCGAGTCTACAATGATCAAGAATTTGTTGAGATTTGACGAGATCTTTGCCAAAGACATCATGACTCCCCGGGCCGTTATCAAAATTGCACAGGAAAACACCTCTATAGAAGAGTTTTTTAAGGATAATCCAAAGCTTCGGTTTTCCAGGATCCCGATTTATGGAGATCGTGAAGATCAGATTAATGGTTATGTGCTTAAAGATGATGTGCTGGAGGAAATTATTAATGAAAATGGGGCCGTTCCACTATCCAAGATCAAAAGAGACCTGCTCGTAACCAAAAGGGGCACCCCTATTCCACAGCTATTCGAAACACTTATCGCCAAAAGGGAGCACATTGCCCTGGTGGTTGACGAATACGGCTCTGTAAGCGGGATAGTGACCATGGAAGACGTTATCGAGACCTTGTTAGGCCTTGAAATCATGGACGAGAGCGATAATGTGGAAGATCTGCAGTTACTGGCCAGAAAAAGATGGGAAGCGCGCGCAAAGCGCACCGGGATCATCGAATAGCATATGGAAGAGGCCTATATCGACACCCCTCTGGGAACAGCCCGAATACGGGGCGATAAGAGCGGAATCAGTGCAATTGAGGTATTGAATAGTCCCGTTGAGGAAACCAGCAACATACCCATAACACTAAAACAGGCAGCCACTCAGCTTAAGGAGTATTTTGAAGGAAGCAGACAGAGTTTTGAGCTCCAGCTAAATCCAAAGGGTACTCCATTTCAAAAGAAGGTCTGGCTGGCTTTGCAGCAAATCCCCCATGGCCGGACATTATCCTACATGGAACTTTCTAAGATCCTGGGAGATCCAAAAGCTATCCGGGCGGTTGCCGCAGCCAATGGAAAGAATCCAATCTGGATCATTATTCCCTGTCACCGGGTTATTGGATCAGACGGATCACTTACAGGTTATGCCGGTGGTTTGCACCGGAAGAAATGGTTGTTAAACCACGAGAGTCAAAATAAGCAGCAAAGTTTGTTTTAGTCTGACCGACCAGGCAGTTTGAGGACGGAATTCCACAGCAATTAATTGGTTGTAAATCAGACGTATGTCGATATTTTTAGACATATATCGTAAATGACAGTATAAGGCTGCTTAAATCTCAATCCAAAAAACAGACTACCCGGTCAGAAAGCTTAATTTCGTACCATTTTTGGTATTGCAACCTGGCCGGCTCTTATTCTTTTTAAAATTAACCCGCTTTACAGCTGTTTTCCAGGAAATGATTGCAGGTTAAATTCACAATGATTTCCTATGTTTATAGGACTGCAAAAAGCAATAGTTCACCATGCTAAAAAAGCTGAATCTGGATAGCATCCTCTTCCTGGACATTGAAACTGTTCCAGAAGAGGAGGATTTTAAAGTTCTAGACTCCGAAAAGCAACTGCTTTGGGAGCAAAAAAGCCAGTATCAGCGAAGAGATGAGATTACGGCCGGGGAATTCTATGAAAAGGCCGGTATTTGGGCCGAATTTGGCAAAATCATCTGCATTTCGGTCGGTTTTTTTAACATTAAAGGCGATTTACGCAGTTTTAGGGTAAAAACATTCCAGGGTGTGGAAATTGAAATTCTAAAAGAGTTCAAAGCATTACTCAATAGTCATTTCAGCGCAGCCAATCACCTGCTATGTGCCCATAATGGAAAGGAGTTCGATTTTCCCTATATAGCCAGAAGAATGATAATACACGGCATCTCACTGCCTTCCAAACTTGATCTATTTGGCAAAAAGCCCTGGGAAGTTCCCCATCTGGATACGATGGAATTGTGGAAATTTGGCGATTTTAAACATTACACCTCTCTGAAACTGATGGCCCATGTGCTGGGTATTCCCTCTCCCAAGGAAGATATTGATGGCAGTATGGTGAAACAGGTATATTATGAGGACAAGGATCTGGACCGCATCATCAGGTACTGCGAACAGGATGTCATTACAGTGGCACAAATCTTATTGAGACTGCGGAATGAGGAGTTGTTGACGGAAGAGGAGATCGTTTATGTTTAGAGGTGCTTTTTTACTCTCCTCAGCCATTAAAAAATATATATTGTGAACCTGTAAACCATTAAGAAATTAATAATGAGTAATTCTTCAACAGAACGATTTCAGAGTATTGGCACTGCATTGGCCATAATTATTAGTTTGGCAGCAATGTTCATTTCCATCTATGAAGCTAGTATCATGAAATCTCAACAAACTGCTATGGTCTGGCCCTATCTGGATATGTCACAGCAATATAACAATGATGGTTTTGCAATAGAAGTATCAAATAAAGGAACAGGACCTGCCATTATCACCTCTGTACAAGTAGACTATAATGGGCTTCCCGTTGAAAGTATAGATGTACTAATGGACTCATTGAATCCTAATAGAACATTTGGCTATGACATACTAAGGAACAGTACCATTGGTAATCAAGTGTTTATGTCTGGTGAAAAACTTATTGTATTTGGTTTACCGTACAATGACGAAACTAGAATCGTACAGAGTAACCTTGGAAAAATAAGAATTAGAATCGGGTATAAGTCGGTTCTTGAAGAACACTGGTTCTACGACTCTGAAGATGGCTCTCATGCTAAAGAAAAATTTGAGGCTGTACAAGAATTTAAAAATTAAAAGATATGAATAGCGTAGCCCAGATCATTTTTAGACTGTGGAATAAAGAGCTATTGGGAGAGGATGAGAGTAGTAGTTAGTGTTTGAAAATTCATACTGTGGAAATTTGGCGATTTTAAACATTTCACCTAATAACTAATAACTAATCCTAAAGTTCATGTTGAGCCATTTGTTTTACACCCCAACTTCTTAGTTGTTTTATAAATGGGATCAATTCCTCTCCTGTTGAAGTCAGGGAATATT
>JAAUXY010027006.1_pt1 | contig 12023 bp, 10 predicted proteins | sample 7278121 | NCBI WGS metagenome assembly JAAUXY01 (sample SAMN14350117, study PRJNA611818) | marine sediment metagenome | isolation source: surface marine sediment (1.8m) | place: French Polynesia: Moorea | collected 2018-08 | reverse complement strand
GTCCGCTGGTCCCAACGCAATAATCTTTCCGGTCGAGGCCGGATCGGAGGCCGTTCGTTTCGGCCCCGGGCGCCGACCGCGGCGATCCGAAAAACGCTTAGAAAGTGGTGTACTTGGGCTTGACGGCGTGAGGCCCCCTACATAGTATGCGCGCACTTTTCGAGGGGCTTGGTAGTAGGCCGTTTCGGCCTAAACACGGCCCCGAAAGTTAACGCACATATAGGCGACTGCTCGCAGCGCCGAACTGACCTGCCGGGAGACAGGGCCGTCCTCCCTCGCAGGTATTTGTGGTGACTGGAGTTCGGCCCGGTAGGGAAAGCTTGCATGCCGACTATCAACCAGCTGATCCGCAAGCCGCGGCAGGCGCCCGTCGAGCGCAACAAGGTGCCGGCGCTCGAGGCCTGCCCGCAGAAGCGTGGCGTCTGCACGCGCGTCTATACGACGACGCCGAAAAAGCCGAATTCCGCCTTGCGGAAGGTCGCGAAGGTGCGCCTGACCAACGGCCACGAAGTCGTCAGTTACATCCCGGGCGAAGGCCATAACCTGCAGGAGCACTCGGTGGTGCTGATCCGCGGCGGCCGCGTCAAGGATCTGCCGGGCGTCCGCTACCATATCGTGCGCGGCACCCTCGACACCCAGGGCGTCAAGGACCGTCGTCAGCGCCGGTCCAAGTACGGCGCCAAGCGGCCGAAGTAAGGGAGTCTGGAAGCATGTCGCGTCGCCATCGCGCCGAGAAGCGAGAGGTTCTGCCGGATCCCAAGTTCGGGGACGTCGTGCTCAGCAAGTTCATGAGCAACCTGATGTATGACGGCAAGAAATCGGTCGCCGAGCGGATCGTCTACGGCGCCTTTGACCGCATGGAGCAGCGGGCGAAGCAGGACCCCCTGAAGCTGTTCCACGAGGCCCTGGGCAACGTGAAACCGGATCTGGAGGTGCGCTCGCGCCGGGTCGGCGGCGCGACCTACCAGGTGCCGGTCGAGGTGCGGCCGGACCGCGCCCAGGCTCTTGCCATCCGCTGGCTGATCGGGGCCGCCCGCGGCCGCGGCGAGAAGACCATGATCGACCGCCTGGCCAACGAGCTGATGGACGCCGCGGAGAACCGCGGCACCGCGGTCAAGAAGCGCGAAGACACCCATCGTATGGCGGAGGCCAACAAGGCCTTCTCGCACTACCGCTGGTAAGCGATTTCCGGAGAGTTATGCGTCATGGCTAGATCCACAGAGCTGCAGCGCTACCGAAACATCGGAATCATGGCGCATATCGATGCCGGCAAGACCACGACCACCGAACGGGTCCTCTACTACACCGGCCGGTCCTACAAGATCGGCGAGGTCCACGAGGGCACCGCGGTCATGGACTGGATGGAGCAGGAGCAGGAGCGGGGGATCACCATCACCTCGGCCGCGACGACCTGCTTCTGGAACGACCACCGGATCAACATCATCGATACGCCGGGCCACGTCGACTTCACCATCGAGGTCGAGCGCTCGCTGCGCGTGCTCGACGGCGCGGTCGCGGTCTTCGACGCCGTCGCCGGCGTCGAGCCCCAGTCCGAGACCGTCTGGCGCCAGGCCGACAAGTACCAGGTGCCGCGGATCTGCTTCGTCAACAAGATGGATCGCGTGGGCGCCGACTTCGAGCGCTGCGTGTCGATGATCGTCGACCGCCTGGGCGCCCAGCCCCTGGTGGTGCAGCTGCCGATCGGCGGCGAGAGCGACTTCAAGGGTGTGGTCGACCTGGTGAAGATGAAGGCCGCAGTCTGGAAGGACGAGAAGCTGGGCGCCGAGTTCGAGTACCAGGAAATCCCGGCCGAGCTCGCCGATGCCGCGGCCGAGGCGCGCGAGAAGCTGATCGAGCTGGCGGTCGAGCAGGACGACGCCGCCATGGAGGCCTACCTCGAAGGCAACGAGCCCGACGAGGGGACCCTCAAGCGCTGCATCCGCAAGGGGACCTGCGAGCTGGCCTTCGTGCCGGTGCTCTGCGGCACGGCTTTCAAGAACAAGGGCGTGCAGCCGCTGCTGGACGCGATCGTCGATTTTCTGCCGTCGCCGTCCGAAGTGCCGGCGGTCAAGGGCGTCAAGCCGGACAGCGACGAGCCGGTCACCCGCGAGAGCTCGGACAGCGAGCCGCTTTCGGCGCTGGCCTTCAAGATCATGACCGACCCCTTCGTCGGTTCCCTGACCTTCGTGCGCGTCTATTCGGGCGTGCTGAAGAGCGGCACCCAGGTGCTGAACTCGGTCAAGGACAACAAGGAGCGGGTCGGCCGCATGCTGCTGATGCACGCCAACGACCGAGAGGACGTCAAGGAGGCCTACGCGGGCGACATCGTCGCGATCGCCGGCCTCAAGGGCACGACGACGGGCGAGACGCTTTGCGATCCCTCGAGCCCGGTGATCCTCGAGCGCATGGAGTTCCCGGACCCGGTCATCGAGGTTGCGGTCGAGCCCAAGACCAAGGGCGACCAGGAGAAGATGGGCGTCGCCTTGGGCCGTCTGGCGCAGGAAGACCCCTCGTTCCAGGTCTCGACCGACCAGGAGAGCGGCCAGACCGTGATCAAGGGCATGGGCGAACTGCATCTGGAGATCCTGGTCGACCGCATGAAGCGCGAGTTCAAGGTCGACGCCAACGTCGGCGCGCCGCAGGTCGCCTACCGCGAGACCATCTCCCGGGCCGCCGAGGTCGACTACACCCACAAGAAGCAGACCGGCGGGTCGGGCCAGTTCGCCCGGGTCAAGATCCAGTTGGAGCCGCTCGAGTCCGGTTCGGGCTTCGTCTTCGAGAGCGCCATCGTCGGCGGCGCGGTCCCCAAGGAGTACATCCCGGGCGTGGAAAAGGGCCTGAAGGGTGCGCGCGAGAGCGGCGTCATCGCCGGCTTCCCGGTGATCGACTTCAAGGCGACCCTGGTCGACGGCGCCAGCCACGACGTCGACTCCAGCGTCCTGGCCTTCGAAATCGCCGCCCGTCAGGCCTTCCGCGAGGGCGTCAGCAAGTCCGGCCCGATGCTGCTCGAGCCGATGATGCGGGTCGAGGTGGTGACGCCCGAGGACTACCTGGGCGACGTCATGGGCGACCTGCAGGCCCGGCGCGGCCAGCCGACCGGCGTCGAGGACCGCGGCAACGCCAAGGTGATCCAGGCGCAGGTGCCGCTCGCCAACATGTTCAACTACGTCAATACCCTGCGCTCGATGAGCCAGGGCCGGGCGCAGTACACCATGCATTTCGATCACTACGCGCAGGTACCGCAGTCGGTTGCGGACGAAATCGTGAAGAAGCTGGCCTGATCCGGCGCCCAGGGATCGGATCAGAGAGACAACCAGAACACCGCTTAAACACGGAGACGAATACCGATGGCCAAGGCGAAGTTCGAGCGGACGAAGCCGCACTGTAATGTCGGGACGATCGGTCACGTTGACCATGGGAAGACGACGCTGACGGCGGCGATCACGAAGGTTTTGGCGGAAGCCGGGGGTGCGGAGTTCACGGCCTACGACGAGATCGACAAGGCGCCGGAGGAGAAGGCGCGCGGGATCACGATCGCAACCGCGCACGTGGAGTACGAGACCGACAACCGGCACTACGCGCACGTCGACTGCCCGGGCCATGCGGACTACGTGAAGAACATGATCACGGGTGCGGCGCAGATGGACGGGGCGATCCTGGTGGTCTCGGCCTCGGACGGCCCGATGCCGCAGACCCGCGAGCACATTCTTCTGGCGCGCCAGGTGGGGGTGCCGGCGATCGTGGTCTACATGAACAAGTGCGACATGGTCGACGACCCGGAGCTCTTGGACCTGGTGGAGCTCGAGGTGCGGGAGCTTTTGAGCTCTTACGAGTTTCCCGGCGACGACATCCCGATCGTGCGGGGCTCGGCCCTGAAGGCGCTGGAGGGTGACGGGGGCGAGATCGGCAGCCAGTCGGTCCTGGAGCTGATGAAGGAGGTCGACGCCTACGTGCCGCAGCCTGAGCGTCCGAAGGACAAGCCCTTCCTGATGCCGATCGAGGACGTGTTCTCGATCTCGGGGCGCGGGACGGTCGTGACCGGGCGTGTCGAGCGCGGGGTCGTGAACGTGGGCGACGAGGTCGAGATCGTGGGCCTGAAGGACACGACCAAGACGGTGGTGACCGGTGTGGAGATGTTCCGCAAGCTTCTGGACCAGGGCGAGGCGGGCGACAACATCGGCGCGCTGCTGCGCGGCGTTGGCCGGGAGGAGGTCGAGCGCGGCCAGGTCCTGGCGAAGCCGGGCTCGATCACGCCGCACACGAACTTCAAGGCCGAGGCCTACATTTTGACGAAGGAGGAGGGCGGCCGTCACACGCCGTTCTTCACCAACTACCGTCCGCAGTTCTACTTCCGGACGACGGACGTGACGGGCGTTGTGACCTTGCCCGAGGGCACGGAGATGGTGATGCCCGGGGACAACATCTCGATGGAGGTCGAGCTGATCGCCCCGATCGCGATGGACGAGGGCCTGCGCTTCGCGATCCGCGAAGGCGGCCGTACCGTCGGCGCCGGCGTCGTCGCCTCCATCGTCAAGTAAGGACGGGGCAGACAACTCGGGGATCGCTGGCCAAGGTGTGCCCAGGGACGCCGGGGCGACGGTCAGGCGGGCAGAAGGAGTGTAGCTCAATTGGCTAGAGCACCGGTCTCCAAAACCGGGGGTTGGGGGTTCGAGTCCCTCCACTCCTGCCAAGCCCGGAAGGGCCGAGCCTGACGGGGCCGAACCCGAGCGGCCAAGCCGAGAGCGACAGGGATCGCGCCTGGAGCGTCGGCGGCGAAAAACAGGATCGGGGCGCGGCGGTGGCCGGCCCCTAGGGATCCGAGGAAAGAGAGCTAAAGAGCAACTGAATGGCCAGTTTCAACATCGGTCAATTCGTCCGCGAGGTGCGGCAGGAAGCCTCCAAGGTGACCTGGCCGTCGCGCAAGGAAACCACGATCAGCACCGTCATGGTGCTGATCATGGTGTTTCTGGCGGCCATCTTCTTCTTTCTGGTCGACCAGGTGCTGGCGCTCGGCGTGCAGCAGATCCTGGGCTGGTGAGGGTGACGGTCATGGCTGCGCTGCGCTGGTACGTCGTCCACGTCTATTCGGGCTTCGAGAAGAAGGTCGCCGAGTCGATCCGCGAGCGGGTTCGACAGCACGAGATGGAGGACCGGATCCCGCAGGTCCTGGTGCCAACGGAGGAAGTCGTGGAGATGCGCCGGGGCCAGCGCATCAACGCCGAGCGCAAGTTCTTCCCCGGCTACGTACTGGTCCAGATGGAGCGCGCCGACGACACCTGGCACCTGATCAAGAACACGCCGAAGGTGACCGGCTTCCTGGGCACCCACGGCCGGCCGACGCCGATCTCGGACGCCGAGGCCGACCGCATCCTGCGCCAGGTGCAGGAGGGCGTGGAACGGCCGAAGCCCTCGGTGATCTTCGAGATCGGCGAGCAGGTGCGGGTCTGCGACGGACCCTTCACCTCGTTCAACGGCATGGTCGAGGAGGTCGACGAGGAACGCTCGCGGCTCAAGGTCGCGGTCTCGATCTTCGGCCGCTCGACGCCGGTGGAACTGGAGTACACGCAGGTCGAGAAGCTCTAGTCGACGAAGCCGCGGTCCCGGAGCGGGGCCGTTGAAGAGCGCGGGAGGCCGCCGCCGAAAGCCCAAGGCGGGGCCGAGAACCGCGAAGCCCGAGAAGGAAAAGGGGTGAATTGAATGGCGAAGAAGATCGAAGGCTACATCAAGCTGGAAATTCCGGCGGGGCAGGCCAACCCCTCGCCGCCGGTCGGTCCGGCCCTGGGCCAGCGCGGCCTGAACATCATGGAATTCTGCAAGGCCTTCAACGCGGCCACCCAGAACGCGCAGCCAGGCACGCCGACTCCGGTGATCATCACGGCCTATTCGGACCGGTCCTTCACCTTCGAGACCAAGACGCCGCCGGCCAGCTACTTCCTGCGCAAGGCGGCCGGGATCCCGAAGGGCTCGACCGCGCCGGGCAAGACCGTGGCCGGCTCGGTGACCATGGCGCAGGTGCGCGAGATCGCGGAGACCAAGATGGTCGACCTGAATGCCAACGACATCGACGCGGCGGCCAAGATCATCGCCGGCTCGGCCCGCTCCATGGGCCTGGAAGTGGTGGAGTAGGGGTTATGGCTAAGCGAGGCAAGCGCATGAAGGCGGCCTACGAGGGCGTCGACCGCAACCAGGATCTGACGCTCGAGGCCGCGGTCAAGGCGATCAAGGCCAACGCCAAGGCGAAGTTTGACGAGACCGTCGAGATCGCGATGAACCTTGGTGTCGACCCGCGCCACGCCGACCAGCAGGTGCGCGGCATGGTCAACCTGCCGCACGGCACCGGCAAGAGCGTCCGGGTCGCCGTCTTCGCCAAGGGCGGCAAGGCCGACGAGGCCAAGTCGGCGGGCGCCGACATCGTCGGCGCCGAGGACCTGGCCGAGCAGATCCAGGGCGGCAGCATCGACTTCGACCGCTGCGTCGCAACCCCGGACATGATGCCGGTGGTCGGCCGCCTGGGTAAGATCCTGGGCCCCCGCGGCCTGATGCCCAACCCCAAGCTGGGCACGGTGACCAACAACGTCGCCGAGGCGGTGCAGGCGGCCAAGGGCGGTCAGGTCGAGTTCCGGGTCGAGAAAGCCGGCATCGTCCACGCCGGCGTCGGCAAGGCCAGCTTCCCAGAGGACGCGCTGGTCGAGAACGTCCGCGCCTTCTACGGCGCGATCAGCCGGGCCAAGCCCAGCGGCGCCAAGGGCACCTACATCAAACGGGTGTCCTTGAGCTCGAGCATGGGGCCGGGGCTGAGGATCGAGGTCGGCAGCCTGGCAGCCGGCGCCTGACGGCGCCGCGCCGGAGCCGGCGCAACACCGGTTTCCGGCCTTTCCCGTGACGGGGACGGCCGGGGAGACGGGGCGGCGGGCCTGTCCGCCACCCCAACCTGTCCGAGACTGCAGGTGTCCGGGCCCATCCGGTTTCTTGGGGCCGGGCTTAAGCCCAGTGCGGGCCTGCATAGACAGGAGGCAAGGTTTCGGTGGCCCATCCCGCAAGGGTGCCGGTCACCGGGCTTGAGCTTCCGGGACAGGCGAGACGGGTTTCGAGCGGTTTCGGAACCCAGTCGTGCAACCAGGCCGAATCTCCGGGTTCTCCCGCAGGTCCGGCCGTAGAATCGGCGGAGACGATTCGTGGACCGTGCACAAAAGAAGGAGCTGGTGGCCGAACTTCATCAGACCTTCGAGGGCGCAGAGCTCGTCGTGATCACCCATCAGAGCGGGATGACCGTCGGCGAGTCCAGCGACCTTCGCGGGCAGATGAGGGCGGCCGGTGCCGGCTTCAAAGTGACCAAGAACCGGCTCACACGTCTTGCCCTGGAAGGCACCAAGTACAAAGCGCTGGAATCGCTGTTCACCGGGCCGACGGCCATAGCCTTTTCGGAGGATCCGGTGGCGGCGGCGAAGGTTTGCGTCGAGTTCGCGAACAAGAACGAGAAGCTGACCATCGTCGGCGGGGCCCTCGGCGAGAAGGTACTCGACGTCAACGACGTCAAGGCTTTGGCCAAGCTGCCCTCGCTCGACGAACTGCGCGGAAAGATCATCGGCGTCATTCAGGCGCCGGCCACGAAGGTGGCCGGGGTCGTTCAGGCGCCGGCGGGCCAGCTGGCCCGTGTGATGGGTGCTTATGCCGCCAAGGGCGACGCCGCGTGACGTCGCGGTAGTGCGCAAACGGAAGTTCAAGCCTAGGAGAAGATGAGACATGGCTGATCTGGACAAGTTGGTCGACGAGCTTTCGAAGTTGACCGTTCTCGAAGCGGCCGAGCTGGCCAAGAAGCTGGAAGACCATTGGGGTGTTTCGGCGGCGGCGCCGGTCGCCATGGCGGTGCCGGGTGCGGCGGCCGCCGACGGCGGCGAGGCCGAGGCGGAGAAGGACGAGTTCGACGTCGTTCTGGCCTCGATCGGCGACAAGAAGATCAACGTCATCAAGGAAGTCCGGGCGATCACCTCGCTCGGCCTGAAGGAGGCGAAGGATCTGGTCGAGGCCGCGCCGAAGGCGATCAAGGAAGGCGTCGGCAAGGACGAGGCTGAAGAGATCAAGAAGAAGCTCGAAGAGGTGGGTGCCACGATTGAAATCAAGTAGGTGGCGCCACAGTCGGACGACGGCCCTGGCGGCGCGCGCAGGTCGCGCGCCGTCACGGGCCGACTCTGCTTTGCCCTAGGGGAGGGGTAGAGCCCGCCGAGGGACCCGGCGGCAGGATTCTGGGACGGCTCCCGCATGTCGGCCGCAGTGGTGGTCGGGCCGGCATTTTATGAGGTTTCCTCGCCGCGGGCCGCGGGCGGGGACAACATTGAGGGCAAGATATGTCGAGATCGTTTACCGGACGCAAGCGTATCCGCAGGACATTCGGCCGGATCCCCGAAGTCACCCAGATGCCGAACCTGATCGAGGTGCAGAAGCAATCCTACGATCACTTCCTGCAGATGGACGTGCCGCCGGCCGATCGCGAGAGCGTCGGGCTGGAGGAGGTTTTCAGCTCGGTCTTTCCGATCATGGACTTCTCCGAGCGCGCCGAGCTGCAGTTCGTGCGCTACGAGCTGGAGGAGCCCAAGTACGACGTCGAGGAGTGCCAGCAGCGCGGCATGACCTTCGCCGCGCCGCTGAAGGTGACCCTGCGCCTGGTCGTCTGGGACGTCGACGAGGACACCGGCGCCCGCTCGATCCGCGACATCAAGGAGCAGGACGTCTACATGGGCGACATGCCCCTGATGACGAACAACGGCACCTTCGTCATCAACGGCACCGAACGCGTCATCGTCAGCCAGATGCACCGCAGCCCGGGCGTCTTCTTCGACCATGACCGTGGCAAGACCCACTCTTCGGGCAAGTATCTCTTCGCCGCCCGGGTGATTCCCTATCGCGGCTCCTGGCTGGACTTCGAGTTCGACGCCAAGGACCTGGTCTACGTGCGGATCGACCGCCGGCGCAAGCTGCCGGCGACGACCCTTCTGCTCGCCCTGGACGGCGGCGCGACCGAGGCGCTGCGGGCCGAACGCGCCGAGCAGGGGCTGAGCCTCGAGCCCCACGAGGCCATCGGCATGACCGCCGAGGAGGTCCTGGCGACCTTCTACGGTCAGGTCGCCTACACCCGGGCCAACGAGGGCTGGCGTACGGTCTTCGATCCGGAGCGCCTGCGCGGGATCAAGCTGGACCGCGACCTGGTCGATGCCAAGACCGCCAAGGTGGTGGCCGAGGCGGGCACCAAGATGACGCCGCGCCTGGCCCGCAAGCTGCGCGACGGCGGGCTCAAGGATCAGCTCGTGCCGGACGAGGAGCTCTACGGGCGCTACGCGGCGATCGACTTCATCAACGAAGAGACCGGACAGGTCCTGGCCGAGGCCGGCGACGAGCTGACCGAGGAGATCCTGGCTTCGTTGGTCGAGAACGGGATCGCCGAGGTCCCGACCCTGGCGATCGACAACATCAATGTCGGCCCCTACATGCGAAACACCCTGGCGATCGACAAGAACAACAGCCGCGAGGAAGCGCTGATCGACATCTACCGGGTGATGCGCCCGGGCGAGCCGCCGACCCTGGAATCCGCCGAGGCCATGTTCAAGGGCCTGTTCTTCGACTCCGAGCGCTACGACCTCTCGGCGGTCGGCCGCGTGAAGATGAACGCCCGGCTCGGCTTCGAGGACGTCGACGACACGCTGCGCACCCTGCGCAAGCAGGACATCCTCTCGATCCTCAAGATCCTCTGCGACCTGAAGGACGGCAAGGGCGAGATCGACGACATCGACCACCTCGGCAACCGCCGGGTGCGCTCGGTCGGCGAGCTGATGGAGAACCAGTACCGGGTCGGCCTGCTGCGCATGGAGCGGGCGATCCGCGAGCGCATGAGCTCGGTCGAGATCGACACCGTGATGCCGCACGACCTGATCAACGCCAAGCCGGCGGCGGCGGCGGTGCGCGAGTTCTTCGGCTCCTCGCAGCTCTCGCAGTTCATGGACCAGACCAACCCGCTGTCCGAGATCACCCACAAGCGGCGGCTCTCGGCCCTCGGGCCGGGCGGCCTGACTCGTGAGCGCGCCGGCTTCGAGGTCCGCGACGTGCACCCGACCCACTATGGGCGGATCTGCCCGATCGAGACCCCGGAAGGGCCCAACATCGGCCTGATCAACTCCCTGGCGACCTACGCCCGGGTCAACCAGTACGGCTTCATCGAGAGCCCCTACCGCAAGGTCGAGAAGGGCAAGGTTCAGGACGAGGTGGTCTACCTCTCGGCCATGGAGGAGGGTCGCTACACCATCGCTCAGGCCAACGCCGAGGTCGACAAGAACGGCAAGCTGGTGGACGACCTGATCTCCTGCCGGGGCGGCGGCGAGTACATCATGGCGCGGCGCGAGGACATCGAGTACATCGACGTCTCGCCCAAGCAGATCGTCTCGGTCGCGGCGGCGCTGATCCCCTTCCTGGAGAACGACGACGCCAACCGGGCGCTGATGGGCTCCAACATGCAGCGCCAGGCGGTGCCGCTCATCCAGACCGAGGCGCCGCTGGTCGGCACCGGCATGGAAGAGACCGTGGCCCGGGATTCCGGCGTCGCGCTGGTCGCCCGGCGCGCGGGCGTGATCGACCAGGTCGACGCGACCCGCGTCGTGGTCCGGGTCACCGAGGAGACCTCGAGCGGCGAGCAGGGCGTCGACATCTACACCCTGCTCAAGTTCCAGCGCTCCAACCAGAACACCTGCATCACCCAGAAGCCCCTGGTGAAGGTCGGTGACGTGGTCGAGCGCGGCGACATCATCGCCGACGGCCCCTCGACCGACCTCGGCGAACTGGCCCTGGGCCGCAACGTGCTCTGCGCCTTCATGCCGTGGATGGGCTACAACTTCGAGGACTCGATTCTGATCTCCGAGCGGATCGTCCGCGACGACGTCTTCACCTCGATCCACATCGAGGAGTTCGAGGTCATGGCCCGCGACACCAAGCTGGGCCAGGAGGAGATTACCCGCGACATCCCCAACGTCGGCGAGGACGCGCTGCGCAACCTCGACGAGGCGGGCATGGTCTACATCGGCGCCGAGGTGCTGGCCGGCGACATCCTGGTCGGCAAGGTGACGCCGAAGGGCGAATCGCCGATGACGCCGGAGGAAAAGCTGCTCCGGGCAATCTTCGGCGAGAAGGCCTCTGACGTGCGCGACACCTCGCTCAGGGTTCCGCCGGGCGTCAGCGGCACCGTGGTCGACGTGCGCGTCTTCTCGCGCCGCGGCGTCGACAAGGACGAGCGGGCGCTGGCCATCGAACGGGCCGAAATCGAGCGCCTGGCCAAGGACCGCGACGACGAGAAGGCGATCCTAGAGCGCAGCTTCTACAGCCGCCTGCGGGACCTGCTGATGAACATGACCTCGGTCAGCGGCCCCAAGGGCCTGAAGCCGGCGACCAAGATCACCGAGAAGGTGCTGTCCGACTTCACGCCCGGCCAGTGGCGCCAGATCGCGGTCAAGAACGACAAGCGCCAGGCCAACATCGAGGCGCTCAACAAGCAGTTCGACGAGTCGATCGACGAGCTGACCAAGCGCTTCGAGAACAAGGTCGACAAGCTGCAGCGCGGCGACGAGCTGCCGCCTGGCGTGATGAAGATGGTCAAGGTCTTCATCGCCGTGAAGCGCAAGCTGCAGCCGGGCGACAAGATGGCCGGCCGGCACGGCAACAAGGGCGTGATCTCGAAGATCGTGCCGATGGAGGACATGCCCTACACCGACAACGGCACGCCGGTGGACCTGGTGCTTAACCCGCTGGGTGTGCCGAGCCGCATGAACGTCGGCCAGATCCTGGAGACCCATCTCGGCTGGGCCTGCCACGGCCTCGGCCTGCAGATCGGCGAGGTGCTGGACAAGGTCCGGCGCAGCAGCAAGACCGACGATCTCAAGCGCAAGCTCAAGCAGCTCTACGGCGACAAGGCCTTCAAGGACGAGATCTCCGAGCTGGACGACAACCAGGTCGTCGAGCTGGGCGAAAACCTCTTGAACGGCGTG
>JAAUXY010182107.1_pt1 | contig 12024 bp, 11 predicted proteins | sample 7278121 | NCBI WGS metagenome assembly JAAUXY01 (sample SAMN14350117, study PRJNA611818) | marine sediment metagenome | isolation source: surface marine sediment (1.8m) | place: French Polynesia: Moorea | collected 2018-08 | reverse complement strand
CTTAAAACTCAGGCAAACTCGGTACATCAAAAATTTGCACCGGAAATCAACAAGCTTCAATCTGGCGACAAGTATCGTCCCAAAAATTATCTGTTAGAAGTTCAAAAATTCATGGGATATACAAAATAACTTGATTATTTTGTAACTAAGAAATAAAAAAGGGCTTCGGTCTCACCGAAGCCCTTTTTAATAACTTGTGGTTGTCGAGGCAGGTAAAAATGTTTGGAAAAATTCTGAATTTTTTGGACAGGGTCCTGAGTTTCTTTGAAGAATGGACCCTATTTGTCAGTGTAATTGTCGCCTTGGTTGCACTTTTTTTCAATGTGATATTAAGATACGGTTTCAACTATTCCCTGGCCTGGTCCGAGGAATTGGTGCGCGAGGTCATCATCTATACGACATTTATCGGCTGCAGTGCCGCTGTCAAAAATCGCTCGCTGATTAAAATCGACGCCTCAGTGCAGATTTTTCCAAAACTAAAAGTCCCCTTAACTTTTTTCAGCAATTTCGTGATCATGATATTTGCGCTCATGATGATTTATTATGGATGGCTAATAGCCGCCCTTCAGGTTCGCACCCAGCAAAAAACCATTATTATGCAAATTCCGCTTGTGTATCTCTATGCCATTCTCCCTTTGATGGGAGTTTTAATGCTGATCCGGGTCATTCAGGTATTTTACCAGGACATCCAGGAACAACTGGCCGCGAAAACCGAGGATTAATTTTTCGTTTAAGATGAGATAAGGAGAATCGGACTATGGAAACCAGCCATCTCGTCATCCTGGCAATCCTTCTGGGATGCATGGCCACATATATTCCCGTTTATATGTGTCTTTTTTTCACCGCTGTTTTAGGCTTCGTTTTTTTTACGGATCTGCCCATTCTCCTATTGGCTCAGACCCTCTTTCGCAGCATGGACAACTTTGCCCTGGTAGTGGTGCTTTTCTTTATTCTGTGCGGTAATATCATGACGTCCGGTACCATTGTGGAAAAGCTCATAAAAGTGGCAAATGCGGTCGTCAGCTGGCTTCCGGGAGGCCTCGGGATGGCCGGTGTCCTGGCCTGCGGGCTGTTTGGCGCCATTTCAGGGTCCACCGTGGCCACGGTGGTGGCGCTGGGGGGCTTTATGATTCCAGCACTCATCGATAACGGATATCCTGAAAAGTATACCCTGGGCGTGATGACCACATCGCCCAACCTGGGTGTTATCATCCCGCCCAGCATCGGCATGATTCTATACAGTATGATCAGCAACGTGTCCCTGGAAGGGCTTTTTCTGACCGGATTTTTACCGGGGGTTCTCATCATGTTCGGCGTATGTCTCTACACCTTTTTTGTATTTCGCAAGAAAAAAGAAATCACGCGCAAACCCATTCCCAAACCCGGCGAACTTTTAGCTGTTTTTAAAGAGGGATTCTGGTCGCTCATGCTGCCGGTGATTATCTTTGGCGGCATCTTTTCAGGCGCCTTTACCGCCAATGAAGCCGCAGTGGTTGCCTGTGTGTATGCATTTATTGTTGAACTTTTTATCCATCGCTCCATGAAATTTTCAGATGTTAAAAAAGTGACCGTCAGCTCAGCGGTGACTTCCGCTACCCTGTTGATTATCGTCGCGGGTGCAACCTGTTTCGGTCGTTTGCTGACGCTTGAGAACATTCCAGGCAAAATCACCGAAACGGTGCTCGCTGCGATTGAGTCTCCGTACGTGTTCCTTTTGGCCATGAACACCCTGCTTCTGTTTGTCGGTATGTTTATGGATATTATATCGGCGACCATGATCCTGGGACCCGTATTTTTGCCGATGTTGGATGCGTTTAACATCAGCTGGATGCATTTCGGGCTGATTCTGACCGTTAATCTGGCGATCGGATACTGTACTCCACCGATGGGCGTCAGTCTTTACATAACCGGTGCGATTTCCAATAAGGATTTGATTTACGTCACTAAGTCGGTAATTCCCTTTATCATCATTCAGATGGTGGTTCTATTCATCATAACGTATATACCGGATGTTGTATTGTGGCTGCCCAGAGCGATGGGATTTTTGGAATAGAAATATCTGCAGCATCAGAATAGGCCTTAGGCCTTGCCGGTATGCCGAGTTGTTTTTGATAGCACTGAGCCGGCTTGCTTTTATAATTTCTCATGAATATTTTAAGTCAGATTAGTGTGTTTTCACTGCCGGGCAGCCCTGTTGTATTGCTTGAAATAAGGACCTGTTCGCAGCAACCGCAACTTAAACATCAGGAGGCGCTTTAAATGTCAGGTGATGAATCATTACTCAAGGGTAAGCACATCCTGGCGGTAGATGACGAAGATGATATTCTGGAAACCATCATGGATATCCTAGATGAATCGATCATCGATTCGGCCCGGGACTATGAAAGTGCTTCAGCGAAAATAAAAGCAGAAAAATACGATCTGGTTATTTTGGATATAATGGGTGTCAATGGGCTTCAATTACTGGAGGAGTCCGTAGATCGGGGGATCCCAACGGTGATGCTGACCGCCCATGCCGTCAATCCGGAAACCCTTATGGAGTCCATTCAAAAAGGCGCAATTTCCTATATTCCCAAAGAAAAACTCTCCGAATTAGACGATCTGTTAAATGCGATACTGGGTGCCTTCAATCGCAATGAGCCGCCATGGAAACTACTCTTTGAAAAGCTGGGGGATTATTTTGAGAAGCGTTTCGGTCCCGGCTGGCAGGATAAAGACCAGGAGTTCTGGTCGGAATTCAGTCGGACCTATTCGATTGGAAAAGGCATACAGGAGCGTTTGAAACGCGATAAGCGAATCCTGGACAAGGGGATTTAGGATAATTTCAAGGTAGGTACTTTTCTAAAATAGGCATGTAACTTAAAAAGACGACGCAATCTAATCCATTTGTTACCAAAGATCCATTCCTGAAACAGCAAGAATCGAAGACCATTCTGCAACCATTTAATTTACGCCCGTATCTTTACCCGATCTGCTAAACCTGAAGCTATCTGCATGCTAAAAATATGCAATTTCGAAGTGTTTTTTGGCGCTTTCTTTCTTGACAGCCCGAATGCCTTCCTCTATATTTCATCACTTATGCTCAATGCGTATACTGTATACCAAACATAAATTTTGCTAAAATAGAAATCGTATCAGGAGGAATAAAATGGAATTTAGTCTGCCGGAAGAACTTGAAATACTTAGAAAAATGGTGCGGGATTTTGCTGATGAAAAAATCGCGCCCTTTGCGGACGAATGGGATGAAAAGCACTATTTTCCCTACGAGGAAGCGGTTAAACCGATGGGAGAGCTCGGTTTGTTCGGCTCGGTTATCTCTGAGGCATACGGCGGGTCTGAGATGGGCTGGCTGGCGGCAATGATTATCAGTGAGGAAATTGCCAGGGCATCGAGCTCGCTCAGAGTGCAGATCAATATGCAAACACTGGGATGTGCCTACACCATTGAAAAATATGGCAGTGAGGAATTAAAGCAAAAATACATTCCCAAGCTGGTCAGCGCTGAGTATCTCGGCGGATTTGCGATGACTGAGCCTGATGCAGGCTCGGATGTAATGGCCATCAAATCCCGGGCCGAAGACAAAGGAGATCACTGGCTATTAAATGGATCCAAAACCTGGATTTCAAATGCCGATGTGGGGGATGTCATCATTTACTATGCATATACCGATCGAGATGCAGGCTCAAAGGGTTTATCGGCATTTGTGGTTGAATTAAAAAATTTCAATGATGTGCGTACAACCGCTCTGGACAAGCTTGGATCGCGGTCCTCACCCACCGGTGAAATATATCTGACCGATACCCGGGTCCCCAAAGAAAACATTCTCGGCAAACCCGGTGATGGCGCCAGAATTCTTTTTGGATCGCTGAATCAAACGCGTCTTTCCGCTGCCGCCGGCGGCGTGGGCGTGGCACAGGCCTGCCTGGATGAAACCATTAAATACGCAATGGAGCGAAAGCAATTCGGGAAAGCGATCGGTGAATTCCAAATGAATCAGGATATGATTGCCCAAATGTCAACCGAGATTGAAGCCGCGCGGCTGCTGGTATACAAAGCCGCCTGGGCCAAAGATCAGGGGAGATTAAACAATGGGCTGGATGTCGCCCAGGCGAAGTATTTTGTCGGCGAGGTGGCAACCAAATGCGCCAATTATGCCATGCGGATTCTGGGCGCCTATGGTTATTCCACCGAATATTCCGTTGCGCGATTTTTCCGTGATGCGCCGACCTATTCAATGGTAGAAGGCTCTTCCAATATCTGTAAATGGATTATTGCGCTGGATCAGTTAGGTATACGCAAAGCCAACCGTTAAAACTGGCTTTAAAACCAGTTTACAGGTTACCTTTTTAAAAGATAGAAAATGAAGAATAGAAGTAGATAGAGAAAGGAGATAAAATGGACATCGTTGTACTAGTCAAACAGGTGCCGGACACTGAATCGCTGGTTCAGATAGGCGATGACGGGGTTTCCATCAAAACCCAGGACATCAAATGGATCATGAATCCCTATGATGAATTGGCAGTGGAAGAGGCATTGCAGATCAAAGAAGCCCAGGGAGGTACGGTAACGATACTGTCGCTCGGGCCTGAAAAAGCGGTGGAAGCGATCCGAACTGCTCTGGCCATGGGTGCTGATCAAGGCGTGCATATTTGTGATCCCGCGGCTGACGGCAGTGATGCCCTGGCGACCGCCAAATTGCTCGCGGCTGCGCTAAAAGATCTTCCCTGTGAATTGATTATCGCAGGTCACCGGGCTGTGGATGAAGATAATTATCAGGTTGCCGCGGCTGTTGCTGAATTTATGGGCATTCCTCAAATTTCCATGGTGAACAAGGCTGAAGTGGGTGACGGAAAGATCACCTGCCACCGAACTGTTGAAGGCGGCACCGTGGTGGTGGAGGCTTCCCTGCCGGCGTTGTTTACCACCCAGCGAGGACTTAATGAGCCCCGCTATGCTTCTTTACCCGGTATCATGAAAGCCAAGAAAAAACCCGTTGACGTCAAAACCGTTGCGGATCTTGGTGTCGATGGCGGGGCGGTCGGGGCTGCCAATCGCAAGGTAAAAATAAAAGCGCTTAGTCTTCCACCCGAAAGACAGGCCGTCAGAATGATCGATGGTGAAGCGGCTGCAGATAAAGCGGCCGGTCTGCTTAAAATCTTGCATGATGAGATCAAAATTATTTAAAGACTCGAATCGATCTTAAAGGAGAAATAAAATGGCACAAGGTGTGTTTGCGATAACAGAACAAAGAGATGGTGAGCTTCGAAAGGTCAGCTTTGAAGCAGTTAGCGAAGGCCGACGCGTAGCCGATGGATTGGGAGCGGATCTCACAGCAGTCATTCTGGGCTCGGGCGTCGAAGGTCTAGCTGAGGAACTTAAAAAATATGGTCCCGATAAAATTCTGGTGGCAGATGATGCGGCGCTGGCAGATTATACGACCGATGCCTACACCAATGTCTTGGCTGAATTGATTCAGGCAACGGATCCGGCGGTCATTATTGCCGGGGCATCTGCCCAGGGCAAAGATCTGTCAGGTCGTCTGGCGGCCAGACTGGATGCGGGTGTGGCAATGGATTGCACGGCAATAAAACTCGACAATGGGAATTTAACTTACACCCGGCCGATGTTCGGCGGCAAAATCGTTGCCGACGTGGAAATTGAAGGTTCGCCTCAAATTGTTGCCATTCGACCGAATGTAATGGACGCTGTCGAAAATTCAAAAGACGCTGCGATTGAAAAGCCTGCTGTTCAGGTCGGGGATGTAAAGACCAACGTTGTTGAAATGAAAATGGAAACCGGCGACAAGCTTGAATTAACCGAAGCGGATATTATTGTCTCTGGCGGTCGTGGCACCGGCGGCGATTATGCCGCCATTGAAACGTTGGCCACTGAACTCGGCGCGGCCGTGGGCGCTTCGCGATCTGCCGTCGATGAAGGCTGGCGGCCGCATAGTGATCAAGTCGGGCAGACCGGTAAAACGGTATCACCGACGCTTTATGTTGCTTGCGGCATCTCGGGAGCCATCCAGCATCTGGCCGGTATGTCAACGTCAAAATATATCGTCGCCATTAACAAAGATGAGGAAGCCCCCATTTTTTCTAAGGCTGATTTCGGAATCGTCGGTGATTTGTTCGAAATCGTACCGGCGATCGCTGCAGAAGTTAAGAAATTGAAGTGATTCTTTTTAAGACTAAAATCGGATAGTTTCACTCGCCGGTTTGAGATACTTGCGTCTCCAATCAGCCCTGCTATCGCAGGGCTGATTGTTTTTGAATGAAAGGAGGTTGCGTTGGATAAAGAATTGGTTGAAAAAACAAAAAAGACAGCCGGGCTTTATTTTAAAGATGTTCAGGGTGAGCGGCCGTTTGATCTCTGGTCTGCCTTTGACAAGGACCTGGCCAAAGATCTTTCTTTGTTTATTACCGCTCAGATGTACGCTCGAGAAAAAATTCCACATACCGTGAGGCAGTTGATCACGGTTGCCGCTCTTACGGTGCTATCTCGACTGGAAGAACTCCGGCTGCATATTCATGCGGCTTTAAATGTTGGATGCCCGGCACGGGAAATTGCTGAGGTGATCTTTCAAACCGCTGTTTATGGCGGGATGCCGGCCACCAATCAAGCCTTAAAAACGTTAAGGTCGGTGCTGGAGGAAAAGGGTATGTGGCCGCTGGAAGAATAACCTCCATTTCCGGTCTATATGCTATAGAATGCTTTCTTGCTTGACACGTGAATGGCATTTTTCCTATCTATTTGAGACCATGAAAATCTGAGTCTATGAGCATGTCGTTCACTCGCTGTGCGCATCGGTCGGAAGCAGCACGCGCGGGCGGAATAAGTTAAAATGCTCGCATAAATGCATTTGCGCGATATTGGATTGTATCGCGCCATGAGTTGACAGCGTACCCCCGTTACTTATATTTAGTTTCAATCGATGGTTTTCAGAAGTCCTTTTAAATATTGAATATTTGCATAATCCCCATTTCATTTATGTGGAGGCCCTATGAGCTTAAAATTAAAACAGATTGTGGTATCAATTGAAAACGAACCCGGCCGGCTGTTAGAGGTCACAGAATCTCTTGGAAATGCCGGCATCAATCTGCGTGCCCTTAACCTGGTGGATACCGGGGCGTTTGGACAACTGCGATTGCTCGTTTCTGATGTCGTAACGGCTCGCAAGATTTTAATGGAAATGCAGATACCCGCTTATGTCAATGAAGTCGTGGCCGCTGAAATCGAGGATAAACCCGGCAGTCTGGCCAGACTGCTGAAACCCTTGACGGAAGCGGGTGTAACAGTGATTTTCATGTATGCCTTTATCACCTTTGCCAAGGGAAATGCCATTATGGTCTTCCGATTCAGCGATAACGACAAGGCCATTGACGTTTTGAAGGCAAACGGCACCAACTTGCTGGATGCCAACACATTTGGAATTCTGGAAACAGGGAGTTAAGCGGTCCTCATTTTACTGGCCATCTTAGTGACCGATCCCGGTATTTCAAGCCCCATCGAGAGAAGGCAAAAACAAAAATTCTCAAATGAGACCCACTAAATCTAAAAATTCTTCGACAAAATCCACCACGCGCATTGCCACGCGTAAATCAGCGCATGCCGGCATAAAAGCCGCCGCGACCAAAATTGAAAAAGAACGGTACCGTGTGCTGATCGAAGATGTGGCGGATGGCTTTTACGAGGTCGATTTAAAAGGAAATTTTAAGTTCTTCAATGATGCCCTCTGTCGCATTTTTGGTTATTCGCGCCGAAAAATTCGAAACAGCAATTTTCAGGAGTATATGGATGCGCATAATGCGGCGATTGCCTATGAAGCATTTAATAAGATTTTTCGCACCGGTGAGGGTGTTGTCGATATCAACTGGGAAATCAAACGTAAAGACGGTGAACGGCGCTACCTGGAGATTTCTGCCAATTTAATTATGGGGACTGACGGAGAACCGGTTGGTTTCAGAGGGATCGCCAGGGATGTTACGGATCGGGTTGTTGCGCAACAAGCGTTAAGCGAGTCGGAAGCCTGCGCGCTGGCGCTATCCCATCAGAGTCAGCAGGCCGAACAGCGCTACCGGGCGTTTTTAAAATTTTTGCCCATTCCGGTGTTTGTTTTTAATATGGATAATACGGTATCCTATCTGAATCCGGCTTTTGAAAGCGTTTTTGGCTGGACGCTTGACGAACTGGAGGGCAAAAAAATACCGTTTGTTCCTGAAAACTCCAAGGAGCAAACCCTCCAAGGCATTCGAAGTCTGCATAAGAATAAAGTCATCCGTGGTTTTGAAACCAGGCGGCTTACCAAAGACGGCCGACTGCTGGACATTATCGTTGACGGCGCAATTTTTTTCGATGAAGCGGGCAAGCCTGCCGGTCAAGTGGTTACCCTGCGCGATGTAACCCAGGAAAAGCGAAATGCGCGGATCAACCGGGCCCTTTTTCGCATCGCCCGGGCGATGTATCAGTATCGGGGACTGGATCAGCGTTTGGCGTTGATTACCAAAGAAATTCAAGATTTGCTGGGTATTGAAGGCGCAATGGTTATTTTGCTCGATGAGGAAAACCAGGAGTTTTTTTTCCGTGAGGCGATCTTTGATAAAACGGAAACCGGAACCAATTTCAAAGAAATTCGATATCCGGCGGATAAAGGAATTGCCGGGTTGGTTTACCGTACCGGAAAGCCCCAAATTGTTCAGGATGCCTACAAGAGCCCATATTTCGCCCGCGAGGTTGATCGCCAGGCAAAGTATCGCACCCGTAACATGGCCGACGTGCCCCTGGAGATCGAGGGTCGGATGATCGGTGTGTTATGCGCCGTCAACAAAAAAGAAGGCGAGTTTGATCAATCCGATATTGAGCTGTTGACGACCATCGGTAATCTGGTGGCCCTGCCGATTGAAAATGCCAGCATCAATGAGGAGCTAAAACGATCCTATGAAGACGTAAAAAGCCTCAACCGTGCTAAAGACCGCGTTATTCATCATCTGTCTCATGAATTGAAAACACCGGTCTCAATTTTATCTGCCTCCCTGAGCCTCTTGGACAAGCGTTTATCAGAAATAGAGGATAAAGGCTGGCGCACCATCCTTGACCGTGCGCAAAGAAATCTAAAGCGATTACTTGGGATGCAGTATCAATTGGAAGATATCCTGCGCGAAAAAGATTTTAAAACCCGCGATATGCTGTCTGCCCTATTGGATGCCTCGGTTGATGAGCTTGAAGTATTGATTTCTCTGGGTTTGGGAGAAAAGGATATAATCCGTAAAATTCGGCAGCATATTGATGAGACGTACGGCCCGCGCAAATCTACATCTGAGGTAGTTGAATTGGGGCCATTTGTAAAAGAAAAAATAAAGGCACTGCGTTCCAAATTTGCCCATCGCAAATGCCGATTGAGAACTCACGTGTCGGCAACTTCTCCGATCTTTATTCCCCCGGATGTACTGGAAAAAGTTGTCGAGGGCCTTGTTCGCAATGCCGTTGAAAATACGCCCGACGGTGGAAACATATCTGTGAAAGTGCGCAAAGGTGAAATCGGGCCAGAATTTGAAGTCAAAGATAACGGCATCGGCATCAGTGAGGAAAACCTGCGGTTGATTTTTGAAAATTATTTTACCTCCTACGATACCATGCAATATTCCACCCGCCAGCCCTATGATTTTAAGGCCGGCGGTAAGGGATTTGATTTGCTGCGCATACGGATATTTTCAGAACGGTATAATTTCAAAATAAAAATGACATCACTGCCATGTAATTTAATCGACGCCAAAGGGCATGAGTGCCCGGGCGATGTTGCGGATTGCGTGCCGGCGGCTGATACTCAAGATTGCCGCAATCGCGGCGGAACAACGGTGACGGTGCGGTTCTACCCGGCCGAACGATTTACCAGTAAATAACCCGAGCGCGTCACACTTGGCTGGAGCTGAAAGCATTCATTTAAACGATTTAAACAGGCTGGTACCATGAGCGAACAAAAGGAACCCCAAAAAGGCAGGCTGTTAAGCGGGGAACAGGCGGAGCAATTTTTCAGGGAAATTGAAATTGAATTTCTGGTCCATGAACTTAAAGATCCCATCGCCATTATTGAAACCGGGCTGCGGACCCTGCTCGAGCGCCAGGACAAATTCGGCACGCTATCCCCCCGCCAGGAAAGCACCCTGAAGCGCACATTGCGAAATTCGAAGAAAGCACGTGAACTGCTGCACAACCTTCTGGAGATTGGACGCTCTGAAGCGGAGTGCTTTCTGGGTGAACAATTCCATCTTTCAAAATCAGTTGTTAAGGCTTTAGAAGATGCTCTCGAAACCATTGCCTGGGACGTTTTCGATAAATATGCTGACATTAACAGAAAATCCGAAGCCCTGGATTACCTGAAATCCTGCGGTATTGATTTGGACATTTCGCCTCAGGTGAGCGATCTGGAGATGTTTCAGGATGAGACCAAGTTCCGCCAGGTGGTCTGTAATTTAATTAAAAACGCGCTTCATCACCGGAAAGAGCGGGTGGACATACGGCTGGGTCTGGATGGAGAACATGTGGTCTTAGCGGTCAGTGATGATGGACCCGGGATTGAGCCGGAACATCATGAAATGGTATTTCGCCGTTATGCGCAGGTGAAGGATAATGTCAATGTTTCCCGCAAGGGCCATGGACTCGGCCTGGCCGGTGCGAACATCATATCGCGCTGTCTGGGGGGGCAGCTTACACTGGACAGCGAGAAAGGGAAGGGCGCCACCTTTCGATTAATCATGCCCTTGAGACTCGAAAGCAAATGATTTTTAAACCGATTCGGTTCAAGTTTTATATAGGATATTATCAATAGGTTGTCATTGGCGATTAATCGCTGCAATCCAAAAACCCCGACTCCCACCTTTGATTATGGTTCGCTCGAAATCAAGACAGCGGCTGCTCATTGCAGAAGTCAACCCGGATGACCTTAAAATCCTGAAAACGATGCTGGCTGCCGATTATGACATCGAGGTCACCGCTGACGGACAAGAGACCATGAGGCTCGCCTTATCGCCGAAACCTCCCGGATTAATCCTGTTAAACAACATGAATTCGACCTCAGATTTATACGAAATACTCAGGCATTTAAAATCGGACCCAACCACCAGGAATATCCCGATTATCATTCTATCGGAGCCGACTCCGGAAGATACAGAAGCAAAAGGGTTTGAACTGGGCGTCGCAGATTACATAACGAAGCCCTTTAAGAGATCTGTGGTCAGATCCAGGATACGGACTCACTTGGAGTTGAAGCGTTATCGGGACAATCTTGAAAATAGAGTAAAGAAACAGGTAGGCGAACTCCATGAGGAAATTCAGGAACGCAGGGATATTGCAGATACATATCATGCCCTTGTCGAGCACGCCATGGACGGAATTGTCATTATCCATGATTATAAAGTCAGATTTGCAAATCCCGCGTTTTGCAATTTGATCGGCTTTTCTGAGAAAGAACTTATCGGCGCACACTTAAAGAAATTTATATCGGAAGAAGAATTTATCAAAAATACGACACGATATTCCAGCAGGATCGCCGGCTTAAATTTACCCCGTATATATAAATCCCAGGTTATTCATTCAGACGGGTCAACAATAGATGTCGAACTGAATGTCAGTGTTGTGCCGTATGGTAGAACCCTTGCCGCTTTGGTGTTTGTGCGTGATATCCGCGAAGAAGAAGCATGGAAATATTGTATATGACGCGTGAATACGGAAATGGATAATTTTGGTACATTTCAATCTAATCTGAGGTTGTAACGGTTTGCCGCAGAACATTTTGCACCCAAGATCAAGATTTAAAGGAACGGAATCGGCTTGCCGGTACGGTACGCCAGCGCGGAGCAGGTGGCAATTGTATTGCCATTCTGGTCGGTGACCTTGATGTCGTAGCTGGCGATTTTTTTGGTCTGGCTGTTTTGCCTGGCCTCAGCCCGCAGTTTCACACCCGCTTCAGGGCTGGAAACATAAGTTACATTCACATTCAAGGCCACGGCGATGGTGCCATCGGTTTGG
>JAAUXY010114730.1_pt1 | contig 12027 bp, 11 predicted proteins | sample 7278121 | NCBI WGS metagenome assembly JAAUXY01 (sample SAMN14350117, study PRJNA611818) | marine sediment metagenome | isolation source: surface marine sediment (1.8m) | place: French Polynesia: Moorea | collected 2018-08 | reverse complement strand
GGGCATGGTGGTCCTTACCATCACCGGCAAGATCACGCACACCAATGTCGGCCAGGCGGCGGAGTTCGACCTGGCCATGCTGGAGGCGATCGGCGGACAGGAGGCGACCGTCACGGACTTCGCCGAGACCGGACCCGGGCGTCAGCGCTTCACCGGTGTGCCGATGGCCAAGCTGTTGGACAAAGTCGGCGCAGACGGCCAGACCGTGACGGCCCTGGCGCTCGACGCCTATGAACGGGAGCTGTCCGTCGAAGAGCTGACCGGGAGCGGCGCGATCCTCGCCTACAAGCGGAACGGCGCCTATCTCAAGCTCGATGGCCGCGATTTCGGGGGGCGGGGTCCCCTGTGGATCATCTATCCCCTGGACGCCACGCCCGCGCTGCGCAAGCTCGAGGATGTGGAGGGGCGCTTCGTCTACCAGCTGATCCGCCTCGACGTGAAGTAGCTTCTCGTGCGCGCAGGCACGCGGCCAGCGCCCCGCACAGGCGTGACCGCCGGACGCGCTGGCATCAGGCTGTGGACCCAGGAAAAAGGAGGAGTCGTGTGAGTTGGGTGTTTCTTGCAGTGGCGATCCTGTTCGAGGTGGCCGGCACGACCTCGATGAAACTGGCCGAGGGGTTTACCAGGCTGCTGCCCTCGATCCTGATCTTCGTCTTCTACGGGCTCAGCTTTGCCGCCCTGACGGTGGCCTTGCGGCGCATCGATCTGAGCGTCGCCTACGCGATATGGTCCGGCCTGGGGACCGCCTTGATCGCGGTCATCGCGCTCCTCTGGTTCGGCGAGGCGATGCCGCCGGTCAAGGTGGTGTCGCTGGCGCTGGTGATTCTGGGCGTGGTCGGTTTGCAGCTGACTTGAGCTTTCTCGCCTCGCGCCGGGCCTATCGCTGCGCGGTTCTGGCCTGCCCCGGCGGGGTGCCCGGCGCGCGCATGGCCCATTCGACGACCTTCTTCAGCACCTTACCCAGGGCGTCGTCGAACGCCTCGACGATGGCGTTCATGCTGTCCGCGGACGCCTGCGCTTTGTACTGGAAGTTGGCGCCGGCAATGATCGTCCGCTGCGGCATCTTCACCAGCTTGACGTTGATGTGCACGTTGGCCACTGGGGCGGCGCCACCCTTGTACTCGGCCTGGAATTCGCGCAGCTCGGGCTTCAGCAGGTAGTCCGAGCGCAGGTTGGCGTCCTCGCGCCCGACCGAGACGATCTTCTTGGTGTTCTCGAAGGATTCGATGATCAGCGTCTGGACCAGCTGGGGCGCCACATCGGTCCAGGCGGCACGGTCGTAATAGTCGACCTTCGCCGGGCCGCGCTTGAGGGCGATCCGGGGCGTGTTGAGGGCTGCCGCCGCGACCGGCGTTTCCACCACGAGCTGCCAGTCCGCATTGGGCAGGTCCGCGGAAAAGGTGCTCTTCGGCGAAAGGTCGTAGAGATTGGGCGGCTGGGCCTGGCCGGGGGCAATGCAGCCGGCGACGACCCCGATGGTCAGCGCGACGGCAACGGCGGGCCATGCCTTCGTGATATCCGAACTTGCGCGAGTCATTGGGCCACCCGGTACCCCTCGTGCTGGTCACCGAAGAAGAAGCGCGCGGGATCCGACTCCATCTTCTTGGACAGGCGGGTCAGGTCGCCCACCAATTGGCGCGCTTCGACGAAGAACTGCGACAGGTCGTAGAGCCCCGTCGCCATGAAGTCCGCAATCGGCTGCTGATTGGTCTTGATCATGACCTCCATTTCCCGGGCCGCGCCGCGAATGGCGCGCGCCGCCGACCCCATCTGGTCCGCCGCATTCGTGATGCTGTCGCCGGCCCCGGCGATGCTCTCCAGAGCCGGGGTTGCCGTGCGCACGAGCTCGCGGCCCTCCTCGATGAGCTCCCCGATGTTGTCCGATTCCCGCGACAGGTTTCCAGCGATATCCTCGAAATAGGTGAGGCTGCGGCTGATCTTGCCCAGGTTGTCATCGTTCAACAGCTTCCGGCCTTGGGTCGCGAGCAGGGTCAGCTCGGCCAGCAGCTCGGGGAAATTCTTGAAGATCCGCTCGATCGAGGACGGTTTGGTCAGGATGTAGACCTTCTTGTCCCGCGTGGAGGGCGCCACTTTCTCGCTCGGTCCGGGTTCGCTGGTGAGCTGCACGAAGGACACGCCCGTGATGCCCTGGACCTCGAGCACGGCACGGGTGTTCTCCCGGATCGGCGTGTCCTCGCGGATGTCGACCGCGACCTCGATGGTGATTCCCGGCTCCGGCCCCGTGTCGTCCTCGACGATCTTCATGGTGGTGACCTCGCCGACCGGAATGCCGCGGAAGCGGACCTGGCTGCCGATCTGCAGGCCGGTCACCGAGCCTTCGAAGCGCATGTAGTAGCGGACCGTCTTTTCCGTCTCCGCGCCGGTGAGCCAGATGACGAACACCACCGACGCCGCCATGACCGCCAGGACAAAGCTGCCGACCAGCAAGTAACTCGCTCGGGTTTCCATGCTTGGCTGCCTTGCTTCTCCTGCTTGCGCCGGGGCTAGCCGGCCTTACGCGCCGATCGGCCGCGGGGACCATGAAAATAAGCCTGCAGCCAAGGATGCTGGTCCTGCATCAGCTCCTGCATCGTCCCGATCTTGACGCGCTTGTCCACAAGGCAGGCGATACGGTCGCAAATTGCCGCGAGACTGTCCAGATCGTGCGTGACCATGAACACGGTAAGCTGCAGGCTCCGCTGAAGGCTGCGGATCAGTTCGTCGAAGGCCGCCGCCGAGATCGGGTCGAGCCCCGCCGTCGGCTCGTCCAGAAACAGAATCTCGGGGTCGAGCGCCAGGGAGCGGGCCAGCCCGGCGCGCTTGCGCATGCCGCCCGACAGCTCCGAGGGATACTTGGCGCAGGCGTCCCGGCTGAGCCCGACCATCTCGATCTTGACCCCGGCCAGCTCGTTCATCAGCGCCTGCGGCATGTTGGTGTGTTCTTTCATGGGCACCTGGACGTTCTGGGCCACGGTCAGCGAGCTGAACAGGGCGCCGTCCTGAAACAGCACGCCCCAACGCTCCTGGACATGCTTGCGCGCCTTGACGCTGAGCCGGTCCATGTCCTGGCCCAGGATCTCGATGTTTCCGGCGACATGTTTGTTGAGCCCGATGATGGTGCGCAGCAGCACCGACTTGCCGGCGCCGGAGGCGCCCACCACCCCCAGGACCTCGCCCCGCTGGACGTCGAGATCCAGGTTGTCGTGGATCACCGTGCTCCCGAACTGGGTGCGCACGCCCTTGCAGCGGATCACGAGGTCCTCGGCCATGCGCTAGGACCTGTTGGCAGTTAGGTTTCGGCTTTGGCGGGAGCGCCTTTGGTCCAGGGCCAGGAGAGGCCAGCGTGGTGATGCTGGGTGCATCACGAGCTGGTCTCGACGCCGCCCTGGCCCGAAGCCGCCCCGTCCCCAGAGATATGGCGAAATCGGCCGGCCTCTGCGTCGCTCGTCGTCGAATATGCCCGGCATGTCCTTCCTCCTCGCTCCTAAAGGCCGACCGATTTCGGCCATACCAAAGCTCGTAACCCAACTGTCAACAGGTCCTAAATGCCCAGATTCGCGAACAGGACCGAGAACATGGCGTCCAGGAGGATCACCAGGAAGATCGATTCGACCACCGATTTGGTGGTCAGCTTGCCGACGCTTTCCGCGCTGCCCGAGACCTGCATCCCCTCGTAACAGCCGACCATGGCGATCACGAAGGCGAACACCGGCGCCTTGATGATGCCGACCCAGAAGGTCCAGGGCCCGATCGCGCCGTGCAGCTGGTTGAGGTATTGGGTCGGCGTGATGTCCAGCACCAGGAGGCACATCACGCCGCCGCCGAACAGGCCCATGATGTCGGCCAGGAACACCAGCATGGGCAGGGTGAACATCATCGCCAGCACCCGCGGCAGGACCAGCACCTCGGCCGGGTCGAGTCCGATGGTGATCATGGCGTCGACTTCCTGGTTGACCTTCATGGTTCCGATCTGCGCCGTGAAGGCGCTGCCCGATCGGCCGGCGATGACGATCGAGGTCATCAGCACGCCGATCTCGCGCAGCACCGAGATGCCGATCAGGTTGACGGTGAAGATCTCGGCGCCGAAACGCTGCAGCTGAAAGGCACCCTGATAGGCGAGCACGACGCCGATCAACACCGACAAGAGCGTGGTGATCGGGATCGCGTTGAGGCCCGCCTGCTGCATGTGATGCACCAGCGAGACGTAGCGGATGCGCCAGGGCATCGCCAGCGAGCGGACGAGCGTGATCGCGACCAGCCCGAAGAAGGCGGTGATTTTTTTCGCGTCGCTGATCCGGGCGAAGGTCTGTTCCCCGGTCTGCTGGACGACGGCCAGCAGCGGGTGGCTTTTCGGCGCGATGACCGTCTCCCGGTCCTCGGTGCGTCCGACCCGCTCGATCAGGGCTGCCTGGGTCGGCTTGGCGCCGACGATCGACACGGCGCGCCCGCCGCTCTCGAGCCGGTGCGTCAAGCGCTGGACGACCCAGGCGCCGGCGGTGTCGAGGCTGTCGACCTGGCTCAGGTCGATCCGCACCGCGCGCGCCTCGCCGGGATCGAGCCGGCGGATGCGGCCGTCCAGCCGCCCGATGGTCGACACGTCCAGGGCCCCGACGATGGACAGCACCCAGGCGTCGCCGTCGCGGCTGACGCGCAGCGGCTCCGCCGTGCCGGAATCCCTCGAGCTGTCCTGTAACGCAGCCATTCCCGATCCGAAATCTAGCTTGCTTCGTTTTGGCGCGCCATTCTGTCCGTGGCCATGGGCGAGGCAGTCTGGCGCGGCCGTTGTCGCCGCCGGTTGGATGCGCGGCAATCGGCTCCGGTTACGACGGCCCCGCGTTCGAGCCGCGCCGGGCGATTGCGTCGGCCATGACGCACATGATCTCGTACATGATGGTCGCGCCGACCAGGGCCGTGTTGCCGCTGGGGTCGAAGGGCGGGGCCACCTCGACCACGTCCCCGCCGACGAGATCCAGCCCCTGCAACCCGCGAATCATCTGCTGGGCCTCATGCGTCGAGAAGCCGCCGATCTCGGGCGTGCCCGTGCCCGGCGCGTAAACCGGGTCGAGCCCGTCGACGTCGAAGCTGACATAGGTTGGGCCGTCGCCGACCACCCGCCGGGCCTCGGCGATCACCGCCGCGACGCCGATCTCGTAGAGCTCCTCGATATAGACCAGCCGCATGCCGGCCTCTTCGGCGAAGGCCATCTCCTTCTCGTTGTACATCGAGCCGCGCAGCCCGATCTGGATGGTCCGCTTGGGGTCCAGAAGCCCTTCCTCGACGGCGCGGCGAAACGGGGTGCCATGGGTGTACTTGCTGCCGGCATCGGAGCCGCGCGCGAAATAGGCGTCCCAGGTGTCGGAGTGGGCGTCGAAATGGACCATGCCCACCGGCCGGTCCTTGGCGATGGCGCGCATCACCGGCAGCGTGCACAGATGGTCGCCTCCGGCGAACAGCGGCCGTGCGCCCGCGGCGTGGATCTTGGCCACGAACGTCTCCACGCGGCCCAGACTGTCCATGACGTCGATCGGGTTGACGGGCACATCGCCCACGTCGGCGATCTGGCAGAGCGTGTAGGGCGAGATCCGGCTGACATGATGCACGTTGCGCATCAGCGTCGACATGTTCCGGATCTCGCGGGGCCCGTGCCGGGCGCCGGCCCGGTTGGTGGTGCCGCCGTCCCAGGGGATGCCCAAGAGCGCGATGTCCAGCCCGGCCGGATCCTCGATCTGGGGCAGGCGCATGAACGTGGACGGCCCGCTAAACCGCGGCAGGACGTTTCCGGAAATCGGTCGGTAGAACTCGTCGGACTTGGCCATCCCCACCTCTCCAACGCCCGTGGCGGCGTAAAGCGGACCCGGACGCGCCCGGGCGCCGCGCGGCGGGATTATAGGCCAGGGGGTCGATGGCGAACAGGCGGCGTGGATGGGGTCGGGGGTTTGGCCACAGTCGCCGAACTGCGCTCCTTGCCATGACCCTTCCCGCCCCCACTCCGCAGCCGCGTGTGCCCGAGGGCCCGGCGGCCGGAGAGGAGCGGATTGGCGCTGTGTCGATAGCGCCGCGGCGGGTTGGCCCCGCGGACCCGGAGCGGCGAGCGCGGGGCCTGCAGGCGGCGCAGCTTGGCGGGCCGCGCGGTCTCGGGCTTGGGCGCGCGTTTGAGCTTCAGGAGCGGGTTGGCGGTCCGCTTGGCGGGAAGCGATGACGTCCGGGCGGCCTGCGCCTTTCTGGCATTGGCCAGGCGCCAGAGCTTGGGCTTGGCCCGCCGGTTCAGGCGGGACCGGGTGCCGGCCGCAGCGGGACGCGCGACCGGCCGGTCGGCGCGGACCTGCTCCCGCCAGGCGGCGAAGACCTTGGCCTTGTACGGCCGGTTCAGGGCGCGGGTCCGCGAGTGATAGAGCGCCACGGCGCGGCTCCAGGAGCCCTTCTCCCGGTAGAGCGCTTCGAGGAACTCCGCGGCGTAGGCCGCGTTGGTCGCCGGATCCATTGCCGCGGCCAGATCGGCGAAGTGGTGGCCGTGATAGTGCAGGTTGACCTGCATGCAGCCCACGTCGATGTTGGTCACGCCCCGGTCCTGCAGGGCTTTGACCGCCCGAATCGCAGCCGCCTTGTCGGGGAAGTAGCGCCCCTTGCCTTCGGCCTGCACGGTCCAGGGCCAGGCAATTCTTGCCTGGCGCGCGTCATTCCAACGCCCGGATTCCACCGTGGCGATGGCCGCCATCAGGCCCCGCGGCAGGCCCTTTCGGCTCTCCACCTGGCGCAGGGCGCCGGCACACAAGTCATTGGAATGGCTGGCTGTTTTTCCGCCATCCACGGTCGCGGCCTGCGCGGGAGGGGCGCTCAGCGGCAGGCCGACGAGCACGGCGAAAGAGAACAGGGCAGTGCGGACAAGGGTCATCGGCAGCTCCTTGCCCAAGGGATACGCAAGGCACGTGCCATGGCCGCGGCCGTTCGGGGTCCCCGCCGCAGGCTTCGCAACCCTCTGCTGCCATGCAAAATATGCCGCGATGCACAATGCCAGCTGGGCGGGCGCTCTCGCGCGGCTCTATGTTAAGGCTTTGGAATTAAGCAATTATTCTGACAAATCCGAAAGAACTTGATTTGCCCAGGCCGGATGGGCATATTGTGCAGCGCGGCATGAGCCGTTGCTCTTGGCAGCGGGGACGCCGTAACGCACTTCTTGAGCGTTTCCTCCCTAAACTTGGGCCGTGGTTTTCCACGGCCCATTTTTTTCGGCTATTTGGCTTTGTTTTTCCCGGGCGGCGCGGCGTCGCCGTCGCCCAGGGCGCGCTGCATGAGCACGGTGTCGACCCAGCCGCCGAACTTCCACCCCACCGAGGTGAGCACCCCGACATGGCGGAAACCCAGGCGTTCATGCAGGCTGATCGAGGCCTGGTTGTCGGAGTCTCCGATCACCGAGACCATCTGGCGGTAGCCGGCGGCACGGCTGCGCTCGATCACCTCCCCGAGTAGCGCGCGGCCCACCCCCTGGCCCAGGAATCGGGGCTCGACATAGACCGAATCCTCGACCGTGTTGCGGTAGGCGGGCCGGGTCCGGTATGGGGCCGCATAGGCGAAACCGGCCATCTCGCCGCCGATTTCGGCCACCAAATAGGGCAGCCCCCGCTCCTGGATCGCCGTGCGCCGGCGCTGCATCTCGGCCAGATCGGGCGGCGTCTCCTCGAACGAGCCCCGCCCGTTCGCGACATGATGGGCATAGATCTCCTGAACCGCCGGCACGTCGTCTTCGCCCGCGTCGCGCACCACGATGTGGGTGCGAACCGACGCCGCCGCGGCCGCCTTGCTGCTCATGCCCGGGCGAGCCTCGCCGGGTCGAGCCGGGCCAGGGCTTCGATCAGCACCCGCATCTCCCGGGCCAGGGCCTGCAGGCCGGTGCTGCGGGTGATCCGGGTCTCGTCCATGTAGAGCGCGCGATTGACCTCGATCTGCAGGGCGTGCACGCCCGCATCCGGCTGGCCGTAATGGCCGGTGGTGAAGCCCCCCGCATAGGGCGTGTTGCGCGCCACGCGATAGCCCCGGGAAACCAGGACCTCTTCGGCCCGGCGGGTGACGGAAGGGTCGCAGGTTCGCCCATAGCGGTCGCCGAGCACGAAGTCGACCCGCGGCGCGCCCGGGTCTTGATCCATCGGCCCGCCAATCGACGGCATCGAGTGACAGTCGATCAGGATGCAGGCCCCGAACCGCTCCCGGGTCGCCGCCACCAGCTTCTCGAGCACCCGATGATAGGGGCGGTACAGGGTCTCGATCCGCCGGAGCGCCTCGCCAAAGCGCAGCTTCTCTTTGTAGATCTCGGTCCCGTTGGTGACCACCCGGGCGATCGTGCCGAGGCCACCGGCCACGCGGGGCGAGGCGGTGTTGACGTAGTCCGGCAGCGCGTCCTCGAACATGGCCGGATCGAGCTCGAACGGCTCCCGGTTCGGGTCCACATAGGCGCGCGGAAAGCGGGCGCTGACCAGGGGCGCGCCGAGTGCGGGCGCGGCCGCAAAGAGCTCGTCCACGAAGGCGTCCTCGGACCGGCGCAGCGCCGTCGGGTCGAGCCGCGAGGCCTCGACGAAGGGCGGCGGGTAGTGCTTGCCGCTGTGCGGCGAGGCAAACACCAGGGGCAAGCACTGCGCCTCGGGCGCGAGGACCTCGTATGGGGGCCAGGGATCTCCGGAGAGGTTGGCGGACCAGTCGTCCTGGGCGTCCGGCTGAACCGTCGGAAGGTCGGCGTAATCCTTCATGAACATGCCTTTAACGGATTCCGGCGAGGATGTCACCTGCTGCCGCAAACCGGCGGCCGGAGTGGACAGGCAGGCGCTTCTTAACCATTTACTAAAGGGCTCGGGCCTATGCTTCGCGGCACCGAACGCGGGCCGCGCGGCGCATGCGCTCCGACCCGTCGGCGTCCGCCGGCGGCCCGATGTCGTCAATTCCCGCGCTATCCTGCGCTGCATTGCGCCGCCGCCGGCGGCAGACGGAAAGGGACCCATGCCGCGCATTCTGATCGCCGAAGACGACGACTCCATGCGCAGCTTCCTGGCGCGTGCCTTGGAGCGGGCCGGCTACGAGGTCGAGTCCGCGTCGGACGGTATCGAGGCGGCCGCCGCGATCAGCGAGCGCGGCTTCGATCTCTTGATCGCGGACATCGTGATGCCCGGTCTGGACGGCGTCGAGCTGGCCCGGCGGGCCTGCCTCGAGCGGCCGGAGCTCAGGGTGATGTTCATCACCGGTTTCGCCGCCGTCGCGCTGCAGGCGCGGGAGACGGCGCCCAAGGAGAGCCGCATCCTGTCCAAGCCCTTTCATCTGCGCGAGCTGGTCGAGCAGGTACGGGATATCCTCGCCGCCTGACCCGGAGCCGGCGTTCCGTCGCTTGCAAATCGGCGTCTTTGGGATATAACCGCCGGTGATCCGACGGGGCGCGTAGCTCAGCGGGAGAGCACTACGTTGACATCGTAGGGGTCGCTGGTTCAATCCCAGCCGCGCCCACCATTTCCCTCACAGACTTGAAGAACGCAAGCATGGACTGTGTATCCCGCAGCCGTGACAATGTTGGCCTTGCGCGCGGAGAACGCGGGGATTGATATCCGCTGATCCCCTTCGCTACGGCCGCCCCTCGGGCGCGACCACGGCCTCCGCTTCGATCTCGACCTCGTAGTCGCCGACCAGGCGGGAGACTTCGAGGAGCGTATTGGCCGGGCGGACATGGCCGAGATAGCGGCCGTGCACGCGGGACACGCCCTCCCATTGATCGGCGTCGCGCAGATAGATCCGCGTGCGCACGATGTCGTCCAGGCTGGCGCCCAAGGCCGACAGGCTGGCGGCGATCTTGTCCAGGATGTAGACCGTCTGGCCGACCGCATCGCCGGGGCAGACCACTTCGCCGGTGCCGTGGGTCGCGGTCGTGCCGCTCACCAGCACCCGGTCGCCGACGCGCACCGCGCGGCTGAAGCCGGCGACCGGCTCCCAAACGCTGCCGCTGTCGACCCGGGCGCGCGACGGCCGGTCGGGCACCGGCTGTACCGCATAGACGCTCGGGAACCGGGTCAGGTGGTGGCTCAGATCCCCGGAGGCGGTGAGATAGGGCGGCTTGCGGTACTCGTCGCCGCAGTCGCCGGGCAGGCGGCGCGATCGGGCCAAGGCTGCGTTGATCAGGCTTCGGTCCTCGGTATCGAGGGCGAAGGAAAAGGCGCGCAGATTGTCCGCGCGATGCTCGCGCTCGCCGAGCCGTGCGCCCACGATCACCGCCGCCACGGCCGGCTGCTCCAGCACCCAGCGGGTGGCCACGTTGGCGATCGAGACGTCGTGCTTCCGCGCCACCGTTTGCGCCGCGCCGAGGATGGCCTGTAAGGCGTCCCAGCCGCCGATCGCCTCGATGAAGCGTCTGTACTTCATCTTGCTCCAGTCCCCGATCTCGGGTGTCGGGGGTTCCAGGCGACCGAGCCAGCGCTCGGACAGGAAGCCGCCGCCCAGCGTGCCATAGGCGAGCAGCGTGATGCCGTTGTCGCGGCAGAAAGCCGTCATGTCTTCGCCGGCGCGCCGGTCGAGCAGCGAAAAACTGACCTGGTTCGAGACGATGCGCAGGCCGTGACCGGTCAGCACGCGCAGATGGTCGGTGTCGAAATTGGTAACACCGAGATGGCCGATCTGCCCCTCCTGCTGAAGGCTAGCCAGTTCGCCCATCGCGTCCAGATAGGCGGGATGCTCGAACATCCACCAATGGAGCTGCAGCAGGTCGATGCGGTCGGTCCGCATGCGCTCGAGGCTGCGGCCGATGCCGGCACGCACGATGTCGCCGGTCATCGGGCCCGGCTCCGGGCACCACTTGGTGAAGGCGGTCGGGCGCGCGCCGCTGGGCGTCCGCACCTCGCCCCGCCGGACGCGGTCCAGGAAACGGCCGGTGATGACCTCGGCGCTGCCATAGTGATCGGCCATGTCGAAGCTGTCGAAACCGGCTTCGGCATAGGCGGCCATGGCGCCGGCCGCCCGGTCCGGGTCGAGCGGCTGTCCGCTCCGTTCCATGTCGGCGACCTGCCACAGCCCGGTGACCATGCGGCTGATCTCCAGATCGGGCGCCAGGCTGCAGCGATCGGGATAGGACGGAGTCGGGCTCATGCGCTCCCCATGTCTGTCTTCGCGCCGGGCCGCCGTTGCCGCCGCGGCGCCCGTTAATTAGGCTCCTTTTCCGACGGCCGCAATTATCCGACCTGTGTCATGCCCGCACCGCGCCAGAGGATCGGCCTGATCGTGAACCCCATCGCCGGGATGGGCGGCCGCGTCGGCCTCAAGGGGACGGACGGCGTGGACGTGCTGGGCCGGGCGCGCGAACTGCGGGCGGAGCCGGTGGCGCCGGCCCGGGCGTTGCGCGCGCTGCGTCGGCTCGAACCGGCCGCCGCGGCGATCGAGCTGATCACGCCTCGGGGCGTTATGGGAGGGGATGTCGCGCGCCAGGCCGGCATCGAGGCGACCCTGCTCGACGGTCCGTCGGAGGACGCCACCAGCGCCGCCGACACCCGCGAGGCGGCGCGCGCGCTGCGGGCGCGGGGCGTCGGCCTGGTGGTCTTCGCCGGCGGCGACGGGACCGCCTGCGACATCGTCGACATGCTCGGCGATGCGGTGCCGATGCTCGGCATTCCGAGCGGTGTCAAGATGCACTCGGCGGTCTTCGCGACCAGCCCCGAGGCCGCGGGCCAGCTCGCCGCCATGGTGGCGTCCGACAGGCAAGGCAAGGTGCGCACCCGCGAGGCCGAGGTCATGGACATCGACGAGGACGGGGTGCGGGAAGGCCGGCTGTCGGCGCGGCTGCACGGCTACGGCCGCGTTCCGTACGAGCGCCATCTGGTGCAGAACGCGAAGGCCGGCGGAATCGCCGAGGACGCGGCGCTCGATGCGGTCTGCCGCGAGATCGCAGAGGAGATGCAGCCGGGCGTTGTCTATGTGGTCGGCCCCGGCAGCACCACCCAGCGTATCCTCGCCGCTCTCGGACTCGACGGCAGCCTGCTCGGCGTCGATGCGGTGTTGGACGGCCGGCTG
>JAAUXY010000997.1_pt1 | contig 12027 bp, 9 predicted proteins | sample 7278121 | NCBI WGS metagenome assembly JAAUXY01 (sample SAMN14350117, study PRJNA611818) | marine sediment metagenome | isolation source: surface marine sediment (1.8m) | place: French Polynesia: Moorea | collected 2018-08 | reverse complement strand
TACCGGAGAGAATCGAGTTCGTCGATCAGCTGCCGCATACAACGGCTGAGAAAATAGATAAACGGGCACTGATCGAAGATATTCGAAAGAAAATAACATCTAAATGATGCCAAAAAAAAGGAAGATGATGGTCGATAAAACCGGTCAAGAAAGGAATACCATTGTTTTATCCGTAAACGATGTGACGCATGAATTTGAAATCGGCGACCACAATTATCAAGTGAAACCCTGTGAAACCCTGGCAGAGACGCTGCGGGAAACCCTGGGACTTATGGGAACCAAGGTCGGCTGTAATAAAGGTGCCTGCGCCTCCTGCACGGTTTTAATGGACGGAGTACCCACCCTGTCATGCATGACCCTGACCGTGGAATGTGATGGGAAGCGGATTATTACTATCGAAGGCCTGCAGGATCAGGCTACGGGCAAGCTGGATGAAATTCAACAGGCCTTTATCGACCATACCGCCTTTCAATGCGGGTTCTGCACACCCGGAATCATCATGGCGTCAAAGGCGCTGTTGACAACGACCAAGTCGCCGACCGAAAAAGAAATCAAAGCGGCCCTATCCGGCCACTTTTGTCGGTGTATCAGTCACTACCAGGTTGTTGAAGCGCTTGATACGATTACAGGAAAACGGAAAAAATGAAATTTGCCGAAGACTATCGATTCATCGGAAAAGCCACCCCTCGCAAAGACGCAACTGATATCGTTACGGGTAAGGCAAAATACATCGACGACCTGGAGCTTCCCCGGATGCTGCACGGCAAGGTGCTTAGAAGCCCTTACCCGCACGCATTGATCAAAAACATCAACACGAGCAGAGCTGAAAAGTGCAGGGGGGTGAGGGTTGTTCTGACTTATAAAAATGTCCCTCAGTGGCGGACGGGGACACCGCGCCATGTGGCCATTCTTGATAAAAAAGTTAGATTTGTGGGAGATGCGGTTGCCCTGGTGGCGGCGGAAACCGCCCAGATGGCGCAGGATGCATTAGACCTTATTGACGTGACTTATGAACAGCTGCCGGCGGTTTTTGATGTGGCGGAAGCCATTAAGACCGACGCGCCGCAGCTGTATGAAGAATTTCCGGGTAATCTCATGCCATTGGATGTTCCGGTCTTTGGCCCGCAAACACTGTCGGCGGTAGAACTTGGAGATGTTGAGCAAGGTTTTAAGGATTCCGATTTCATCAGCGAGGGGACTTTTTCTTATGAAAATATCCCCAACCCGCTTCCGCTGGAACCGCCAGGCGTGGTCGCCGAGTGGAGCGGGCTCAACAGTCTCACCGTTTGGTCCGCAACCCAGAGCGCCTCCTGGCACCGGTTTATCATGCTCTCGAAGATGGGTTGGCCGGATATACGTACGATTAGCACCCAGTGCGGCGGCAGTTTTGGATCCAAAAATTATTCCGCCCAGCCTTTGTTCTATGCGGCCGCCCTGGCCAAGGTCGTGGGCAGGCCGGTGAAAGTATGCTTCAGTAAAGAAGAGCATTTCGGAGCATTTGTTCTGCGGCTGGGCTCCCGGTTTCGCGGCAGAATCGGTATTAAAAAAGACGGGACGGTTATGGCGGTTCAGGGCGAATGGCTGGTCGATACCGGTGCGTTTTCAGACATGGCTCAGGCTCAGGTTGCGGTCGGTTTGGGCGAAGTGCAGCTCATGCTAAGATGTGCCAACTGGGACATACAAACCAAACTGGTCTGCACCAATCGAAGTGCGTCGGGTATCGTGAGGGGATTTGGCGGCCAGGAGCTCGAGAGCGCACTGCTTCCCATTTTAACCCAAGCGCTGGAACAGGGGAACATCGATCCGGTCGAGTTTTTTAAAAAAAACTATGTTAAGCCCGGTCAGGGGTATTGCTGGCGAGATGGTAAACAGTGGGTTTCGAAGTCCAGAGATTATTCAGAAGCATTTGAACGTGGTGCCCAAACTTTTGGCTGGACTGAGCGCTGGAAGGGCTGGCTCAAACCTTCCGAGGTCAATAAGAATAAACGCGTTGGCGTGGGTGTCAGCGTGCATGGCAATGCGGACGTAGGCGAAGATGTCTCGGAAGCCTATGTGCGCCTGAATCCGGACGCCACAGTTACCATCCACGCCTGTGTTGCCGAACCGGGGATGGGTCAAAGAAGCAATCTCTGCAAAATGGTCGCCGAGACCCTCAAACTTCCCCTTGAACGGGTAAATATGACGCCGCCCGATAGTTTGATTAACCCCTTTGACTTTGGGCTGGTGGGATCTCGGGGAACTTATGCCGTCGGGTCGGCCGTTATATCAGCCGCCGAAGACGCCAGGGAGAAACTTTTTGAGATGGCCGCGCCGTTACTGAAGGCCGGAACACAGGATCTGGACAGCGAAGATGGGCTGGTCTTCGTAAAAGGAGAATCGGAGAAAGGGATTCACTGGAGGCGGGTGATCGGGCTGATGCACACCTGTACTGGCTTTGGGCGGTTTGAACCCGACTATTCCTTTCCGAACTTTATCGCGATGTTCGTAGAGGTAGAAGTGGATACGGAAACGGGCAAGCTGGATCTTTTAAGGGTTGTTACGGCTACGGATGTCGGCCAGATCATTGACCCCCCATCACTCGAGGGGCAGCTGCATGGCGGGTTGGGAGCTGCAGGAATCGACACTGCCATTTTTGAAGAAACAGTGTTGGATAGCAACAGCGGCCAAATTCTGAATTTGAATATGATCGATTATAAATGGCGTTCTTTCGCCGAGCTACCCCGATTTGATAATAAGATTCTGGAGACACCCATGCAAACGCACCGATATAAAGCGGTCGGGATCGGAGAGGTTTCCACCTCACCTGGGCCGAGCGCTGTATTAATGGCCGCCTCCAACGCCGTTGGAAAAAGACTGGATGGTTATCCGCTGACACCCGACAAAATCCTTGAGGCTCTTGGCAAAATTAGGGTTTAGTCGAGAGATAGCAATTGAAGTGGGGAGAAATAGAATCGTGAAAGCGTTCAAACACCTTAATGCCATTTCGGTAGATGAAGCCGTCGCCTCCTTACAATCTTATGGTGGAAAGGCCCGTTTGAATGCAGGCGGTACCGATTTGCTGGGGGTGCTCAAGGATGAAATTCTTCCGGAATACCCGGATGCCGTCATCAATATTAAAACCATACCCGGATTGGATCAAATTGAAGAAACGGGCGGCGGACTAAAAATAGGCGCTTTGATCCGGCTGGCAGATCTGGTTTCGCATCCCTTGATTCGAAAAGAAATACCCATCCTGTCAAAAGCTGCAGAAGCCGTAGCAACACCCGAAATTCGCAATATGGCAACTCTGGGGGGGAATCTGTGCCAGGATACCCGCTGCTGGTACTATCGATATCCACATCATATGGGGGGCCGCATCATCTGCCATCGTAAGGGAAAAGGCCCCTGTCAGGCTATTAAAGGTGACAACCGATACCATTCGGTTTTCGGCGGTAAGGTGTGCTTTGCGGTTTGTCCCTCGGATACGGCCATTGCGCTCACAGCCCTGGATGCCAATCTGGAAATAACAGGTGCGCAAGGCGTTCGAAATGTATCCATTCATGAATTTTTCACCACGCTGGGCAATATCCTTGAACCGGATGAGATTTTGACCGATATTCAGCTACCCAATCTTCCCAAAGGCGCTAAACAGGTGTTTTTAAAATTTACGTTGAGAGAGCCTGTTGACTTTGCGATTGTCAGCCTCGCCTCCGTTGTCACTTTGCATGATGGCGTATGCAAAGAAGCGCGCATTGCACTCGGTGCCGTTGCGCCAACGCCGCTGAGAGCCTTCGAGGCAGAACAATTTATCAAAGGTAAGGCAGTTAACGAGAAAACGATTGCCGAAGCAGCAAAGATAGCCGTTAAAGGTGCAAAACCAATGCGCATGAATTCGTATAAGGTTGAAATCACGCGGACTTTGGTTGAGCGTGCTTTACGGTCTGTTTTACAATAATATTTTGGAAGTGAAACAGACAGTCGATTGTCTGGGATGGGAAGCGTGTCGTTAATAGCGAATATCGCGATATTTTCGAGGAGCCGCCACCCAGATAAAGATGCCGGACAGAATAAAGGCGACGATAACGAGGACAAAGGCCGCCTGGTAACTATGGGTTTTGTCAAAAATAAATCCTGCGATCCAGGCACCCAAAGCACCGGCGATGCCGATGCCGGCTTCTAAAAATCCATAGATCAGACCAAATATTCTTCCTTTGAACAAATCCGCAGCGACGGCCATAAACATCGGGGCCGTGGCCCCCCAGCCGATTCCGAAAAAGATGGAATAACTATAGATGAAGGTTCTCGATCCTGATATTTCAAATAACAGTAGAGATCCGACGCCCAGGCAGGCACAGATAATTCCCGATGAGTACGTTAATTCGCGACTGATGTGGTCGGAAATCCATCCCCAGAAAATTCTAAAAATGGATGAAAGAATCCCGACGATCGCAAAAATAAAGGCTGCCGTCATCTTCGCAACGCCCTGATCGACGAGAAATCTCACGTTGTGGACCAGGATGATATAAATTCCAAATAATGCCAGGAATGGGAAAATTATCAACGCCCAGAACCGCAAGGTATTACCGGCTTTTCTGAGGGTCCAATCATTATCTTGCTTAAAGTTAAGTTTACTCCGGGGGTTATTCGTTTTTTTCAGATCAGCTGAATCCGCTCCATCCGGGAGTTGTCCCAGTTCCTCCGGCTTGTGTCGCAAGAAAATTGCATTGGCCGGCAATAAAATTACAAGGATCAGGCAGCCGGTGATTACAAAGGTCATGCGCCAACCCCACATGTTAATGAATTGTTGTGACATTGGAACCAGTAAAAAGGTGCCCAGACCGATGCCCGAGACCGCTATCCCGCTGGCCAGACCGCGCTTCTTTTCAAACCAGTGGGCTAAAATTGCCGAATAGCTGACAATGCCGATGCAGGAAATGCCGGCGCCCACAATCACGCCGTAAAAGAGGTAAAATTGAGAGAGGGTCTGAATATAGCTACAGAGTATCAATCCGGATACAAGTGTCAAAATACCCGGAACAATGACGCGGCGGGGTCCAAAGCGATCAATCAATCCGCCCACCAGCGGGGCCATTATCGTATAGGTGATCAGGGCTGCTGATTGCACTCCGGCGGAATCGGCGCGATTCCAGGGGAATTCTTCCAGCAGGGTGACATAAAAGACGGAGAAACTGGATCGTATCCCCAGCCAGAAGGCCATCGAGATCAATGCCACCGCGACGATGGTCCAACCGTAATAGATGCCAAACCGGATCGATAATTTTTTTGCGATATTCATTGCTTTCGAGGTTGCAAGACGGATTTAGGCCCGTGTTCAGCGGTCACTTTGCGCTTTGAAATCTTGTTACATTCCGACATCTGAATCGGTTAGTGATTCTAAAGCCATTTTTCTATTTGATTGCTTCGATGTGGTTTTTTCGCTTGACTTTAACAAAGCCCTGGAGTACCGTCAATCTTTATATGAAACATAGTTTCACAATATGAAACATTTGTACGGCAATTGATCATCACCAAGCCCGTAACGCTGACCTACAAAGGCATCGCCACGCCATGCACTAATAACAAAGCCAAAACTTCGGTAAGACCCAAAAAGCCGAGGATGCGTCGATGCGTTAACTTTCACTTTGAAAATTGCCCATCAATACATTGACAATCGTCTAAAAAGGCCATAAATGAAGATAGACTGCTTTTTAAACTGCTGAGAAGAGATACGGAAGAGATATGTGAAAACTGAGGAAGGGGGTGACCACAACAGCTATTCCTGAAATAAAGATTCTCAATCTTTAAACCCATCTGTAAAGGAGGTAGCCTACCAATGAAAAAGAAATCTGTTATTATTTGTATGTCCTTGGCAGTCATTATAAATTTGGTATTTTTGCTTCCCCACATTAATCCAGCCGCGCATTCCGCCAAAGAAATCAGCATCAAAATTGCGAATTACTTCCCGCCGCCTGCCAAACAATCAAAAATCTTAGAGCAATTTGCAAAAGATCTGGAAGTACGTTCCGGTGGACGCATAAAAACACAATACTTCCCGGGCCGCTCACTGCTCAAGGCACCGGCGATGTATAAAGGCGTCGAATCAGGGATCGCAGATATCGGTTATGCCCATGTCTACTACACCCCCGGTCGCATGCCTGTTTCAGAAGCCGGCGGGTTGCCGCTAGGTTATCCCAGCGCCTGGGTGGCTTCGCATGTGGTCAATGATTTCTACCAAAAAGTTAAACCCAAAGAATGGAACAGAGTAAAGGTACTTGTCCTGCACGGTGCGGCGCCAAGTCTGATCATCTCAAAGAAACCGGTTCGGCAACTGGGAGATTTAAAAGGACTGACAATCCGAGCGCCAGGGGTGCCGGGCGAAATTATCAAGGCTCTGGGCGGAAACCCGGCTCCGACACCTATGATGGAAGTTTACGATGCGATCGCTAAGGGCGTTAACGATGGGGTCTTTGTACCGTATGAGACTTTAAAAACCTTCCGATTTGCCGAGGTTGCAAAGTATACTACCGCCAACTGGCAGGTTGGGAATACCTATGTCTTTTACCTGATCATGAACAAAAATAAGTACAACAGTCTGCCGCCGGATCTCCAGAAAATGGTGGATCAGCTCGCCGGAGAATACCAGGAGCGCTTTGCGCTGGTGTGGAATGAAATCGAACTGGTTGGCAAAGCCTTCGGGGCCACCAAAGGTGTGGAATACATCGAGCTGTCTGACGCGGAGGCCGACAAGTGGAAGAAGGCCGTCAGCAAGGTCTTTGATGATTACACCAAAACCATGGTGGGCAAGGGATTTTCCGAAGCTGAAGTCAAGGGCTGGATTGCTTTCATGAGGGAAAGGCTCGATTATTGGACTCAAAAGCAAATGGAATATAAAATTCCATCACCCACCGGACCGGCCGGTATGCGACCGGAGGCATTAGTTGCCAAATAAAACTTAGGCTGAGCGTTTTAAATATTGCAAATAAACAGTTGAACAAAATCCCCACCTGGCACTGGCTCAGGGGGCTGGGTGGGGATCATCTAAATTTATCCGGAACGTTATACACAATAAGGCTAAGTTGGTGACCGCGCATGTTAGAGAAGTTTGAAAAATTCAATAAAACCATCAGTCTGTGGATTGAATGGATAGGGTTTGGCGCGCTCTTCCTGATGGTGGTTCTCACCTGTGTGGATGTAGTGGGTGCCAAAGTCTTTCGTACACCTGTTTTCGGTTCATTGGATGTAATGATGCTGGCGCAATTGATCGCGATTTCCTTCGGCGCTTCAATGGCACTTATCCTTGGTCGCCATGTTCGGGTGGAGTTTTTTATAATGCTTCTACCCAAACGTCTTCGGTCGGTGGTTAGCTGCTTTGTCAATTTTCTGGGTCTGGTTCTGTTCTTATTGATTGTCTGGCGCCTTTTCGCATTCGGGTATCACTTCCAAATCGGCGGAGAAGAATCGGCGACCGCAAGAATACCCCTGTTTCCTTTTGTGTATGCCGCTGCGGTGGCCTGCATTCCCATCTGTTTGGTTTATACGCAGCAGTTTATTTCCTCTTTACTGAGAACAGTCAAAAATGAGTCCTGAAATTACAGGCATTGTCGGTATTGCACTTCTATTGGTATTATTCCTGATTGGAATGCCGGTAGCGTTTGCCATGGCGTTCGTAGGCGTGGTCGGCTTTGCCTATCTGAGCGGCCCGGAGCCAGCGATGGCCGTGCTGGCCCAGGATATCTTCGATACCTTCTCTAATTATCCACTTTCCGTTATTCCCATGTTCATCCTCATGGGATCATTTGCTTACGCTTCGGGTATCAGCCAGCGACTTTACAAAACAACCAATGCCTGGATGGGGCAATACCGGGGAGGGCTGACGATTGCCACCGTTGTCGCATGTGCCGGTTTTGCCGCCATTTGTGGTTCCACCGCCGCCACTGCGGCTACCATGGGCAAAATTGCGCTCCCGGAAATGCGTAAATACAAATACGACGATACCCTGGCGACTGGTACAGTGGCCGCTGCAGGGACTCTGGGAATTCTGATCCCGCCGAGCACAGTGCTGATTGTTTATGGGCTTTTAGTGGAAGAGTCCATTGGAAAACTTTTTATTGCCGGCCTTCTGCCCGGCGCCCTTCTGAGCCTCTTTTTTGTCGCCACTGTGGCGCTTATCTGCTTCCGCCATCCCGAACTGGGACCTCCCGCCGAACCAACCACCTGGAAAGAAAAAATCATTGCAGCGGGGGGTATTGTTGAGGCTGTGCTCTTATTTCTTTTGGCAATCGGCGGCCTGTTCCTGGGTTGGTTCAGCCCCACCCAGGCGGGCGCCATTGGAGCCGGCGGAGCCTTGCTGATTGGTCTGATCAGGAGAAAACTTACCTGGCAAAGTTTTTTCGAGGCCGGCAAAGAAGGGTTGCGCACCGGCTGCATGGTCCTGTTCATCATCACCGGGGCAGTCATATTTGGTCATTTCATGGCAATATCAACCATCCCCTTTCTTCTGGCAAATTGGGTGGGAAACCTTCCCATTCACCCCATGGCAGTAATGGCGGTCATCATTTTTATTTATTTTCTCGGCGGCTTTTTTATGGACTCCATGGCGCTGATTGTGGTGACGATTCCGATATTTTTTCCAGTAGTGCAGCAGCTAGGATTCGACCCGATCTGGTTCGGGGTGATTGTTGTTCTGGTGGCCGAGATGGGCGTGATTACACCGCCCGTGGGCGTGAATGTCTTTGTGATCAAAGGCATTGCACCGGATATACCGCTCAATGTGATTTTCAGAGGGATATTGCCTTTCCTGGCGGCACTGATCATTTTGACGGTTATTGTAACCGCGTTTCCGCAGATTGCTACCTTTCTGCCAAGCCTCGTAACTTACTAACGATATTTAATTTGCCAAAAACTCAGAATGGCAATACATGAAGAAGTCCACATTAATTACGGAATAAGGTTTCAGGTGTCAGGTGTCAGTCATGCTTTCGCTAGTAATTACAATCCAGGCTCATTTTCTTGTTAACAATTCCACCCAACCTTGAAACCCGCCTGAAGGATCTACTTCTCCCGTCGAAAATTTATCCAAGTGAGAAAAATGGCACTAGGATAGGACTTTGGCGAAGCAAGGTTTACACTAAGGATTCAAATTATGGAAAGAAATAAGGTTACCAAAGAAAATCGTTATTTCCTGGAAGATTTAGAGACGCTGCCAATTGATGAGCTTAAGAAACTGCAGTTTGAAAAGACAAAGCAAATCCTGGAACGCGCTTATGAAAAGAGCCAATTTTATCGGCAGCGCTTTGATCAGGTGAATGTTAAGCCGGATGATTTTAAGACGCTTGAAGATATTACGCGTTTTCCGTTTATCGATAAGCAGGATTTAATAAAAGACCAGGAAGAAAACCCGCCTTTCGGCAACCGGGTGTGCGTTGAGGCACATGAGATCCGACGCATCAATTTGACCAGTGGGACCTCCGGCATGGGACAGGAAGTGCATTGCCACGAAGAAAATTCCATCCGGGCGGCCAATTCATCGACAGCCTGTCACTTTGCAGCCATCGGACTGGAACAGGGGGACTTTTCCGCGCTGCTGTATCCATTGGGCACCATGACCGGCGGCATGCTCTCCTATGAAGGGTTGCGAATGTTTGGTGCTACGCCCCTGCCGCTGGCGGTGTTTAATACCGACCAGAAAATCGACACCATGAAACGCTTCGATGTACATCATATGCTGACCACCCCGGCCTATTTATCGCGCATTACAGCGATTTGTCTGGAGCAGGGTATTACGCCGCGCGACGCTTTTCCACGATTAAAAGGCATTACCCTTTCGACCGAACCCTTTCCGGTGGCCTGGGGCCTTAAGATGGAATATTTGTGGGATGCCGTCGTTCATGATATTTACGGCTCCACCCAGTTAAATATGAACTATGCCATTACCTGCAAATATGGTGCGGTGCCGGATGGAGAATTTGGTTACTATCATCTGGCGGATTATTATGCCCTGGTTGAAATTCTGGATAAAGATACGGACCAACCGGTGGCAGACGGCGAATGGGGCGAGCCGGTGGTTACAACGTTTTCACGCAACGCCATGCCGCTGATCCGGTTTCGATCCAACGATCGGGTCAGAAGACTGCCGCATGATTCGTGTGATTGCGGCCGAACGTCGAGAGCCTTATGGGAGGTGGGCACCGTCGCACGCTACGACGACATGCTCAAAATTAAAGCCACCAATATCTGGCCCCAGACGGTTGATGAAGCCGTTTTTTCCTTTGACGAGATCGAAGAATATAATGGCCGGGTGTTTATTGATGAAAGCGGTCAAGAAATCGCCAAGGTGAGTTTCGAGTTTAAAAAGGCAGAATTGGACACCGAGGAGAAAAACGCCATTGTTCAGCGACTGGGGGAAAAAATAAAAGCAATGACCCAGGTTACCATGCAGCTGAAAGAGGTGCCCCATGGTACGCTGCCGCGTTTTGAATACAAGGTGCGGCGCTGGACGGATGATCGCGTGAAAGGTTTGGAGCAGGTGAAATATATTGAAAAAAGCTAGAAAAGGATAGGTAGAAGATGAAAGCAAGGTGGATTGAACCCGCACCGGAGGCGGATGAAAACCAGGAAGCCCGGTTTGAGACCTGGCAGGCAGGCAATGGAATTCCCTTTGTCAGTTCTGAAGCGAAAGCGGATTATAAGGCCAGAGTGACGCTGATGAAAGATGCGATCCAGCTCCAAAAGCCGCCAACAAGAATTCCCATCTGCCCTTCGGCCGGCTTTTTTCCGGTTCAATATGCCGGCATCCGCATGTATGATGCCATGTATGATTATGACGCCCTGACAGGTGCCTGGGAACGGTTTTGCAATGATCTGACACCGGATGCCTACAACGCTCCCACGACCGTTGTGCCCGGCCGGGTGCTGGATATCCTGGATTTCAAGCTCGGCCGGTGGCCCGGGCACGGGGTGTCCGAAGACAGCGAATACCAGTACGTGGAAAAAGAGTACATGAAGGCCGATGAGTATCCGGACTTAATCGATGATCCCAGCGGTTTTTTCATGAATCGATTTTTCCCGCGCATCTTCGGTACCCTTGAGCCCTTGCAAAATATGCCGCTGCTGCCGCCGGTTAATGAAATTCCCTGCATTCCGCCGGCTCTGTTTCCCTTCGGCAATAAGGACCTCCAGACTGCCTTCAGTAATCTGGCCAAGGCAGGCGAAGAAGCCGTCCGCTGGCGGGATGCGGTCCGCCGTTTAAACGGAACGATCATGGGGCAGGGCTATCCGTCATTTTCCGGCGGATTCACAAAAGCCCCTTTTGATGTAATCGGCGATACGTTGCGGGGCACCCGGGAAGTGCTGATGGACATGTATCGGCACCCGGATGAACTCATCGAAGCCTGTGAACGGATAACGCCCTTTATGATTAAGTCCGGTGTGGCCTCCTGCGAGGCCACCGGCCACATCATGCCTTTTATCCCCCTGCACAAAGGTGCCGACGGCTTTATGTCCGAGGAGCAGTTCCAAACATTTTACTGGCCCACCCTCAGAAAGGTCATTATTGGATTGGTGGATGCAGGGATCGTGCCCCAGCTGTTTGCCGAAGGGGGCTACAATCAAAGGCTGGATGTCATCAGCGATGTGCCCAAAGGCAAGGTGCTCTGGTGGTTTGATTTGACTGACATGGCCCAGGCCAAAAAAACAGTCGGTCAGGTGGCCTGTATTGCCGGCAATGTACCGCTTTCTTTGCTGTGCACTGCAACTCCGGATGATGTCAAAGCATATTGTAAAGATTTAATCGATACAGCCGGCAAAGACGGCGGTTTTATCTTTTCCACCGGTGCCGGTATGCAGGGATCAAAACCCGAAAATGTAAAGGCTATGATCAAGTTTTCCAGAGATTATGGAGTTTATAGTTAAAGACCTGAATTCTGCACGGGTCGGAGGCTTTCATATGCAAGGAGGCGGACCTTATCATTATAAAATAAGATCCGTCATCCGACTATACGGGACATTTAAGGGCGAAGCTATAGTAAACTATGCTTCGTCTTTAATAAC
>JAAUXY010052228.1_pt1 | contig 12029 bp, 5 predicted proteins | sample 7278121 | NCBI WGS metagenome assembly JAAUXY01 (sample SAMN14350117, study PRJNA611818) | marine sediment metagenome | isolation source: surface marine sediment (1.8m) | place: French Polynesia: Moorea | collected 2018-08 | reverse complement strand
TCCTCGGCGACCAGGGAGTGGATCTTGGTCACTGCGATGGACTCCGCCGTGTTGAGCGGCGGCAGCAGGTTGGGCAGCCGACGGGCGAGCATGGTCTTGCCGGAGCCCGGGGGTCCGATGAAGAGCAGATTGTGGCCGCCGGCGGCGGCGACTTCGAGGGCACGCTTGGCGGCTTCCTGGCCGCGGACCTCGGACAGATCGGGGCCGCTCGCGGTCGCCTGCGGCTCGGGGATCGGCGTACGATCGGGAGCGATCGGCACGCGATCGAGCAGATGGTCGACGGCCTCGGCGAGGCTGCGGATCGGGATCACCGGAATGCTGCCGAGGGCCGCTGCCTCGCCGGCGTTGGCGGCGGGCAAGAGCAACTCGCGCAGCGACTCGCGCGCGGCACAGTCGGCCAGGGCCAGGCCGCCTCGAACCGATCGTACGCTGCCGTCGAGGCCGAGCTCGCCGCACAGCAGCCGGCCGTCGAGGGCCTCCTGTGGGATCTCGCCGAGGGCTGCCAGCAGGGCGACGGCGATTCCGAGATCGAGGTGGTTGCCCTCTTTCCTCAGATCCGCCGGTGCCAGGTTGACGACGACGACCCGCGGCGGCAGATCGAAGCCAGAGTTTTTGATCGCCGAGCGGACTCGCTCTCGGCTTTCACGAACCGACGCGTCGGGCAAGCCGACGATTTGGACTTGGGGAATTCCCATGTGGACGTCGACCTCGACCACGACCGATCGCGCGTCGACTCCCCAGGGTGTTGCGGATAAACTTCGAGCAAGCATCACCCTATATAAGACGCAGTCTTGCTTCTCGTTCTGCAACCTCCGCCGAAAAAAGATGAAAAAAGTTGCAGCGGGCCAGCACGCGAGGGGTTATCTATCCGCTCCTCGACGGCTCGGCCCGGTCAGCACGAACCCGGCCCAGAAGTAGGGATCGCTGGACTCCGGCCGATTCAGCATCTCGACCTTGGCGTCTCGCAGCGCTCGGTCGACAGGCGTCGCTGCCCGGGGACCCTCGGCGAAGAGGTGACGATAGAAGCTGGCCATGAGCTCCGCTGTTCGGCGGTCGTCGACCGGCCAGAGGCTGGCGATCACCCGCTTCGCGCCCGCCACCAGAAAGCCCCGTGAGAGCGCGAACGCTCCTTCGCCGGCGAAGTCGCGGCCGCGATGCGTTTCACACGCGGAAAGAACGGCAAGGTCAAGGGCAAGCTCGAGCTCATAGATCTCGTGGAGCTGGAGAAGGCCGTCGTCGCCGGCACCCGAGACGGTGGCCGGTGGGGTCAAGGCGAGGGCGGCCAGCAGCTCGTGGCCGCCCTCTTCGACGATGCCGTGGCTCGCGATGTGCAAGATGTCGAGGGGAGCTGCCAGAGACTGACGCAGGGCCGCCTCGCGGGCCTGCTCGCCGGTGAGGGTCACGATCTCGGAGAGGCCCGCTTGCTGTAACACGTCGGCGATGGCTTCAGCCTCTTTGGCCGTCCACGGCAGGTCGCGCAGGGTCCCCGCGATCAGCCCTTGCCCCTCCGCGGGCCGCGGATCGGAAACGATGACGATGCCACCGCCTGGCCTCGGCTCGCGCTCCAGGCGTTCGAGGTTGCCCAGGACGGTCGCCGACAGACCGTAGCGGGTCACCGGCCCGGTCTCGAGCCAGTAGCCCGCGGCTCGTCCGTCCGGCTGTAGCTCGGGAACCAATAGCTCGAGGGGCAGGTGATGGAGGGCGCCGTCGGGCACGACGACCAACTCCTCGGCGGTGGCCGCCCGTGAAGCCAGGGGCGGCGGCATCAAGATTCGCCACAAGGCGTGACGCGCGTCATCGCTCTTGCTACCTCTAGGCTTCGGCGGGTCCAGGCCGCGCACGGCGCCCGACCTGGGCGGTAGGGCTCGCCCGACCGCGGTGTCGAGGGTGGCGGCTCGCAGGGGACCGGGCTCTGTCCGCAGTGCCGCTGCCGCCGCGGCGTCGATCTCGAGGTGCAGCACCTCGAGCGGGCCGTCGGGCGGGATGACGAAGGCGAAGCTGCGCTCGGGGCCGATGTCGTAGGCGACGAACAAGCCGACGTCCGAGAGCAGAACGCGTTGGACGTCGGCCGGTGTCGCCGGCCGGCCTCCCCGCGTCACCAGGCGCAGCCAGAGGGGGCTCTCGGCGCGGACGGCGGCGTCCAGGGCCTGGAGCTCGGCGACCAGCTCTCTCGTTCGGCGCTCCCAGCGATCGATCTCGGTGCCGCTGGTCGAGTACTCTCTTTCCAGGGCCAGGTTGAACTGAGCCTCGGCCAGTTTCGAACGGACGTCTTGCCGCTGGCGGTCGAGCTGTTTCCGGCGCTCTTCATCCAGCCCCTCAAGCAGATCGACGCGGTGGGCGGCGAGTTGGTCGAGAAAAGCCCGGCCGCGAGCGCGCTCGGAGTATTCGAAGGCGCGGTCGAGACGGCCGGCGTCCACCTGCCAACCCACCATGCGGTGATAGAGCTCTCGGTAGCGGCCGAAGAAGCCGGCCAGCGACCGATCCGCGGTCCCGGCCGTCGAGCGCAAGCCTTCGATCAAGACCAGGGCCTCCTCGAGGGCGCGGGTCGCCTGATCCCGCCGGCCGTCGCGATCCAGCAGCTCGGCGCGCAGAGCCAGCGCCCGGGCTCGGACGTCGGGAAAGATCGGCGTCTGGCTGAAGACCCGAAGGGCGCGGTCGAGATAGCTGAGCGCTTGCGTATCTCGCGACGAGTCCTGGGCCAGGGTTTCAGCGAGACCGGTCAGGGTCAGAGCGACCTCCGGGTGCTCGGCTCCGAAGATTCGTCGGCGAATCTCGAGGCTTTCCCGAAGTGCACTTTCGGCTGCCGTCAGACGCTGGCGCCGACGCTCCAGCACGCCGAGGTCTTCGAGCGCCTGGGCGCGCACCGGATGGTCGACCTCCAGGGTCTGCTCAGCCAGATCGAGGACCTCGGAGAAGAGCGTTGCGGCTTCGTCGTAGCGCTCGGTCTCGGTGAGAAAGACCGCGGTCTGGTTGAGATGCATCAGCAGATCCGCGTTGCCCTCTCCGAACAGCTCGCGGGCGTCCTCGAGCTGGCGTCGATACAGCTTCTCGGCGTCCTCGGCTTGGCCGCCGAGCCTCAGCAGCTCGGCTTTGTTGAGGCGCCAGATGACGGAGTCTTCAAGCGGCGTTGCCGGGTCCTCGGCCGAGAATGCCAGGGCTCTCGAGATCAGGCGCTCGGCCTCGACATATCGCCCGCGGTCCCGCAGGATCTTGGCCAGCCCGTTGAGGGTCGCCGCGTGCAGGTGGCCGCGTCGTCCCGTCGACTCCCAGGTCGCGACCGCGCCGCGCAGGGCCGCCTCGGAGGCCTCGAAGCGTCCCAGCTCGCGCAGGATCTCTCCCTGGACGTGGAAAGCTTCGGCGAGCTCGACGGGATCCGTCGAGGGTCGGTCGAGCACCGCCAGCGCTTGCGTAGCCAGGCGCGCCGCGTCGCGAAAGGCGGCCTGCTGCCAGCGGACGACGGCCAGCTCGACCAGACTTCGGCCGGTGTCGGGATGGTCCGGTCCCACCACTCGGCGGCGAATCTCGAGAGCCTCGTGCTCGAGATCGAACGCCGCGTCCCAGTCCCCCTGGTAGAAGCGGGCGGTAGAGAGTCCCGACTTGAGATCTGCCAGCATCTCATCCTCGGGGCGGTCGCCGTGGCGGGCGAGGGCCAGCTTCAGAGTCTCGGCCGCGGGGTCGTTCAGCCCGGCATCGACCAGGCGATGGGCCAGCTCTTCGAGATAAGCGACGGCCTCGTCGTCGCCGGTGGCGTCGATGACCACCCGGCGGGTCGATTCCAGGACGCCGGCTGCCGTCTCGAGCTCGCCGGCGGTCAGGGAATCGACCAGTCGCCGGTGGGCATTCCAGGCTTCGGCTTCCGCGGGCGACGCGGGCCGCGAAGCGACGCTCAGGGTCACCGGGGTCGCCGCTGTGGCTAGCAGGTGAAGCTCGGCGGCCGGATCGGCACCGGCGATCCAGCGAAGGGTCGTGACTCGGCCCGCCGCGCACTTGGTGCCGTGCTCGCCGCGCCGGCCGTCGTGCCACACGGGAAGTTTTCCCGCAGTCGAGACCAGGGCGACCTCGACGCCGGCGCGGGTCGGTTCGACGGACAGCTCGATGAGCCGGCCGGCGACGGCCGGCAGTGGCAGTCGGCGTTCTCCACCCGCCTCGATCGTCAGCCCTTCGACCACCGGGCGGCGCGGCTGCATCGAACAGCCTGCGGCCAGCAGAAGTAGAAGAACTCCAGCGTAACGGTAGGGAAGGGGCATTGCGGTCGAGTATACGCCGCGAGCCGCCAAGGCATTTTGTCTCGACTGGGAGATTCCGGCGGCGGTTTCCGCTGGAAGTTATTTAGGATAGGACCACAATCAACAGAGCGCTGGAAGCGAGACGCTTCGGATCGTCAGGAGGAGGAGACCCGATGATGCGATCGAGAACGGGTGGTCAGGCTCCGAGGAGTCGGGGAGCGATACGCCCGCCCGAGGGCATCCAAGCCACCGGCCGGCGCGGCAGCCGGACAGTTTGGCTGGCCGCGGCGATCGCGCTACTGGCCGTGGTGGTGACGTCGCTGCCCGTCTCGGCGCGCAAGACGATCAAGCGCCGGTTTCCGCCGAATAACGATTGGCGTCCGGCAACGCCGCTGGTCGAAGGTCAGACGCTGGATGCCGCGACCTTCTTCGCGCGGCCCGGAGGCTCGGCGGAAGTCACGATCGGTGTCGTCGGCTGCCAGCGCGGGTTTCGCATCGACAATATCGCCATTCTGAAGAAGGACGAGTTCACCGGCAATACGTGCGGTGGTCCCTGTTCGATTGAGGATAGCGACTGCCATTCATCTAATGCCACGGTTCGGGTGCTGCTCTTCGACGAGGGGCAGCCTCCACCGGCGGAAGTCGTGGTCTTCGAGACTTTTGACGACGGCGTACCCCAGGATTGGATCCTGCAGCCGCCGGGAAATTACTGGGATTCGACAACCACCGCCCCCAGGTCGGTGGTGAACGACGGCAGCGAGATTTGCCGGCCAGAGATCGGATCGGGCTCGCTCGTCCTCGAGCCGATGACGACGGTCACGATCCCATTGAGCGGCCTCGAGGAGGACGTGGAGTATCTGGTGCACGTGTGGTGGGGGTCTGCGGATCACATGTTCGGCGGCGAAGCCGAGGGCATCTACTTCGATCTCCCCGGGGACGATACGCCGCCCGAGGAGGATCTTGGGCCCATCCTGCTGGTTGACGACACCACCGGCGATGGTTTCAACCGCCTGTTCTACAACGACGCCCTGATCGATTTAGGCGTTGCCCGTGAAATCTGGACCACCGGCAGCAGCGATGCGGACGAGCCCGGGGCGACCTTTTTACGCGAATGCTATGACGCCGTCGTCTGGTTCAGCGGCGAGGATTCGAGTGGCTTTGCCGGTCCCGGTGTCGACGGTGAGGCCGCTCTTGGCGAGTTCCTCGACGACGGAGGCTGTCTGCTGCTGACCTCTCCGGAACACCTCCGCGACCATCAACTGACCGCCTTCACCGAACTGCGTTTCGGTGTCGATGACTGGGTTGACGACGTCGGCCATGGGCAGGTGACCGGAGCTGGACCGTTCGAAGGCGTCGGTTCGTCGACACTGTTCGAAAGTCTCAGTGACCAGCTTTTCTCTGACGGTACCGCGGACGTCGCCTTCGACGGCGATCCAGGGGTGGCCGCCCTGGCCAAGGAGACACTGGATTATCGGGCTGCCTTCCTGGGATTTACGCTCGAAAGCTCGGACGTTTTGCCAGAGACCCTGCAGCGATTCCTCGGTTGGTGCGCCGAGGGTAGATTCACGCTTTCCGTGCTGAAAGACGGTGGCGGAGACGGGACGGTGACCAGCGATCCCGCCGGGATCGATTGCGGATTGCAGTGCAGCGCCGACTTTTTCTCCGGCACCCAGGTCGCCCTGACCGCGACGCCCGCCTCGGGTTCGACGTTCGCCGGGTGGAGCGGCGGCGGCTGCAGCGGTACCGGAGTCTGCGTCGTGGATCTGAACCAGGACACCTCCGTCACCGCGACGTTCGAAGCGGACGACGTGCACCTCCAGGTGCGCCGGAACGGCAACGGCTCAGGCACCATCACCAGCTCGCCGGCCGGGATCGACTGCGGTGGCCAGTGCTCTGAAACCTACCCCTCCGGCACGCAGGTCACTCTGACCGCGACGCCCGCCTCGGGCTCGACGTTTACCGGCTGGAGCGGCGGCGGCTGCAGCGGCACCGACACCTGCGTCTTGACCCTCGAGGAGGATGCCCTGGTCACCGCGACCTTTAGTATCGGGCCTGATCGAACGCTGACCGTCTCCCGCGTCAGTGGCAACTTCGGGCGGGTCACCAGCTCGCCGGCCGGGATCGACTGCGGCAGTGCTTGCTCCCAGCCATTCCCCGCCGGAGCCGAGATCATCCTGACCCCGACGCTGACTCCCGGCTCGAAGTTCCTCGGCTGGAGCGGCGGCGGCTGTAGCGGAATCGGGGCGGGGGCCTGCCATCTGATGTTGAACCAGAACACCTCGGTGGACGCGACCTTCATTCTGACGTCCGATCCGATCATGGCGGTCACTCGTGCCGGCGGTGGATCCGGGACCGTGGTCAGCGCTCAGCAAGGCATCGACTGCGGCGACGTCTGTGCCGCGCCCTTCGCCTCCGAGAGCCAGATCACGCTGATCGCGACGGCTGCTGCCGGCTCGACGTTTACCGGGTGGAGCGGCGGCGGCTGTAGCGGTACCGGCCCCTGTGTTCTGACTCTGGAGTGCGACATTGCGGTCACCGCGACCTTCGAGCCCGCGGCGTTTCGCCCGACGCTCGCGGCGAGCTTGAGAGGCAGCGCCGTCCAGCCGCCATGATTCGAGGACGTCGCGATGCGCAGTCTAGTCCTACGCCTCTCAGTTCTGTTCGGGTTGTCCAGCAATTCCCAAGGTTTGGCTAGCTCGTTGCTGGCGAGTGGATGTCCTCTGGGCTCTGGTCCCCTCTCCCCTTGGGGGAGAGGGTTAGGGTGAGGGGGTCACCATGAGGCGAATGCGCCGCAAAAATATGCCTCCGTCACCGCTTGTATCCCCCTCACCCCGGCCCTCTCCCCCAGAGGGAGAGGGGGCTGTCGCCCCTCGATATCGCCATTCTCGGCATCGTGCCCGAGCTTCCTCAAAACCCGGACGGAACTTTGGGAAAGCTGTACTAGCCTCAGCACTCGTGGCGCTAGCTCTGGCCGCGGGCGCGCCGGTCGAAGCCCGGATCCACGCCCTGCTGGTCGGGGTCTCGCACTATCCCAACCTCACCGCGGAGTGGCAGATCCAAGGGCCGGCCAACGACGTCGATCTCTTGGCCGAGGTGCTGCTCACGGGCGGCTTCGGCATTCAGCCCGAAGACGTCGTGCGCCTCGCCGGCTGGCCTGAGGATCCCACCGCGCGGCCCACTCGGGCGAACGTCGAGCGGGAGCTCGCTCAGCTGGCAGAGAAGGTCCGTCCGGGAGATCAGGTGATCGTCTTTCTTGCCGGCCACGGCAGCCGACAGCCCGCCGCGGGCGGGGGAGACGACCTGGAGTCGGACGGCCTGGACGAGATTTTCCTGCCGGCAGACGTCGGGCACTGGAATGGTGACGCCGGGCACTTACCCGGAGCCATCGTCGACGACGAGATTCGCGCCTGGGTCACCGCCATCCGCAACCGTGGCGCCTTCGTCTGGTGCCTGATCGACGCCTGTCACTCCGGCACCATGACCCGCGGGGGTGGCGAGCGCGAGCGGCAGGTTCCTCCCGAGGCCCTGGGTATCCCGATACCGGAAGCCTCAGGGGCTGAGCTCGGGAGCCGCGAGACAAGCCATCTGGATCTGGCCGATGACGCCGGCGGCCTGGTGGCGATGTACGCTTCTCAAGCCTACGAGACCGCGCCGGAGAAGATTCTGCCGTGGCCGGAAGGTCGCTACCAGGGGCTCTTCACCTACACCGTCGCCTCGGTTCTCAAGCAGCGACGCAGTCCCTTGACCTATCGCGAGCTGGCCGCGGAGGTGGCGGCGCGTTATCGATCGATGGGGCGCGATCAGCCGACGCCGCTGGTCGAAGGGGGAGGGTTGGACCGGGAAGTTCTCGGGCTCTCCGTGTGGCCCGGCCGACCGCGATTTCGGCTCGGCGGCGAGCTCCCGGCCCGCGCCGGGCACTATCCGCTAGCGGCCGGTCATCTCGCCGGCCTGTCCAGAGGCACGATCCTTTCGGTCTTTCCCCCCGCGGGCACTGAGACCCCCGACCGGCAGATCGGGTATGCGTCGATCGTCGACATCGACGCCGTGCGTTCGGTGGTCACGCCGGTGCGCGCCGTGGATGATCGCTGGCAGCCGATCCCGTCGCGGGCTCAAGAGGCGGCGTGGCCTGCCGGTTCGCGTTGCGCCGTCCACTCCTTGAGCTTCGATTTTACGCTTCGCGTCGCCTTGCAGCGGGGCGAAGGCGAGGCCTTCGCCGCCGGCACCGGCCCCGAAGCCGCGGAAGCGGCTCTGGCGGCGGCGATCGGGCGACACCCGAGTTTCTTGCGGCGGGTCGACCGAGCGGTCGAGGCCGACTGGTTCGTGAGACTGCTGGCCGATGACATCGTCCTGGTGCCGGCGTCCGGCTGGTCTTTGCCGGACTCCGGTCGAGATCCGGTTCCCCGGGCGTTTCGCGCCGGCAAGATGTCGCGATCGCTAGGGCTGGCCGATCGGCTCGCCGCCATGTTTTGGTCGATCGCCCGCGCTCGACACCTCCTGGCCCTCGAGACGACGGCAGGAGTGACCGACGAGCCGCTCGAGATCGGGCTCGGCGTTCGAGTCTTTCAGGATTCGAACGATCGGATCGGTAAGCCCCTCGAGTGGGGGCCGCGGGGACTGGGTCTGGTCGCTGGCCAGGAGGTGGCCTTCGAAGTCCTCAACCGCTCACCACACCCTGTCGACGTGACCCTGCTCTTCGTCGACGGGGCCTACGGCATTCATCCGATGTTTCCGCGCGAGGGCGCGAGCAATCGCCTTGGACCTGGGGAGCGGCTTTTCCCGATCTACCGGACGCGAGTCAACGCCGCCACCCTGGGCAAAGAGAGTGTCGTCGCCATCGCGGTCAAGGCCGCGGGACCGCAGGTCAGCTTTGTCGAGCTCGCCCAGCCCACCCTCGAGGCCTATCGAAACAAGCAACGCGGCAGCGGCGCCTCGATATCACCACTCGAGCGCCTTCTGGAGAGCGCCCTCCACGGGACCCGAAACCATCGGGGGCCCGGCGCCGCCGAGGCCGCGGATTATGTCGTCGAGGTGCTGTCTTGGGAAACCCGACCGTCAGAGATCCAGCCTCAAGTGAAGTCTGAAGTCAACCCGCAGTCGAATGGAGGTAACCCATCATGATCGAGATCACGCCGACAATGAAACGATTCGTGGTATTCACCCTGATCTTCCTGGCCGGTTGTGGCACGAACGGCGACGGCCCCACCGATTCGGTGGCCTTGCTGACGCCGGAGGAAGCCGACGAGCTGCGATGGCCTGAGAGTGACTGGCTCAATATGGACCGCGATCGGCAAGCCCCGATGGGCCCGAAGATCGTCATTCATAAGCCGGTGCCTCAAAACGCGGACGGCCGGCCGATCCTCGAAACGTCGTCGCCCACCAGCTTCTCGCTGTCGTTCGAGGCGAATCCCGATCCGGTCGATATGAAGAGCCTGTCCGTGCGCGCCGGCCGCGGCCTCCTCTGGCAAAACTTGACTCCGAGGCTAGAGAGCTACGTCAAGGGCAATTCCGTTTCAGCCGAGGCGCTGACGATTCCGGAAGGGCGCTTCGTGCTCAAGATCTCGATCGACGACGTCAACGGCCGCACGACGCAGGCGAAGTACCGCATCCACGTCCTGGGCGGATGAGAAGCCCGGCTTCGCTCGCGAAGTCGGAAGCGATCAGGCTTTGACCGCGACCTTGTTCTCCGTCCGTTCCGGGGCGTTGAAAGCGGGGATTCCGGTGATTTGCTCGCCGACCACCAGGGTGTGGATGTCGTGGGTGCCCTCGTAGGTGAACACCGACTCCAGGTTGAGCATGTGGCGGATGACGGGGTAGTCGTCGACGATGCCGTTGGCGCCCAGGATCTCGCGCGCCATGCGGGCACACTCACGCGCCACCCAGACGTTGTTCTTTTTGCCCATCGAGATGTGGTAATGCTTGGCGCGGCCGGCATCTTTGAGCTTGCCGAGTTGGTAGGCCAGCAGCTGACCCTTGGTGATCTCGGTAACCATCCACACCAATTTGTCCTGCACCAGCTGGTGGCTGGCGATCGGCTGGCCGCTGAATTGGATGCGCTCTTTGGAGTACTCGAGCGCCGTGTGGTAGCAGTCCATGGCGGCGCCGAGGCCGCCCCAGGCGATGCCGTACCGCGCCTGGTTGAGGCACATCAGGGCATTCTTGAGACCGACCGTCTTGGGCAGGATCTTGTCGGCCGGGATGCGGCAGTGGTTGAAGCCGAGCTCGGAGGTGGTCGAAGCGCGCAGGGAGAACTTGCCGTGCTGATTGCTCGAGGTGAAGCCGGGAGTGCCTTTTTCGATCAGGAAGCCGCGCACGCCGTCGCCGGTCTTGGCCCAGACCACGGCGACGTCGGCCAGCGTGCCGTTGGTGATCCACTGCTTGGAACCGTTGAGCACCCATTCGGAGCCGTCGCGCCGAGCGGTGGTGCGCATGCCTCCTGGATTGGAGCCGAAATCGGGTTCGGTCAGGCCGAAACAGCCGATCGCCTCCCCCGAGCCGAGGGCCGGGATCCAGCGGTCGCGCTGGGCCTTGGAACCGAAGGTGTAGATCGGATACATCACCAGCGAGCTCTGCACCGAAACGAAGCTGCGCAGTCCCGAGTCGCCGCGCTCCAGCTCCTGCATGATCAGGCCGTAGCCGATGTTGCCGAGCCCCGGCAGCCCGTACTCGTCGATGGTGGATCCAAATAAGCCGAGCTCGCCGATCTTCGGCACCAGCTCGAGCGGTGTCCGGCCGTCGCGGTGGCATTCTTCGATGATCGGTTTGACCAGGTCGTCCACGAAGGCTCGGACGGTGTCGCGTGTCAGGCGCTCTTCGTCGGAGAGCAGCGCCTCGATTTCCAGGTAGTCGACGCCGGGAAAACGTTGCAAGGAAGAATCCTCCTCGGGTGGGGAGATATAGGCTGTGAGGGTGGTGGCAGTCGCCGCGGCGGCGAGGCCGGCTGGATAGTATCATGCGGTCGATGAGCGACTCTCAGCGCGACAGGTACCGAAGCTGATGGCGGGAACCGTCGCGCTCGTAATGGCCCTGGTCGCGGCGGCGGGGGTCGATCGTCTGGCGGCACACAGGGGATTCGATCGGCCCGGCTTTCGTGACCCGAGCCGTCGGCTGATCGTCGGTCTGGGGCTGGCGCTGGTCCTGTTTCTCGGCGTCTTCTACCCGCTGATGACCTTCGGCCAGGGGGTGGACGTCGAGCTGGAATCGGTCAGTCCGGTGCAGCTCTTCTTCTCGCAGCTGATGCTGGTGGCCTGGCTGGCCTTGTGGTGGCGGTTGGGCGCCGAGCCGGCCGTAGGCCTCCCGGACAGCCTCCACCCGGATCCGGTCGGTGCCCGCGACGCCGGCCGAGCGAGCCGGAGCTGGATCGCTCAGCTGGGGCTCGCGACGCGGGACGTCGGCACCGAATTGTCGCTGGGGTTGGCGGCGGGGCTGGTCGGCTGGCTGGCGGTCCTCGCGGCGGCGCTTTTGCTCGGCCTGGCGGTGGCTGAGATCGGCGGTGACGACCTGCTCAACAAGGCACCGGCAGAGCAGATCGTGTGGCTGGCGTCCCTGCCGGTGGGCTTGCGCCTGGCCGTCGCCACGGCGGCGGGGGTGGTCGAGGAGATCTTTTTTCGTGGATTTCTTCAGCCGCGCATCGGGATTGCCGGCTCGACCCTGTTGTTCGTCGGCGCCCACTTTGCCTACGGCGATCTCTTCATGCTTTTCGGAGTCACCTGCTTGTCCCTGTTCTACGCCTGGCTCACCGCCTGGCGACGCAGCGTCTGGGCAGCGATGGCGGCACACTTCCTGTTCGACGCGATCCAGCTCTTG
>JAAUXY010024989.1_pt1 | contig 12033 bp, 12 predicted proteins | sample 7278121 | NCBI WGS metagenome assembly JAAUXY01 (sample SAMN14350117, study PRJNA611818) | marine sediment metagenome | isolation source: surface marine sediment (1.8m) | place: French Polynesia: Moorea | collected 2018-08 | reverse complement strand
GCCGCGCTCGAGGCAGCCGGGGTCAGCGCCGGCGACGTCGACCACTTCTGCTTTCCGAGTACCGCGCGGCGAGTCGGTGAAGCCCTGGCGAAGAAGCTCGGCATGCGCGAGGGCAGTGTTCGCGACAACCTGCAAGGAACCTGCGGCGAGTCCGGTGCAGCGCACCCGCTCGTCATGCTCGCGCACGCCCTCGAGGAGTCCAAGCCCGGGTCAATCCTGGTGGTGGTGGGGTTCGGGCAGGGTTGTGACGCACTAATTTACCGGGCCACGGACGCGCTCGTCGACGTACGACCGCTCACCGGCGTCTCCGGCTGCCTCGCGCGGCGACGAGCCGAAACGAACTACCAACGCTATCTCGGCATCAACAACCTGGTCGTCATGGAACACGGACTTCGCTCCGAGGTGGACAGGCAAACCGGGCTCACCACGCTCTACCGCAACAAGGACACGGTGCTGGGACTCATCGGCGGCAAGTGCACCGCTTGCGGCACGCTGCAGTTCCCGAAGAGCCACCACTGCGTCAACCCGAACTGCCACGAGACCGACAGCCAGGACGATCACCGGTTCGCGGACACTCCGGCCAAGCTGGGCTCGTATACCGCGGACCGGCTCACCTATTCCGTGTCGCCGCCCGCCTACTACGGCATGGTGCAGTTCGAAGAGGGGGGGCGCGCGATGATCGACTTCACCGACGTCGACGCCGGTACCGAGCTCGAGGTGGGCGAAGCGATGCGAATGGTGTTTCGCATCAAGGATTTCGATACCAAGCGGGGATTTCGCCGCTACTTCTGGAAAGCAGCACCGGTACGCAACCGAGCGGACGGGAGCTGAGCGCGCCGGCGAACGACGAGGAGCGCTCGAGTGCGGCGACGAGTTCGAGTCGCCCTACGGTAGACGAGAGGGTCGAAATACCATGGCAACTGGGATCAGCGACAAGGTCGCCATCCTCGGGATGGGATGCTCGAAGTTCGGCGAGCGCTGGAACGACAACGCCGAGGACCTCATGCACGAGGCCTTCGGGGAAGCCCTCGCTGACGCCGGAATCGATAAGGATCGGATCGAGGCGGCCTGGTTCTCCACCGCCATCGAGGAGCAGCACGTCGGCAAGTCCGGGATACCGCTCGCGATAGCGCTTCGGTTGCCGTATATCCCGGTGACCCGGGTCGAGAACTACTGCGCCAGCGGATCGGAGGCCTTCCGCGGCGCGGTCTACGCGGTCGCGTCGGGGGCCTGCGACATCGCTCTTGCGCTCGGCGTGGAGAAGCTCAAGGACACCGGCTACGGCGGCCTGCCGCAAAGATCGCGTGGTGCGGTGAACGACATGCTGTGGGCGAACTTCTCCGCCCCCGGCGCCTTTGCGCAGCTCGCCGGGGCGTACCAGGCGAAGCACCGGCTGGCCGGTGAGGACGTCAAGCGCGCGATGGCGCACATCTCGGTGAAGAGCCACGACAATGGCTCGAGGAATCCGAAAGCGCATCTTCGCAACAAGATCGACGAGGATCGCGTGCTCGGTGCACCGATGGTGGCGGAGCCGCTGGGGCTGTTCGACTGCTGCGGCGTCTCCGACGGCGCGGCCTGCGCCATCGTCACCACGCCGGCAATCGCGCGCTCGCTGGGCAAGACCGATCTGGTCACGGTGAAGGCGCTACAGCTGTCGGTGTCGAACGGCACCGAGGCCCAGCACAACTCCTGGGACGGAAGCTATCTGATGACCACCCGCAAGGCCTCGGAGCGAGCCTACAAGGAGGCCGGCATCACCGACCCACGCGAGCAGCTCAGCCTCCTCGAGGTGCACGACTGCTTCTCGATCACGGAGCTGGTGACGATGGAGGATCTTCACATCTCGCCGGAAGGCGGCGCGGTCCGTGACGTCATGGACGGCTTCTACGACGCCGACGGTCGAATTCCTTGCCAGATCGACGGCGGCTTGAAGTGTTTCGGCCACCCGATCGGCGCCTCGGGGCTGCGCATGCTCTACGAGATGTACCTGCAGATGCTCGGCCGGGCGGGAGAGCGCCAGCGTGACAGCCAACCCGTGTTCGGCCTGACCCACAACCTGGGCGGCTTCCCTCACCAGAACGTCTGCTCGGTCGTGATCGTGGGCCAGGAAGGGGCGTGACGCGTGTGCTACGCCGAAGTCGATGCGGAGCCCTTGTCGGCGCTAGAGGCGATTTTCCACTGCAAGGCTGAGCCGGCGCTCCCGGCCCGATGCCGAGACGATCGATACGACATCGCCCGCCCGTGGCGATCGAGGGCAGGGTGGCCGAGCCCCGAATTCGGGGATGGCTCCATCGACCCAACTGTTGTGACGACTCTATCGTCCTCACAGACGATTGCCGGGGGCAGCGTCGCCTTCGCGCGGTCGAAACCGAACGCCGAGCGGAGACTCGACGACATCCGACGAGTCCGCCCCCGCTCGAAGGGAGAGTGACTCGTGACGACGTTTCGCGTCGCCCTCAGCGGCGACTTCGTAAGCCCCGACGGCAGTCTCGCCTTTCCCGACTTCGACATGAGCCCGCTGACCGGCGACTCGCGGATCGAGGTCGAGTACGTGCAGCCGATCGACGGCACCATGCCGGCGTCGGGGCTCGAGGGGTTCGACGCCCTGATCCTGCTGGTGCCGAAGTTCGGTCCCGACAGCGTCCCCGCCGACGGCCGGCTCGCCTTGGTCGCACGCTTCGGCGTCGGCTACGACAACGTGGACCTGGACGCGTGCAATCGCCACGGCATCGCGGCCGTCATCACGCCCGATGGCGTGCGCCGGCCAGTCGCCGTCGCCATCATCACCCTCGTGCTGGCGCTCTCGGGCAAGCTGATGGCCAAGAACCGGCTCACTCGCCGGGGGCCCGACGGCTGGGCCGAGCGGGCCAGCCACATGGGCGTCGGACTGGTCGGGCTCACGCTGGGATCGCTCGGCGTCGGCAACATCGGTGCCGAGACGTTCCGCCTCGCCAAGCCGTTCGACATGGAGTTCATCGCGCACGACCCCTACGTCGAGCCGACACGAGCCGAGGCGCTCGGCGTCGAGCTGGTCGAGCTCGACGAGCTGTTCCGGCGCTCGGACTTCCTGTCCGTGAGCTGCCCGCTCTCCGAGAGCACGCACGGCATCGTCGACGCCGAGCGGCTGGCGCTCATGAAGCCCACGGCATACCTGATCAATACCGCGCGCGGACCGGTGGTAGACCAGGCGGCGCTGGTGGCGGCGTTGCGCGACGGCACCATCGCCGGCGCGGGTATCGACGTGTTCGAGAGCGAGCCGGCGTCCGCCGACGAGCCATTGCTCGAGCTCGACAACGTCATCGCGACCCCGCATTCGCTGTGCTGGACCAACCAGTGCTTCGCAGGGATCGGCGCGGCCGACGTACGCGCAGCGCTCGATCTCATGCAGGGTCGGTTCCCGCGCGGCATCGTCAACCGGGAGATCACCGAGAATCCGGACTGGCTCGCCAAGGTGGAGGCCCTGGGCAGGCAGTTCGGGAGTTGAGACCGGCGGCGCCGCCGGGCGCGCGGCTACGAGCGCCGCTGAGGTCAGGCTCATGCGACGGCGGGGCTCGGTGGAGCCTCAGTCGCCGCGTTCGATGCCCTGGATGATGTCGGCCGCCGCCCGCTGCAGCAGCAGAGTATCGAAGCCGTTGACGAATAGCTGGTAGCCGCGCGCGATCATCGCGTTGGCGGTCTCGTTGTCCAGGGCGAGGCCGCCGAGATGGACCGGACTGTCGTTCACGACCCGTTCCACCTTCTCGATTCCGGCCCGCACCTCTGGATGGTCGGCGCTGTCGCGATAGCCGTAGCTCAGGGCGAGATCGAATGGCGCGATGTGGCAGACGTCGACGCCGGGAACCGCGACGATGCTCTCGATGTCCTCGACCGCGTCCTTGTGCTCGATGAGCAGGATGCACAGGATCTCGCGATCCGCCGGATCGGCGTAGGTCTGCATGGTCACGCCGAAGCGCATCGGCGCGTAGAACGGCCCGAAGCCGCGCTCGCCTGCCGGCGGGTAGCGCACCGAACGCACCGCCGCCTCGGCCTCGGCGGCGCTGCGAATCATCGGAAACACGATGCCCATCGCGCCGGCATCGAGCACGGGCTTGACCAGCCAGTGCACGTTCCACGGCACGCGGACGACCGGTGCCGTCCGGGTCCCGTTGGTGGCGGTGATCATCGCGTGCACCGTCTCGATGCTGAGCGGCGCGTGCTCCATGTCGAAGAACAGCCAGTCGAAGCCCGCGTCGGCCAGGGTCTGCGCGACCCCCACGCTGGCCGACGTCACGAGCACGCCGAGTCCGGCCTTGCCGGCTTGCAGACGGGCTCTGAGCGGATTGACCGGCGCGGGCGCAACTTCTTCGTTCATCGAGTACTCCTCGGGTCGGCGGGTTCGGTCGCGTCGCGGCGTGACCGAGCCAGTCTACCGAAACGGTTCGAGAAACAAAGGCCCAAGTCCCACCGGCGCCAATATCGTAACCTCGACGAGGGGTGGCGTGCCCGAGGCAACCGCTCGCCGGCCGATGGCCATTGATATGGGCCGACGTCGCGGGTCGGCGAGGGCCCACCCGCAGGTGCACGCTCTCGATCATACGCCGCGCCCCGCCAACGGATAGAATCCCCGGCGCTTGCAACCGAATCCGGCCAGGCGCTCGAAACGGCAGGCGGTGCACTTCACGCGCACGAATTCGTACTCGAGTCGGCCGCGGCGATTGCCCGGGAACACAGCACAGGAGACACCCCATGCAGAAGAAGATCGCGCTCGTCACGGGGGCGGCACAGGGGATAGGTCTTGCCTGCGGGCAAGCGCTCGCGGCCGACGGGCACCTCGTCGTCGCCGTCGACATCAAGGCGCGAGAGGTCGAAACGGCAGCGGCGGAGATCGGCGCCGGCGCGGTCGCCTACGTGTGCGACATGTCAGCGCCGGCCTCCGTGCGCTCGCTGTTCGATTCGGTCGAGTCGGAGCACGGCGACGTCAGCGTCCTGGTCAACAACGCCGGCATTGCGCTTCCATGCGACTTCCTCGATGTCTCGCTGGACGACTTCCGCAAGGTGATCGACCTCAACCTGACGGGCACCTTCGCCGCGACCCAGCGCGCGGCGCGCCAGATGGTCAGCAAAGGCATCAGGGGCGCGGTGGTGAACATGTCCTCGGTCAACGCCCAGGTGGCCATACCCGCCATCGCCGCCTACTGTGCGTCGAAGGGCGGTGTGATGCAGCTCACCAAGGCAGCCGCGCTCGCACTCGCGCCGCACGGCATCCGCGTGAACGCGGTCGGCCCGGGCTCCATCGACACCGAGATGATGGCGGCAGTCAACGCAAGTCCCGATGCGATGAAGATGGTGTTGTCCCGTACCCCGCTGGGACGCATCGGAGATCCGCGGGAAGTAGCCGAGGTGGTGGCCTTCCTGGCCAGCGAGAGGGCGAGCTACGTGACGGGGGAGACCATCTACGTGGACGGCGGGCGCCTCGGCATGAACTACACGTGCTAGCGGGCCGTCGCCGGGTGCCGGCACGACCAGCGCTCGCGCCCCGGGGCACCACGAAACAGGTAGGAGGCGACATGCACGAGTCCGCCGATACTCGAATACCCTATCTCAGTGAGCGGGACGTGGCAGCCGTCCTCGATTGGGAGCCGCTAATCGACGCCCTGGAGGACGCGATGACCGCATTCTCCGCCGGCAAGGTCGCACAGCCCGTCCGGCAGCTGATCCCGGTGCCCGGACACGACGGAATCATCGCGGCGATGCCCGCCGCGGGAGAGGCGATGGGCGTCAAGGTGGTGACGCTGTATCACGAGAACGCCGGCACCGGCGTGCCCACCCACCAGGCGATCGTCGCGCTGTTCGATGTCGAGAACGGATCGCCGCTGGCGGTGATGGACGGGCGCCTGATCACCGAGATGCGTACCGCAGCGGGCTCGGCCGCCGCCGCGAGACGGCTCGCGACGTGTGGCCGCATCCGGGCCGTTCTACCGGAGTTCCGCTACATAGCGAGCAGCCGGGGCTCACCCATCAACGGGATGCGCTGGTCGTGCTCGGGCGCAACATCTGATCGTAGCGTTCACGGGTGAACGGTCCGGCCTCTCCAGTGTTCCAATCGAACAACGAGCGCTCGATGGCCGTCAAGGCGGCCAGGTAGACGTGAATGCCGTAGCTGTCGTTCTCATCCGCGGTCTCGACGGAGTGAATTGCGCTCGGCCCGATGCCGATGACATCTCCCGGTTCCAGGCGCTTGGTCGACTTCCACACTAGCTTGCCACCTTCGGGCAGGTAGAAGTGATTGTTCTCGATGCCCCGGTACACCCCGATGATGGCCGGAGTCTGGTGATCGTGCGGGGGAACGTGCAATGCCGGATCGAAGCGGCAATACCATATCGAGACGGTAGTGTCCTCGAACAACACTTCGTCGTCACCACTGAAACGCGACATCGCTCGCTCGACGGCGTCGAGGTCGTGAAAGGCGCGCGTCAGCAGTGAACGGACCGTTCTTTGCGCGTCTGCGTGCACGGCCGCTTCGCGCAGCTGGTCGACGAGCTCGTCTAAGTCGAAGTCAGCCATCTCATTTCCCCGCCAATGCGACTCGGGAACACTCCTCCCACATGTCGGCACCTCTCGACCAATCGCCAGCCGCACCATGATAGACTTTCGTTATACCTTCTGCTGCGCGAGCACGCGGCGCTAGCGCCCTAGAACGGCCAAGCAAGCCTCTATCCGCCGTCAAAACGTCGCCGGGCGCTGGTCTTCTGGATCGAGGCGGCGTCTCGACACGCCACGAGGAGACAGTCGCGATGGGTCTCTGGATCACCGAAGCCATGCCCGGGTTCGCCGCCGAGGTCGGCGGCGTAGATCTGAAGCGTCCCGTCGGCGACGAGGACTTCGCGGCCATCCAGCGAGCGATCGACCGGCAAGGCGTGCTGGTCTTCCGCGATCAGATGCTGACCGACGTGGCACAGGTGGCCTTCAGCCGGCGGTTCGGTCCCCTGGAGCTCGACGTCGGCCGCCATGGCAGCGTCCCCGCGCAGCGCCCCGAAGTGTCGTATATCACGAACACCGACGCGGAGGGCAACAAGCTGCCCTCGGATGCGAGGCGGGTTGTAAACGCACGGGGCAACGAGGCCTGGCACACCGACAGCTCCTTCAAGGTGATCCCGCCGAAGTACTCACTGCTTTGCGGACTCGAGGTACCAGATTCGGGCGGCGACACCGAGTTCGCCGACCTGCGCGCCGCCTATGACGACTGGCCGGGCTCCCAGAGGCTCGGCTTGACCAAGCCGGACCTGGAAGGGCTGGTAGCCGAGCACAGCATCGTCTACTCCCGCAAGGTGCAGGGCATCGAGGCGTGGAGCGACAAGGAGCTTGCGCAGCTCGGCGGCGCACGCCAGCTCCTCGTCCGCGTTCATCCGGTGACGGGGCGCAGGTGCTTCTACATCGCCTCGCACATCCACGGCATCCTCGGCTGGCCGCAGGATCGGGCCCTGGAGCTGAAAGAAGAGCTGATGCAGTGGAGCACCCAGCGCAAATACGTCCACGTCCACGAATGGCGACCCGGAGACCTCGTCATGTGGGACAACCGCTGCGTGCTTCACCGGGGCACGCCCTGGGACCGAGAAACCCAGCGCCGCGTGATGCACCGAACCACCGTGCTGGGCGATGCCCCCACCGTGCCGGCCGACTCGCCCTGGGCCATGCCCGACCAGGTAGCGCAGGCCGACGCCATGCGGCGCGCGGCGACGACCCAGGCGGCCGAGCCACTGCTGCAGCCTGGTCGCTCAGCGAGGTGATGGGAGCGGTCATCCCTACGACTACCAATCAGGACTTGCGTAGCCGCGTCGAGCCCCTCGAACACGCCCTCCAGTGTAGACGCCTGCCACTTCTTGCTAGGGAACCGGCACGTCGTGACCGGCCTCGTGACATTACTCTGGTTGCGTTGCGCTGCGAGCTTCCGGAACTTCATTCTCATGCAGCCGATGAACGCGCACACACGCCGGGTTCAGCACGCGCGGCGCAGGGACGTGGCGTTCGGCCCGCCACACGGCGTTCGCTCCGTCCGGATGTATTAGCATTGACCCAACTCTTGAGTTTGTCAGGAAATTGATAGGGCCTAGCGATGTGTCAGCCAAGCTCCCCACCGAACCGGCCGGTCTCCTTCGCCAGCACGGTCTGCAGGTCACGGCCCAACGTCTGGCCGTCTAGCGGGCCGTGTCCGGTCGCCCGCACAGCACCGCCGACGAGATAGCCGAGGGGGTTCGGGCCCAGATCGGCGTCATCTCGCGCCAGGCCGTGTACGACGCCCTCGGGGTTCTGGCCGACAAGGGCCTCCTCCGACGCATCCAGCCCGCCGGTTCCCCAGCCCGCTACGAGCATCGAGTGGGCGACAACCACCACCACTTGGTCTGCCCCACGTGCGGCCAGATGGTCGACGTCGACTGCGCGGTCGGTGCCAGGCCCTGCCTGACCCCCGCCGAGGACTTCGGCTACGAGATCGACGAGGCAAACGAGGACGACGATGAGCAACGAACACGACAGCGCGACCGTCAACAAGGACGAATCGCCGGCGGCGAGGTGCCCGTTTTTGCACACCGCCCACCAAGCGGTCGGGATAACGGCAAAGAGGAGACCGTGGCGCTGATAGCCGGCGGCCACACGTTCGGCAAATGCCACGGCGCGGCCAATGCCGAGCAGCACGTCGGCCCCGAACCCGAGAGTGCCCGCATCGAGGAGCAGGGTCTCGGCTGGACCAACGGCTTCGGCAGAGGCAAGGGCGGCGACACCATCACCAGCGGGTTGGAGGGCGCGTGGCAGTGGGTTCCGACGGACCCGGCTGCGGCGGACACCGTGCCGGATGCCCACGATCCGTCGAAGCGCCACGCCCCCATTATGCTCACCACGGACCTCGCACTGCGGATGGACCCGATCTACGGGCCGATCTCGAGGCGGTTCCTCGAGAACCCGGACTAGCTGGCCGACGCCTTCGCGCGCGCATGGTTCAAGCTGCTGCACCAGGACATGGGGCCGGTCTCGCGATACCGCGGCCCCTGGGTACCCGAGGAGGAGCTGGTGTGGCAGGACCCCGTCCCCGCCGTCGACCACGAGCTGATCGACGACGCGGACATCGCGGCGCTGAAAGGGCGGATCCTCGACTCCGGCCTGTCGGTCTCCCGGCTGGTCTCGACCGCTTGGGCGTCCGCCTCGACCTACCGTGACACCGACAAGCGCGGTGGCGCGAACGGGGCGCGGATCCGCCTCTCGCCGCAGGACGGGTGGGACGTCAACGTGAGCTGCGGCGTGGCGCAGGTGGTGGAGGTCCTCCAGGGGATCCAGCAGGCATTCAACGACTCGCAGACGGGTAGAAAGAAGGTCATGAATCTCGATCGCTTCGATCTCGCCTGATCCGGCTACCGGGCAGGGGCGAACGGACGCCTGCACGGAGCGGGCGACGAGAGCAGCGAGCGGGTCACCGCGCGACCGCAACGATCTCGTCGCCCGCTCCTGCGACCGGGCCTATACGTGTCGCCAATCCGTGAGCTCGGCCATCGTGTACACTTTCTCGACGGCGTCTACGACGACACGCTTGCCGCCATCGAGGCACGGGACGTCGAGACCGCGCACGGACTGGTTCGTCTGCACGCGTGCCACCTCCGCGATCGCTTCGTGCAGTGCATGGAAGCCCGATACCAGACCGAATGCCGCCTGGACCTCGGCTCGGGCGCCCCCGAAGGACAGCGGGAGGACGAGGGGTAGCAAGTGGCTGAAACGGTGACAACGCATCAGTCCCAGGAGGATCCGCGCAACGCGGAGCTGCTTCTCTACGTCAACGGGCGGATCGTCCCACGCGCGCAGGCGATGGTGTCGATCTACGACTCCGGATTCATGCTGGGGGACGGCATCTGGGAGGGTCTGCGCCTGCGACGCGGCGTCTGGCTGTTCCTTGCCGAGCATCTCGACCGGCTGTACTCGGCGAGCCTGGCGCTCGACCTGGATATAGGGATGACGCGCGAGCAGATCCGTGACGCCCTGGATTCGACCGCCCGCGCAAACGGAATGACCGACGACGTGCACGCCCGCCTGATGGTGACTCGCGGCGAGAAGTCTCGTCCGTTCCAGCACCCGAGCCTCTCGCGGAGTGGCCCCACGGTCGCGATCATCATGGAGCACTCGAAGCCCACGGCACCCAGGCCGTTGCGCCTGCACACCGTGATGCAGCATCGCGGTCTACCGCTGACGCAGGATGCAAAGCTCAACTCGCACTCGAAGCTCAATTGCATCCTCGCCTGCATCCAGGCGGAGAAGGCCGGGGCGGACGAGGCATTGATGCTCGACCCTCACGGATTCGTCAACACGACGAACGCCTGCAACTTCTTCATCGTACGCAAGGGCGAGGTCTGGACCTCGACCGGTGACTATTGCATGAACGGGATCACCCGCCAGAAGGTCATCGACCTGTGTAGAGCGAACGCGATCCCGGTGTTCGAGCGGAACTTCTCGCTCGTCGACACCTATGCCGCAGATGAGGCGTTTCTGACCGGGACCTTCGGCGGTCTCACGACCGTCTCGGAGATCGACGGGCGGCGCATCGGCGGCGACGACCCCGAGGAACACGGCGTGCGCGCGCGACTCGACGAGCTCTACTCGGAGCTCGTCTCGCGGTACTGCTCGGACCACGCCGCCGGAGGACTTTCTCTTCCCCCGCAAGACTGAGCGGCCGTATCCAGCAGAATTCGGTCCGGGCCCACCCGGCGTGGGGCCGCCGCCGGGGCCCGCTTCGACCTCCGCACCAGCCAGTGCTTTACTCGCCCTGTTTCCGCGTGGTTTCATGCGCAGCAGGCGCTGCACGATGCACGCCGACACGAGAATCAACCACCGGGAGGAATTCACGCATGTTTACTCCACAGACCCGGGCCATCCTCGCAGGGACATTGCTGGCCGTCGCCTCCAGCACGACGAGCGTTCAAGCGGTCACCGGCGATACGTTGAAGGCGGTCAAGGACCGCGGGTCGTTGCTGTGCACCGGGCACAACGGCACCTATCTCGGATTCGCCGAGGTCGACGACAAGGGCAATTGGCATGGCTTCGACATCGAGCTGTGCAAGGCGCTCGCGAGCGCGATATTCGGCGATCCCAGCAAGCTCAAGATCGTTCCGGTGAGCTGGGCGCAGCGCTTTCCCGCCATTCAGTCCGGTGACATCGACGTCATCATCAAGGTCACCGGGTGGACGATGGGCCGCGATACCGAGCTTGGTTTGCAGTTCAGCCGTCCGTACTTCCTAGGACCGACGCAGTTGATGGCGCACAAGGAGATCGGCGCAAGTGACGCGAAAGGCCTCGATGGCGCCACGGTGTGTGCCTCGGCCGGCACCAGCACCGAGCGGATCGCCGCCGACTATCTGACGAATCTCGGGGTGGAATTCGAGATGGTCACCTTCGAGAAGACCGAGGAGATGCGCAGTGCATACTTCGCGGGGCGCTGCGATGCGTTCGCGGGCTGGGGACCGAACCTCGCGATCACGCGGACCAAGGGGCCCAATCCCGACAAGCACATGATCCTCCCCGACGTCATGGCGGTGGAGCCGGAATCGGCCGCGATGCGACAGGGCGACGACAACTGGGTCGACATCCTGAACTGGATGTTCACTGCGTTGCTGATCGCCGAGCAATACGGCATCACCAGCGAGAACGTCGACCAACACAAGGCAAAGCCGGCCAACCCGACCGTCGAGCGGCTCCTCGGCGCAACACCCGGCATCGGTGATCGCCTCGGTCTCAGCAACGACTGGGCCTACAACGTCATCAAGCACGTCGGCAACTACAAGCAGATCTACGACCGCACGCTCGGCGACGGATCCGCCTACAAGCTGCCGCGGGGCCCGAACGCCCTGATTACCGACGGCGGTGTCATGTATCCGCTGGTCCTCGACTGATCTTCGGACCCCGGGGCACCTGTCGCTCGACCTGGGCGGCAGGTGTCTTTGCGCGCACACTGGCAGGCTAGGACGTCGGCGACCTGATGTTGCGCCTCTTACGCGACGAAAAGGCCCGCAGGAACGGCAT
>JAAUXY010144110.1_pt1 | contig 12039 bp, 10 predicted proteins | sample 7278121 | NCBI WGS metagenome assembly JAAUXY01 (sample SAMN14350117, study PRJNA611818) | marine sediment metagenome | isolation source: surface marine sediment (1.8m) | place: French Polynesia: Moorea | collected 2018-08 | reverse complement strand
TCAGCGGGCCGTTGTGCTTGACCACGCCTTCCAGGCATTCCCAGGTCAGGTTCAGCCCGTCGAAGGCGGCATAGCGCTGCTCCAGGCCGGTCAGGACCTTGAGCGTCTGGGCGTTGTGGTCGAAGCCGCCGAAACCGCGCATGGCCTCTCCCAGCGCGTCCTCGCCCGCATGCCCGAAGGGCGGGTGGCCGAGGTCGTGGGCCAGCGCCAGGGCTTCGCCCAGGTCCTCGTTGAGATCGAGCGCCCGGCAGATCGAGCGGGCGATCTGGGCGACCTCCAGCGAGTGGGTCAGCCGGGTCCGGTAGTAGTCGCCCTCGTGATAGACGAAGACCTGGGTCTTGTGCTTGAGCCGCCGGAAGGCGCCGCAATGGATGATCCGGTCGCGGTCGCGCTGGAAGACGGATCGGGTGGCGCTCTCGGGCTCCGGGTGAAGCCGGCCGCGGCTGCGCTCGGGTCGGGTGGCATAGGGCGCCAAGGGCGGCCCGTGGGGAGGCGGCACCGGGCTCATGCTCGGACCCTACAGGCGGGCTGGACGGCGATCAACCATACCCCCCACCCGCTGCCACGGGCGATTGACATGCGCCCGGAACGTCTTACATGCTGTGCAGGAGAGCGGCCGCCCGGTGGCGGCTTTGTTAAGGATTTGAAAGGGTTGGCATGGCCCAGACGGGCACGGATCAGGGCTTGGAGGCGCCGGCGCAGGCGGTCTCCTTCACGGTCAGCGCGCGGGCGGCCAAGCGTATCGCCGAGCTCTTGGCCGAAGAGGGCAAGCCCGGCCAGGTGCTGCGCGTCTCGGTCACCGGCGGCGGCTGCGCCGGCTTTCAGTACGTCTTCGACTTCGACGACGCCATCAACGACGACGACCAGGTGATCGAACGGGACGGCGCGCGGGTGGTGGTCGACGAGATGTCGCTCGGCCTGCTGGCCGGCAGCGAGCTGGATTTCGTCGAGAACCTGATCGGCTCGTTCTTCTCGGTGAATAATCCCAACGCCACCTCGTCCTGCGGCTGCGGCACGTCCTTCTCGATGTAGCGCCGGCGCCTCCGCGCGGGCGTCTGCGGGCTCCCCGGCAATCCCGATTGACCTCATCCTTCGACAGGCTCATCCTTCGAGACGCCGCCTTCATCCTGAGGAGCCCGCATGCGCGGGCGTCTCGAAGGAGAAGGCGGCTCCTCAGGATGAAGCGTATAGGTTGACGGACGGCGCGCGCTGGTGACAATCCAGCCTTCTTTCGCGCAACGATGGTCCGCAGGGGGATGCGACGCGTGGTCAAGATCGCCACCTGGAACGTGAACTCGATCAAGGCGCGGCTGCCGAACGTGCTCGGCTGGCTCGAGGACTTCGCGCCCGACATCGCGCTCTTGCAGGAGATCAAGTCGGTCGAGGACAGTTTCCCGCGCCTCGAGATCGAGGCGCTGGGCTACCACTTGGCCGTTGCCGGGCAGAAGACCTACAACGGCGTCGCCATCCTCTCGAAGACCCAGCTCGAGGTCGCCGAGACGCGGCTGCCGGGCGAGCCCGAGGACGACCAGGCCCGCTATATCGAGGCGACCACGGAGACCGCGGCGGGCCGCCTGCGCGTGGCCTCGATCTATCTGCCGAACGGCAATCCGGTGCCGGGGGAGAAGTTCGACTACAAGCTGCGCTGGCTCGACCGCCTGAATGCGCATATCCCCTCGCTCCTGGCGCGCGAGGAGGCCTTCGTGCTGGGCGGCGACTACAACGTCATCCCGGCGGACGAGGACTGCCACGATGTCGCCGCCTGGGCGGGCGACGCGCTGATCCGGCCGGAGAGCCGTGCGGGCCTGCGCCGGCTGCTCTATCTCGGGCTGACCGACGCCTTTCGCGCGTTGCATGGCGAGGGCCATGTCTACAGCTTCTGGGACTATCAGGGCGGGGCGTGGGAGAAGGACGAGGGCGTACGCATCGACCACCTGCTGCTCTCGCCCCAGGCCGCGGACCTCTTGGCCGAATCGGGCATCGACGCCCGCCCCCGCGCCAAGCCGAAGGCGTCCGACCACACGCCGGTTTGGTGCACGCTGGCGGCGGCCTGAGCCAAGGCGTCATAAGAACACGCGCCGGTTCGCGGCCCGGCCGCCCACGCCCGGCCGGCGAGTTCAGACTCAAACCCGACCTTCGCGCACCGTTCCGACGCGCGGAGGCGTGACGTCCGGATCCGACCATCGGAGGCAACCGACATGAAAACCATCACGCACAACCCCGCCGGCATCTACCCGCCCACCGGCGACTACGCCCATGCGCTCGAAGTGCAGGCGCCGCAACGTATCCTCTACGTCAGCGGCACCATGGGCCTCGATCCGGACGGTGCCGCGGGCGAGACCCTGGAGGACCAGCTCGAGCTGATCTGGTCGAACCTGCGGGCGATCCTGGCCGAGGCCGGCATGACCGTGGACAACGTCGTCCGGGTGACCAGCTATTTGCGCGACGGCACATACGCGGACGGCAACGCCAGCGCCCGGGTCGCCGCGCTCAACGGACGGGTGGTGCCGACCACGGCCATCGTCGTGGAAACGCTCGAGCCCGACTGGCTCGTCGAGATCGAGATCATCGCGGCGGCGTGACGCGGTGACGGGCTACGACCCCGCCGGCTCCAGGCGCAGGATGCGGCCGTCCGAGGAATCGATCAGCAGGTAGACGTAGCCGTCGGGCCCCTGGCGTACGTCGCGGATGCGCTCGCCAAAGTCCTCGAGAAAACGCTCCTCGCGGACGACCTTCTCGCCGTCGAGATCGAGCCGCGCGACAAGTTGGAACTTGAGCGCGCCGACCAGCAGGCTGCCCTGCCATTTCGGGAACTTGTCGCCGGTGTAGAAAGCCATGCCCGAGGGCGCGATCGACGGGTCCCAGTAGAAGATCGGCTGCTCCATGCCCTCCTTGTGGGTGCCCTCGCCGATCTTGCCGCCGAAATAGTGGCGGCCGTAGGAGATCACCGGCCAGCCGTAGTTGCGACCGGCCCGGGGCACGTTGACCTCGTCTCCGCCGGCCGCGCCGTGCTCGTGGATCCAGAGCTTGCCGGTCTCGGGATGCAGCGCCGCGCCCTGCGGGTTGCGGTGCCCGTAGGACCAGACCTCGGGCCGAAAGCCCGTCTTGCCGACGAACGGATTGTCCTCCGGGATGCGTCCGTCCCGGTGGATGCGGATCACCTGGCCCCGGTTGATGGCGAAATTCTGATTGCGATCCCGCTCGCCCCTGTCCCCGGTGGTGATGAACAGCGTGCCGTCCGGTGCGATCACAAGGCGCGAGCCGAAATGCCGGCTGCCCCGGCTCTTCGGCTCCTGGCGGAACAGGATCGTGAGGTTTTCGAGCCGGTCGCCCGCTAGCTCGGCGCGGGCCACGGCGGTGCCCTTGCCGCCCCGGCCCGGTTCGGAGAAGGAGAAATAGATCGTCCGGTTGCTGGCGAAGTCCGGGTCGACGATGACGTCCAAGAGGCCCCCCTGCCCGCCGTCGTCGACCTCCGGCAGGCCCTTGATCGGCGGCGACAGGATCCCCTTCGGCGTCACCGTGCGCATGCGCCCTTCCTTTTCGGTGACGATCATGCGCCCGTCGGGCAGCCAAGCCAGCCCCCAAGGCTGGTCGAGGCCTTTGGCGACGGTCACCAGGCGCAGGGTGTAGTGCTGCGACGGATAGGTCTCGGCCACCGCAGCAAGCGCACCGGTCATCACCAAAAGGGCCGCCGTCACGGCGGTGGCGGTGACGCGGGACAATAGGGTTTCGGCGGTCATGTCGGCTGCCCCTCCTCGGCTCTGTGCCGTTCGGCTGCGCGTTTATGGGTCTGCTGTAAAGCTAGGCGCACCCGATACGCGGGGCAATGGCTCGACGCCCGCCGTCTCTAGCGCTTCTTGCTTTTTAGCTCGGCCTCGAGCCGATCGTTGATCGTCTTCAGCACCTTGACGCGCGCGAAGTACTTGTTGTTCGCCTCGACCAATGTCCAGGGCGCGATCTGCGCGCTCGTGCGGTCGACCATGTCGTTTACCGCCTGCGCGTAGACATCCCATTTCTTGCGGTTGCGCCAGTCCTCGTCGGTGATCTTGTATCGCTTGTAGCCGATGTCCTCGCGTTCCTTGAATCGGCGCAGCTGCTCCTGCTTGTCGATGGCGAGCCAGAACTTCACGACGATGATGCCGTAGTCGGCCAACTCGGCTTCGAAGGACCGGATCTCCTCATAGGCGCGCTGCCAGTCGGACTTCGAGCAGAAGCCTTCGATTCTTTCGACCAGGACACGGCCGTACCAGGACCGGTCGAAAATGGTGATGTGGCCCCGTCTCGGCAGGTGACGCCAGAATCGCCAGAGATAATGCTGCGCCTTCTCCTCGTCGCTCGGCGCCGCGATCGGGATGACCCGCGTCAACCGCGGATCCAAGGCCTGGACCACGCGACGAATGGCCCCTCCCTTGCCGGCGGCGTCGTTGCCTTCGAAGACCGCCACGAGGGCGCGGTTCTCGAACTTCTTGCCGATCGTCAGGGCCGTCAGGCGACCTTGTTCCTGTCTGAGCCGCCGTCTGTAGTCCTTCCGTTCCAGAGACCTGGTCAGATCGAGCGCACTCAGGACATTGGGGCCGCCGGACCTGACCACGGCGCTGGCGCCGGTCTTGGGAATCGCAGGCGGGCGCTTGCCAAGCCGGCCGCGGATGGCGTCCACCAGAGTGTTGCCGACCGTCATATCGCGATAGCGTGGATCGGCGCTGGCAATCGGGATCCAGGGCGCATGACCCGTGCTCGTCGCACCGATCAACTCTTCCACCGTACCGAGCGCGTCCTCGTATCGCTTGGCGAACTGCCGGTCGATCTCGGTTTCCTCCTTGGAGAGCTTCCAGGCCGTCGAGGGGCTCTTTTTGAGCTTCTTCATCTCTCTGAAGATCTGCTCCTCGGGGAGCAGGAAGAAGAACTTGACGAACAGCGCGCCCTCCTGGGCCAGCGTCCGTTCAAAGCGCGAGACCTCGTCGATGTGCTTCCGGAACCCGGCATGGTCCGAGCGTCCGAGGAAGTAATCGGTCGCCGGGCCCTCGTACCAGCCGTTCAGGAAGATGCCGATCCGCCCCTTGCGCGGCAGCGCGCGCCAAAACCGCCACATGCGCGGCCGGTCGCGTTCCTCCTCGCTTGGCCTGATCGCGGCGTAGGCGCGTATGTGCCGCGGATCCATCCAGCTCAGGAGTTGCTTGGTCGCGGCGCTGCGACCGAGAACATCCAATCCCGAAACCAGGACGATGACAGGGAAATCACCCGATTCCAGGAGATCGAACTGGGCGTCGATCAGCGCGCCGCGCAGGCCCGGTTCCGCGGCCCGATAGTCCGCCTTGCTGATTTCATGTGGGATCTTCAGAGATTCATACATCGTCTTGTTCTGAATATTTAATCACGATCCAATCCATATCAGATTACGGCTGGTCCTGGAACCGGCCGACCGTGCCGACGGGGCGCGACGGGCCTCGTCCCAAACGGGTCCGGCAGGACCCATTGCCGGGTCATGACCAAGTCAGAGACCGGCCTTTCGAGATGCTACGACATTCGGTTTGCAGGCTCTATACCGGCGCCGCCCTGGCCCAACTTACCTTTCCCGGTCCCATTTGCGCCGCCGGCCCATGAGCCGGACGCAGGGTGGGCCATGGCTCCCTCTTGCTGACGCGCGGGCGATCGAGATGTGCAGGATCAAGCCGGTTGCGCCGCGCTCGGGTGCGAGCGTCCAGCCGCCGCACGCCGACCACGATATGGCACTGCCGGCGCGGGCGCGCAACAGGCGCGGCCCGAGAGGCGGAGTTGTCCCCCTCCGAGCCGACGCCATAGTCATCTTGCACGTTTTCCTGCTTGCCCCGTCTTGGCCCGTGCCGCAGTCAGTTCGGTCGGAGCCCGCGATCGGGGCACGCAGATGCCGGCTATGATGCGTCCGGCTTATCCAGTTGCGGCAGCTGTTCCGGCTGCTCCTTATCCAGTTGCGGCAGCTGTTCTGGCTGATTCAGATGATCCGCTTCATCCGGCTGATCGGGTGCCGTCCCCTGCAGAGCGTGGGTCAGTCCGCTCAGATCGCTTCCGTCGAGCCCGATCTCCTTGAGCATCGCATCCAGCAACGGCGCTTGGGTGCGGTACTTCAAGGCGGACGCCACCACCTGATCTGCGAGGTTCCCGGAGCCGTGCGCCGCTTCCCCGTTCGGAGACGCGGCGCCGTTCAGCCCGTCCACCTGAATGATCTTGATGCCGTCGATGTTCTCGATCGGCTTGACGCTCTCGGCGATGATCTCCGGCAGCGCCTCGATGAGCTTGACCCGGATCTGCATCGCGATCTGGTCGGGCGAGAGCACATTCGCCGATTCGTTGATCGCTTTTTGACCTTCCGCCTCGACCTCATAGAGGGCCTTCTGTGCGTCGGCGCGAAGCTTTTCCGCTTCCGCGGACCCCTGCGCTTCGATGCGGATCTTGCTCGCCTCGGCCTCCGCCGCCACCCGGACGGCGTCCGCCTTGTCCTCGGCCGCCTGCTTCTCGGCCTCGGCGGCAACGGTCACGGCGATCGCTTCCATTTCGGCCGCCTTGCGCGCCTCGATCAGCTCGATCTGCTTTTCGCGCTCGGCGACCTCCGTGTCGCGGGACGTCGCCACCTGCTCAGAGGCTTTCGCGGCGATTGCGCGGGCTGCATCCGCTTCCGCTTCGGCCTCTGACTTCTCTCGCGACTTCTGTGCGATCGCGATGTCGCGGCCCTGTTCGGCCAGTTCCACCTGCTTCTGCTTTTCGACATTGGCGGCTTCGACCGTCTGATCCTTCACGATCTCACGCTCGCGAACCTGCTGATCCATGGCGATCTGGCGTTCCGCGACCGCCTGGTTGGACGAGATGTCCGCCTCCTTGACCTTTTGCTCGGCGCTGATCTTCGCCTCTTGGGATTCGCGCTCGCGGTCGGCTTGCTCGCGGGCGATCTGAGCCGACTGCTCGGCGCGCCGCACTTCGACTTCACGCTCCTGTTCGAGGCGCGCGTACTCCTGATCCCGGGAGATCTGTAGCCGCTCTTGCTCGGCCTCGAGGTTCTTTCGTTGAATGAGAACCTCGGTTTCCTGCTCGATGTCGTTGCGCTTCTTGCGTCGCTCCTCGATTTCCTGCGTGAGCTTGGTCAGACCTTCCGCGTCGAACGCGTTCAGCGGGTTGAAGTACTCCTTGTTGGTCTGGTCCAAGCCCGTCAAGGACACGGATTCCAGTTCGAGGCCGTTCTTCAGAATGTCCTCGGACACGGCGGCCTGCACCTTCTGAACGAAGCTTACGCGCTGTTCGTGCAGCTCCTCCATCGCCATCTCCGCCGCGACCGCTCGCAGCGCATCGACGAACTTGCCTTCGACCAACTCGCGCAGGGCTTCCGGCTCCATGGTTCGCTGCCCCAGGGTCTGGGCCGCGTTCGCGATCGATTCGGTCGTCGGCTGCACCCGCACATAGAACTCGGCCTGCACGTCGACCCGCATGCGGTCCCTGGTGATCAGCGCCTGCTCGTTGGCGCGCTTCACCTCGAGCCGGAGCGTATTCATGTTCACGGGAATGATCTCGTGCAGCACCGGAAACGCCAGTGCGCCGCCGTTCATGATCACCTTCTGGCCGCCGAAGCCGGTTCGCACGAATGAGATTTCATTGGATGATCGCTTGTACAGTCGCGCAAATACGAGACCGATCGCCAAAATCGCGACAAAGATCAATCCAACGTAGAAAATCAGAGAAACGAAGTCGGTCATGGAACCCCCTCCTATTCCTTGTTTTCACGGTTAGACAGGGATGCACTGGTGTTTTCGATCGCGCGGAAGTGTGCACCGACTTGTCGCACGATCAGGACCTCGGACCCGGAGGTCAGAAGCTCGTCGTCCCGGTCCGGCTCAAGCAGGACGTAGTGGGTGAGCCCGTAGCGGTCCTTGAGCTTGGCTTCCGCCGGCAGGCCTCTCTTGGCCTCTCCGCGGATAATGACCGCAATCTTGCCGATGAAGCGTTCCTTCGACACCGCCTCGGTTTCTTCTTTCGGAATGACCTTCGACAGCCCGAGACCGATGTATCGGGTGGACGGGAACGCGATCAGCAGCGCCGGCACCGTCGCCACGATCGCGGGGAGATAGTGCCCGAACATGCCGGCGATCAGGCTCTGGATGACAAGGCCGGAGATGCCGAAGGCCGTGAGGAACGCGATCAGCAGGACCAGCGCCGGGACACGGCCAAAGCAGATCCAGGTCAGGAGCTGCGTGAACAGGCCGGCGTTCGGCGCGGTGATCGCCGAAGGCGCGTCCAAGTCCGGCGCGTGAACACTGAGATCCGTGTCGAGGTCGACGTCCGCGTCGATGTCGGGAACCTCGACATCCGGCAATAGCGAGTCGACAAGATTCGAGATGCCGAGCCCAAACAACATCCCCACTCCCTCGACCAAGGCGATCAACAGCATCAGGCCGAGGGCAACTGCGAAGGGTGCTGTCTGATCAGCAAGGATGTGTTCGAGCATGGGGCCTATTCCCTCTTCATCGCCTTCAGCGCCGCCAGGCGTTCCTTGATCCGGTTCTCGCGCGCGAGCTCTTCCAGCTCCGCGAGTTTCGCGGCCGAGGCCCGATCCGCCTGCACCATCCCGGGCAGGCCCGTGGTATCGCGCATAACCCGGTCGAAGGCTTCTTCGGCCTTCTGAGCTTTTCTTTCCGCGCTTGCCGATGCGGGTGCGTCGGCCGACCCCGCCGTGGCGCCATCGGATGCGCTCTGGCTCGACCGATAGGCGACGAGTTCCTCTTCCATCTCCCGTTTCCGCGCCTGCAGGGCCTCGATGTACCCTTCCAGTTCCTTCTCTTCCGCGGTGGCATCCTTGATGGCGCTCTCCAAGACCGGGATCTGCGCCTCCAGGTCCATTTGCCGGGCGATCGCCGCCTCCGCCAGATCGTCCCGGCCCTCATCGACCGCGAGCTGAAGCCGCTCTGCCAGGTCTTCATGCTTGGAATTGGTTTCCATCAGCCGCGTGTTTGCCAGGTGTATGTTCGCGATGACGCGGCCCAGCTCGTCCCGAACCTGGTCGATGGCGCTGTCAATCTCGCGGATAGCCTCCTTCATGACAGTCTCCGGCGTCGCATTCTCGATCGAGTCAACGAGATTGTTGACGCCGCCTGCGACCAAGCGCTTCACGCGTGGCACCAATCCTTCCGTCATTTTCCCGCTCCTTTCTTTCGGTTGCGAGACAGGTTGATCAATTCGACGATCTCTAGAATGGGCTCGAGCCGTGCCTTCATGAGGTTCGGGTCGTAGCTTCGACTCTTGGTTGTTAGTCCTAAATCAAGAACCTCTTCGAACAAAAGAAATACTTGGTCCGCAAGCTCGCCCTCGAACTTCCGAAGCTCTTCCGGCAAGGCGCGTTCATCAGGCGCGCCCGCAACCAGCTCCGCAATCATTTCGGGCAGCCGCTCGTACAGCCTGAAGACGAAATCGGATCGCACGCCCGCTTGCCGCTGCGCCTCGCGGACTGCTCGCTCCGATGGTCGGACCATCTCCCTCATCAACTCCGAGAAATCCGTAAAGTCTTTGCTGCCTTCGTATCTACGGCGGGCAGAGGCGATGATCGCGCGGATCTTGTCGCTCGGAGTCCGTGCCCCCGGAGCCTCGTATCGGGCGAGAAAGGCCGCGTCTTCGTCGCTGACCCGGACGCTGATCGGAACGCTTCTCGGCATGGCAATTCACCTCTCGCCCTAAATGTATGCATTTGTATGCAATTGTCAACAAAAAATGACAAACACACTCTGTGAGGGTTGTGGGTTACGAATTACCACAATTAGGGGTAAATTCTGAAACCCAGGATTGCAGATGATCAACTTTAAGCTGTTTCACGTCGCTTATGGCGCCCACAAAGCGCGCCGATCCCGGCCGCATGCCGCGCGGCTCGGATCAGGCGTTATCGCGGGGAACTGTAAGGAGTTCCGTGCCGCGGACGGCATGATCGAACTTCCCGTTGAGGGGCCCGCGGATCAGCGGCCTGCCGCTCCGGTCACTTCGGATAGAGGAACGCTTTGCATTCCTCGCTGAAGCTCTCCAGGACGCCTTTGCGAAGTCCGAGCTCCTTTGTAAGCTCCTTGACTTCCGCCGGGCCCAGAGCGGCGACGTCCTCCAGGCTCGTGATGTTTTTCGGCTTGAGCTTTTCCCAGACACGAGTGCCCAGCTTTGCCTCGAGTCTTTTTCGCTTCTCTTCGCGGTCCTTCCGCCTGTGCTCCTCGACCAGCGGCCCCAAGAAACGCTCGTCCAGGTCCGTCTTCTTGCACATGTCATCGATGTCGTCTTTGCTGAGAGCCGTAATCTGAGAGATGCGTTTCAGACCGGCTGCGCGCAGCCTCATGTCGTCTTCCATATCCAGTTTCAGCTTTGTCGCAATCGTGGACGGCACATAGCGATGCGTCTCACGCCATCTTCCGAGCCAGGCGTTGCCGCGTTCGATGAGATGCTGCAGGACGAGCACGACGAGAAATCCGCTGAAGAAGGCCACCGCGGCCTGGGTCTCCAGCTTGCCCAGGGCCGGCCCGGAAGCGTCGGAGAGATCGAAGGTGCCGGAAAAGAACAGGACGGTGACGATCGCCACATAGGGCCCCAGGACGAGGCGCATGGCGAACTCCCTGGAGACACTCGAATCCGTCCCCCGCCGGAAAATATCGATGACGAAAATGAGACTGCCGAGGAGACCGAAAGCCGGAACGAAGAGCGGGAAGGCGAGGTCCGAGTGGAAGAACTTCACGTCCCCCGCAAGGCCGCCGTCATACTTCCAGAACAGGGCGAAGACGCCCAACCATGACAGCGAGATCACACAGATGAGCCATGGGTTGAGGTCTCTTTCTGCTTGTTTTTCCGCATCGCTTTGCGCCGCTGGCTTTGCAGGAGTCAAGCTGCTGTCGTCCTTGGCGTCGTTTGCGCCTGCCGCGGGTTCTTGAGCCGTCTTGGCGCTGCCGACGGCGTTGTCCTTGGCGCGTTTCTCGCTGTCCCCTTGCGCTGACGCTCTCCTCGCGATCAGGCTGGCGAACAGCCAGCGAAAGAGGCCCCTGGGCCACCATTCCATGATGGCCCGCGCGACCAGCGTGATGATCCCCGGAAGCAGAATGAGCAGTCCCGCCAGTGCGGGGCTGATGTTCTCGCCTGTCATGACGAACACCGTGTCTGAACGTGGACCGTTGTTACCGGCGGCATCAGCGGTGCGGGCCGAAATCGCATACAGGCCGGCAGGCCGTGCGTTGTCCCGGGTGAACGACCATTTTCCCGCGCCGTCAGCGTCCGCAGCGCCTTGCGACTCCTCGGCGAGGAAGACGGTGACGCGCGAGCCTGGCTCGGCCATGCCTTGCGCCGAAAGTCCCAGGCGCGTGGCCTCCTCACCCTTGAGCACCCGTGCCCTGACCTCCACCCGATCGATGGTCGGCGTTGCGGGCGGCTGGGTGTCGACGGTAACGATCAGCGGGTCGGATCGGGGACCCGCCGGGCCACCTGGAGGCGTTTGCGCCAGCGTTATTGCGTGCTCGCCATCGATCAGCGGCGTGCCGGCGATCATGGTCCAGTTTCCGTTGGCGTCCGCCTCCACCCGCCCCAGCTTCTTATCTCCGGCGTAAAGCGTCACCGTGGCGCCGGGTCGTGCTTTGCCCACGAATGTCGGTGCGGCGTGGTTGGTCCTGTCACCCGTCTTCAACGGACCCGTATCACTGCTGACGGCGAGTTCGGGCGCCGGCGGGCGCTCGGGTTTCTGCGACTCCGGTTTTTCCGAAGCCGCAGGGCTTTCGGCTGTGACAAAGACAAGCGCGCAAAACGCCAGAAGGGCGTGCCTCCTGCCCGTCATTTTCCCCCCAATCACATGAACAATGTGTCTTAACCCGTTGTTCTGTAATTCCTTAGCCTGTATTTCTCGTCAGCATAGCGGATAACCGCTGGTTGAGCGAGAATGGCGATCCGTCGCGCCGCGCAGCCGCGGCGCCAGCGCGTATCGACGTCAGCGCCTTGAGCTTGCGTTCGGTGTCGGTCTGCGCGATCGCGCCGACAGGGCTACAGGATCATGCCGGATCCGCCCTCCGATCT
>JAAUXY010154530.1_pt1 | contig 12040 bp, 6 predicted proteins | sample 7278121 | NCBI WGS metagenome assembly JAAUXY01 (sample SAMN14350117, study PRJNA611818) | marine sediment metagenome | isolation source: surface marine sediment (1.8m) | place: French Polynesia: Moorea | collected 2018-08 | reverse complement strand
CACCCCGCAGGGGTCGCACCCAACAGCCCAGGGTCAGCGCAGCGCCACCCTGGGTGAGCGACCGCCCCCAACCCGAACCCTGAAGGGGTTCTACAACTGGCGGTGCCTGGTGGGCGATTGTGGAACCCTTACAGGGTTCGAAGTCTTTCTTGCCCTATCCCAGGGTGGCGCGGCGCTTCGCGCCAGCTGACCCTGGGCTGTTGGGTGCAACCCTTTCAGGGTTCAGAACCCCCGGATATAGCTCGAATCGGTGTCAACCGCGCGGCTGCGCCGCGAGTTCAAGGCAATAAATCATCGACCGCGAGGCGCCCGATCTCGACCCCGTCGAGGATCAGGGGGAGTTCGTGACCCTCAGTGTACTCTCGTTTCTCGCCGTAATCGGCCAGGGCCGGTTCGCTATAGACCTCGACCCGGCGATCCGGCAGGTTGACGATCCAGTAGACCTTTACTCCAGCCCGCGCGTAGAGCCGTTGTTTGATCGTGCGGTCGCGCTCCAGAGTGGCGTCTGAGATCTCGATGATTAGGCCCAAGTCTGCCGGCCCGGGATGGCGATCCGCGAAGGCGCGGCGCTCGCCTCGGACGATTCGGACGTCAGGTTCCGGTTCACTATCCTCGGTTGTGATCGGCTCCTGAGAATCGGCGAACCATCCCGCCGGAAGAAGACCGGCGATGGCTTCGAAGACGAGCCCGTTGGCGAGTGTGTGTGGCGGATTCTTCGGCATCTTGGGCACCAGGCAACCATCCAAGAGCTCGACGGGGTCGTCCTCGGTGAGGATACCCGCCTCGATCATTCCATGGTATTGATCGACCCCGAGTCGCCAGACAAGGTCTGGCGGTTCGACAGCGCGGCGGGCAAAATCTGGGGGTGAAACAGCGACAGGCATCGTGCGACTCCACGGAAAGTCTAGCACGCTGCTTGGAGTGTCCGCTGTCGCCGAAACCTATCTCGACCCGTCGATGCGGTTCGGCGACTGACTCACCTGGTGAGCAAGGCTGAGATGAGATCAGAGTTCACCAGCCAAGGCCAGAACTGGCGTCAGCCACGGTCGCTTTCGAGGTCCGTCAATTCCGATTCGAAAGGACAGACCTTGTAGCGACCCAAGCTCAGCAGGAAGTCCACCCGTGGCATATCAGCAAGCTCGGCCGCTCGGCCTGAGGAGAGCCGGCCCATCTCATAGAGCTTGACGGCGGCTAAAACCCGCATTTCGTGGACAAAGGTGGCGGCATCTGTCTTCTCGGCGAGCAATACCTTCTCGGGCAAGTCGATGGTGACGGTTTGTGTTGTTGCCATTGTCGCTCCTCCAGCATTTCGATCTTACACGATCGATTCTCTGGGGTCGGCTGATCGTCAGTTACCGCAAGGGGCCGCGTAGCCGGCGCAGCATCCGGTCCCGGTGCACGAGGTGGTCAGCATGTTGACCTGGATCTGACCCGTGTTGTTCTTCGCCCGGTAGTGGCCGACGCCGTCGGAGTCGCCGCCCAGAAGGTTGAAGATCGTCCAGTCCGCGAGGTCGAAATCGAGCCCGATCGCGGGCGTGCCGTGGCCGACGTCGAGTTGGGCTTTGACGTTCGACCGGCTGTCGAACCGAGCCGCGTCGCCGCAGCCCGGAACCGAGCTGGCGGTGCCGCAGAGTACTCCGTCATGAATGTCGGCGCCCAGGGTGTAGAAGAGGGTGCTCTTGCCCGACGGATCGTCGCGGAAGCCGCCGTTGCCCATGCGGGGATTCCAGGTCCACCAGCTGTGGGGATAGAGACCGAAGATATTTGAGTTGTAGATGTTCTGGGAGCCGCAGGTTGGGTAGAGCGGATTGGCGTTACCCACCCACGTGCAGGCGGCCAGGCCGCGGAGACCGCCGGCGATGCCGATGAAACGCCGCACGGAGCTCCACAGGCCGTCGTCGTCGATGGCGAAAAGCGCCATGGTGACGCCCAGCGAGTGTGCCACCACGTCCACCCGTGAGGACCCGGTGTAGGCCTTCACGTCCCACAGGAAGTCGGCGATCAGGTCGGCCTTGGACGGGCGGTGATAGTTGTACTGCGGCAGGCTTCTTTCACTCGATGACAGCCAGTTCACCCCGAAGAGCTCACAATCGTTGTAGCCCGCGGCGAGGAAAGCCTCATAGACCGAGTCGACGCCGGTGGAGGTCGGGAGATCGAAATTCTTGGCTTCGTCGCCGTTGCCGTGGAGGAAAACGACGGGCGTCTTGCTGGCGGTGCAGGAACCGCCGCCAAAGCCGCCCCACGGAGCGTTCGATGGCTGGAAGCCACCGGCAAACTGGTCCGCGGCTCCCTGGTAGTCGAGGGCCGATGCGGTCGCCGGCGCCAGGAGCGCAAGCAAGAGACAACAGGTGATTCTCTGGAGCATGATCGCCTTATCTCCGGATGTACTTGTAGAAAAACCGAACGCTTGTTCTGTTTTTAGAATATCAGGGCGATTGTCTAGACGTCAAGGACAGGCCGGAGCCGGTCGGAGCCAGCTGACGGAACGTTTCGTCGGGTGGTTCTGAAGCCGTGAGAGGTAGAATTCATCCATGCCAAGCCCGCCGCACACCAGGAAAGCCGCATCGACGCAGAGTGTCAGAACCATTATCAACGGCGCCGAGGCGGTTCTCGAGATAGATCCGCAGACTCCCGCCGTCGACGTCATACGCGACGACTTGAGGCTTACCGGCACCAAGCTCGTCTGTGGCGCCGGAGTCTGCGGAGCGTGCACGGTCCTGGTCGACGGCGAGCCCACGACGTCATGCTTGATGCCGGCGTGCTCGCTCGACGGCAAGGACGTCCGGACGATCGAGCATTACGGAACGGGCGATCTGCACCCGGTTCAGAAGGCGTTTCTAGCGCACGACGGCCTGCAGTGCGGCTACTGCACGCCGGGCTTCATCGTCGAAGCGATCGCGTTCTACGACCGCTGGCGTGAGGCCCATGGCCGGTCGTCGCCGTCGCGGGAGACGATCGCTTTGGCGTTGTCCGGCCACCTGTGCAGGTGTGGCGCCTACGTCGGGATCTACGAGGCGGTGCGGGCCGCCTGCGCGGGGGAGTTCGACGACGTCACCGAGCTCTCCTACCCGCGCCACGAGGCTCTGGAGAAGGTCACCGGGCGGGCTCGCTACACCACCGACGTACACTACGACGGCATGCTGGTCGCCAAGCTGCTCGGCTCGGAACATGCCTGCGCTCGCGTGGTGAACGTGGATTCGAGCGCCGCCGAAGCGATGCCGGGAGTCGAGGCGGTGATCGACGTGCTCGACGATCCCCACCGGGTGGTCCGCTACGTTGGGCATCCGATCCTGGCGATCGCGGCGGTGGACGAGGCCACGGCTCGCGCGGCGATTCGGGCGGTACGGGTCGAGTACGAGCCGCGTCCCTTCGTCACCGGCCTAAAGGCGGCGATGGCGCCGGAGGCTTCGGTCGTCTTTCCGGAGCGCAAGAAGTTGGTGCAGAACGCGTCGGAAGGAGCCATCCCGCCCGCTAGCTGGCAGGGCAACATCCGCACGCCGATCATCAACAAAGGCCTGTCGCATCAGAAAGGCAAGGCGAAGAAGGCGCTCGAGGGCGCGCGGGCCGGGGAAGATGGGCTGAAGCTGTTCAAAGGCACCTATCTGACGCCGGCGCAGACCCATACAGCGCTCGAGCCCCATGCCTGTGTCGCGGTCTGGGACGAGGGGCGACTGACCGTCCACGCGTCGACCCAGACCGTCCACCTGCTCGGCAAGGAGATCGCGCGTCACTATCGCTTGCGTGCCGAGGACGTCACGGTCCTCGCGGAGTTCGTCGGCGGTGCTTTCGGTGCCAAGCAGGGGATGAAGCTGGAGCACATCGCTACCATCGACCTGGCGCGCAAAGCCGGGGCGCCGGTGAAGTTGGTCTACGACCGTCTGGAGGAGATGGTGCACGGTGGCTACCGGCCGAGGTGCAGGATCGAGACCCACGTCGTGACCGACGCGGAGGCGAACCAACGGGCAATCATCGCACGCTCATATGGCGACGGCGGCATCGCGGTGCAGTCTCAGAATACCTCGTGGATTCGCTTCACCTATGCCGGGCCGAAGATCTGCGAAGACTTCGACGTCACTACCAATTCGAGCCCTGCCAAGCCGTTCCGTGGTCCGTCGGGACCTTCAGCCTTCTGGGCTCTCGAGCAGTCCGTCGATCGGGTAGCCCACGAGCTGGGCGTGGATCCGATCGCGTTGCGCCGGAAGTGGGAGCACTCGGACGTCCGCGACAGTCTCTATGACTGGGTGGAGTCGATCCCGGAGTGGCTGGATCGCAAGCCATCGGGCAGTGGTAGCGGGCGATTCAGATCGGGCATTGGCGTCGCGATCGGCAACTGGTTCACGGTCTACAACAACGCGACCCGCGTCCAGCTCGACGCGACCCCCGATGGTCTGGTGGCTCGCTGTGCGGTCCAAGACATGGGCCAGGGGGCGCGTTCGGTTATCGTTCGGGCGATCGCCGACGAACTCGGCGTGCCGTTCCACTCGATCGGGGTGCGCATCGGCGACTCGACCCTGGTCGAGGGGCCCGCGTCGAGCGGCAGCCGGACGACCCCATCGATCTATCCGACGTCAGTCGAAGCCGCGCACCGAATGCGCGACCTGCTGTTGGCGAAGGCGTCCTCGGAGCTGGGGCTGTCGCGGCCGTCCTGGGAAGCGGGTGGAATCCGGCACGCCGCGGGTCATATGCCGCTGCCCGAGGTTCTGCGGCAGATCGCTCCCTGTTCCGTGGTGTCGAAGAAACGCGGCGCTAACAGCCGGTTCGATCTGCTCGGAGCGCTGCCGTCCGGGGAGCTCGGCATGAGCTTCTTGCTCCGGATGACCGGCTCCATTTCCCTGGTGGCGCTCGAGGTGGATACGCGCCTGGGGCTGGTCAAGCCGCGAAAGGTTTGGATGGGGATCTCGGCGGGCAAGATAGTGAATCCCGAATTGGCCGACAGCCAGGTCCATGGCGCCGTGATCCAAAGCTTGGGCTACGCCTTGACCGAGGAACGCCAGCACGATCCAACGACCGGAAATCTGCTCAGCTTCGGTCTAGAGGATTACCGGATTCTGGGCATCGGCGACGTTCCGGAGATCGAGATCTTCTACGACCAGACCCGCTTCGAGAAGATGCGGGGCGGTGCCGCCGGGCTATCCGAGCTCGCCATGTTGCCGATCGCCGCGGCGGTCGGCAACGCGGTCTTCAACGCCACCGGCTGGCGACCGACGGAGATTCCGCTCCGGCCTCATCGGGTGTTGTCTCACTTGATGGGCCTTTGACGCTCCAGCTCACATCTCCCAGCTGATCCCGAAGGACGGCAACACTCCCAGCCAGCTCTGCTCCGGAAAGCTGACGCCGAAGCTGCCGTCAGGGCGCTGGAAGAAGGTCTCTTCGTCGATATCGATGCCGCGGGCGTTGTCGCGGTTGTAGAGGTTTTGGACGTCGATGAAGAGTGACAGGCGCCCTTTCTTGAGCCGCGAGGTGCGGCTGGCTCGGAAGTCTAGACGGTGGTAGTCGTCGAGACGCTCGGAGTAGAAGGGACCGACGTCGTGGACGATTCGGAAGTCGTCGCCCGAGACGTCTAGCTCGGCGCTCACCGGGGTGGTGGGCCAGCCGGTGTGGTAGGTCCACACCCAGTTGAGGTTCCATTTGCGGGCCGGGCGCCAGTTGACGTTGGCGGTCAAGGCGTGAGTCTGGTCGATGGCGCGGTCGACGTCGACGCCGTCGATCTCATCCTGGACCGAGGACAGGGCGTAGCTTGCCCACCAGCTGAAGCGGTCGCCGCCGCGACTCGCGACGTGCAGCTCGATCCCCTGGGCGGTGGCCGACTCGGGCGCGATTCGGACCAGGTCCTGGGCGCTTTCCGGGAAGGGTAGGAAGGGATCGAAGACGGTCTCGTAGCGCGGCCGTGGGTTATCGATCTGACGCCGATAGGCGTCGGCGCGCAGCGAGATCTTGGCTAAATCTCTCTCGTAGCCGAGGGTCCAATGGTCGGTGCGCTCGGCGGCAAAGAAGTCGGTTTCCCCAAACTGGACGTCGAGCTCGTGGGGCCGTTGGGACTGGTAGTAGCGACCCCAACCGGCGCGCAACACGCTGTTTGAGCCGAGGTCGAAGACCAGGTTGAGGCGCGGGCTGATCTGGTCGTCGTCGAGAAGGGTCTGCTGGTCGTAGCGCATGCCGAGCTCGGCGGTGAGGCGGTGGCCGAGGCGCAGGCGGTCGGCGACGTAGGCGGCGTAGTGCTCGCCGGAGAAATCACCGGTAAATCCTCGGCTGACGTCCGCCGGCAGAAAGCGCGGGTCGCTGATCGGGAAGCGCTGGAAGAGGGTGTTGAGGTAGGCATAGGAGGCGTCATAGCTGCGCGCGTCGAGGCCCCACTTCAGGTAATGGCGCCGAGACGGCTGGAAGTTCCAGTCCTGGCGCAGGTTGACGATGTCGAGCACCCGATCGTCGGTCAGATCGAAGAACTCCGGGCCGTCGAGGAAGAAGGCGGTGCGCTCGCCGTCGACCCGGCTGAAGGAGACGGCGGTATCGACGAAGGCGCTGGAGCCGAGCAGGGCCTGGTGGGTCAGCCACAGATAGGTGCTGTCGTAACCGGTCTCGACGTCGGTGAAGTCGTCGACCGCCTCGATCTCTTCGAAGGTCAAGGTATCGTCGGCCGCCAAGGCCTTGAACGACAGGGTCTGCTGAGGCGTCAGCTGATAGGAGAGCTTGCCGAAGGCGTCCCAGTATTTGGGCGAGGGATCCTCTTCGTCCGCGTCTTCTGAGTCCTCGGCGAGCTTGAGCACCACGTCCAGGTAGCCTCTGCGCAGCGAACCCTGCCAGTGCCCTTTGCCGTCGGCGAAGGTGCTGGCCGAGCCGAGCCAGGCATTGGAGAAGCTGATGCCGACGTTGGTGCGGCGCCGGGTCGGCGTCGAGGTGGTCATGTCCAGCACCGAGGTCATGCGGTCGCCGTACTCGGCGGGAAAGCCGGAGGGAATCAGGTCGACGCCACCGACGACTTCCGGGTCGAGGATGCTGAACAGCCCCTGCAGGTCTTTGAGATGAAACGGCTCGAACAGCTCCTGGCCGTCGAGCCGGACCAGGATTTCGGAGTGGTAGCCCCCGCGCACCGCGAAGCGGCCCGAGATATCGCCCCCTGAGGTGCCGGGAAGGACCGAGACAGCGCGATACAGATCATCGGCGAAGTGCGGCAGATCGAGGATCTGTTCGCGCGACAGGGCCGTCGCCGAGACCGGTTCGTCGCGCAGGATCGAGAGGGTCGAGGTGACCACCACTTCGTCGAGCGGGGTGGCGACCGGCACCAGGGTGAACGGCAGCTCGGTCGTCTGGCCAGCGACGACCGCCACGGCATCCTGTCGATCGACGGTATGGCCGGGCAGGCGGGCTTCGAAGGTATAGCGGCCGGGCACCAGGCCGGTCAGCTGATAGCCGCCGTCCTCGCCGCTGGTCGTCTCAGCGGTCTCGTCGCCGGGCACCAGGGCCACGATGGTGGTGCCGCCCAGCGGGCGCCCAGCGGCGTCGCGCACGAAACCGCGGATGGCTCCGGTTTCCTCGGCAGCGGTGGGCATTGCGGCGAGCAGGACGGCGAGTAGGCAGAGAGTGGGAAGACCGCGTGCGGACATCGTCATCGGGCTTGGAAAGAGCGCGGTTCGAAAGTGATGAATGGTTTGCATGATCGAGCTCCTTGGCGCGTCTATTGAGGGGCGGGCGGCTCTCGGTTTCGGTCAGGCCGCGACCTCGCGGCTGGTTCTCCCAGTTTGTCGAGCCGCGGGCCTCCAGTCCTTACGGAATGGTGAGGGATTCCTTAAGATGACGACATGCCGTGGAATCAGGGTGCACGCCGCCGTATCTCCGTGCGCCGTTTCGCGGTCGTGCTGGCCGGGTTCTTTCAGGCCCTGTGTCTCTCGATCTGGCCGGCGATCGCGCAGAAACCCAAAGTCGAGACCTACGCCGTCGGCGACGGCTTGCCGAGCCTGGCGATCTCTGACCTGGCGACGCATCCCTCGGGGCGCCTGTGGATCCTGACGCAAGCCGGCGTCAGCATCTACGACGGTCAGGCGTTCACGGCGCCTCCGAGCGCCTCTGACCTTCCGGCAGAAGAGCTCGGCGCGCTCGAGATCGACGCCGCCGGCGAGGTGTGGACGGTGACCCGCTGGACCGGTCCCCACGTCTATCGACTCGACGGCGGGCGCTGGCGGCCGCTGCCGGCACCGGCCTCGGCTGAACGCGCGCTAGGGGTGACCTCACTGGCGGTTCAGCCGGCGTCGGGCGTTGTCGCGGCGGGTTCCGTGCACTTCGGTCTCTGGCTGTGGGACGGCGCCGCCTGGACCCACCTCGACGTTGCCGGCGGGTTGCCTTCCGCCAACGTGCGGACACTGGCGGCGTTCGATGACGCGATCGCGGTCGGTACCGGTGCGGGTCTGTGTCTGGTCGTCGGCGTCGGGCTCGACTGCCGTCCGCGCGACCGCGAGAATCGCCTCGCCGAACCAATTCTCGGGCTTTCCGCGCGCGGGCAACGGCTCTGGATTCTCGCGGGCAGCTGGTTGGGCTATTTAGAAGATGGCGCGGTCCACGTGGCCATCGAGGATCTCCTTCCACCAGGATTGCAGCCTCAGACCCGCGGCACTGTTCTGGTCGACGCGGTCGGCGGCGTCTACTTCGGCGTCGAGCAACAGCTGTTGTTCCTGGCTCCGGAGCAGCGTCGTTTCGAAGTGATCGGGTTGCGTCAAGGACTGGCGACCGACGGCGTCACGTCACTGCTGCTCGATCGTGAATCGAACGTCTGGGTGGGTAGCCTGCGCGGTCTGAGCAAGATCGAGAGTCGGCGTTTCCTGACCTTCGACAGGGACGCGGGGTTGCTCGAAGACGAAGTGACGGCGGTGATCGAGCCGGTTCCGGGAAAGTTGATCCTGGGTCACAACACGGGTTTGAGCTTCCTGGAACGGGGGGAAATCGACACGCTGCTCTTCCCGCGGACACCGGACACGGCGATCGACGCTTTTCGGGTCATGGACATGGCGCAGGACCGCCATGGCGCGGTGTGGGTGGCGGCACATCGGATGGGTCTGTTGCGGTTGGCGGAAGACCATAGCTTCGAGACCTGGTTGTCGGGATCAGCGGTCATTTCGGTCGAGCTCGACTCCGAGGGCCGCTTGTGGGTCTGTAGCGTCGATCAACTCTTCGCCGGCGACGGACGCTCCTTCACCCCGGTCGATCATGGCCAAGGTGATCAGCTCCTGCGCTGGCTGACGGCCGGGCCAGACGGGCGCCTCTACGTGTCGACCGCTCAAGGCCTATTGTGGAGCGATGGGCAGAGCTGGCGTCTGGCCCGTGGCCCGACGACCGAGGCAAACATTCTGTACGGCGTGCTGCCGGCCGCGTCGGGCGAGGTCTGGGTCGGCGCCCGAGGGGGTCTTTATCGGCTCCAGAATGAGGAGCTGATCGAGGTTTCGGACGGCGAGCTGAGGATCGATCAGTCAGTCTACTTGATCCTCGAGGATCGTCAGGGGCGCACCTGGTTTGGTACCGGCGACGGCGTCCGGCTCTGGGACGGCCGAACCCTCCGGCACCTCTCCGTGCGTCACGGCCTCGCCGGCTGGGAGGCCAATCGTGGCGCCGGCTGGGTCGACCAATTGGATCGGGTGTGGATCGGCACCGATCGCGGGGTGTCGATGTATCAGGAGCCCTATGATGCGCGTCGTACGGTGGCCCCGAGAGTCGAGATTCGAGCCATCGAGGCCGGCGGCATACCGCTGTCTCTCAAACGCCGGATCGATTTGAGCCATAACCAGAACAACCTGGTTTTTCACGCCGACACGGTTTCGTTCTCGAGCGAGGAGGCGGTGGTTTATCGTTATCGGCTCGAGGGCTTCGAGGAAGCCTGGCAGGGTCCGGGTGCTCCGCCGCCGGCCGGCATCCGCTACACCAACGTGCCGCCGGGAAGCTATCGCTTCCGCGTCACCGCCGGCTGGCAGGGAGGCGTCTGGAGCGAGGAAGCGGTGTCTGTACCGATCTTCATTGCCAGGCCTTTCTGGCGACAGGTTTGGTTTTTCTTCGCAGCAACTGCAGCGGTGATGGCGGTCGGTTTCGGTTTCCACGGCTACCGCACTCGGAGGATTCGCGCTCACAACCTGGAGTTGGCGAAGCTCAACTCTCGGCTGAGAGGAGCCCTGGCCGAGCGTCAGGCCTTGATCGACGATCTGGAAACCAAGAATGCCGAGCTGGAGCGCTTCACCTACACCGTCTCCCACGATCTCAAGAGCCCGCTGGTCACCATTCGCGGTTTCCTCGGTTACCTGGTTCGCGACGCGACCGCCGGCGATATGGACAAGGTGCACCGCGATGCCGAGCGCATCAAAGCTGCCGCCGCGACCATGGGGCGGCTGCTCGACGAGTTGCTGGAGCTGTCGCGGATCGGCCGCATGGTCAATCCGCCGGAGACCGTGGCCTTTGGCGAGCTCGCGGAACAGGCGGTGGAGCTGGCATCGGCGCGGATCACCGAACGCGGCGTCGCGGTCGAAATCGCCCCCGACCTGCCGCCGGTGCACGGCGATCGAGTACGGCTGCTCGAAGTGTTGCAGAACCTGGTCGAAAACGCGGTCAAGTTCATGGGTGAGCAGGCAGCTCCCAAGATCGAGATCGGCGTCCGCGAAGGGACAGGCAGCGACTCAGGGTCGATTTTTTACGTCAGAGACAACGGTATCGGTATCGAGGGTCGTTATCAGAAGAAGGTGTTCGGTCTATTCGAGCGACTGGACCAGACCATCGATGGCACCGGCGTCGGTCTGGCGATCGTGCATCGCATTATCGAGTTTCACGGCGGGCGGGTCTGGGTCGAGTCGGAGGGAATTGGGAAGGGGGCGACGTTCTGTTTTACATTATCGAGTGAGGCAGAAGGTTGATGCGTTCAGACTTGACTTTCAGCGGTTGACAGGACGGGCGCCCGGCCTGATAATGATGTGCTTGGAGTCAGATCGAGCATCCCAGACCAGGGCCTGTAGATACGTGAGTCTCCGGAGGCTGTCAGCCTTGCTGGGAATGATCTGGGACTCATGAAGATGTGTTGCATTATTAAAAATTGGGGGTAGTCATGCATTCCAGCCGATTCAGGGTTTTATTCGTCATCTTTCTGGCGCTGTCTCTTCCTTTCTCCATCGTCTGGGGGATGGCCAATAGCGAAAGCGGTGACGTCGACCGCCGAGGCGGCGACAGCGACAGCGAGGACAGTGATAGCGAGGACAGTGATAGCGGGGATTCCGACCGCTGGGATTCCGATCGTGGCGATTCCGATAGCGAGGACTCCGATAGCGGGGACTCTGATAGCGGGGCCGATAGCGAGGACTCCGACAGCGAGGACTCCGATAGCGATTCGGATGCCAGCTCTACGATCAGCGTCGATTGTGCCGCCGGTGACAGTATCCAGGCGGCGCTCGAAGACCCGGCTCAGGAGCTGACGATCGAGATCCGCGGTATCTGTCGAGAGAACGTCGTCATCCGGCGTGGCAACGTTGTCCTGCGCGGCCGTGATCCCAGCGTCGACGGCATCGAAAGGTCCGGCGAGTTGCCGTTGCCGAATCCGGTCGACGTTCTCAGCACCTTTCAGGTGACCCTTGAGAATCTCAAGCTGACCGGCGGCACGTTTGGCCTCGGGGTTGATTACTCCTTCGCCGTCGACGTCGTCAACTGTCGGCTGGAAGGCAATAGCTTCGGTGGGTTGATCGTCGTCAACTCGAACTTCGATCTCATCGAGACCACGGTCACCGGCAACGGCCGCCGCGGTGCGATCGTCAATGGTGGCAGTTTCCGTTGTATCGACTGCTCGATCACCGACAATTCGAGCGCCGGTTCGGGGACCGGGATCCTCGCGCGACAGGCCGCCCAGGTGACGCTTGTCGATACCGTGATCAGCGGTGATTTCAGGGGACTCGACGTGCGCGCTGGAAGCGAAGCCTTCGTGCTCGAAGAGATTCACCTCGGCGCCGCGGGCGTCGACCGCGAAACCGCGTCCGGTGCCGTCCGGCGAGCTCGAGATGGAACTGGCTTCGAGCACGAAGGCTTCGCT